>SXGT01419963.1_pt1 | contig 15536 bp, 8 predicted proteins | sample 3176221 | NCBI WGS metagenome assembly SXGT01 (sample SAMN11356862, study PRJNA531348) | freshwater metagenome | isolation source: freshwater sample F1-120 | place: China: Fuxian Lake, Yuxi | collected 2017-12-25
CCAGTAGGTTCGGAAACTTCGCCGGCAGAACGACCGGCTCCAGGTTGCGTTGATCGTAGGTCGGGATGAAATCGACCGTGTCGCGATCGAGATCGTGCAGCATGTCGGCGGCGGGTCCGGCCAGACGTGCTTCGGTGTAACGCATGGCGGCGGGAGGCATGCCGGCCAGCGAGCCGAAGTTCCCCTGCTTATCGACCAGCGTCTCACGCATGTTCCAGTTCTGGGCCATGCGGACGAGCGTCGGATAAACCGAGCCTTCACCATGCGGGTGATAGTTACCGCTGGTGTCGCCGCAGATCTTCGCGCATTTGACTCGGCCAGAGTTCGGGCCGAGGTTCAGATCGTTCATTGCGACGAGAATACGTCGCTGAGACGGCTTCAACCCATCGCGGACGTCAGGCAGCGCGCGGCTGATGATGACGCTCATCGCGTAGGTCAGATAGCTGTTGCGAATCTCGTCCTCGATCGCGAGCGGGACGATGTTTCCTGTGAAGCCCGGAGGGAGGATATTGTCGCCAGCACCTGTCTCCGGTGGCTGTTCTTCGTGACCGTCGGCCAACTGGGCTACTCCTGTCCAAGATTCGCGAAAACGCCTGCGTGCAGCGGCCCTCGTGGCCCCGGAAAATCATCCGGCAGACGGCCTCAAAACGAGCGGTTTCAAGGCGGGCGAATGGTAGTGGAACAGGCTTGCCCGAACAACGAACGGTGCAGCGTTCGGAAAGGGATAAAACAGCGATTTAGGACGACGACACCAATACAAATTGGCAAGCGGGGCGGCGTCAGTCCCTCGGTGCGTTTACGACTCAACCGGGGGGCTGACGCCGCCCCGCTCGCCAGAATGATGAGATCAAATCGTCGATGACGGCACGACCATGTTGATGGGTATAACTCGCGAACTGCCCGTGTCGCGGAGCGCGCCGTCCAGCGCCTGGCGGAGTGATTCTCCCAGGCCGTGCTCACGGATGCTGCGGAGTTTCGGGATGATGCGTTGGAAAGCTTCGATAATGCGCGGATCCCACTGCTCACCAGCGCCGCCGATTAGGATGGCTTCGACGCGATCGGGAGCGAGCCCCTGACGGTATGGGCGAGTGGTGCTCATCGCGTCGTAGCTATCGGCCACGGCGATGATGCGGGCGATGCGTGGAATTTGTTCGCCCGCCAGTTTCATCGGATAGCCGTCGCCGTCGTAGCGTTCGTGATGATGCAGCACACCGGGCAGGAGGCTGCTGATCTGATGCAGGTCTTGCAGAATCGCGTGGCCAATCTGGGGATGCTGTTGAATGTGCTGCTGCTCTTCGGCCGTGAGCGGGCCATGCTTGCAGAGCACCTCGTCCCGAATGCCGATCTTGCCGACATCGTGCAGCAGGCCGGCCAGGTAGATGTCGCTGAGCTCATCCTCTCCGAGGTTCAATTCGCGGCCGAGCTCCACGGCGATGCGGGCGACTCGTTCGCTGTGCCCGTAGGTGTAGGGATCTTTGGCATCGACCGCCGACGCCAGCGAGCGAGTCAGGCCGACGAGCAGATCTTTGAGATCCTGATAACGGTCACTGGCTTTGTTGAGCAACCCGATCAATGCGGCAAACGGAGCCATCGCCGCGGCATCCGCGTTACAGAACGAAGCCTGTCGATCTGAGCCGCGTTTATTCACGGCGATCAACCATCCGAAGGCCCGGCCCGACGGGACCGTCATGACCAGCACACTGCCGAGGTGTGAGAAGCCCGCGCCCCACGACGCATCCGCCACGCGCGGGCAGAGTAACAGACCGGTGTCACGCAATTCCGTCGAGCGACGCAGCGCTTTGACCAAATCGCGAATGTCGTCATCCGCCAGCACTGCTTCGCCGCGTGTTTGCATGCCCTCCAAACTGCTCGGCACCCAGATCAGCGATTCAGCGTCGATGAACGGTATCGCGGCGGCCAGAATTTTGTGGAGGTTCGAGCCTGGCTCGCGATGAATCCTCAGGTGGCGGATCAGTCGTTCAAGCGTCAGGTTCAATTCCCAGGCAGACTTCAGTTGCCGTTTGAGTTCATCCTCCGCCGCCCGTTGCGAGCGAAGCCATTCGACTTGCAGTAGCCGATCCAGCACGGCTTGAGCCCAACATTCCAGCCGTCGTTGTTCTTCAGCGATGTCGTCAGGGTCGTTTCCGATACGAGCCAAAACACTTTCCGCGACCAGCGTCACATCGCCCAGGACAAACGGAACTCGTAATCGACACTTGCCGTTGGGTCGGGGCGTCACCTGTACCTTTCGGCCGCCGACCAAGCCGGCGAACGTGCCGACATTGTCGGAGAGGTATCGCACATCGCCATTCGGTTCTGTCTCCGGCCACAGGCGCGTCGCCGTCGAAGCCTCGAAGACTTGGAACGGAACGCGAAACTCTTCGTGCAAGACCGTGGCAGTGGCTTTCGCGTGTTGAGCAAGTTTGGTCATGGCGTGTCTCGTAATAGTCTTGGCGAGCGGGGCGGCGTCAGCCCCACGGTTCTATAAGTTCGTGCGCGAGAGGGGGGGACTGACGCCGCCCCGCTCGCCTAATGTTTCATCAGGAGTCGTTCAAATTCCGGGTGTTGCCGAATGGCTTTCAAATCGTCATCGGCCGCGGCGTGTTGTCCGTAGCCGTTTGCGAGCGCCTGACGCAGCAGGCGAATCGATTCGTCGGCCGCTTGGCGAGCGGAGACGGGAGTCGGTGCTTGTTCGGCGGCCAGCGCGGTGACGCAGGCGGCGGCGTATAACGTCGCTCCCGATTTGGGAGCGGCTTGCAACGCCGTGTTGATCTCAGTGAGCGACTCGGTGATGCGATTCAATCGTGCGAGCAAGATCGCGCGAAAACGGCGGGCCTCGCCGAAGCTAGGCCGTTGGTCGAGGGCTTGAGCAAACAGCTCGGCGGCCCGTTCCAGACGATTCGCATTCGCGGCGAGCAGTCCTCGGCCGTACAAGGCCTCGGGATACCTCGGATCGTCAGAGGGAATGCGTGCAAAGGCTTTGTCCGCGTCGCCGGGCCGGCGAGCGGAGACGGCAAAGCCATAAGAGCAGAGCAACTGATGCTGCTGAGTCGGGGACAACGTCACAAGGTTGTCCGACTTCAGCGCGATATCAAACGCGGCGTCCGCTTCGTCGTGGCGATTCAGACCGGCGAGCGCTTGTCCGCGCAGTGCGTGCAACACAATGAACTCAGGCGAGCGGGGCGGCGTCAGCCCCCCGGTGGTTTCGGCGTGTTCGCGGACAACCGGGGGGCTGGTGCCGCCCCGCTCGCCAAGAGCAGACAACATGCGATCAAAATCCGCCAGCGCATCGGCGTGTTGTCCGAGTTCCAGGTGAGCCATACCGCGATTGCGCAGCGCGGCGAGTAATTCCGGATCGCGGTCCAGCGCGGCTGAGTAGTCGGCAATGGCCGCGGCCTTCTGGCCGAGTTGGTCCAGTGTGAAAGCTCGGTTGAAGTGGCCCCAGGCGAACTCCGGCCACAGACCGACGCACACTCCGAAGTCCGCCAGCGCGAGTTGTGATTCGCCTAGTTCGAGATGACACAGACCTTTTTGCATCCACGACCAATAGTGTCGCGGATCGCGTTGCAACGCTTCACGCAGTTCGCGAGTCGCGAGTGCGTAGCGATCCGGCTCGCCACTTTGCAGGTGTGTGGTTGCCAGCAGATAGAAGTCTTGCGCGGATGTTGGCGGAATCTCGTTGGCCTGCTGATCGGCGGTGTTTGCTTGTTCGACTTCACCGAGTTGCCTCAGCAGAGCGGCTCGCGTTCGCCAGACGGCGGCGGAAGACGGAAGGTCGCGGATCGCAGCGGCGCGGTCGAGCAGCTCCAGGCGATTGAGCGGCATGGCGCTAGTCACCGGTGTCGTTTCTGAAGAACCGGCGGCTAGCGCCTTGCCGCTCACTGGCCGAGAGTCGGCCGCTCCCGCCAGCAGCAACAGCAGCTCTCTCGCATCTTCGGAGAGCTTGCGTTGCTCGGTCGCGGACAAGCGTTTCCAGGCCGCACGGTCTTGCCAGTTGGGGTCGTTTAGAATGCCGAACAAGGCGAGCGTCTCTTCGCAGACTTGGCGACCTTGCTCGGCATGGTCTTGCAGATCGCTGTGAGTGTTGAGGAGGCAGAGGGCTTTGAGCGTCCCTTGCTCGAAGCGATGTTGTAGTTCGCGGGCCTCGGCCCCTTCGGTTTCGGCGACTCGCGATTGTGCGGCGGACAACCGGGCCTGCGTTCCCATTAACACCAGCCAGCCGAACGTCAGTAGCGAGACGGCAGTGATGCTGATCAGACCGGACATCGCGAGCTGCGGATGCCGGCGCGTCCATTTTTGGAATTGCTCGACGCGGCTCAACTCTGGAGCGTGTCGCAGCGGACGATCTTCGAGCCAGCGGTCGAGATCTTCGGCCAGCTCGGAAGCGTGTTGATAGCGCGTTGTGGCGTCCGGTTGCAGGCACTTGCGGACAATGCTTTCGAGACCCCACGGCACGTCTTCTCGGAACTGCCGCAACGATGGAATCGAGCGGCTGCGTTCGGTGGCCATCGCTTCGACCAGAATCGGGATCGGCGCGTAGCTGACCGAGTTCTCGAAGGGATTGTGGCCGGTGATCATCTCGAACAGCACCATGCCTAGCCCGTAGAGATCGGAGCGTTCATCGACCTGTGCGACCAGTTCTTTGGTGCGGCGACTGAGTGCTCGCAGATGTTCCGGAGCCATGTAAGCCACGGTGCCGCCGAGCGCGGCTTCGACCTGCGCGTGCGATTGGTTCTCGTCATGCGAGAGATTGAAATCGAGCAGCATCGGCGTGCCATCAGCGCCCAACAAGATATTGCCCGGCTTGATGTCGCGGTGCAGCACGCCGCGATCGTGAGCGTGTTGGAGTCCATCGGCCAGCCGCGCGATGATCCAAGCGCAGGCGCCGGGAAAGTTGAGACGAGAGATTTTCAGGCGAGCGGGGGGCGTCAGCCCCCCGGTTTGCGACGAGTGATTCGTTTCTGATTCCGCTGAATCCACCGGAGGGCTGACGCCCCCCGCTCGCCTTGGGTCGAAGTCAGCGAGCGCTTCGACGATCTCCGCGCCGCTCGTCGGATGGCAGGTCTTCTTCCAGACGGCGTGCAGGACTTGCGAGAGGCTGGCTCCGCCGAAGTACGGCATGCAAACCGCGCGAATGCCGGCGGAAACATCCTCGTGGACTGAGTAGATCGGGACGATATTCGTGTGCTGCAACTGCGCCAGCGTCTGCGGTTCGCTGCCGCTGAGGTCCGAGGTTTTCAGCGCGACGCGGCGGTCGGCGAGTTCGGATTGCTCGGCCAGAAACACGCGTGCGAACGCCCCTTGGCCGAGTTGCTCGCGCAGCCGATAGCCAAACAACTCATCGCCGATTTTGGGCAACGCGAGCGTCGGTACGGAGGGCTCGCTGATCGACGTCACCGAGCGGAGAAGATCCTGGCGACGAAGCAAGTTCTCCAGCGAGTCGCGGTGTTCCGGAAAGTCTTGCTCGTACTCGGCCCGGCTGATCGGTTCTCCGCGCACGCTGCGATTGCGAAAGTCTTGGAACAGCAGGCCGGCGACGTCGGAATCTTGCGTCGCGTCGGTTGGCCAGCGGCCCAGCAGGTCGGCCAAGTCGGCATTCGATGGGCCACCGGACGGCTCAGAGAGTTCTTCCAGCAACTGCCGCTTGATACTGCGTGCGGCGAGAAAGCTGGGAGGCTCATCCGGCTCGGACCAGGGGGAACGGTCGTCGTCGTGAGAGGTGTTCATGGGGAGGTGTCTGGTGGAGTTACTGCCGAGCGAAATCCTTTGCTTCTCGCTCGAACACGAAGGGATCAGGCGAGCGGGGTGGCGTCAGCCCCCCGGTTCCGAGTCGAACACACCGGGGGGCTGACGCCGCCCCGCTCGCCAACGCGACTGTTCGCGCAGCGTGCTGGCGAGGCTGGTTGCCAGTGCGAATGCGAGCGGCGCGCTGAACGCGGTGGGTGGCTGTTCGGTTGCGGACTGCATCTCGACTGCGGCCGGGCGAACCACGCGGTTGCGAGTGACGGGTTCGGGCGTCTTTTTCCGGCCGTTCGATGGTTCCTTAACTTTGCGTTGGTTGGTTGTCGGGGTGGCTGGAAAAAGATTCCCGACCTCTTTGTCGGTGCCACCTTTGTCGCTGGCTTGGGTCGTGTCGGAGGACGACTCGATGTCGGACGAATCCTCTGCTTCGCGACTCTCGTCTGTGCTGTCGTCAGAGACATCGAGCTTCCGATTGAGCAGGTCGAGGAGTTCGTCGTCGGTCAGTTCGGCCTGCGTGATCTCCGGAGCCTCTGGAGAGCGGGGCAGCGTCGCATCGATCAACGAAAACAATTGGTCGCGGCTGCTGAATCCAAACAGACGCACCAGTGCGGTATCCGGTGAGAATGACGGCGTCGTGAGGAGCTGGCTTCCGAGCGCGGGAGCATTCAGCCCGACTAGCAACCCAGAGGGAATGGCCGCGAACTGCGAAGACGAGACTTCATTGACGACGGGCGGTGCGTAGACAACCGCGGGTCCGTAACCGGCCAAACGAATGCCGACCGCTGGTGCGGCTCCGCTGGTCAGCGGCGTGGGATTCTCGCCCGCACCGCCGAGTTCGATCTCAACTTGATAAGTCACGCTGCTGGCGGTGGAAGTCGCCCACGGGCCGAGATGCAACACGTATCTTCCGGCTGGCAAGAAACCCAAGGCTCCTTGGCCGCCGGGGAGCGAGTTCAACGACGTGACCTGTCCCGCTTCGTTGAGAACCTCAATCGCGGGAGGCGCACCGTCACCGAAGTTGGACAGTGATAAGAAGTAGGCTTGTGTCTGCAGCAGCTCAAAGCGGAAGAAGTCGGCCGAGTCCGCGAACTGATCCGCATTGGTGGCGGCGTCTCGCACGAGCGTCACTCCCGATTGCAGCTCGTGCGGGAACAGCACTCCCAGATCTTGAGCGGTCGCGAACGAATCGTTGCCGGATGCGTTGGTACGGAGCGACGTGATTCCGACACGAGAAGCGTCGGCGACGGTGAACCGTGTGACGAAATCACCGCTCGCGTCGTTGCCGACGATTGGGTTGCCAGCCAAATCGGTTAGGCCCAATCCACCGGAAACGTGCAGCGTGTATTCGCCGTTCGGCAGACCATCGAGCATCAGGAACCGCGCGGTTTCCGTGGCCGGGTCATACGACTGCAAGCGCGGGAAGTAGCGGGTGCCGTCGGCGCTCCCGATGAAAACGGCGCTCACCGTGTTCTGGCCGGTTTGCTGAAACGCCGAGTTCGACAACTGCTGCACGTTGACCGTTTCACTGAACCGCAGGCTCAGATGAGTCGGCGCGTGGGGCACGTTTTCAACGTGCCCGTCCGAGAGTTCAACCTCGCCGACACCGGACACGTTGAAAGCGCGCCCCACGACTTGCGGAACGACGTTGTCCGCGCTGACCAACAGGTCCAGGACGTAATTCCCCACCGATCCGCCGTTGAGTCCGCTGTGCGCGACGTTCGGATCGAACACGCCATCGGGGCCAAATTCCGCATCGTTGCCGGAGCTGGAGACCGCCAGGAAATACTCACCCGCCGTCAGCCCAGAGAACAACACCGCATCGGAAGCGAAGGGAAATTGGCCGTTCGTCGATTCCATGGAATTGAGCGAGTTGTTGTTCGTCGCCACGAAATGCAGCGTGCCCGTGTCATCGGCTTGGAACAGCGTGAGGGCCGGGTCGAGCGGCGAGCCGATTCGTCCAGCGTATGACTCGGCGATCAATCCGAACGTGCCGTCGCCGGTAATCGAGAAGTGATACAGATCGACGTCGGCGGCTGGATTCATCGCGAACGGGACGGTGCTCTCGACGTCATAAAAACGGTCATCGCCAATCGTCCCGGTAATCTGCAAGTGTCCGATCGCTGTGAGATCGCCAAGTTCATTGGCCGAGTCGGCCGTGTCGTTCCCGCGACGTCCTGGTTCGGGCACAGGGGCGAATTGATCGTGATTGTTTGTCGGAGCGACACCATTCGTGACCGCGATGCGGACGCCGTATTCCGTCGCTACACCCGGCACGCCACTGTCGGCTGTGAACGGATGAAAGAAACGATTCCCCGCGCCACTGATCGCCACGAAGTATGTCCCAGCCTCCAACCGCAGATCGACCGGACGCGCCGGGCCATTCGTGTTGGTCTCCTGGCGACCGAGCAACTGATGTTGCAATGGCACGGTCGGATCGAACTCGGTCAGTTGGTCGCCGTAGAGCGTCAGCACGACCGGTGAATTTGCGCTGCTGGAATCCGGCAGCGCTGTCAGTTTCACGCGACCAGCGGCGGCTAACGTAAAGCGAAACCAATCGACGTCGCTCGACGTGCTGGTGGTATCGCCGATCGCGCCCACGAGTTCCGCAGGTTGGCCACTGCTTACCTCACCGAGATCCTGCGCGGCATCGAGCGTGTTGTTCTCTTCCGCGTCAACGACGGGATGGGACAATCCTGGCCAAGTCGTGGCAGAGAGCAAGCTCCGCGTCTCCAACGATTCGGCGTGTCCGCGCTGATGTCTCGCAGTTCGCCGCGTCGCATTCGCGGCTCGCATCGTTCTTTTCAACGCGGTTTTGAAGAGCGAGACCATGAGATGACTTTCGGGACTCGGAAAATTCGTAGTCGAAGTCGTGAGACTTCGATCCGAACTCTCACGAGTTCGGCGACATCAGAACTTAGTTTCTCCGGTAGTGCCGCCCGCCGAGCCAGGATTCACTGCCAAACAACCGGTCGATCGCTGTCAGCAGTTCCGCCAGTTCTTCCAACCCGGCGTGACGGCGACTGATGCTGACAGTGTTCTCAAACGTGGAGGTCGATCGAGGCTCCGGTAGGTCTGTGCGACGCCACGAGTCGAGATGGTCGTCGCGTCGATCAGCTCCCGTGCTGTTGACGGGAATCACGTCGTGAGCATGGCTGTGATTGTTTTCGTTCTGACCAACACGCAACGCGGCCAACAACAGTTCGTGACCGGAGTGACTGTCCGCGTGATCGGCATCGTCCTGGTGTCCGTGATCGTGGCCGTGGCCCTCAGCTTCCAGCGGGTGCAGGTCCAAGCCGTACCGCTGCAAGAAGACGCCACCCGTGTCGCCCGCTCCGTTGCCGCTCCAGACGATCACCGCTCGGCCCAACAGGTCGATCGACAATGACGCGCGGCCCTGATCGTTGGCGGTCGTGGCATTTACCACGAACTCGGCTTCGTTCTTGAGACCATCCTTTTTGAGCTGCTGTCCGAAGACATGCTCTCCGGCACCGGCGACCCCCTTATTGGTCCAGGTGACGATGATCTCGCCCCCCGCTTCGATGGCAACCGAGGAGTCGTATTGATCGCCGGCGGTGGACGTGTTGACGAGGATCTGCGTACCCTTGGCAACTCCACTCGAACTGTACCGCTGACCGTAGATGCCCAAGCCGCTGCCATCCTGATCGGCACTGGTCCAGGTCACGAAGAAGTCCCCCGTGAAGCTATGGACTGCAACCGAGGCATCGGTCTGATCGTTGGTCGTTGTCTTGTTGACGCAGAACTCGGTCCCCAGCGCAGCACCGGTCGCCCCGCTATAACGCTGGGCATAGATGCCGGCCCCGCTGCCGTCCTGACCGGCACTGGTCCAGGTGATGACAAAGTCATTGTTCGTCACGCTACGAGTGACGGCGACCGAAGCATCGCTCTGATTACCAGTCGTCGTCGTGTTGACGCGGAACTCACCGCCGACCGCTAAACCGAGAGAGTTGTATCGCTGGGCATAGACGCCTAACCCATTGCCGTCTTGTCCGTTGCTGGTCCAGGTAAAGATCGCATTTCCCAAAGCGTCCGCCGCCACCGAGGGAGCTGTTTGATCGTTGACTGTGGTTGTGTTGACTTGGAATTCTCTACCGACTGCATTTCCCAGCAGGTCATAGTGTTAGGCATAAATACCGTAATCACTTCCGTCCTGACTGGCGCTGGTCCACGCGATCCAGAAACTTCCAGACGTATCGACGGCCACGACGGGATCGATTTGATCGCCCACCGTCGTGCTGTTGACCAGGAATTCTCCGCCAACCTTCGCTCCGGTCGCGTCATAGCGCTGGGCATAAACACCCCAGCCGCTGCCGTCCTGATTCTGGCTCGCCCAAGTCACGACAGAGGCTCCAGATGCCGACATTCCGACCGAGCGATCACTGGTCTGTTGAATGTCCGTGGACGCGGTATTCACCAACGTCTCGGCCCCCATCTTGATGGCCACGCCACCGCCAGAACTGAGCGGGGTGCCGTTGGCCTTCAACGTGGTCGGTCGCGTATAGGTCGGATCGGCTCCCGTCCCCATGTTCAAGATCAAGGCGTACTTCCCCGTCTTGAACGCGGCCAGGGCGTTGGCGCTGGAGACCTTGATGTACACGGTCTTGCCCGCAGCCAGATCGGTGGAGCTGGTGTAAGTCGCCGTTTCGCTGGAGCCGTATTCGGTGGCTCCGGCCGCGCCCGTGGCTTTGGTCGTGCTGCCCACGACGATTTCCACTTTCGGACTTAACAAGCTCAGCCCCGTGCTGACCACCGTCGCCTTCAGCGTTGTGGTCGAGCCGGCTGGCACCACGATCTTGAAGTAATCCACGTCGGAGCTGGTCGTCAGGTCCAACCCATTCACGGCGAGCGCCTTCGTCGTGGAGCCCAGTGTGAGAACCGTCGCATTCGACGTGGAGCTGTTGCTTTTGGTCTTGTCGTAGCTGTCGATCGTTCGCACGGCTCCGGCGCTGTAGATCGCCTTGATGCCGCTGATTTCGTCGGAAGTCAACGCGGTATCGGTGCCGTTGTAGGTGGCGTACATGCAAGCCGAAGGGACGGTGACGTGGTCCAAGCCCAACGCATGGCCGAACTCATGTACCATGACCGTGAACAGGTCGTATTCAGTCCCGACATTGAACGTGACGCTGGTGTTGATCTGAATGTCACCGGCGATCGAATAGTTATTGACCGGCGGCGGCAGATACGCCTGAGCGATCGTGCTATTGCCAAAATTGAATCCGCCAATGCGGATGTCGCCGAAGTTTGGATCGCCCTGTTGATTAGTGCCCGAACCGGCCGCCGCTCCGCTGTCTGAGACGACGGCGAAATTGATGTTTGTTTGCTGAGCCCAGTATTGCGCGGCCTTCAGTATCTGATTCTGCCAGGTCGCCGCCGTCCCGAACTTGGTGTTGAACGTGCGGAAGAGATTGCTGGTACCACCGCCGAGGTTGGTGTCGTCCGGCACAAAACTGATCGTGATCAGTTCCTTGTTGGGCCAGGCGTTGCCGGACACGGCAAACAGCAGGATACGGTCTTCCAAGCGTTCGACACCCCCGATCATTACCGGAGGACGCCGAGTGGCCTGCGACAAGCGTTTCACGGGAACTTGGCGAAACCGTTTTTTCCACGACTTGAAACTCAACATCGTCTACTCACTATGCTACAGCCGGTGACTGTGGCGAGCACGCCTTGCGAATATCCGATTTCGCAATGGTGACTCGGAATTCGCCAGAGGACGGCCTCTTCGGAATCCAGTTCTGGATGAGCGTCGTGAGGGGGACGTGAACCCCGGAGTGGCCGGAAGTCCGGCCACTCCGTCAGAGCACACGCAACGCAGCCGACTCAAAAATTCCAAGCGGCCATGCCAAATCTAGGTCGCACTTGGCGGCTGTCAAATTGTGCTGTGCGAATTTGACAAAACTCAGGCAGGGCACCGAGCAAACCGGCGAGCCGGACGGCGTCAGTCAAATGGTAGTTAACAGAGAATTAGCACGACGCGCAAGCGAGTGGTTCCAACTGGTTCCTGCACCGACCACTCGCTTGCGCGTCGTGCTAAGAAGGCCTTGGGCTGACGCCACCCCGCTCGGCAAGTCTCAATATCGAGCGCTCACCGTGACCAGCCCCTCTTCGCGGACTCTGCGCCCCTCGGACGCGAGTCCCCGTAGTTGTTGCCCGACTTCGATGGCCGAGAGTTTGGGGGCTCGGCCCAAAACCGAGAGCAGCCGATGACGCTGACACTCGATCGCGTCCAACGGAAACGGCGGAACGGTTCGCTCGGCCCAGGGCTTCAAGGCTTCCGCCACGATGCCGGGAGTTTGGAAGCGATCCTCCGGTCTCTTTTCCATCATCGTGTGAATGATGTCCGCGATTGGCGTCGGCAGGTCGTGTCGATGCTGATGAATCGGCCGCGGATGAGCCGTCTGATGCATCAACAATTTCTGCGCGGAGTTCTTCGCTTGAAACGGCAAGCGTCCGGCCAGCAAGGCGTAGAAGACGCAGCCGAGACTATAGATATCGACACGCGTATCGACTGCGTGGCAGTTGAGCGCCTGCTCCGGGGCCATGTAATCGACCGTGCCGACTTGCAGGTCGCGCGTCTTGAGCATGTCGTGGGGATCGTCAGTGAACAGGCACAAGCCCAGATCCAGCAACTTGACCGTGCCGTCGGTGGCAATCAACAAGTTGGCCGGTTTGACATCGCGATGCACAAGGCCGTGCAATCGCGCGTGCTCCAGGCCGAGCGCCGCTTGCAGCATGTAGTCGGCGGTCTGACGCCAAGGCAGCTTGCCGAAGCGACCAATTTGCTCGACGGCATCCAGGCCCTCCACATATTCCATGGCGATGTACGGCACACCGTCGATCTCGTCGCAGTCATACGCCTGGACGATATTCGGATGCGACAGCGAAGCGGCCGCGCGGGCCTCCCGTTCAAAGCGAATCCGCGTTTCCGGCGGGCAGTCGATGAAGTTCGTGATGATCTTGATCGCGACCAGCCGGTTCATCGTCGTCTGCTCGGCGAGGTACACCGTCCCCATGCCTCCTTGCCCCAGCACGTCGAACAGCTTGTACTTGCCCAAATAAAAGCCGTCCGAATGACCGCACAACAGCCGCTGCACTTGATAGCCCGTCAGAACTCCCGCCTTGAGCAGCGAGTTAATGAGCCGCGCCAGCGAAAGTTCGCGCGGAGCGGCCTGCACCTGTTCGGCAATCTGCCGGAGAGACTTCGCGGACAGCAATTGGCTGTTACTGAGAACCTGCAAAAACTCCGAAACGGATTGCACAGGCATGGTGGCTCCGAGCGTTGGCGAACGAACGCGGGCATCTCATCAAACGCCGAGGGGTGATCTCGGTGCAGAGCAGCGTCGGTGCCAATTCGCGGAGTTCGCCGCATCGCGGAAGATCACGGCGAGACTCAGCCACATGCGTCATCGAGCCACCTCGACCAAGTGGCGATTCGGCAACACGTGCTGTCGCGATTCGGCAACGTTAAACACCCGCCCCCAGGCCGTCGCGGCAGGCTTTTCCGGTTCATTCCCATCGCCGTGTGAGGCAACTACATTACGACCCGCGTTAGAGATCGCTCGTTTGGCTTTTGAAAATTGAGGGACACCGGAATGCAGTGGCTGACGGAGCATTGGCTGCTCTCGCTGCCGATGGTCTTGGGGGCCATTGCCGTGGCGTGGTTGATGCCCAAGGGGGCGTCGAAGCCATCTAAGCTGGCTTCGCTGTTGGGCTTGGTGGCGCTGGGAATCCTCGGTCGGACGTTGCTCAAGACGACCGACGACCTGGTCCTGGACGTCCTCTTTTATCTGTTCGCTGGCGTTGCCGTCGTGGCGGGCGTCTTGATGATTACCAACCGCAATCCCGCCTATTCGGCGTTGTGGTTCGCGGTAGTGACGCTCGCCGTTTGTGGGCTGTTCTTGCTGCAATCGGCTCCGTTTTTGGCCTCGGCGACGGTCATCGTTTATGCCGGAGCCATCATCGTCACCTTCTTGTTTGTGCTCATGCTGGCACAACAAGCGGGAGCGACGAACTACGACCAAAACTCGAGACAACCGGTCATCGCCGTGGGGACCGGCTTCGTGCTGCTGGGAGCGTTGTTGTTCGTGCTGTTGCCCTCGAAGGAACGGTCGGGCTTGGCTGCAACACGGACGGGCTTCGTGTCGCTGGCTCCGACTACTGCTCACGTCAAACCTGCTGTTGATGCTGAGTTGCAGGCCGCAGAAACCAGAGACCTCGCGATCACAGCCGCCCCGCGCCCGCAGCAAAAGCCACAATCGACCAGCACGACCACGACCGCGACGTTCGGCACAATGCGCGGTCTCGGCCGGTCGCTGTTTGGCGATTATTTGTTCGCGGTGGAACTCGCGGGCACGTTGCTGTTGATCGCGTCGATCGGAGCCATCGTGATTGCACCAAAACGATCAAGCGGAAAGCTTTAGTCACCAATTCAGAAGTGTGAATCACTTCCTACTCCCACTTCTACGCCTACCCCTACTCGAATTCGTCCGAGTAGCAGTAGGAGTGGGAGTAGGAGTAGCAGGAACTGAAATAGGAAGCGGTTCATGACCGTACTCACGAACTACTTAATCGTCGGCAGCATTTTGTTCGCCTTGGGATCCATCGGGTTTTTGACCCGCCGGAATCTCATCACGATGATGCTGTCGGCCGAGATGATGCTGCATGGCGTCTCACTGAACCTCGTGGCGTTCTCCAAGTACCACGGAAACATGCAGGGCCAAGCCTTCACCGCGTTCATCCTGACGGTCGCCGCGTGCGAGGCGGGTCTCGCACTGGCGTTGATCCTCACGCTCTACAAGCGCACGAAGTCGCTGGATCTGAATCTATGGAGCCAGCTCGGCGACGCCGACCTCGAATCGGCGCTCGGCGAAGAGCCGGCCGTGCCGACGATTCAGCCGGCTCAAGAATTCCCGCACCTCACGCCGGCTGGAAAATCTCCGCCGTTCCAGAAGGAGACTGCGCATCGTGTCTGAACTCACGCCGGCCCTGCTCTGGTTGATTCCAGTCGCACCGCTGCTCGCGAGCGTCTTCATCGCCTTCTTCGGCAAGGCGCTGCTGCGCGGACGGAGCCATGTGCCATGCGTCGCCGCGCTGGCCATCTCCACGCTCTGCGCCGGCTCTCTGATGCTGATGTTTCTGGCCGCGCCGTCGCAACTCAAGCCGGACCCCAGCACCCATTCGTTCCACCAGGAACAGAACGACGACACGCCGCACGCCTCGCAGTCGGTCCTTACGACCCCCGGTTATGCCTGGTCTGACACCGCCAATCTGCATGTGCGGCTGGATCTGCAAATGGATGCGATGACGGCGATCATGCTCTGCATGGTCACGTTCGTGTCGCTGCTGGTGTCGATTTACGCCAGCGGCTACATGCACGGCGATCCGGGCTATCCACGGTTCTTCGCGGCATTCGCACTGTTCGTGTTCTCGATGTGCATGTTGGTGCTGGCTGACAATTACCTGACGATGTTCGTCTTCTGGGAAGGGGTCGGCCTTTGCAGTTACCTGCTGATCGGCTTCTGGTTCCAAAAGCCGAGCGCCGCCGCCGCCGCTCGCAAAGCGTTCGTGGTGAATCGCGTCGGCGACTTCGGCTTCATCCTGGGGGTCTTTCTGATTTGGAAGACATTCGGCACGGTGAGGTTCTCCGAAGTCTTTGAACTCATCCCGCACGTCGCTGAGACGAATCCGGAAATCTTCACGACCATTTGCCTGCTGCTGTTCTTGGGAGCGATGGGCAAGTCCGCTCAGTTCCCGTTGCACGTCTGGCTGCCCGAAGC
>SXGT01282756.1_pt1 | contig 15533 bp, 9 predicted proteins | sample 3176221 | NCBI WGS metagenome assembly SXGT01 (sample SAMN11356862, study PRJNA531348) | freshwater metagenome | isolation source: freshwater sample F1-120 | place: China: Fuxian Lake, Yuxi | collected 2017-12-25
GGGGCTTCTCGACGAGCCGCGGCTTGTGAACGGTGATCGCGGGGCAACCCTTCACATCCCCTGCGACGAGGCACTAGCTCGCCCGCATCGACCATGTGTCGATTCTCTGATCGACGAGGATGGCCCGCGCCATCACCATGGGCCTGTCCTACTGGAAGGTACCCTCTGGAAGCCGAGCAGGAGCCCCTGTGTCCGAGCTCCTTCGAGATCACCCACATCGTGGAGATTCCCCCTCCGGGCGTCGTGGCCGATCCAGGTCAGATCTGCACCGAGGGCACCTCACCTGCGACGGCCACGTGGGGACCTTCTGCTGGGAGGAGCTGCTGCGCGAGCTGCCCCAGCCGGACATGACGGTCGATTTTCTCATCACGGCGCGGGGCTGCGTCGGCGAGCAGCTACTGCAGCATCGCGGCCTACACCTCCGAGCAGAAGAGATCCTATCGCCAGCCTGCTAAACCGATTGACGAGCCTCTCCTTGCTCGCCAGCTCCACATCGGCGCCGGCGATATGCCGCTCCGGGCCAGAACGGACTCCCTGCGGGAGCATTTCCATGCGCGGGGGAGGCTCCTCGAGGCCAAGCGGGGATTCGAGCCTCGCCCCGGAAGATCGGGCTGCGAGATCGCCGCGGGGTCGTAGCCTGCGAGCTCCGGCGGAGCGGAGCCTCGGCGTGCTAAGATCATCCAATGACGCTGCAGAGGAAAGGGAGCCGGCCCATCGTCGTGGAGGGACACCGCCTTCGCTTCTCGGTCTTCCGTAAGGGGGTTCGAGGATGTCCGGACTGTGACAAGCTCAATATCTTGATTGCCGACGATAGCCGCAAGGGCAGCGTCGTCCGTGTCCTCGTGGGCGATCCCAAGGGTCCCGATGTGCCCATCACTCCACGGGTGATCGCCGACGCCGCGACCCGAGCGCTACATGCGGGCTGGCGCCCAGGCCATGGTGAGGGCGTATTTCTCGTGGTCTCTGCGGGCGAGCTCCTGTAAGCACCGTGAAGTTCCGAACGTCGCCCCTTTGGCTTCTTCCTGCTCTGGCGCTGAAAACCATGAGCTGCGCCATCGTGGATGCCCCGGGCAAGGAGCCGGGCCTGGCGGCAGACCCCCTGGTGGGCACAGCCTGCGATGAGGCCGCCCCCTGCGAGGGGGAGGAGCTCTGCTGCTCGGGGGTCTGCGTCGACCCGACCACCGACAGCGCCAACTGCGGAGCCTGCAGCATCACCTGCCTGGGAGCGTGCGTCGCCGGGGCCTGCGGGTGCGCGGCCCCGGCCAGCTCGGGCGGGCCCGCCGTCGCCATCTCCGCGGGAGCGTGGCACACCTGCGCGCGGCGAAGCGATGGAAGCGTGGCGTGCTGGGGGGACAACAGCCTCGGCCAGCTCGGCGACGGCACCGGCGCGGAGCAGCTCACCCCCGTGTCGGTGCTCGCCATCCCCTGAGGGGGCAAGGCCGTCAGACGATATCGCATCAAATTCTGACGGTATCGCCCAGAGCTCAATGTTCGTGTTCGCGTTCGCTTCGAGCTGACCGAGAAGAGCCTGGTCCGCCCGCGAGTCCATTTTTTTTTGGAGCCGACCCCTGTCAAGCATGTACCCTCGGTGGTTCGGGACGTCGTACCGGGTAAGCATTTGCTTGGGAGGCATCGCATGAAGCAGCTAGCGTCCACATTCCGAGTGTCCATGCTCGTGGGTCTGTTTGCCGCGGCCTGCGCCAACCAGGCAGAAGAGCCTGGCCCTCCTCCTGTCGACGTCGCGCTCGAGGAGCTGCGCGCGACCAGCAACGTGGCGATCCAGGCCGGCTTCGACGACGAGTCGGGCAAGCTGGCCACGGTGCGAGGCCGCTTCGAACTCGCACCGGGGCTCAGCCCGACCGACGGCGTGAAGAAGTTTCTCTCTCGCCACGCGGCCATCCTGAGGCTTCGCCCCGACCTCTCCGATCTCGTCCTCGAGCGCGAGGTCCGCGACGTGGGCGGGACGACGATGTCCTGGAAGCAGCTCCACCAGAACATCCCTGTCTTCGAGGGTGACGTGGTCGTCGGCCTTGACCGGACCGACGCCATCATCCACGTGAGCAGCAGCTACGAGCCCGAGCTCACGCGCGTGCCGACGCAGGCGCGGATCAGCGTGGCCGAGGCCGTCCGCCTCGCCGAGACCGCGCTCGAGGCGGAGATCCCGGAGGGCGGCCCGGCGCCCGAGCTGGTCGTCGTGCGCGGCGGCAAGCACGCGCCCGGGCTGCACCTCGCCTGGCAGATCTCGGCGAACCTGCGCAAGCCGATGGGCGACTGGCTCGTCTTCGTGGACGCGGTGAGCGGCGGCGTGGTGCGGTCGCTCGACATGATGAAGACGGCGGGCGTGCCCTGCGTGCCCTGCAACCCGGCCACCGACGCGGCCTGCGGCCTGGTCTTCCACGGCAACCCCGTCGAGGTGCTGAACAACACGGGCCTCACCGACACCAGCAACGTGGACTCCGCCCAGACGGGCTGCCTCCTGGGGCGCTTGACGTCGGGGACGGCGCTCAACGGCACGTGGGTCAACACCAGCATCACCGGCTCGCCACGCGCGACACCCCCCTACAACTACGCGCGCAGCGCCAGCCCGTTGCTCGCTGACGAGGTCAACGTCTACTATCACGTCGACCGCTCCAAGCAGCAGCTCGAGCAGCTGGGCTTCCCGACCGTGATGGGCTTTTCCATCAACACCGACGCGCACGATCCGACCCTCGGCGACAATGCCCACTACGTGCCGTCGACCAAGATCCTCGAGTTTGGCACGGGCGGCGTCGATGACGCGCAGGACGGGGACATCGTCCACCACGAGTATGGCCACGCCATCCAGGACAACCAGGTCCCGGGCTACGGCACCACGGCGGAGGGCGGCGCCGCCGGCGAGGGCTTCGGCGACTACTGGGCGGCCTCGATGACCGACGATCAGCAGGCCACGGCCCTGGGCAGCGCCTGCGTCGGCGCCTGGGACGCCGTGGCCTACTCCCCTTATAACCCGGGCACGCCGGGGTCGGGCTGCCTGCGCCGCGTCGACAGCGCCAAGCAGTACCCGCGCGACCTCAACTTCCAGGTCCACCAGGACGGCGCGATCTGGAGCGCGGCGCTCTGGAGGCTGCGCAACGATCCGAGCGTCGGCCCGGGCGTCGCCGACCGGCTCGTCATCAAGAGCCACACGTTCATCGCCAAGTCGGCGCTCTTCATCAACCTCGCCGACGCCATGCTGTCGGCGGACACGGCCCTCTTCCCCAGCGAGTCGCACGCCGCGGCCATCAACGCGGCCTTCAAGGCGGGCGGCGTCCCGAGGACGGGCACGCCGGGGACGGTGACCGGCACGCCGCAGAGCGCCACCTTCTCGTGCTCTGTCGCGAGCAACTACGCGAACTATGCCTACCAGGAGTGCCGCTTCACGCAGCCGGGCGCGGCGTGGGTGCGCCTGCACTTCAGCAGCTTCTCCACCGAGAACGGCTATGATTTCCTTTATATCAGCGACGGCGACTACCGCCAGGTGCAGAGGCTGAGCGGGCAGCCTTTCGGGACGCCCGGGATCGGGTACAGCGCGGTGGTCAACGGCGACACCATCGTCGCGCGCTTCAAGGCGGACAACACGGTGACCGCCGCCGGCTTCACCATCGACCAGGCCCAGTACGCGACGGCGCCCTGCCAGACCGACGCGCAGTGCGCCGACAGCACGGTCTGCAACGGCGCCGAGACCTGCGTGGCGGGCGCCTGCGTGGCGGGCACGCCGCTCGCTTGCGGCGACACGAACACCTGCACCGTCGACAGCTGCGATCCGGTGAGCGGCTGCGCCCACACCAACGCGCCCGACGGGACAGCCTGCAGCGACGGCGACGTCTGCGACGGCAGCAACAGCTGCCAGCTGGGCTCGTGCGTGGACACCGGCGCGGCGCTCAACTGCGACGACGGCAACCCCTGCACGACCGACGGCTGCAATGGCGCGACCGGCTGCACGCACTCGAACATCTGCGCCCCCGTGACCATCGCGACCGACGGCTTCGAGTCGCAGAATTTCGCGGGCGGGACGGGCTGGTTGGCCGCCTGGACGACGGCTGGCGACGTGTCCAACGTCACCCAGGGCACCCCTCGCACCGGGAGTCGGCACGCCCGGCTGCGCCGGTCGACGGGGCTCCTCACACGGCGCGTCGACCTGCTGGGCGTGACGAGCCCGAGGCTGCGCTTCTGGTCCAAGATCAGCTCGTTCGAGGGCTCGGACAAGGCCGAGGTGCGCGTCAGCAGCAACGGCACCACCTTCGCGACGGTGAAGACGTTCACGTCCGCCGACAGCAACAACACCTACGGCTTCTACGACCTGGACCTGTCGGCATATCCGACGACGTCCACGTTCACCATCCAGTTTGACGCGGGCATGAGCGGCACCGACGATATCTGGTACATCGACGACGTCGAGGTGCTCGGCGTCCGCTGAGGCAACCATGCTCGGCCCGTGCCGCAGGGCGCTGCTCCGGGCGACATTCGGGGTGGCCGACTCAGGGGACGACGGCGACCTTCCACATGTCGGCCACCCAGCGAAACCCGATGGCCGGGTCCAGGGCGTTGCCTGCGCCGACGTACATGTCCCCGTCGTGGACCCAGACGCTGGCGGCGTGCCGCGGGACGAAGCCCTCGCCACTGCCATCGTACCAGTTTCTGCCATCGGCCGTATACCAGGCGTCGGACGCGTTGTCGCCGTCGTAGCCGGCGATGACCCAGAGGCGGCCGTCGAAGACCGCGATGTTGTGGTAAAAGCGAGGGGTGAAGGGCGGAAGCTCCTCGGTCCTGTCCCAGCGGACTCCGTCGGCGGTGGACCAGACGTCGTTGTAGAAGTAGCGAGTCTCCTGCCCTACAGCCGGGTCCTCGTAGATCCCTCCTCCGACGAGCCACATCCTGTCGTTGAAGCGGATGGCGTTGTCCACCAGCCCCCGGGGCGCCCACATGGGCCCCACGGTCGGCGTCTCGGTCCAGGTGGCCCCGTCGGTGGACGACCACACGTCGTTGAACACCTGGGCGGGGGCCCCTGGCCACGGGGAGGAGACGACCGTCTCGATCCGCTGTCCCCCCATCAGCCATAGCTTGCCGTCGAACACCCCGGTGATCTGGAGAGTACGGCGACCGAACTGCGCCTCCTCGACGGGTCTCCAGCCAGGATAGATGATCATCTCGCCGAAGGTCTCGCTCTCCTCGTTGTTGTCCAGGATCATCCTGGGTGTGGTGGTGTGGATATCGGTCCGGCTCCAGTGAATGCCATCCACCGAATTCCATACGTCGGTCTGGTAATACCCCTGCGTGGTATCACCACCGAGGATCCACATCTTGCCGTCGTGGACCTGGTAGCCCCCGAGGTGCCGGCCCTCCCAGTCGGCGCTCCTGTCGAAGGTCTCGGGGTCCAAGAAGGTGTTGGGCTTCTCCTCGCTCCAGTTGACCCCGTCGGTGCTGCTCCAGACGTCGTTGGCCGTGGTGAGAGGGAAGCGGTCCCCGTTCCAGCCACCGATCAGCCACATCTTTCCGCCGTAGACCAGGGCCCCTGCCCCGTCGCGAGTGCCCCAGGGTGGGGAGGTCGAGATACGGCTCCAGGAGTAGCTACGCTTCCGGGAAGGGGCCAGGGGGACGTCGTCTGTCTCGGCTTGACCCAGCACGACCGGCTCGGCGTCGTCGCTCATCCTCGTGACGCGGAGGCGGGCCCGGGAAGGTCCGCTCGCAGGGACCGTCCAGATCCACCTGCGGTTGATCGCGGCCGCGGTGCCCAGGTTCTCCCACGTTGCCCCGCTGTCGAAGCTCACGTCGAGGATCACGAGATCGTCGTCGTCCAGCCCGGGCGAGTCCCACCGGACGGCATGGGAGCTCTCGCGCTCCCACAGGCTCCCCGCCGGGATCTGCCCGATGGTGAGGGCGCGGGACGCGGAGCCCACGGCTGGACGCATGGCCGAAGGTGTGGGGGCGTCGCTCGAGCAACCGGCGGCGCCGCTGACGCCGAGTATCATTCCAAGGCCCAGGCAGAACCTCGTCACCCGCGCCGAGCCCAAAAATTGCGCCATGGCACAAGGATGAAGCGCCCCCGCAAGCCTAGCAAGAGGCGGCCTCGATTCGCCCGGTGTACCTGGCGCGCCGTGACATACTAGGGTCGCTCGCAACGCCCCGCCCGTGGGAACGAGGAGTCGACATGGATTCAATTCGTCTGCGATTGGAGCCAACGTCCGTCCCGGAGTGGGACGCCGAGGACGCGCTGGCCGGGGTGCTGGGCGGCGAGCAGCCGGCCCAGGCGGGGCAGGCCCAGCTCCAGGAAGAGCTCGACAAGGCGGTGATCGAGCTGCCACGAAGCCTGAACCCGCGCCCGCTCACCAGGCACGAGCCCCGGGAGGAGTCGCCCCTGGCTGCCACGGCAGGACCGGACACCGTGCGCCACGACTTCTACCTGATCGAGATCCCGCTGACGATCATCACGCCCGGCGAGCAGCGCCTGGAGCGGCTGCGCCTGACGCTCCACCTGGAGGCGGAGGGGCAGAGGCCGGAGGATGTCGTGGCCTACGATCTCTTTCCACGGACCCAGGCCGATGTGAAGACGCTCATGAGCGGCGAAGCCAGCCTGGACGTGTCCGAGGCCCTGCAGCTAGCGCTCAAGCTGAGCGGCCCTGCAGGCGCGGCGGCCAGCCCGGCGCTCAAATGCCTGGGGCTCAAGCTGAGCCTGCCGTTCAAGTGGACGAGCACGAAGATCACCCTGCAGAGCTCCGGGCCCATGTCCAACCCTGTGCAGTGGTACGTCACGGATCAGGCCATGCAGAACGGCTTCTCGGCGACGGCGATCGTGCGCGCCCCCAAGCGGTCCAGCGTGAGCGCGGCGGCCACGCTGGTCGGTGAGCTGTGGTCCAAGAGCGCCTGGGGACTGCTCAAGGTGCCCTTCCGCCACCAGCAGGCGATGCGCTACGCCATCGCGTAGGGGGATCGTGCATCCATTTCCACGACCGAGCGGCGACCTGCTCACCGCGGCGCAGCGCGAGCTCGTCCTCGCCGCGCTTCGCTTCTTCGCCGATAACGAGTTCGACCAGGGTCGGATCGCCCCCCGCTTGTCGGGCTGGGTGGACCGGATGGGTCGGGTGTGCGCCACGGCCGAAGATCAGCACCGCATGCAGGGCGAGCTGGATCGCTGGGTGCGCTGGGACAGGCTGCCCGCCTACTGGCTCAGCTTTGTCTTCCAGCTCTCGATGAAACAGATCGGCTCCATCTACTTCGTGGCCGCGTGCCGTCTGTACGCAGAATCCCAGATCAACCTAAATGAGGATCTTGCGCTCTCCTCCCTCGAAAATGCCTACAACGCGGCGCTGCAGCTCGGCGAGCACGAGAGCGTCCGAGAGATCGCCGCCGATCTGCGCAGCCGGCTACGCCTGGTCTATGGCTACTATCGCTCGTGGTACAAGGCTGCCCCTCACAGCGCCGTGAACCCGCTGACCGAGCACCTGTACTCCGAGAAGACGTGGCTCGACCTCAAGCTCGAGTTCCCGCATCTCGACAAGCCGCGCGAGGAGCACACACCGGCCGATTACTTGAGCGTGATCGATCGATGTGCGTCACCGGGCGAGATCCTCTTTCGCGTCTACGCTCGCCGCTTCCTTGGCAGCATCCACGAGGGGCTGAACGATCTGGATGCGGCGGGCGAGCACTTCGGGACCGCCCTCCGCGAGGCGCAAGATGCCGGGCTCGAGACGGAGATCGGTCATCTCCATCGCCTCTATGGGTACGTCCTTCAGAAGCTCGGTCGGCTGGAGGATGCGGCCCGGGAGCTCCGGAGCGCCATCGCGCACGAGTCGCACACGAAGCTCCGGTACTGGCAGGCGCTGTCGGCGCGCGAGCTCGGTGACGTGCTCCTTCGCCAGGTGCCCCGTGAGCTCGATCCGACGCTGCCTCCCGCGGAGCTGGAGCCGGCCCTCCTGGCCTACAGGGCGGGACGCACGCTCTTCGAGGGGCATGTCGCCCACGGGGTCCTCCCCATCGCGAGGGCCGTCGAGCAGCAGCTCTTTCGCTCCTTCACGGACAACGCCCTGCAGGCCGCCATGCTCCTGAGTCCGGTGGACGCGCTGGCCGAGATCGAGGCGGCGGGGCCGCGTTACGTGACGGACGTGGTGGCCGAGGGGAAGGCGGCGGCAGCGCTCGGCGCGCAGGACAGGGCGAGGTATCGCCGCGCGCGGGCGATCTTTCACCGGGACCTGGCCGCGTTCAACGCCAGCCGCGACTTCGAGCAGGACTTTCGCGCCTACCTCGACTCGGTCGAGCACCACCGCGAGGCGCGGCTCTTCTACATGAAGACGCGCCTCGGCCTCGGCCCCGCCATCCGCCGCGCCCACCACAGCGACGAGGTGGTCCGGCAGCTCACGCGCTTGAAGCTGTCCGACGTGATGATGCTCGTGCTCCACGTGGGCGCGAGCGAGACGTTCGGGGCGCTGGTGAGCGGCGCCAGCGGACGCGCGGTGAGCATGGGCAAGGCCCCGTACGGGGAAGCGGAGTGGAAGGAGCAGCACCTCGCCTATCGCCAGGCGCTGGCGGCGGCCCGTGAGGCCGGGACGAGCAGCGCCCAGGCCTCGGCGGCGCGCCAGGCGATCGACGGGCTCCTGGCGTTCTATGACGCGGCCCTGGGACCGCTCTTCGCGGCCTTCCTGCCCTTCTACCAGGGGCGGCACCTGAAGATCTTCCCGCGCTCCTGGATGAACGAGGCCCCGTTCTCCGCGTTGACCGTCTCCGGCAAGCCTCTCATCGAGCATTGCCGTGTCAGCTTGGCGCAGACGCTGAGCGCGCTCCTCCTGGTGCACGAGGAGGCCGGCGGCTCTCTCGCCGGAGCGCTCGACGTGGTCCATGACGAGGCGGGCACGCCCTTCTACACCGGCACCCTCCGCGCGCTGAGAGCGGCGAGCCCGGGCGCCCTGAACGTGATCGGCGACCCGTCCCTGGCCGACGCCTCGGCGTCCTTTCAGCGCCGGTCCGCGCCTGATCGACTCTTCGCGTGCCACGGGAAGTACGACCCGGACGATCCCTCGGAGAGCTGGCTGCGGCTGCGCGGGCGCGCCGGGACTTCGAACCCCGAGGAGAAGGTCCCCTTCGCCACGTTCTTCGCCGAGCTGGATCTCGAGGGGTGCCGCTCGGTCACCGTGGGCGCCTGCGAGAGCGGGCTCGGGCGAACGCTGGTCTCGGCGGAGTACCTCGGTCTGCCGCTGGCGTTCATCGCGGCCGGTGCGCGCCACGTCGTCGCCACGCTGTGGCAGGTCAACCAGCTGGCCGCCGCGATCCTCCTGGCGCGGCACTACCCGCTGCTGTGGGACGGCGAGCATACGCCGACGAGCGCGCTCAACGACGCCCAGCGCGCGCTCAGGCGCCTCTCGAGGGCCGAGGTGATCGAGTGGCTGCGCACCTGGCTCCCCGAGAGGGCGGAGGCGCTGGTGCCGGTGGTGCAAGGCTTCCACGAACGGCCCTTCGAGCACCCCTATTTCTGGGCCGGCTTCTACGTCTCGGGCGACGTATGATCGATCGGGGGTGACCCCGCAGAGCAGCTCCTTGGCCGCGCGGCTCGAGGTCAGGGCACGAGCCGGATGGGGGACGTCCAGGCGCGCTCCTGCACCTTGACGTCAAGCCCTCCGTCGGGCGCGCAGCCGGCCGGCGCGTCGACCCCGGCGGCCTGGCACGCGTAGTGAGACCAGCGGTGGGTGGGCTCCTGGAAGACCCGTGCGTAATACAACGCTGGCTGCGCGAGGACGACGGCCGTGTCCCGCCAGTGCACGCACGCGGTGGACTGCCCGGCCGGGAGCGGGAGCGACTGCACCGCCTGCGTGACGTTCCCCGCGGCGTCGGCCACGAGCTTCACGACGTCGATCGAGCCGAGCGCCACGTCGTCCTTCATGGCTGCCACGAAGAGCCGCAGCGGGCCCCCGGACGCGGGCAGCTCGGCGCCCATGGGCTTCGCGCCAGCCGCGACCAGCCGCGCGGGGAACATCGAATCGGCGCAGAGCGCGGTCGCGTCAGCGTCCGACTGGTTGCCCTGGAGGGCGAAGAACCGCACGACGATGCGGGGCCCGCTGGTGGCGTAGGTCTCGCGGCGCTTGAGGGCCGCGAAGATCTCGGCGCGGGTGTTCTCGTGCGCCCAGACGCCGGTGATACCGCCCGGGTTGAACTCGCTGTCCTTGAGGCGCCTCACGGGGGTGTCGTCCTGGTTGGAGGCGTGCCCGACCCAGGTCTCCTCCTTGACGGCCCCGGGCGTCCCGTTGTGGGTGTCCGTCGCGCCGACGAAGCCGAGGACGAGCGGGTTCTTCCCGGTCGTCGCCTCGAGCGCGAGCCCCCGGGCGAGCCCGTTCCGCACCATGCCGGGCGCGGCCCGGTCGAGCGAGGCCGCCCCCCCGCCCATGCCCAGCAGCGAGCCCACCAGCGAGCCCGTGGACTCCTCGAACCTGCACTTCGGGTCGGAGAGCGCGTTGCCTCGCACGCACTCGCTGTTCCCCTTCTGCTGGAAGATCTCCGCGAGGGTATGGTAGAGCTCCATGTACGGGCGCGCCGCGGGGTCGTCCGCCGTGTCCCACATGGTCCCGTAGCTGTAATTGGAGTTGTGGGGGATGGTGATGGCGTCGCAGCCATCGGCCTGCTTGCACCCCGCCTCGAGCGCGCGCCAGACCTCGAGCATCGTCGGATAGCGCAGGTAGTCGAAGACGGTGTCCGGGACCTTGTCGGTGCCGAAGATGACGTTGCGGTGCAGGTTGGAGCTCAGCGTGTTGGCGGTCCACTCGTACCCGAACAGGCTCGTGAACGAGCACTGCGCGTTGGCGGCGATCGCGGCCTCCTGGATCTTTTTCCACGCGCTCTTCGAGCCCGCCGCGCACTCGGCCGCGTTCTGCGCGCCGACGCAGTGGAGCAGCGTGCCGGGGTTCGGCCGGGCGCTCTGCAGGGCGGCCTCCGCGGCGATCGCGGCCTGCGCGGCGCTGTCCTGGTTGAGGAAGGCGCGGCACGCGAGAGCGCCCCCGCCCGAGCCGAGCAGGCACTGGCCCGCGAGCATCAGGAACTCGGCGTGGTCGGTGACGGCGAGGAAGTCGAGGGGACGATCGATGGCGACGGTCTGGGCGCCCCCCGAGCCGCTCCGGATCGGGAGGCGGGCCCCCTTGGCGAAGGCGTAGGCGTCCTTGGGATCGTTGCGGTTCGCCACCGTGTACGAGTCGATCGAGTACGACGTGTGCGTGTGCAGATCGCCCCAGTAGACGTTCTTCACGCAGCTGTACGTGGAGCACGCCCCCACGGGCGCCACGCAGCCGGCGTCGGCGGACGGGCCGACGTCGCGCGCGTCGGGGCCGGGGCCGGCGTCGGACGGGCCCGGCCCGGCCTCGGTCGGGGGCGGCGAGGCGACGTCGGGGGCGGCGGCGCCCCCCGTGATCGTCTCGGACCCGCACGCGCCCGAGAGGAAGAGGACGGCGCTGGCGGCCCCCACGAGGCCAGAGGTCAGGCGAACTGGGTTTGGCATGGCTCCCTCGCCTGGGCGAGAGGCAGACGGTCGACCGCTCGAACAACCAGGATGCCGACATGATGCCAGATGCGTAGGTGATCGCCACGTCGAGGCGCAACCGGGCGCGGGCTCGGACCTCCCGTGGGCCGCCCGGGGCTACATCGTCTGGCGCTCGTTCGATCCCCGTGGAAGAGGCGCCGCTGGTCTGGGCAGGAAGCTCCGCCGCGTGGGGGTGCACCTCGCTTACTTCGCGCTCGCCGCCGTCGTGCCGATAGCGATCACGTTGCTCTACTTCGGAGCGCTCCGCGCGATCGACGCCATGCACGACATCGTCGTCCTCGGCAACCGTCACTATGCGAAGACCTTCAAGAACGCGACCACGTTCGAGGCGATTCGCAACTTCCATCGTGACGAGCTCCTTACGCTTTCGATGCTCGGTCGACGGATCCTGGTGAGCGCCATCTCGAGGTTCCCGCTCGCGCTCCTCCGCCGCGACCGCGCGATGCTCGAGAGGGCTTGTCTCGCCGTGGCGCTGCTCGTCGGAGCTTCGGCTGCCGTCACCATGCAACAGAAGTTCTTCGGTGTGCACTGGGTCACGCTCGTGGGAGCCCTCACCTTCGCGGTCGCGGCTCTCTTCGAGGACGCTCGTGTCCTCTTGGCGAGGCGCGTCGGCATGGTCGCCGCCTGGGCGATCCCGCTCTCCGCCGTGGCGGTGGCCTGTTACTACACTCCGGTCGATTTGCGCGTCCTCCCGAAGGAACATCGCCTGGTGAGCGAGTACGTCACCGGAAAGATCTCGCGGGAGCAGTATGCGAAAAATTTCTTCTCTCCACCGATGAATTACTACCAGGTCGACATCGACGCCGTGAGCGAGTTTCTCACGTCGCGCGCGCGCCCCGACGACGCCGTTTGCGTGCGCGGCTCCAGCACGCAGATTTACGCCCAGACGGGCATGCGCTTCGAGGGCCGGCTCTTCTGGACCAACCACATTTGGAATCCCCTCTCCTACCGTCATGACGATTTCGTGAAAGAGGACCGCGAGTCCATCGTCCGCACGCGTCCACGCTTCATCGTGACCGAAAAGAACCGCGAAGGGCTCGGCTGCCTCGAGTCGGCCGAGCTTTATACGCCCCTTGGTTACCGTATCGTTCGGGAGGCCGGCGTGCTCCAAGTGCTCGAACGCGTCGACTGATCTCGCCGTACAAAAAGGCGATCCGCCTCGCGGAGGTGCACGTTAGTACGGGCAAGGAGGAACCATGTTCAACAGAATCATTCTCGCCCTCTCCACGCTCGCGTTCGCGGCCGGCTGCTCCGCCGCGAGCGAGGTCTCGCCGAGCTCGCCGACGGATCTCCACGGTCACGCGCTGAGCATCGAGGTCGGGAGCACCACCCGCGACGACAACCAGATCACGACGCGCGTCTCCGTCAACGGCGAGGCGCTGACGGTCGTCGCGGCCGGTCAAAGAGTCGCGGTGGCGCGGGCGGACGGGAGCGAGGAGCTGTGGATCGCTCCTCGCGATCTCCGCATCAGAGTCGGGGGAACGGACTCGCGCACGGGGGAAGCCTACAGCGGCGAGCTCGACGTCGTGTCCACCCCCTTGCCCGCCGAGTCGATCGAGAGGCGGCTCGTCCTGGCGGGCGCCGACGGGACGCTCGTCGGGTCGGATCTACAGCGCCTGGACGTCGCGCTCCCCGTAGCCATCGAAGTCGCTCGCGGCTGGAGCGCGCAGGGACTCGGCGGCGACGCGGAGCGCACCCTTGTCGCTTACGCCAGCGCGCTCGTCCTCGGCCCGCGCCTCGAAGCCCCGCCCGCCGGGATCAAGACGAAGGACATCATCCGCCGCTTCAACGAGTGCAGCGTCACGGGCCCGGGCTGCTCGTGCAGCGTCTCCTGCGGAAGCAACTACCAGCCCGTGTGCACCAACTACCCGACGTGCTCCTGCTCGTGCAAGAAGAGCGCTCAGATCGCCCCCGTCATCCAGTGATCTCCCCGACCGGGTGCGCGCCTGACCTTTTCAGTGGACGGCGGCGCCGCTCCGTCATCGGCACTGCGGGAGCTGAGCGCTCACGTACGGATCGCGGCCCGCCGGCGCGACGCCCTGGAGCTCCGCGTATCCCGCGATGAGCGTGCGCGCGTCCGCGCACCTTCCCGCGGGGATCGCGCACTCTCGCGCGGCCTTCTGGATCGTCATCTGGAACATCGTGCGGCTGGTGGCGGACGCCTTGCGCAGCGCCAGGACGAGCTGATGGCCGGACGCGATGCACGTCGCGTAGTCCTTGTCGTACTGGGCCTTCATCACGGCCTGGTTGGCCTTCAGCGCCATGTCGTCGGGGGAGCTCGTCCCGCTCGTGCAGTTGGTGGCGGCGGCTGTGGAGACAAACTGCTCGATCATCACGTCGCCCGCGGTAGGCATCTGCGCGCGCATGCCCTCGCGGTAGCGCTTCTTGCCAATATCGCATTTTCCGCCCCTCATCTCGCAGACGGCGCGCGTCAGCTCGGCCTGCTTGTCGCCCGGCGGATCGGCCTGGGCCGCGCGATCGAGATCCGCGAGGCAACCGATCCCGTCGCCGAGCTGGCTCTTCTGCGCCGCGGACGCGCGGAGGGCCGCGGCGTCGATCGGCGCGCTCGCCGGGGGAGGCGCCGATGCGCCCGGAGGCGCGGCTCCTCCACCCGCCCTCGCGCCTGGCTCGATCGGTCGAAGCGAGAGCCTGATCGGGACGCGGCAGGCGCGCGTCTCGATCAGGTTTTCCTTCGTGCAGGCTGCGATATCCCCCGCGCGCTTCAGCGTCCGGGTCGATCCGTCCTGCTTCGCGCCGGCGCCGGCGCCGAGGACCTGGACGCCCCCTTGCACCTTGTCGTTCCGGTGGGTGTCGAGCTCGAACGCGCCCAGGCTGTAGCCCGCCACGAAATGCGTCGCAGGCTTGCAGCGCGGATTGTCGGCGATATCGCTCGCGTAGACGACGTCCCTCGTGGAAGTGGCCGTGCCGGAGACGAAATACTTGAGATGGAGCTTGTCGCCGGAGACCACGCGCGACTGGAGCTGCGCGGCGCCAAGCGGGAGGCGCGCGTAGAGCTCGGTCTCGTTCTCGACGTCGAAGCCCTCGACCGAGCCGCTCGTGTTGACGATGGGGTTGTAGGCGCCATAGCGGCCCCCCTGGCCCTCGTCCGAGCAGCCCTGGAGGACCGTCATCTCGCACCCTTCGTACTTCACGAAGACGAGATCGCGCTTCGCCTTGGCCTCGAACTCGTTCAGATCGGTCGAGTCCCACTCGACGACGAACGGTCGGTCCTGGCCCCTGGCGGCCGCGCAGCGGCTCTTCCCCGCGAGCGTCCTGTCCATGAGGTTCTCGTGCTTGAGCGGCGTGGCGCTGCCGCCGCAAGCGGCGAAAGACAGGACGACCGTGAGGAAGACGAGCACCGCGTTCATCTCTTGATTCCCGTATCGTTCGAACGCCATGAGCTACGAGGTCGCCCCCAGGATCACCCCTCGCTCCCCCAGGTCGGAGAGGAGCCTGGCCACCTCGACCAGCAGGGCGTCGCTCATCAAAGATCCCAGATCCGAGGCCGTCCCTCCGATGGCCGAGCCCAGAGGCTCTCCGGCCGATAACCGGGTAAGAAAGCGATCGACGAACGGAGTGAGCACCAGGAGCCTCACGATATGATCGGGACCCCGGTAGAGCAGGAGGGAGGTGGAGGCCGGCGATGGCGCGATCACCGGAGCCTCGAGGGCCTCGTGGACAGGGTGAGCAAATCGAAGCGTGGCGCGTAACCCGGAGAGCGCCACGGGCCTCGACACCTCGAGATCGGGCAGAGTCGAGCTCGCTGGAACAGGGAACGGAGCTATGCCAAGAAGGAACTCCTCCCTCTCCAGGACGCAGAGCTCGGGCAGATAAGCAGGCACCCCCGGGGTGTTCCGGAGGAGAGGGAGGAGGACGCCGCAGAGCTCGAGCGGCACGTCCCTGAGGTGATGGGTGCGAGGCCCCACCCCATCGAGGAAGCGCGAGATGGCCTCGCCAAAGACCCCGGGCGCGGCGTGATCGGCGTGCGCCGCCGTGCGAGCCA
>SXGT01600370.1_pt1 | contig 15531 bp, 9 predicted proteins | sample 3176221 | NCBI WGS metagenome assembly SXGT01 (sample SAMN11356862, study PRJNA531348) | freshwater metagenome | isolation source: freshwater sample F1-120 | place: China: Fuxian Lake, Yuxi | collected 2017-12-25
ACTCCCGCATTCGGCGGTCGCGATCTCCCACCAGGATGCGCGCCACGGATGCCAGCGTCCGTGCAGAACCATCGCGATCCTTGCGCGCGCGGCGGACGAGATCGAATGAACTCCACGATTCCACGACCACGGGATCGATCGCGCCTGTCTGTGGATCACAGAGCCTGCGGGGCATGCCACTTGCCGCACCCGTTGGGCTGCAGCGAGCCGCCCACTCATCCCAGGCGTTTCCCGAGCGGCCAAGCGGGGAGACGACCGCCGCTGCCTGCACCTCCTCCACGATGCGGAGCGGGACGAGATCATGCTTTGGTCCAAATGGAACACGAAGTGCTGCCCGCACCTCACCGCTCGGAGAGAGGAACAGTGACTCGTCTCGGTAGATGTCCACTCCGACGATGCTGGAAAAATCGACCGCATCTGGACAACTCACGAATGCAGCACCGAATGTCCGTGGGTACTCCGTTGCCAACCAGAGCGCCGCCCACCCGCCAGCCCCGTGTCCGAGCAGCAGGCGTGCCGAGGACTCGGGGATCAACCGAAAGCGTCCTTCGAGCGCAGGGATCAACTCCTGCACCAGTGCGGCGGCACATGGACCGTTGGCCATGCTGTCCACAAACGCGTGATGACCGAATGGGCCGCTTGGATCGAGCACAACATGCACGGCATTCGGCCATGCTTCGGTTCCGCTGGCAACCCACATCATCTGCGCGATGTGTTCCACCTGCTGCATGAACTCGCCCTGCGAGGGAATCACATACACGGTGGGCCAGACTCGGCGCGCTGCACGGACATTGTGGTAATCCGCTGGAAAGATGACAGCCGCACGCTGGAGGACATCGCGCCCGAGCGCCGAGGATCGAAGCGCACTTCGACGCTCGATCCACTCGACCCCGCGAATCGGTGCCCGTGCACCGTTCGTGATGCGGCGATCGATTGTCAGGCGAATCGAATCGACCGAACGCGAATCAAGGGAGACACGCACGGGAGCACCCATCCAGTTGCCTGCCGACTCAAGTCCGCACTCGTCGCCACCACCGACGATGACCGCCTGCACATCGAAGACGCCATCCAGTGCCTCGGGTGGGCATGGCCACCACAGGCCGTCGCGCGAGCAGTCGATCATGGACTTCACATCGCTTGGCTGAAATGCGAACGATCCGATCGGCTGCAGCGGTGCCTCGAATGCCGTCGCCAACGGAGTCTGCGACTGTCCACTCGAGGCCACGCGCGCGGACAGCACGAGTCGGCATGGAATCGCCCAATCTTGCAGCATCGCTTGGACGGATGGTGTGAGATCCACTTGGATGTCATCCGACGGGAACACTTGCCCATCCTCTGCCGCATCGAACATCGGCATCTTGTTGCGGCGCTCACGCTGAATCGACTCGATGCTGCGCTGTGCAGGAAGACTCACTGGCGTTGCGGACGGCTGCGGAAGCGGGACAGCTCGCGGCGGACCGAAGAGCGCAATCGGCAACAGGAAGGCAGCGATCGACATGGCGGAAGCGGGATCGTAAAGGGCTCGCCCGCTAGGATGCAGAACGTGGAGATCCGCCGAGTTATTGCAGCGGGCTATTGCCGAAGAAGCATGCTCTCTGCGTTCGCCAAGGCCCTTCCCGGCCTGCGCGGCGCTGCTGTCGCACTGACGATGATTTCACTGGCAGCCTGCACCGCACAGAGCAGACCCGGATTTGGGAACGGCCTCGGGCGAGTCTGGAATCAGACCTTTCACGGGCATACACACCAGGACGAGGAGATCGAAATCCCCGTCAGAGGCCTCACCGATATCGAGGTCGACAACTTTGCGGGCCATGTCCGAGTCGTCCGCTGTCGACCGAGCGGCGCGCCGACGATGCTGATCACTCGCCGCGCGACCCACGGCATTGGGAGAGGAGACGCGGCGTCGGAGTCCATGAGCCAGATGTCCGTCGACTACTCCGTCGAGACGGATGGAGAGCGCCAACGCTTCATTGTTCAGTCCAAGACCGATCATCTCGAACCCTGGTTCCAAGCGGTCGATATCGATATTCGCGTCGAACGAATCGGCATTGTGGTCGTACGCACGAAGGATGGTCATGTGGAAGTCGTCGACTATGAGGATGGCGTGGACATTGAGAGCAGCAACGGGGATGTGCGCACATCCACGCGTTCAGCCCTGACGCAGCCGTCGACCATCCTGAATCAGGATGGATCCATCGCCTGGCGAGTCGGTCCGCACGCGAGCGGTCTCCTCGATGCCGAGGCGGTCCATGGAACCATCCGAACCAATGTCCACAAGGGCAAATGGAACTCTTCGCGAAGCGGCAATGACCTCGACTCCTTGCGAGCGCAGCTCAATGATGGCACGGCGCGCATCGTGCTTCGCACCGTGGATGGCAACATCAGCGTCTATGTCGGCGAGCACCCGACCGAGTACGGGACTTTCGTTCGCTGAACCTGAGGACTTCGTCGGTGGTTCTTGCGTCCTTGGCAGTGCGGTCAACCGCGCAGCCACTCCGCGGGAACGCGCCCCGATGACACGATGATGCGCGAGCGAATGCCTCCACGGCCGCGCCAGTCGCTGACGATCTGGAGCCACTCTGGACTCATTCGCTCCGACAGGTCGGCGCAGATTCGATTGGTCACTGCCTCGTAGAAGATCCCTTCATTCCGAAAGGACTGGTAGTACAGCTTCAGGCTCTTCAGTTCCACGCAGACCGCGCGCGGCTGGTAGCGCAGCGTGATCGCCGCGAAATCCGGATGTCCCGTCTTTGGACAGACGGATGTGAACTCCTCTTGCACATGCTCGATGAGGAACGGCGTGGTGGCTGGGGTGTCGAAGAACTCAAGGAGATCGGGCTGCGGCATGAAGTGTCCTCAAAGACCGTATGTGGTGAAGAGCTTGACGACCTTGGGCTGGTCAGGGTTCGCTTGAAGCGACGATCGGAACGCCCGACGCGCCTCGTTTCCCGCATCGCTGTCGCGCTTGTCGGAACGAATCCATGCATTGAGTGCGTTGACACCAATGCCGTTCCACGCGGGCCAGTAAGTGGGATCGAGGGTGGCTGCCTGACGGTAGGCAGCACCCGATTCGTTGTAACGCCCTGCACGGAACATGGCCCAGCCGAGCCGTTCAAAGGACTCGGGGCGCTCGGAGAGTCGCGTGAGGGTCTGTGCGGTCGCGATCGCCTCCTCGAACCGTCCGTCCGCCACGGAGGCGTTCACGAGATTGATGAGCAGTTGCGGTGTGACGGGAAGCAGTTCAGCAGCGGCTTGGTACTGCCGGATTGCATCGGCGGGGCGGCCGAGACGCTCGTAGGCAACGCCGAGGTTGACATGTGCCGCACCACTTTTCGGATCGAGCTCGACTGCGCGCTCACCGAACCCCATCGCGGCAGCAGAGTCGCCGAGCGACAGATACGCGGTCGCCATGTTGGCGTTTGCTTCGGCACTCTCTGGATCTGCGATGAGTGCACGGTGATACGCAGTGATCGCTTCGGTGTTTCGCCCAAGCACTTGCAGCGACCGCCCGAGCCCGAACTGCGCGTTGAAGTTCTCTGGGTCAAGCGCGGCTGCACGGCGATAGTTGGGCTCTGCCTCGCTGTATCGCCCCTGCGCGAAACGCACATCACCGATGCCGATGAACGCCTCGGGCAACTTCGGATTGGTTTGCAGAATCGCCTGAAACTGCGCCAGCGCATCGTCGAGTCGCCCGTCCGCAACCGCTTGGGAACCCCCTTGCAGTTGCCGAAGTTCGGTGGGGCTCGGCTCGCCGCTTGCCGCCGCGGCCTTCGAGGCAGGTGCGTCCTTGGCGAGCGCCGACTTGGATGCACAGCCGATGCCGCTGATCCCGCTCGCGAGACACCCCATCATCCACAGAAGGGTTGTGGCCCGGCGCACGCTGCGCGTGCGGATCCGCTCGAGCGCGCGAATGTTGACTGTGTCCCACGGCTTCTTCGCAGTGCTCCCCGTCGGTTCGCCGTCTTTCGGTGTTTCCAGGATCATGGGCACATCCGCAAGCGCTGGATGCGTGAGGATAGACCGAAAGCACGCGTCTCCGCAGCATCCTTGACCGATATGGGCATGTCGATCGAGCCGCGAGGCAAGCGGTCCAGCAGAATCATTGACATGCACCACACGAACCGCCCCAAGCCCCACGCGCGCGTCGAACTGCCCAAGCACATCCGACGCACGCTGCGCCGTCGACATGTCGTAGCCAGCCGCAACGATGTGGCAGGTGTCGATGCACACGCCGAGCCGCTCGGGCTCGTGAACGCTTCCAAGAATGTGACCGAGATGCGCGAAGTCGTAGCCGAGGTTGGTGCCTGCACCTGTCGTGGTTTCGAGGCAGATTCGCACCCGTGCACCGCGAGTGTCACGAAGGAGCGTTTGAATGCTCGACACGATTCGTACAAGCCCCTCGTGCTCGTCTGACGTCGGCGGCTCGCCAAGGCGATTCGGCTCGCGCGGCTTTCTTGGTGCGCCGAGATGCGCGCCGGGATGCAGCACGCATGCCTCGATCCCCAGCGCCTCGCAGCGTTCGAGCTCGGCTCGCTGCGATGCGATCGACTTCCGACGCTGCGCCGCATCAGGCGACGCGAGATTGATCAGATACGAGTTATGGCTGACGACGGCACTGGGCGCATCAAGACCCGCGCTCTTGCGAGCGGCGGTGAAGGCTGCGATCTCATCCTCGCGCAGCGGCGGAGCGTTCCACTGCCGCTGATTTCGCGTGAACACCTGCAGCGAGCGCAGCCCGAGCATCTTGGCTTCCTCGACCGCGAGATGCAGCCCGCCTGCCACAGACAGATGGCTGCCGTACCGAGGCAGTCGGCCCGTCTGCGACAGCATCAGACCCGCCGCGCACCTGCGCGTCGCGCAGCCTGCACAATTCGTTCCGCCGTTCGCACGGCCGCAAATCCGGCTTCCGCATCCACCAGCGGACGCCCTCCCGACCGAATCGCGTCAGCAAAGTTCTCCAACTGCAACTTCAGCGGTTCTCCCGCACCAACCTGCAGTGGCTCCACCTTGACGAGTTCGAGGTAGTTCAGTCCCGACAGATCCTCGCCCGCCTCAAACCGAGAACGGATCGCGCGAAGTTGCTCGGCGTTCACCGCCTTGCGGACCACCGTTCCCTTTCGGTCGCCGAAGTCCGCCGAGACATAGGTGTCTTCGCTGATGATGCGGATCTTGCGCTCGGTCTTGAGTGCCAACCGACTTGCGGTCACATTCGCCGTGCACCGAATGCCATCCTTGCCCGGCGGGAAGACCAACCGCGCGTTGCACACATCTTCTGCCTCGCCAAGCACACTGACCGCGTTCGCATGAATCTCTTCAGGCTCTGCGCCCATCAACATGATGAGCACATCCAGATCGTGGATCATCATGTCCAGCACCACACCGACATCCACCGATCGGAAGGTCATTGGGGAAACGCGGTCCACCTCGACAAACCGTGGGGCGAGACCTTCCAACTGCCGAATGGCGACCATCACTGGATCGAAGCGAACCACATGACCGACCTGCAGGATCGCGGCGCTTCGGCGCGCAGCCTCCGCAAGCGCGCGCGCTTGCGCCTCATCAGGAGCGAGCGGCTTCTCCACCAGACAGTGGATGCGGGCGGCGAGCAACTTCTCGACGATCGCACGATGCGTGACCGTCGGCGTTGCGACCACGACTGCATCGACACCGGCCGCCACAAGGTCGTCCAACGCCTCAAATCCGCCGCAGCCATACTGCTCCTTCATATCGGAGCGGCGCGATGCGGAGGCATCGACGACACCAACGAGTTCGAACCCATCCATGGTGGCACAGAGACGCGCATGATGACGCCCCATTCGCCCGACGCCGATGACGCCACAGCGAAGCAGGCGACCTGCCACACCCGCACTCACTCGGCGGCCTCGCGACGGAAGATCATCTCCAGGTGGTTCCCGAGACCGTGATGGCGCACCTCGCTCATGTACGCGCGAATCAGCATCAGCCCGCGCCCCGATGGGATCTCCAGGTTTTCATCGAGCGTTGGATCAGGCACTGCGCCTGGATCGAATCCTTCGCCTTGATCGATGATGTGGAACGCCGCCGAGTCGGCGCTCACCGCCCAACGCACTTCCACCGTCTTTCGTGGGTCCGACAGGTTTCCGTGGCGGATGGCATTCATCACTGCCTCTTCGATGGCGAGGCGGATGGCGAAAAGGGCATGCTCCCCGTAGGTGTGCCGGGTCAAAGCGGATGCCACGGATGTCTGCAGCGCCTCCAGTTCGTCCGCCGAAGCAGAAACCATCACGCTACCGCTGTCCGATCCGGCCTTGCTCGTGCTCATGGTGTGCTCTTCCAACGCTTTGCGCGCAACCTGCACACCTTGGCGATCAGCCCTTGGGGAACGCGGCCAACGCCTGCTCGGACGAGTCGTGAATCTGGAAGAGCCGGTCCAACTTCGTGATGCGGAACACTTCCAGGATTGTCCCCTTGATGTTCGAGAGACGGAGTTGACCGCTCCGCTTCTTGACCAAACTGTTGACCGTGATCAGCGTTCCGAGCGCAGCCGACGAGAGGTGCTCCACCCCCTGAAAACAGATGAGAACATGCGCCGTCTTGGCGCCTTCGATCTGGCGAACCAGTTCACTGTTGATCTGGCGAATCGCGGCCTCATCCAACACATCGCGGTCGGCAAACTCCACGACCAGCACCGGACCTTGTGAAGAGAAGCGAAGCCGTGAAGTCTCAGAAGCCATGATCAGTAACGCGCTCCTTGGCTGCCGCCGCTCAACTGATCACCCAACCCAGGGAAGAGGAGATCCTCTGCCTCCTGCTGAATGATGATCTCTGGACGAATCAACAGCAGTGCCGTGCGCTCAATCTTGCTCGTCACGGAGTTCGTGAAGAATCGATTCACGAACGGCACCTTGGACAGCACTGGCACGCCGACCTCGATCTCTGTTTCAGCGACATCCCGCTGACCGCCCAGAAGCACGGTGCCCTTGTCGGGGCAAGAGACCGCCGTGTTGATCTGCGTCACGGCAAGTTCAGGCAACTGGAATGTGGCCGTGAACTGATCGCCGCGACCGCCCGTGAATCCACCGCCCACCGCGCCCTGAGTCGATGCAGTCGTGAACTTGATCAGGATGTTCTGGGCAAACTGGACCGTCATCGACACATAGCGCCGATCCGCGCTCGTGACAGCTTCGATGTCGAGCACGAAGCCCGTCAACAGCGGCTGGATGACCGGCGTGAACGCGCCCGAGCCATCGCCCGTGGTTGCCTGCTGATTCGCCACATACGACTGGGCGCCGCCAAACGAGATCCAGGAGCGGGACCCGTTGAAGAGAGTGAGGCGAGGCGCAACCAGCGTCATGGACCGCTGGTCAGCCTGTGTTGCCTGCACGAGCAGGTCGACTTGCACATCGTCGAGATACGTGAATCCAACGCTCAGCGCTGGATTGGCCAAAGCGGCAGAAGCGACCGTGCCCTTGAGTCCTGCTCCGAGCAACTGGATGAGCGGCAATCCCTGCTGCTGCACATTGATCGGCGACATGCCATTGGATTCGCCAGCCCCTGGATACAGCTGACCATCTCGACGAACGCCGATCGGCTCGTACACGCCCGTCTGGGTGTAGGTGATTCCCCCTGCTGGATTGGGCGTTCCAAGCGCAGAGCCAGTTGCCGTGGAATTGATCCCACTGGCCGGCGTCTGAGCTTGACCCACACCTCCAAAGACGATCGGATCCTTGAGCGTGCCCCATCGCGGGTTGCCCGACTGAGGGGCGGGTCCAGGGGGATTTTGATAGAAGAAGTTCCTCAGTTGAAAGTTCGGATCCTGCGAAAGCGCTGAATCGAACATCGCTGGATTGGAATTGAAGTACAGGTCGAAGTCGAGACCGATCTGCTCGAACCACTGCACATCGACGGTAATGAGCCGTGATTCGATGTTGATCTGGATCGCGCGCACGGCACGCAACTGCGTGAGCAAGTCGACGATGCTGCGGTGCGTACGTGGAGTTGCCGTCACGATCAAGTTGCCGGAGAAGTCATCCAATCGGCTCTCGCCGAGTCCGCCAGCATCCCACAGGGCCTGCGGAACCAAGTACTTGATGAGTTCCTTCAGACGCGTCAGGGTCTCCTCGCGAAGGTCTTCGATCCCTGCATCGCCACCCGAGCCAAAGAGGCTTCCTCCACCACCACCGCCGCCCTGGTTGAGCGCGGCATCGAGATTGAAGTTGGGCGCGTTATCGAAGTAGGGAACGATGTACAGAAGATCTCGGATGTCATAGACAACCGTGACCCTGCGGAGCGCAAGTTCCGTCGCCGAGGCGATGACAACCATGCCGCCTTCCACCATCCAGTCAGGGCGATTCGCTGCACCATCTCGGTTCGCTGCGGCGTCAGCGTCCTCCGTCGAGCGAAGCACCATGTCCAGCGCCGCAGCCCATGAAATGGGCGCCGGCACTGTCAGCGTGACGGTCGAGTCGCGCTCGATGATCGGCTCTGATGCGCTCAGCGACTTCCAGTCCACATAGAAAGGAAGTCCGGTCTCCGTTTGGAAGAACTCGATGACGGATGAAAATGGAGACTCTGGGAAATCGACTGTTGACTTCTCGAGCAACTTGGCGATTGCCTTTCGATCCCCGTCCGAATCGCGGTAGCCAGATGCCGCATACGCACCCTCGCGTCGCACCGACAGCGCCGGCCAATCCTCGGGATAGGACATCTGCGCATCAAGGCTGCGGGGCCCGGGTCCACTGAGGTTGATCTTGGGTGGGACGAAGGACGCCTGAGCATCCACGGCAAACTCGGAGAAAGCGAAGGATCGCCGCCGCTGAAGTTCGGAGTAACGGCGATACAAGATGCCAGACTGAAGCACATCTCGCATGGCGAGTGCCGACGCGTTGGTTGGATCGAGGAAGAGAATCTCATCGACCACTTCCAGCGCCTCTTGGTACTTCATCTCTGCCTGCAGCTGCCGGACTCGCACCATTCCCTCATTGATCGTCCTCTGCCGCTGCTCCAACTCCGCCTTGCCCTGCGCTGCAACTTCCCGCTGCGACTGCGCAGTCTGCGCAGCACTTGCCAGATCGGATTCCGCAGACTTCCCTGCATTGATGCGAGTGAGTTCTTGCTCGACGCGCCCCATGCGTGCGTCGAAGTCTGCCGGGGCGAGCAGCGCACGGTTCTTCTGAAGCTGCGCCCTGGCCTGCTCCGCAACGCGTCCAGCTCCCGCATAGTCGCCTCGATTGAACAGGTCTCCGGCGCGAATGAGTTCATTGTCGAACTCCACCTGCACTTGCTCACGGAGCACTGCGTCGTCACCAACCACCTTGTCGATCGAAGATCCCTGGTTCAGGGCGGCCTGCGCGTCAGAGAGTCCCTTGGTTGCCTCTGCATCGCCCGGTGCCTGCGCCAAGACGGCCGCCCACAGATCGAGCGCCTGAGCCCACTGGCTTCGAGCCATCGCCTGACGCGCCTGCGCACGGAGCAGGGCCGCATTTGCATCCCCCGCCATCGCTGGTGCCGGAGGCTGCGGCGGCGCGGGCTGGTCCTGAGCCGATGACGGCGATGCCGACACCAGCACCGCCAAAGCGGCGGCAGGCAGAGAAACGAACGGGACGACGCGGCGTGAGAGACCAAGAGACAGGGTCATGCAGTACTCCACTGACGGGTGTGAGAAACAGTTGCCATGGTGGGCAACGCGTTCGGAACTCTTGTTGGGGATCAGGTCGAGGTTCGTGGTCGATTGGGGGGCGGCATCCTTGCCATGCTTGAGTGCTTTGCATGCACCCCGCCTCGAGGCGAGCGACAAGAGTAAACGCACCGCCATCAGTCCGCAAGCGACCTCGGGGTATCATCGTCGGTCCATGGAGAAAGAGTCGGCGAGTTATGCGACCGCACATCCGCGCGCGCGCTTGGTGCTCGCCGATGGCAGTGTGTTTGATGGCATCGGCTTCGGCAGCGTCGGTTCGTCGGTGCACGCGCTTGGTGAAGTCGTTTTCAACACCGCGCTGTGCGGCTATCAGGAGGCATTGACCGACCCGAGTTACACAGGCCAGATCCTGACGCTGACTGCCACGCAAATCGGCAACTACGGCATCACACCCGATGACATCGAGAGCGCTGCCCCGACCGTGCGTGGCTTCGTGGTCCGCGAAGTCAGCCGCGTTCGATCCAATCAGCGCGCCGTCGAGGATCTCTCGCAGTGGCTCGCGCGGCACGACATTCCAGCGATTCACTCGATCGACACCCGCGCACTTGTTCGAAGGTTGCGCAGCACAGGATCGATGAACGGCGTGCTGAGCGGCGATTCGACCAGAACCGACGAGGAACTCGTGGCGGCCGCGCGCGCAGGCGCCTCCATGGCGGGACAGGATCTCGCGAGCGTGGTGAGCCCGCGGACCACATCAACATGGGAAGAACGCCTCGGCGAATGGGCGCCGCGCAGCAGCGGTTGCATGCGGATTGCCTCGCGTCCGCTGCATGTCGTTGCCATCGACTGCGGTGCGAAGCGCAACATCTACCGAAATCTCGCCGAACGCAACTGCCGAGTCCAGACCGTTCCGCTCGATGCGACCGCCGACACCATCCGCGCCATGCGTCCGGATGGGCTGTTCGTCTCGAACGGCCCCGGCGACCCCGCGGCCGTTGCCGCAACGGTTGCGACACTTCGCGAAATCGCAGGGGAGATACCCACCTTTGGCATCTGTCTTGGCCACCAACTCCTCGCGCTCGCCCTGGGCGCAAAGACCTACAAGCTGAAGTTCGGGCACCGCGGATCGAATCAACCTGTCCGCAACCTGCTCTCTGGCAAGATCGAGATCACCAGCCAGAATCATGGCTTCTGCGTCGATGAGGAATCGCTCCGTGCAGCGGGCGGCGAACCCACCCATGTGCACTTGAACGATCAGACCGTTGCGGGGTTCCGCCATCGGATCAAGCCGATCTTCAGTGTGCAGTACCACCCGGAAGCTTCGCCAGGACCGCACGATTCCGACTATCTCTTCGACTGCTTCGTGGAACTGATGGAGAGCCGTCAACCGCTCTCCGAGACCACGATGCGCGAATCCCAGGCACGCACCGCACTGATCGTCGCTGGCGAAGTTGGCGCGAGATGATCTCGGGGCGGTCGGCGGCGAACGCCACGGCGACATCCTTCGTGCGCGTCGCCGTTGGGCGCGGCATCGATCGACATCCTGAGGGGCTGGTGTATTCGGTGCCTGCGGATGTAGGCACCCTCGATCTGGGAGATCCCGTTGCCGTGCCGCTCGGGCGCGGTCAGCAGTTGGTGGACGGAGTCGTTGTCGCTGTTGGCGGCGCGGAGTTGGCGGGCCCGGACATCCCAGCGGAAAGGATCAAGTCCGTGCGCGCGGTGCACCGCGACCAGCCTCCGCTGCCGCGGACACTCGTGCGCTTGGCGCAGTGGGTCGCGTCGTACTACTGCGCGCCGATCGGGCTGACGCTGCAGTCGATCACGCCCTCTGCGGTGCGCGCAGGAGTCGGACGGACCACGCGACTGATGGTCGATCTTGCACATCCGCAGCCGGACATCAGCGTGCACCCATCGCGCCGCCGAATCCTCGATGCGATGGCAGCGATGACCACCGCTCAGCGCCCGTGTGAGGCGCGCGAACTTGCCGCAGCCGCGGGCGCGCGAACGCTCGCGGGCGTACGCGCGCTGGTGCAAAGTGGGCATCTCACCGCCGTTCATCAGACCACCGTTCAAGCAAAGTGGCGTGATGGGCTTGACATGGATGGAACGCCACCCGCACTCACGCCCGCGCAGCAATCGATCGTGGACAGTGTCGGTGGCGTGCTCGGTTCCTTCAGCCAGCATCTGCTCTTTGGCGTCACTGGTTCGGGCAAGACCGAGGTGTATCTCCGCTTGGCAGAGCGCGTTCTGCAGCAAGGGAAGTCGGTCGTGTGGCTCGTGCCCGAAATCGCGCTGACGCCGCAAGCCGCGGGCCGCGTGATGGCGCGCCTGCCGAAGCACCGCGTTGCGATCCTGCACTCGGGACTCACGGCCGCGCAGCGACACCAGCAGTGGCTCGCTGCGGGAAGCAATGAACCGAAGGTCGTGCTCGGCGCACGCAGCGCCATCTTCGCGCCGCTTCCCGATGGGCAACTCGGGCTCGTGGTTGTCGATGAGGAACATGACAGCTCGTACAAGCAGGATCAGGCGCCGCGCTATCACGGGCGTGATGTGGCGATCCGTCGCGCGCAATTGGCGGATTGCCCTGTGCTCCTTGGAAGCGCGACGCCGTCGCTGGAAAGTTGGTGGAACGCCACGCGCCGCAGCGTCGCCCATCTGCATCGACTGCCCGAACGCGCCCCCGGGCTTGTCGTCCCCCGTGTCGATGTGGTGGATTTCCGCGTGGAATCGATGCTTCACACGGATCGGCGCGTGCGGCTCATTGGTCCTTCGATGGAGCATGGGCTGCGCCGAGCGCTCGAGGGTGATGGCCAGGCAATCGTGCTTCTGAATCGGCGCGGCTACGCGAATTGGATTGCGTGTCCCGATCATGCGTGCGGATGGACGCTGCAGTGTGATCATTGCGAGGCAGGCATGGTCGTGCATCACCTTCCCGAGGAAGGCGGGCGCCGAATCACGCGCTGCCATCACTGCGGCGCGGAACAGCGCGTTCCATCGCAGTGCCCGCGGTGCAGCAAGCGAGTCAGCATCTTCGGACTGGGCACGCAGAAAGTCGAAGAGGAACTGCAGCGCATGTTCCCCGCGCTCAACGCCGAAGGTGGCATCGCGCGCGTCGACAGCGACACGATGGAACGCGCCGAGGACTTTCATCAGGTGCTCGGACGCTTCGCACGCGGCGAGATTCGCCTCTTGCTTGGCACACAGATGATCGCCAAGGGGCTGGACTTCCCCAAGGTGCGGATGGTTGGAGTCATCAGCGCGGATACCGCGCTCAACATGCCTGATTTTCGCGCGAGTGAACGCACCTTTCAGCTCGTCGCTCAAGTCTCCGGTCGCTGTGGGCGCGGCAGCGGCGGCGGACGCGCAGTCATTCAGACGTTCCAGCCAGATGCGGACGCAATCCTGTCGGCGGCTCGCAGCGATTACGAAGGGTTCGCGACGCGTGAAGTGGAACTGCGCGAACGCCACGGATTGCCTCCCGTGCATCGCATGGCGAGGATCGTCGTGCGTCATCCTTCACAGACCGAGGCCAAGCGCATCGCCGCCACGCTCCGTGCGGGCCTCGTCGGGCTGCCCGAAAGCCGTGGAAGTCGCATCCGTGAACCCGCCCCCTGCCCCATCGCGCGAATCGCCGATCGTTGGCGCGTTCAAGTGGAAGTGCTTGCGGAAACCGCTGGGGCACTGCAGCGACTGATCGCCGCCGCGCGCTCGCGAGGTGTCGTGAAGCCCGGCGAAGTGATGGCGGTGGATATCGACCCCACGGCGCTGCTTTGATGCGGTGAGAGTGACGCAAACACTGAAGGTTCCGCGGCGATTCTGCTACACTCGTCGACCGCGGATCGGCGCTCGTGCTGACCGCCAGAGACCCCAACCCTGCGGAGCCATCCGTGACCAATTCAGGGCACGACAAGTCGGAATCGAATCGCGCCACACGGCAATCAGTCAACAGTTGGGACGCCGCGTTCATCGACGACCTGTACTCCAAGTGGTCAGCCGATCCGGACTCGGTCGAACCATCCTGGCGGCAGTTCTTCTCGGGCTTCGACCTTGGGCTTGCACGCCCTGCGCCGACGGAGGGCAGCGCGGGCGGGGCAGCCGGAGCTGGAACCGTTGCGGGCGGGACCATCGATGGGCAGCATGCCGAGGATCAGCGCCGCGTGGATGCGCTGATCAATCGCTACCGCGAATTCGGGCATCTGGCCGCGTCTCTTGATCCACTCGGCACAACACGCCCGTTCCCGGATGCGTTGACGCTCGAGAGCTTGGGACTGAACGACGCGCATCTTGCCCAGACATTCGATGCCGGATCCCTGCCCATCGCCTCTCCGTCGACACTCGGCGCGATCATCGAGCAACTGGAGCGAACCTACTGCGGGCACTGTGGCGTGGAGTACATGCATGTGTCGAACCTCGAGCAGCGACAGTGGCTCGAGCGACGCATCGAACAGACGCGCGGGCGCTGGGGCTCGGGTCCTGATCAGCAGCGGCGCATTCTGGCTCGGCTCGTCGATGCCGATGCTTTTGAATCCTTCCTGGCGATGCGATATGTCGGCAAGAAGCGGTTTGGTCTCGACGGCGCCGAGACGCTGATCCCGATGATGGACAGCGCGCTTGAAACGGGCGCAGCCCTCGGCGCGCGCGAGTTCTGCTTCGCGTTTGCACACCGCGGTCGAGTCAGTCTGCTCTGCAATGGCCTCGGAAAGTCCTACGAGCAGGTCCTCACCGAGTTCGAGGAATCATGGACCGAGTCGTTCGCGCGCGGCGGCGGCGACGTGAAGTATCACCAGGGCTTCAGTGGAACGCGTGCCACCGCTTCCGGCGAGGTGCGGGTCACTGCATCGGCAAACGCGTCCCATCTCGAATTCATCAACGCCATTGTGCTCGGCCGAACGCGCGCCAAACAGGATCTGCGATCCGATGGCGAACGCCGGGAAGTGATCCCCGTGTTGGTGCATGGCGATTCATCGTTCCCCGGACAGGGCTCCGTCGCTGAGTGCTTCAACTTCATGCTGCTGAAGGGCTACACCGTTGGTGGAGCACTGCACATCATCATCAACAATCAGGTGGGCTTCACGACCAACCCGGAGTGCACCTTCGGTGGCGCCTATTGCTCGGATCTCGCCAAGGGATTCGGCGTTCCCATCTTCCATGCGAATGGCAGCGACCCCGAAGCGTGCGTGTGGGCGGTGCAGATGGCCGTCGAGTTCCGTCAGGCTTTCGGTGTCGATGCGGTGGTCGAACTCTGGTGCTACCGCAAGAACGGTCACAACGAAACAGACGAACCTGCGTTCACCCAGCCACTGCTCTACAAGCGGATCCGCGCGCACACGCCTGTGGCGACGAGTTACCGCGATCGACTCGTGTCGCAGTCGGTGTTGACTGCCGACGAGGCGGATGCGCTTTCGAAGTCCGTTCATGAGAGAATGGATGCTGCGCAGACCGCCGTGCGTGCGAAGCCCGTGCGCCCGGGCGTGCCACCCTTCACGGGACACTGGAAGGGACTCACCCATGGCTACGGATGGGATTCCGTCGAGACGGGCGTTCCACTTGCCTCCTTGGTGAAAATTGCAGCAACGCTGTCGAAGATTCCCGATCACATCACGCCGCACAAGACAATCGCGCGGCTCATCGCGGGGCGCGGCAAGCTGGATTCCGACACGCGCATTGACTGGGCGCTCGCGGAGCTGCTGGCCTATGGCACACTGCTGCACGAGGGCAAGTCCGTTCGCATCAGCGGGCAGGATGTCGAACGCGGGACATTCAGCCATCGCCACGCCGTCGTGACATGCCAGGAGACTGCTGGCACTTTCTCGCCGCTCACACAGCTTGGTCGGTTCGAAGTCTGCAACAGTCCCCTGACCGAGAACGCGATCGTCGGGTTCGAGACTGGATATGCGCAGACCGATCCCAACGCG
>SXGT01925881.1_pt1 | contig 15527 bp, 15 predicted proteins | sample 3176221 | NCBI WGS metagenome assembly SXGT01 (sample SAMN11356862, study PRJNA531348) | freshwater metagenome | isolation source: freshwater sample F1-120 | place: China: Fuxian Lake, Yuxi | collected 2017-12-25
AAGTACAACCAGCTGCTGCGCATCGAGGAAGAGCTCGGTGACGCCGCTGTCTACGCATCGCGGAGCGCCTTCCCGCGCTTCACCGCGTAGATCCTCCACGCACAGCGGCCCGCCGACCCCCACCCGGGGTTCGGCGGGTCGCTCGCTTAAGCTGATCGCATGGCCCGCCGCACCCGCACCGCCCCCGTCGCTCTGCCGAGCGACGCGCCTGCGGCGACGCCCTGGTTCCGCAGCCTGCAGATCTCGGGCTTCACGGTCGCGGTCTTCGTGCTCATCGTCGCCGCCCTCGTGATTCTCGCTCCGTCGCTGCGCCTGCTCGTCGAGCAACAGCAGGAGATCGCGGCGCTCGAGCAGCGCGTCATCGACCAGCAGGCCGTGGTCGACGAGCTGCAGACCGAGATCGACCGCTGGCAAGACCCCGCCTACATCGAGGCGCAAGCGCGCGATCGACTGCTCTACGTCTACCCGGGCGACATCAGCTACCTCGTCATCGACGACGGGCTCACCCCCGAGTCGAGCGACGGCACGCCCGTGAGCGATGAGATTCAGACCACGCGCATCGACTGGACCCGCGCGCTGCTCTCGTCGATCGTGACCGCCGGCCTCACCGACCTGCCGGCCGATCAGCTGCCTGCTCCCGAATTCGGCGGCGTCGAGTGAGCCGGCCGCCTTTCGAGCCCTTCACCGAGCGCGACGTCGAGCTCGTGTCGGCGCAACTCGGGCGCCCCGCGCGCGACGTCATCGGCATCGCGGCGCGCTGCGTGTGCGGGGCTCCGACCGTTGTCGCGACGAGGCCGCGACTCGGCAACGGCACTCCGTTTCCGACGCTGTACTACCTCTCGCACCCCGCCGCGACGGCGGCCGCCTCGACGCTCGAGGCGAACGGGCGCATGGCCGAGCTCACGGCGAAGCTCGAGGCCGACGACGACCTGCAAGCGGCCTATCGTGCGGCGCACGAGAGCTATCTGCTCGATCGCGAGAGCATCCTGACCGTTGACGAGATCGCGGGGTATTCGGCCGGAGGCATGCCTACCCGGGTGAAGTGCCTGCACGCCCTCGTGGGCCACAGTCTCGCGGCCGGTCCAGGCCTGAACCCGATCGGCGACCTCGCGCTGGCCGAGTGCGGGTGGAGCCCCGAGGTGTGCGCATGCGCCCCCGACCAGCGCGGCGACTGACCAGAGCGCTCGCCCTGCTGGCCGCAGCAGGCGTGCTCGGCGGCGCGCTGCTGCCTGCCTCGGTAGCGGATCCCGCCTACGCCGACGCGATTCGCGATCGGCAGTACTGGCTCGACGACCTCGGCATCACCACTGCCTGGAACACCACGCGCGGCGAGGGCGTCACGATCGCGATTCTCGATTCGGGGGTGGATGCCACGCATCCCGACCTGGCCGGGGCCGTCATCGGGGGCACCGATGTCTCGGGTCGAGGCTCGTCGACCGGCACCGAGCCCCTCGGGCCGCAGGGCCGCACGCACGCGACCATGGTCGCCTCGCTTGCGGCAGGCCGCGGCAGCTCGCCCGGCAACGGCGTCATCGGCGCGGCGCCCGCAGCCTCGATCTTGAGCATCTCGCTCGCGTTCGGGCCGGGCGAGCGCAGTGGCGACGCTCAGATCGCCGAGGGAGTGATCTGGGCCGTGGACAACGGGGCCGACATCATCTCCCTCTCGCTCACGCGCAACCAGCTCGCGTGGCCCGAGAGCTGGGACGAAGCCTTCTTGCACGCAGAAGAGAACGACGTGGTTGTCATCGCCGCAGCGGGCAACCGGGGCAGCGGCACCGACCAGGTCTCGGCTCCCGCGACGATGCCGGGGGTGCTCGCGGTCGGCGGCATCACCCGGTCGGGTCAGGCGAGCACGGGCGCCTCGACCGAGGGCATCACGATCGGCGTCATGGCGCCGAGCGAGAGCCTCGTCGGCGCTGTGCCCGGCGGCGGCCACTCGTCGTGGCAGGGCACGAGCGGCGCGACGCCGATCGTCGCGGGCATCGCAGCCCTCGTGCGCGCCGCCCACCCCGAGCTCGACGCCGCGGGAGTCGTCAACCGCATCATCAGCACGGCTCGGCCCGTGACCTCGGCCGTGCCCGACCCCGACTATGGCTACGGCATCGTCGACGCGGCCGCGGCCGTGAACGCCGAGGTGCCCGACGTGAGCGCGAACCCGCTCGGCTCCCTCGCCGAATGGGTGGCGATCAACCGCCGCGCTGAGGCCGAGCCGCTCGTGCTCGAGCTCGCCGACGCGCGCGACCCGCTCGGTCGCGCGGTCGAGGCGCCCCCTGCTCTGGTGCCGAGCTGGGTGGTGCGGGAGGTCACGGCGAGCATCCCCCTCATCGCGATCGTCATCGCCACGGGCACGGCGCTCGCTGTTCTCGGGGCCGCGGCGACCGTGCGGTTCGTCACTCGACGGGGTTCAGAGTAGATTAGGCCGGTCCCCTCTACCACCTAGGAGTGCTTTTTCCGTGCCCAGAATCCTGATCGTCGGTGGCGGCTATGCCGGTTTCTACACCGCTCTGAAGCTCGAGAAGCAGCTGCGCCGTGGCGAGGCCGAAGTCATCTTGGTCGACCCGCTGCCCTACATGACGTACCAGCCCTTCCTTCCCGAGGTCGCGGCGGGTTCTGTGGAGCCCCGGCACGCGGTCGTCTCGCACCGCAAGCACCTCAAGCGCACCACCGTCATCACCGCGGCCGTCACGGGCATCGACCACGCGGCCAAGACCGCCACGATCACGCCCGAGCTGGGCGAGCCGTACTCGATCGACTACGACCACATCGTCGTCACGGCCGGCTCGGTCTCGCGCACCTTCCCGATTCCGGGCGTGGCTGATGTCGCCATCGGCATGAAGTCGATCGAAGAGGCCGTCGCCGTGCGCGACCGTCTCATCGACAACTTCTCGCGCGCGGCGCTGCTGCCCGCGGGCCCCGAGCGCGACCGCCTGCTCACGGTCGTCGTCGTCGGCGGCGGCTTCGCCGGCATCGAGACCTTCGCCGAGCTGCGCAGCCTCGCGAGCGCCCTGCTCAGCGAGTACCCCGGTCTCACGCTCGACGACACCCACTTCCACCTCATCGAGGCCATGGGTCGCATCATGCCCGAGGTCTCGCTCAAGACCAGCCACTGGGTGCTCAAGAACCTCGCGCAGCGCGACGCGATCGTGCACCTCGACACGCAGCTCACGAGCGCCGTCGACGGCCGCATCGAGCTGTCGACCGGCGAGGTGTTCGAGAGCGACATCGTCATCTGGACGGCGGGCGTCATGGCCCACCCGATGATGCGCGGCACCGATCTGCCGCTCGACGACCGCGGCCGCATCCGCACCCAGCCCGACCTGCGCATCCACGACGACAACGGCGTTGTCGAAGGCGCCTGGGCGGCGGGCGACGTGGCGGCCGTGCCCGACCTCACCGGTGGGGGAGTCGGCGGCTTCTGCGTGCCCAACGCTCAGCACGCCGTGCGCCAGGGCAAGCAGATGGCGAAGAACCTCGTCGCCGTGCTGCGCGACGAGTCGCCGCGCGACTACGTGCACCAGAACATGGGAGCCGTCGCGGGCCTCGGCCTCTGGGTCGGTGCGTTCCAGTGGCGCAACGTCGGCATCACCGGCTGGCCCGCCTGGATCATGCACCGCGGCTACCACGGCCTCGCGATTCCCATGTGGGAGCGCAAGCTGCGCGTCTTCGGCGCGTGGGTCGGCCACTTCTTCCTCGGCCGCGACATGGTGAGCCTCTCGGCGCGCGAGCAGCCCCAGGCCTACTTCCAGAAGTTCGCGTCGCGCCCCAAGGCCTGAGCGGCATAGCTCTGCGCCGATCTAGGCTGGGGCCTACGCCCCGGTAGCCCAATTGGCAGAGGCAGGCGACTTAAAATCGCTTCAGTCTGGGTTCAAGTCCCAGCCGGGGTACTCAGCACGGCGCAACGCTCGCTCACTCGTGTCGCGGGGTTCACGTCCCAGCCGGCGTACTCAGCACGACGCCACTAGCGCAGCACCGGCGCGACCCACCGCACCCACACGGTGATGGCGACCAGCACGGCGCCGAAGGCGGCCGACAGCAGCAGCAGCGCCACGAGCGGGAACGCCGGGCCGGAGGCGAAGATCGCGCCGACGAGCGACGCCGAGACGAGAGCGACGGCCGCCCAGGCTGGCCGCGAGGCGGCGTAGAGGATGCGGCCCGGCAGCGGGCCGATCGGCAGCAGCAGCAGGAGCAGCGAGCCGAGCCCGCCGAGGGCCATCGCGGCAGCGGTCTCAGACCACAACGACATCCAGAAGCCCGTGCTCGGCGTCAGGAGGTCGTGCGCCGCCCAGCCGAGCATCGCCAGGGCCGCGACGCCGCTCGTCTGGGCGACGGCGACGCCCGCGCGGGCACGGCGGCTCGAGCCGAGCACCGCGGCAGCGGCGATGAGCACGCCCACGAGCAGGGGCGGCTGCAGCTCGCCGAAGCGCGAGCCGAGGGCGAGCACCAGGGCAGCCAGCAAGATGCCGGGCAGCAGGCGCACGCCGACGCGCACGCGGGCCACGCGCCCGGCGATGCGAGCGGGCAGCAACACACCGACGATATTGAGCGCGACCAGGCCCAGCCCAATCGCCGCCGTCAGACGCAGGTAGCGCACCTCGGCATCGATACCGCCCGAGAGCGCGGCGATGATCGCCGCACCGCCGAGCGTTGCCGCGGCGACCAGCACTGGTGACAGGGTGCGGGTCGGCGGCTCCTCGACCTCACCCAGGCGGTTGCGCCCCGTGAAGCGCGGTCGCGGCACGATCGACCGCGGCCGAACGTGTGTCGCGAACCACCGCAGCGGCAGAGCGAGCAGCAGCAGGTAGGCGAGTCCGGCGAGGGGGGCGAGCAGCCACCCGCCCCGCTCGATCACCTCTGCCGCCGTGGGTAGCGACCCGCCGAAGCCGGTCGCCGTGCCCCAGTTCGACGTCACGGGGTCGAGTGGGGGCGGTGCATTCGGCGCCCCAGGCAGCGAGGGCGTCGGCGCGGGCTGCGTCGGCGACTCGTCGGGGCTGGGCTCGGCATCGGGCTCGCCCGGGTCGGGCGCCGGTGGCGCGGGCGCGGCGGGTGGCTCGTAGCGCACCTCGACGCGGGCGCTCGCGGCGCTGAAGTTGCCCGCCGCGTCGCGCTGCAGCGCCTGCACGTTCCAGGTTCCGGGGCGCGGCCACTGCAGCGGGCAGGCCCAGCTGCCCGACGCGGTCACCGTCGTCTCGCACGCGAGGCCGCCGGTGACGAAGACCTGCAGCAGAGCATCCCGTTCGCCGCCTCCGCGCGCCGTGACCGTCGAGAGTGTCGTCGTACCCGGGCTCGGCGAGGTGATCGTGGGTCGCGAGGGGGGAGTGCGATCGATCGTCGCAGAGACCGCCCCCGAGAACGCCGAAGACTCGGGGCCGAGCGAGGCGAGCGACTGCCGTGCCCGCACTTGGTACGGGCCGCTCGGCAGATCGACGACGCACGACCAGAAGCCGTTGCCGAGTGCCGCGGGGCACGAGTGCGCGGTCGTACCGCCGGGCCCCGTCGACGAGAGCTCGACGTCGGCACCTGGCTCGGCGGTGCCGCTGAACCGGCCGGTCGTCGTCACCGTCGAGCCTGCACCGTTGATCGTCGGTGCCGCGAGCACCCGCAGCGTCAACGGGGTCATCGGCTCGACCGACTCGTCGGCGAGCGTCTCGTCGCCCGTGAACTCGACGACGCCGTTCGGCACCGACAGCCCCGAGCACGAGAAGGTCTCGGCCGCCGTATCTCCGACGGTGCACACGACGGCACCGCCGCGACGGATCACGAGCGTGCTGCCGACGTCTTTGCTGCCGGTGATCGTCACGCTCGAGGCCGAGACGAAGTCACTGGTCGGGATGTCGAAGGCCGCCGCCGCGGCCGCGGGCTGCGCCGGAACCACTGTGAACACCGCCGAAGTCAGGGCGCCGAGCGCGAGCGCGACGGCCCATCTCCTCACACGCGACGGTGCGCCCGGCGTCGGGTGCGCCGTGCGTGTCCGCATGCCGCACCCCCCTTTTTCGCCTGCCGCTGGCCATTCTCCCAGCAGAGACCCTGTCGTCGCTCGCAGGCCGGCCCTATGCTGTGGACTATGGAATTCCTGGTAATCGTTGGTGTGCTTGTTCTGCTCGTCGTCGTGGCGGGCATCTACCTCTGGGCCACGTACAACTCGCTCGTCACGCTCAACGTGCGCGTCGACGAGGCGTGGAGCGACATCACGGTGCAGCTCAAGCGCCGCGCCGACCTGCTGCCGAACCTCATCGAGGCGGTCAAGGGCTATGCCGCTCACGAGAAGCAGGTCTTCGAGAACGTGACGAAGGCCCGCGCCGAGACTCTCAGTGCGCAGGGCCCCGCCGAAGCGGCCGCTGCCGAGAACCACATGCAGCAGGCGCTCAAGAGCATCTTCGCCGTGGCCGAGGCCTACCCGCAGTTGCAGGCGAGCCAGAACTTCTTGCAGCTGCAGGGCGAGCTGGTCGACACGGAAGACAAGATTCAGGCGTCGCGCCGCTTCTACAACGGTGGCGTGCGCGAGCTCAACGTGAAGATCAAGCAGTTCCCGAACACGCTGTTCGTGCGGGGCCTGGGCTTCACCGAGCGCGACTTCTTCGAGGTGGCCGACTCGGCCGCGATCGCTGAGCCGCCTCGCGTGCAGTTCTAGCACGCCGACCCCCGGCAGGAGCCACACGTGTATCGCGCGATCGCCGCGAACAAGCGCAACACGGTGTTCATCATCGTGCTGTTCGTCGTCATCATCGGCCTGCTCGGCCTCGTCGCCGACTACCTCTACGGCGGCGGCTTCAGCATCTTCATCGGCACGATCGTGGGTGCCACGATCTACACGGTCGTGCAGTACTTCGCGGCCGGGTCGCAGGCGCTGTCGCTGGGCGGAGCGCGCCCGATCACGAAGGCGGAGAATCCGCGCCTGTACCGCATCGTCGAGAACCTCGCGATCACCGAGGGCCTGCCGATGCCGCGCGTCTACATCATCGACGACCCGGCACCCAACGCCTTCGCGACCGGCCGCGACCCGAAGCACGCGAGCGTCGCGGCGACCACGGGCCTGCTCGAGATCATGAACGACCGCGAGCTCGCCGGCGTGATGGCGCACGAGATCGGCCACGTCAAGAACTACGACATCCGCGTCGCCACGATCGTCTTCGGCCTCGTCGTCGCGGTCGGCTTCATCGCCGACGTGCTGCTGCGCATGGCGTTCTGGGGCGGCCGCGGCAACAACAACGGCAACCCGATCATGCTCGTGCTCGGGCTGGTCGCCATGATCATCGCGCCGCTCGTCGCCGCGGTCGTGCAGGCCGCCGTGTCGCGTCAGCGCGAGTACCTCGCCGACGCCACGGGAGCCCTCACCACGCGCGACCCCGAAGCCCTCGCGAGCGCGCTGCAGAAGCTCGGCGACTACGCCCAGCCCATGCGCCGCCAGAACTCGACCATGGCGCACCTCTACATCAGCGACCCGATGAAGCCCGGCGTCGTCGACCGCATGTTCCAGACGCACCCGCCCATCGCCGAGCGCGTCAAGCGCATTCTCGAGAACGCGAACCGCTTCTAGGCCTGCTGCACGAGCGCGGCGCGCACCTCGGCCGCCGCGTCACCCCAGAGCGGCTCGGTCACGACGACCTCGCCGAGACCCTGCCAGGCGGATGCTCGCCACAGCACCGGCGCCACCCGCGCCGCGAGCTCCGCGGGTGAGCCGCCCTGCTCGACCCACGCTGACTGCACGCGCAGCACGCCGGCTTGCCGGTCGCTCTTGAGGTCGATGCGCCCGAGCAGCCGGTCGTCGACGAGCACCGGCAGCGTGTAGTAGCCGAATTGCCGCTTCGGCGCGGGGGTGTAGATCTCGATGCGGTAGTGGAAGCCGAACATGCGCAGTGCGCGGTCGCGGCTCCAGACCACGGGGTCGAAGGGCGAGAGCAGCGCGGTGGTCTCGATGCGGCGCGGGATGCGCGCGCCCGGCACGATGAACGCCGGCAGCGGGCGGCCCACGGCCGTGCTCCACCCCTCGACCTCAACCTGCTCGATCTCGCCGGCGGCGAGCAGCGACCGGAGGGCATCCGTCGTCGGGGCGATCTTCAGGCGGAAGTAGTCGGCGATATCGCCCGCGGTGCCAACGCCGAGCGCCCGCACGCTGCGCAGCACGAGCTCGCGCTGCGCCTCGCCCCGCGGCACGACCTGGGCATGCAGTGCACCGAGCCCCACCTGCTCGGGCAAGGCGTAGACGCGCGAGAAGCCGCGCCGCCCGCCGCTCACGACGTCGCCGAAGGCGAACAAGTGCTCGAGCCCCTCTTTGGCGTCGCTCCAGTCCCACCACGGCCCTCGTGGTCCGGTGGCCGCCGCGTCGCGCTCGACATCGCCCGCCGTCATCGGGCCCTTATCGGCGAGCTCGGCGAGCAGCCAGTCGAGCATGCTCATGTTGTCGCGCATCCAGGCGCTCTTAGCCGTATACCGCTCGCGCAGCGCATCGCGCTTCCAGCCCCACAGCGGCCAATCGTCGCGACGGATGATCGCCGCCTCATGCGCCCAGTACTCGGTGTAGCGCCCACGACGCGCGAAGATCGCGGCATCGAGGTCGCCCCGGTCGTAGGCCCCTAGGCGCGCGAAGAGCGGCAGGTAGTGAGAGCGCTCGAAGACGTTGACCGAGTCGAGCTGCAGCACCTGCAGGCGGTCGATCGCCGCGGTCAGCTGCCGCGTGCCGACCGTCGCAGGGTGCGGCCGATCGAAGCCCTGCGCGGCGAGGGCCAGGCGGCGGGCCTGGGCGGCAGTCATTCGCGTCACGGGTCTGACAGTACCCGGCAGGTGCGACGCGGCTCAGGCTCGTAGACTGACGCAGTGCCTGGGTCTGCCAGGCCGCACCCTTCTTTCCACGCAGGAGCGCGCATGACGATTCCGCTCACCCTCGCGGGCCCGACTCTCGCCGAGGTCGAGGCCGCCCGCGTCGTCGTCAGTCGAGTGGCCGAGATCACGCCGATGGAGACCTCGCGGTACTTGAGCGAGCTGCTCGGTACCTCGGTGCACCTCAAGTGCGAGAACCTGCAGCGCACCGGGTCGTACAAGATTCGCGGCGCCTACAACCGCATGTCGCAGCTCTCTGACGAGGAGAAGGCGCGCGGCGTCGTCGCCGCGAGCGCCGGCAACCACGCTCAGGGTGTTGCCTTCGCCGCTCGCGAGCTCGGAATTCCGGCGACGATCTTCATGCCCATCGGCGTCGCCCTGCCCAAGCTGCAGGCCACGCGAGCCTACGGCGCCGAGGTCGTGCTGCGCGGGCACACGGTCGCCGAGCCGCTGCGCGCCGCGCAGGAGTTCGCCGAGCGCACGGGTGCCGTCTACATTCCGCCTTTCGACCATGCGGACGTCATCGCCGGGCAGGGCACGCTCGGCCTCGAGATTCTCGATCAGGTGCCCGACCTCGAGACCGTCATCGTGCCGATCGGCGGCGGCGGACTCATCTCGGGCGTCGCGAGCGTCATGAAGCGGCGCGCGGCCGAGCAGGGCCGCGACATCAGGGTCATCGGCGTGCAGGCCGCCAACGCCGCGCCCTACCCGATCTCGCTCGCGGCTGGCGAGCCGACCGAGATCTCGATCAGCCCGACCATTGCCGACGGCATCGCGGTGTCGAAGCCGGGCAAGCTCAACTTCGCGATCATCCGCGACGCTGTTGATGAGGTCGTCACGGTCGACGACGATGCGATCGCCAAGGCGATGCTCGTGCTGCTCGAGCGCGCCAAAATGGTCGTCGAGCCCGCGGGCGCCGTCGGCGTCGCAGCGATCATGACGGGGGCGGTGAAGGCCTCGGGCGAGACCGTCGTCGTTCTGTCGGGCGGCAACATCGACCCGCTCATCATGGAGCGCGTCATCTCGCACGGGCTCGCCGCCTCAGAGCGCTACCTGAAGTTGCGCATTCCGCTGCCCGACCGCCCCGGCCAGCTCGCCCGCACCTCAGAGATCATCGCCGATCAGAACGCGAACGTCGTCGAGGTGCTGCACACTCGGCACGGCACCGGCCTCGCCATCAGCCAGGTCGAACTCGAGCTGCACATCGAGACGCGCGGGCCCGAGCACGCCGATCAGGTGCTGGGGGCGCTGCGCGACGCAGGCTACGACCCCCGCGTCGACTTCTAGCCCGTGTAGGTCGCCACGTCGACGATCGTGACGGCGATCTCCTTGCCGTTCGGGGCCGTGTAGGACACGGTGTCGCCGATCTTGTGGCCGATGATCGCCTGGCCGAGCGGGCTCTGCTCGCTGTAGACGTCGATGTCGCTGTCGTCTCCGACGATTTCGCGGCTGCCGAGCAGGAAGCGCTCGTCGTCGCCGAGAATCGTCGCGGTCACGACCGTGCCGGCCTCGACCACGCCGTGCGCGGTGGGCGCTTCGCCGACGACCGCGTGCCGCAGCAGCTCGGTGAGGGTGCGAATGCGCGCCTCCATCTTGCCCTGCTCGTCTTTCGCGGCGTGGTACCCGCCGTTCTCCTTCAGGTCACCCTCGTCACGAGCGGCCTCGATGCGCTTGGCGATCTCGGTGCGGCCTTCGGTCGACAGGTGATTGAGCTCGGCCGTGAGACGGTCGTGCGCCTCTTGGGTCAGCCACTGCGTGGTGGAACCGGTGCTGTCGCTCATGGAACATGCCTCCTGACACAACGGAACCGGCCCGCGGGCCGGTTCCGTCTTTCGATTCCGGCGAGTTTACGCGAGCCAGCACCGATACGGCAAAGCGGTGACCGGGGGTTCCGCTGTGCGGATGGTCTCGATAAAGACGCGCGTGCGCTCGTCAGAGGCGCCGAGGTCGACGATGCGCCAGCCGACGATGCCGAAGCTCTCGTTGAGCGCCTGGATCGCGCACGTGACCTCAGACCCCGGAGCGGCCGAGACCTCCCACCGCACGTCGATCGAGGTGTCGGTGACGGCCGAGTATCCCAGCTCGCGCGTCTCGAGCGAGGCATTCGTGCCCGAGAGGCCGCCCCACACCACCCAGGCCGTGAAGACGATCGAGAACACGACGCCGGCGATGATCATGAGGGTGCGCGTGCGGCGCTCGGCGCCGGGGGTGCGCCCGTAGCGCTCATCGAGCGACTGCTGCGTGCTCGTCATTCGGTGTTCGCCCCTCAGACTCACTCGATACCCTGTCGTTACAGCGTAGAGCGCGCAGGTCAGTGTTGGCTTGACCGCGGCTGAACGCCACCCTCGTGAGGAGCATCCGCGTGATCGTTGTCGACCTGGTCTCGTTTCTGGCGCCGATGGGTATCGGCCCGAACCCGATCGATGAGCCCGGCACCCCACCGGGGTTCGATCCCGACACGGTGACCCCGGGCGTCGCCGGATTCGTCGCGATCGCCCTCGTCGCGATCGCCGCGATCTTCCTCATGGTCGACATGTCGCGCCGCATCCGCCGCGTGCGCTACCGCGGCGAGATTCGCGAGCGCATGGAGGCCGAGCAGCTGATGGCCGAGCAGCTCATCGACGAGAAGCAGATGGTGGCCGAAGGCGGCCCCGCCGAGCCCGACCCGGCAGCGCTAGCCGCCGAACGGCGGATCGATCGCGACGAGGAAGACAGCCGTCCAGTGGCATAGGAAGGCGATGACCGTGAGCGTGTGGAAGATCTCGTGGAAGCCGAACACACCCGGTCGGGGGTTGGGCTTCTTCATCGCGTAGACGACCGCGCCCGCCGTGTAGGCGAGCCCGCCGACGATGACGAGCACCATCATCGCGGCGTTCGCGGTGAAGAGATCGACGATGTAGAGCACCGCGGCCCAGCCGAGCATGACGTAGAGCGGCACATAGGCCCAGCGCGGCGCCGAGATCCAGAACACGCGGAACCCGATGCCGATGAGGGCGCCCGCCCACACGAGCACGAGCAGCAGGTAGCCCTTCTCGGGCGGCAGCGCCATGATCGACAGGGGCGTGTAGGTGCCGGCGATCAGCAGGAAGATGTTGGCGTGGTCGAGCCGCTTCAGCAGCACGCGCGTGCGGTCGGGCCAGTTGAAGCGGTGGTAGGTCGCCGAGATGCCGAACAGCAGCAGCGATGAGAAGACGAAGACGGCGCTCGACCACCGCGCGGCGGGGCTGTCACCGACGGCGATGAGCACGAGCCCGAGCACGATCGCGAGAGGGAACGTGCCGGCGTGGATCCAGCCGCGCCACGTGGGCTTCTGATCGAGGTCGTGGTACTCGATCGACTCGTCGAGCAGCGGAATGTTCGGAATGTCCGTGCCCTCCTCGTCGTCGGCGGCGACGGGGTCGTTCTCGCGGTGGGGGGCAGAGGTCATGCGCCGATGATACGGGAGCCACATCGACCGGGCCTCCCGGTTGGAGGCAGGGTACAACCGGGGCAGGGCCGACTACCCTGGGCCTGTGCGATCGTCGAGAACACCGCGGGGTCGTGGCCTGCTCTATCAGCTGTACATGCGGCGGCTGCGCCGACAGCTGGCCGACGCCACGCACCCTCGGCATGTTGCCATGATCATCGACGGCAACCGTCGATGGGCGCGCCAGTACGGCGGCACGACCGACCACGGGTACCGTGCCGGGGCCGACAAGATGCGCGAATTCCTCTCGTGGTGCGACCAGGCGGGCATCGGCGTCGTGACCCTCTATCTGCTCTCGACCGACAACCTCGCCGGTCGCGACACCACCGAGCTCACGGGACTCATGCGCATCATCGGCGTGCTCGCCTCCGACCTCTCGTCGATCGACCAGTGGCGCGTGCAGCACGTCGGCAGCCGTGATGGCCTGCCGCACGACCTGCTCGACGAGCTCGATGCCGCTGAGCAGCGCGGGGTCGGCAAGACGGGCCTGCACATCAATCTCGCCGTCGGGTACGGCGGCCGGCGCGAGATCGCCGATGCCGTGCGCGCGATCGTGCACCACCACGCCGAGAGCGGCGGCACCCTCGACGAGCTCGCCGAGCTGGTGACCCCCGAGAAGATCGCCGAGCACCTCTACACGGGCGGGCAACCCGACCCCGACCTCGTGATCCGCACCTCGGGCGAGCAGCGGCTGAGCGACTTCATGCTGTGGCAGAGCGCCCACAGCGAGTTCTACTTCGTCGAGGCGCTCGGCCCCGATCTGCGCGAGGTCGACTTCTTGCGCGCATTGCGCGACTTCTCTCGGCGGCAGCGCCGCTTCGGCCAGTAGGGGGCACGATGGGCGAGATCGACGACTACGCAACCGGGTTCTCTGACGACCCCGGCTACCTCGACTTCGCCCGGCTCGCGCCGATCGGCGAAGCCGCAGCCGCCGAGTCGCGGGCCATGATCGACACGATGTCGCATGCCCGGTTCGGCTCGTTCGCCGCGATCGAGCAGCAGGATGCGCGGGTGCGCGAGGCGGTCGCCTCTCTCGTGCGCATGCGCCCCGATCAGATCGCCTTCCAACCCAGCACGAGCCAGGCGCTCATGCACGTCATGTTCGGGCTCACTGGGGGAGTCGCGGCGTCGTCGGGAGAGTTCCCGGCTGTCGGCTACGCCATGGCCCGCGCGGCCGAGGCTCTCGGGGTGCTCGTGCCCCACACGATCACCCCTGAGCACGAACGGGTGACGCCGGGCGTCGTGCGCGACCAGCTCGCCTCGTCGGTGGTCGCCGTCGTCGTGAGCCTCGTCGACTACCGCACAGGCCATCTCGTCGACCTCGAGGGCATCAGGCAGGTCATCGGCGACCGCCTGCTGGTCGTCGACGCCATTCAGGGCACCGGCATCGTGGATGCTCCCTGGGAGCTCGCCGACGTCATCGCCTCGGGCGGCCAGAAGTGGCTGCGCGCGGGCCAGGGCACCGGGTTCCTCGCCCTGAGCGACCGGGCACTCGAGCAGCTCACGCCCGTCTGGTCGGGCTGGACCGCGCACGCGGGCGAGGGGGTCGTGCACGACGTGCTGCCGCCCGCCGCCGATGCGAGCGCCTTCCGCGTGGGCTACGCCGACGCCGGTGCGCAGGCCCGGCTGGCCGGTGCGGTCGAGGCCGTGCTGCGTGCGGGCGTGCCCGCCATCCGCTCGGTCGTGATCGAGCGCACCGCACAGCTGCTGCAGATCGCCGACGACGCGGCCATCGAAGTCGTCTCGCCGCGCGGCGATGCCGAGCGCGCAGGCATCGTCACGCTCGCGCCGCACCCCGAGTCGGTCAGTGCCCTCGCCGCCGCTCTGCACAACCACGGGGTGTCGGCGACCGTGCGCGACGGACGCGTGCGGCTGTCGGCGCACGTCTCGACGACCGACGAGACGTTCGACATGCTGCGCGCGGCGTTCGCCGAGTTTCAGCCGCTCGCACGGGGCTGACCCCGCACGTTACGGCTCGGTGGCCGTGGGCGTGTCGCGGCGCCGTGGCGCGCACACAGGCCTAGCGTCTGAGACATCAGGCATCGCGCCTGATCGGGACGGCCGGAACGAGCGTCCTCGCGACTACCGGCCGCACCGCACACAACAGGTCCGGGGCCGCCCGCGTCCCCGGGGATGGAGCACCGGTGGCTGCTGCGAAAACCTCCCTTCAGAACCCGTCGACGTCGACCGGCCGCAAGGAGGTGGGGCAGCGCACCTATGTGCTCGATACGTCGGTGCTGCTGAGCGACCCGAAAGCGCTCTTCCGGTTCGCGGAGCACGCCGTGGTGCTGCCGGTCGTCGTGATCACCGAGCTCGAGGCCAAGCGCAACGATCCGGAGATCGGCTACTTCGCGCGCCAGGCCCTGCGCAACCTCGACGAGCTGCGCGTGCAGCACGAGCGCCTCGACTTTCCGATCGCCGTCGGCGAGACGGGCGGCTCACTGCGTGTCGAGCTGAACCACTCGAGCCAGTCGGTGCTGCCGAGCGGTCTGCAGCTGGGCGACAACGACTCGCGCATTCTCGCCGTGGCCATGAATCTCGCCAACGACGGTCTCGACGTCACCGTCGTCTCGAAAGACCTGCCGCTGCGCGTCAAGGCCTCATCGGTCGGCCTCGCCGCCGAGGAGTACCGCGCCGAGCTCGCCGTCGACAGCGGCTGGACCGGCATGGCCGAGGTCTCGCTCTCGAGCGACCAGATGGCCCAGCTCTACGACCGAGAGGTGCTCGCGACGCCCGAGGTGGCGTCGCTGCCCATCAACACGTCGCTCGTGATTCAGAGCGATCGCGGCTCGGCACTCGGCCGCGTCGCCGCCGAGGGTGAGATCGCGCTCGTGCGCGGCGACCGCGACGTCTTCGGCCTGCACGGCCGGTCGGCCGAGCAGCGCCTCGCCATCGACCTGCTCATGGACCCTCAGGTCGGCATCGTCTCGCTCGGCGGCCGCGCCGGCACCGGCAAGTCGGCGCTCGCCCTGTGCGCGGGCCTCGAGGCCGTGCTCGAACGGCAGCAGCAGCGCAAGATCATGGTCTTCCGGCCGCTGTACGCGGTCGGCGGTCAAGAGCTCGGCTACCTGCCGGGCGACGCGAGCGAGAAGATGAACCCCTGGGCGCAGGCGACGTTCGACACCCTCGGCTCGGTCGTCTCGCAGAACGTGCTCGACGAGGTCATTGACCGCGGCCTGCTCGAGGTGCTGCCGCTCACGCACATTCGTGGGCGCTCGCTGCACGACGCCTTCGTGATCGTCGACGA
>SXGT01315328.1_pt1 | contig 15523 bp, 11 predicted proteins | sample 3176221 | NCBI WGS metagenome assembly SXGT01 (sample SAMN11356862, study PRJNA531348) | freshwater metagenome | isolation source: freshwater sample F1-120 | place: China: Fuxian Lake, Yuxi | collected 2017-12-25
CCTCGCCATGGGATAGGCCATCAGATAGACCTCGACTTCCATCCCTGCGTCGATTGCGCGTATGTCGGTCTCTTGAAAGTTCGCGAGCAAGAACCAATTTGATGCATCGACGAGGGCGAAGAGCTGCCCCCCCCGCTGCGCGTACTGTCCTGCCGAGATATTGAAGTTCGTGACATACCCCGCCACCGGCGAGCGCACCTCACAGTAGCCAACATTCAGTTGCTGCTCGACCACCTGCGCCTGCGCCTTCGCACGGCGAACATTGATCTCTCCAACTTGACCGAGATTCGCGCGAGCCTGCGCCACGGCTGCCTTTGCCTGCACGACTGACGCGGTCGACGCACGCACGTTGCGCTGCGCAGCATCAACCTGGTCTGGCGTCACGAACTGCTTGGGAAGGAGCGGCTCGATGCGGGCGAGATATTGAACGTCGTAGTCCGCGCGCGCTTCAGCACTCACGAGCTCTGCTTCTCGCTGGGCGATCGCGTCGGTCAAGGCGCGAATCTCGAGATCGACGAACGCAAGATTCGCCACTGCAACATCGAGCGCCGCTTGGAACGGCCTGACGTCGATACGAAAGAGCAGATCGCCGACCTCAACCTGCTGATTGTCGACAACGGCGAGTTCGGTGACATACCCAGCTACGTTTGACGCAATTCCAACGATGTTCGCCCGCAAATATGCGTCGTCGGTGCGAGGTCGAATGTCAAGTTCCCACCACGTGATGAACGACAACATCACCACGGACACAACCGACAAGATGCCGAAAAGCCTTCCGATGAGTGGGCGCATGTGCTGCGGCAGAAACCCAGTTGGTCGCGCCATGGTTGCGGTTGACTCAGAGTTGTTCGATGCGGCGCTCATGTGCGAAAGAACCCAAGCCACAGGGCGAGTGTGCAGGCGATGTAGGTACAGATGTACACCGTCACACGAGGGCCGATGAACGGCTCGATGCCCGAACGGCGGACGATCGCGCGAATGATTGCGAGCAGAACCCCTGCGGACAGAAGGCAGAGCAGCCACGCTGGGAAGAATGCGCCGTCAACACTGAGAATTGGATCACATCCCGCGAACGCCCCGAACGCAAGGGTTGCAATGAGAGTGGATCGGCGCGTACGCATCGTGCGAAGAGTAACGCACGTGTTAGCCTTGGGGGATGCACCGAGGCATCTGCGCACCGCTGACACTTGTCGCCGCGAGCGCGAGCGTCTCGATGAGCGGCTGTGTGATGGACGGACCATTCGTCGCACGCGATGTCGATGCACTTGTCTCGAAGGACGCGGCATCAGCGTGGGCGCCGAGCGGCACTGCTCCCCAACAGACGCCACTTGCGGTGCCCGTCAGCCTCGCGGCAGCACCATCGACAACGCTCACGCTCGAGTCGGCACGGGGAACGCCTGATGCGACGCCAAACGAATCGCGCCTCTCACTGCCGCAGTGTGTCGATCGGGCGTTGTCCAACAGCCCCGTCACCCGCGCAGCATGGGAGTCGGCTCGTGCGACTGCCGCGACCGTTGGTATCGCGGATGCTGCGTACATGCCAGACATTTTCTTTACTGGTTCAGTCGGTCCTGAGCAAGACATCCTGGGGCCGATTCGAAACCAACAGACGCTTGGTCTTGCCGCGATCGGGTTGAACTGGGTGCTGATGGATTTCGGACGCCGCGACGCCGACAGCGCACGTGCGCGCGCTCAGATGATTGGAGCCAACTACACATTCAATCGCGCGATGCAGCAGTTGGTGTACGAGGTGCAGCGTGCATACTTCAGCCTCGATGCGACGCTGTCGCTGCGCGATGCGGCAAACGACAACGTCGAAACGGCTCGCAAGCAACTCGAGGCCACTGAAGATCGAATGAATGTGGGACTCGCGACGCGACCCGAGGTGCTGCAGGCGAGGCAACAGATGCTGCAGGCAAACTTCGACCTCGAAGACGCCAAAGCCGCAGTCTATGGATCGCACGCACGGCTCTCCGTCGCGATGGGCTCGACTGCACAATCGCCCTGCGACATCGTTCGACTCGATGCGCTGCCACTGCCAGAGAACCTCACCACAGCAATCAACCAGTCGATTTCGCTCGCCCTCACGCAGCGACCAGACATCGCCGCTGCTCTCGCGCTCGTGCGCGCTCGAGAAGAGAGCGTCAAACGAGCAGAAGCGGACTTCCTACCGGTCATATCGTTCGAAGGATTTGGCGGGATGTCGAGCCAGAGTTACCAGGTGCAGGTTGCTCCGCAGAATTTGCACAACGATGGATCAAGCACCTTCGGCACGTATGCAGCAAAACTCACAGCAAACTGGCTGATTTTCGACGGATATGAGCGGGCGCATGCGCTCCAGCGAGCACGCAGCGAAGTACGTGCGGCGCAGGCGGCGCTCGAGAGCCTTCGCCTGCAAACCACGAGCGAAGTCTGGACAGGCTTCTTCGAGTTTCTTGCCGCACAGAAGCGATTCGACGCGGGGATCGCACTTCTCACCGCATCGCAGGACTCATATGAGAGTGTCTACCAGAGCTACCTCAATGGGCTCGCGACGATCAATGACCTGCTCCAAGCAGAAACAGATCTCTTTGACTCTCGGTTTGAGCTCATCAAGTCGCGAGCGCAGTTGCTCACCGCAAGCGCGACCTTCGTCTTTGCTCTGGGGGCGTGAGTCGACGCGCCTTGTGGTCGCATGGCTACCGCAGCTTCAAACTCACGAGCGCAACCATCGTGAGCACGACCGTGATGAGCCAGAAGCGCACGACGACTTGTTGCTCTTTCCACCCACCAAGGTGAAAGTGATGATGAATGGGGGTACATCGAAAGATGCGCCGGCCCTCGCCATACTTCCTTCGCGTCCACTTAAACCATGAAACCTGCGCCATCACGCTGCCCATCTCAAGAAAGAAGACGCCACCGATCAGTATCAGGAGCAGTTCCTGGCGGACCGCAAGCGCCATGTACGCGAGCAGCCCCCCTAGTGCGAGGCTGCCGGTATCACCCATGAAGACACGCGCCGGCGAACAGTTGAACCAGAGAAACCCAAGGCATGCCCCCGCCATTGCGCCGGCCATCACCATGAGTTCGGCGGTCCCCGCAACGCTCGGAACCATCAGAAAGTACGCAGCGCGCGGGCTTCCACCGATCCAGACAAGCGCCATCATCGCGAGGCTCGCGATGATCAATGTTCCGGTTGCGAGCCCATCCATCCCGTCGGTGATGTTGACCGCGTTCGAAACCCCTGCGATCCAGAGCATCGCAAGCAGCGTAAAGAGCCCGACACCCAGCACGATGACCCCACTCGAAATCGCTGGGGGCTGAATGAGCGCTTCAATCGACGGTGTCGGTACATAGGTTCTCTGGAACGGCAAGTTAAGGACATGTGCATCGTGCATCCCGCTCGCGCGGTAGAGAAAAAACCCGACGAGCGCCCCAAGTCCGAGTTGAAACAGAAGTTTTTCCCACGCGACGAGCCCGTCCCGCGTGCCTGGTGCACGTCGACTCTGCGTGAGTTTCAGCCAGTCGTCGAATCCCCCAAGCACAGCCAGCCAGACAATCACGACGACTCCAAGCTGGACATAACGATTGTGGAGGACATCTGCAAGCAGCACCGTGCTCGTGAGCAGTGCGCCCAAGATGATGACTCCGCCCATCGTCGGCGTGCCAGCGCGACTTTGCATCAGTTGATTCACACTGTCGTTTCCGAATTCAGGCGTGTCACCGATCTTGCGGCCGGCGAGCCATCGAATCACACGCGGACCGAACCAGAGCACGAGCGCAAACGAGAGAAGCGATGCGATGAGTGCGCGAAACTCGAGTTGGTACATGACCATCACGAGCCAACCGAGCCCCCGATCGTCGAGCCAACTCTGTGCAGCAACCGTGAGGTTGTAAAGCATTAGGCTGCCAGTCGCTCGTGCAGAGAGGCGAGCAGTCGTTCGAGCGCAGCGCCGCGCGATCCCTTGAGGAGGATCGCATCACCGGCTGAGAATTCACAGACGACGCGGCTGATTCCCTGGGGATTCAGTTCGGCGACCTGCACCACTTTGCACCCTCCCACGCTGCGGCAAGCCTCAGCGGCGTGCGCGGCGAGTGGACCTACAAAGATCGCGACTTCTGGAGGAGTTCCCCCAACACCCCGAGCGACCGCACGCCCAATCTCTTGGTGCAGTGACGCGGCATCCCCCCCGAGTTCAAGCATGTCGCCGAGCACGACGACGCGCCGCTGCGTCGTGCCGACCAACTCGGTGAATGTTGAGAGCGCTGCGAGCATCGCCTCGGGATTGGCGTTGTACGCATCGTTGAAGATTGTGAGATCGCCAAACTGCTGACGAACGAATCGCATCTCTGTGGCGCGCACGCTTGAGAGTCCCCGCGAGATCTGCTCGTCGCTGAGTCCACTGTCGATGCCGATGGCGATGGCCGCGAGCGCGTTGATTGCGTTGTGCGATCCCTCGAGCGCGAGATCAACCTCGAAGTGACGGCCGCACGCTTCAATGGCGAGGCGCTGCCCGCCTCCCGGCCGCGCCGTTCTTGCTCGAAGCCGCACATGGTTCATCGGTCCTTCGCCAAATCGAACCACCCGCACTCCTTCTGGAAGCGACCCTTCGAGCGCGGCGTCAAGTAGAGAATTGTCGCCGCGAACAACAGCGAGACCGCCTTGGCCGAGTGATGACACAAGGGCGAACTTCTCTCGCATGATTGCGTCGACCGATCCGAGCCCTTCGAGATGCGCGCGACCAACCATTGTGACAACGGCGACATCTGGTTTCGCAAGATCAGCAAGCGTCGCGATCTCGCCAGGAGCATTCATTCCGATCTCGGCGAGCAAGTAGTGATCTCCGCGACGTCCACCGCAGAGTGTGATGGGAACGCCGATGTCATTGTTAAAACTCTTTGGACTCGCCGACCCCTGAAACGCCGTGGCAAGCACCCCTTCGATCAGTCGTCGCGTGGTGGTCTTTCCCGCGCTGCCAGTGATCGCGATGACACGTGTTCCTTCGAGCATCTGACGCCACGCGCTCGCCGCAGCCTGGAGCGCCAGTCGCGTCTGTGCGACTTCGAGCACTGCGCACGCACTCGGAGTCGTGAGCCGAACTCGGCGCCACTTCGATTCCTCAACAACGAGGATGCGTGCGCCTGCTCGTACAGCTTCTAGAAGATGATCATGTGCGTCATGCCGCTCACCATGCAGTGCGAAGAAGACTCGCTCCGAAAGATCACATCGTGTGTCGGTGCCAACTCCTCGAGTCGGCCGCGATGACGACGGCGCGACAGCCCACCGCCCATCGACGGCCTTCCGCAACTCCTCGGGTGTCATGAACGCGCGGTCGGTGCACACAAACTCACAACTCATGTTGAAACTCCTTGCATGGACGTTGCCGCGACCGAGTCGAGCGCGCGGCGCGCTTCGACGCGATCGTCGAATGGAAACTTTTCTCTCCCGATGATCTGATAGTCCTCGTGCCCCGTGCCAGCGATGAGCACAAGGTCGCCTGGGTGCGCGAGTGCGATCGCGCGACGAATCGCGACAGCCCGGTCGCAGTGGCGCTCGACCGTCGCGCTGCAAGGCGTCGGAAATCCCGCGCAGATATCGTCGAGAATCGCATCAGGTGATTCTGTTCGCGGGTTGTCGCTTGTGACAATGACGAAGTCGGCATGGGTCGCAGCCGTGCGCGCCATGCGAGGACGTTTGGTCCGGTCGCGGTCGCCACCGCACCCAAAGACGACAATCAGCCGACCCTCGCCAACAACTGGCCGCACGGCGGTGAGCACATTGAGCAGCGCGTCGTCCGTGTGCGCGTAATCGACGAGGACCGCAAAGGGATCGCCCTGTGCCGTGACTGGCTCGAGACGCCCAGGCGGAGGGAGCGCACCCGCAAGCCCTCGCTCGAGCGCGCTTCGTTCGACGCCAACGCTCCACGCTGCAGCGGCAGCCTGCAGCGAGTTCATCGCGTTGTGGGTGCCAATGGCTGGAAGGTCCGCGCTGAACTCGCCCCATGGTCCACGCAGTCGCACCTGCATCCCCCAGAGCGTCACCCGTGCCACCTCTGCGAAGCAGTCTGCACTTGAATCGCGCGTACTGCATCGAAGGACCCCCGCCGCGCATCCATCAACCATGCGTGCGTGTGCCGGATCATCGCAGTTGACCACTGCGCGGCTTCCGACCGCGAGTGAGCGAAAGAGCCGCGCCTTCGCAGCGGCATATTCATCGATCGTCTTGTGGTAGTCGAGGTGATCTCCGGTGAGATTCGTGAAGACGCCAACTGCAAATGGGATCCCGTCGACTCGGCCCTGATGAAGCGCATGGCTCGACACTTCCATGACTGCGCATTGACAGGTGTTGCGCACCATGCGCGAAAACACCGCAGCGAGTTCGCAGCCTCCAGGAGTCGTCAGCGCCGCTGGCTCGCGCATCGCTCCGTCGTCGGTGAACACCGTTCCCAGCAGCCCACACGCCGCCCCAGACTCACGAATGAGGTGGTGGGTGAGAAACGCCGTCGTGGTCTTTCCGTTGGTCCCTGTGATGCCGATGGTGCGCAAGGCGCGGGATGGGTAGCCGTGAAACGACTGTGCGAGTGCAAGCGATGCGCGCGCTGCATCGGTCGCAACAAGGATCGAGACATCGCGGCCCGCTCGACCGCACTGTGCGATCACCTCGTCACGATCGGCACGTGCGTCCACGCACAGCGCGACGGCCCCGCGCGCAAGCGCATCGGCGATGAACTGCGTGCCATCCCCAGTCGTCCCGGGGCGAGCAACAAAGAGCGTTGCGGGTGCGACCTGACGCGAGTCATCCGCGACAGCAAGCACTGTCGGATCAGTCGATCGCAGGACCGAAACGCCGTCCACATTGGCGATGAGATGAGACAACTTCATGCGCGATTCCGCCCCTCAGTATCGGCATATCAGCGCTCAGTGCTTCAAGGCTGCAGCAGCATTGCGTCGCCAAATGAGTAGAAGCGGTAGCGCTCTTGCTGAGCGATCGCGTACAGCTCTTTGAGTTGCTCAAGTCCGACGAGCGCGCCGACGAGCGCGAGCAGGGTTGAGCGCGGCAAATGGAAGTTCGTGAGGAGCCGGCGGGTCCACTGAAACTCGAATCCGGGAGCGATCAAGATGTTGGTTGGAAAGTCCATCACCGGCGCGCGAGGAGTCCCCGCGGCGACCATTGCCCCAGCGGCTGCAACGATCTGTGGCGGCAATGGCCTCGGAAGGCTCTCGAGCAACCGCACAGAAGTCGTTCCTATAACGAGAGATACATCTCGATTGAGCGTCGAAAGCGCGACAACCCCCTCGGCGCTGATGCGGCATCGTTCGTGATGCATCGGGTGATCTGAGAGCAATTCCGCTTCGACTGGCCGAAAGGTCCCCCGTCCAACCTGCAGCTCGACACTGATCCGGTCGACCCCTGCTGCATTGATTCGCTCGAGCAGCCCGTCGGTGAAGTGAAGGCCAGCGGTTGGCGCGGCGCAGCTCGGAAGATCACTCTGGCGGGCGAAACGCGTCTGGTAGCGCACCCGGTCGAGTTCATCGCAAGGTTCACCGATCCCCATTGCACGCCTCGATTGCACGATGTACGGAGGAAGAGGAGTCCGCCCCGACCGCTGCCAGAGTTGCGGGGCATCCTCTCCCTCCTCGAGAGCAACCTCCCAGGCCATTTCACGACGTGCGTGCAGTGTGATCGTGTCGCGACCTGCTGCGACGCATCCATCGGCAGGGGTCAGTTCGAGTCGATCACCCGAGTGAAACTTCTTTGCCGACTTGAGCAGCACGATCCACCGGTTCTCAGCGGCTCTCGACAGAAAGAGCCCCTCGGTCACCCTCTCGTCAGAAGTGCGCTTGGCGACGAATCGCATAGGAGCGACCCGCGTCTCATTGACAATCATCGAGCTCCCTCGGGGTAAGTACTCGGGCAAGTCAGCCACAATTCGATGTTCAATTCGCCCTGAAGCCTGATGAAACACAAGCATTCGGGCGTGATCGCGAGGCTCGGCTGGCATGGAGGCAATCAGCGAGTGGTCGAGCGCATAGTCAAGTTCGCTCGTCGCAAGACTGTGCGATCGCATGAAAGCCTCCGTCACACCACCCCCTCGCTGCCAGCCGCTTTGCCAGCCGATTCGACGCGCACCCCTGCCGACAGTCGCCTTCCGTTGAGAAACGCGGCGAGCGCAAGGGGCCGACCTCCAGGTGATTGAACCTCTAGCAACTCGACGGCCCCAGTCCCACACGAGACTGAGCCATCCGGCATGACCTCTGCAACCGAACCGCTCGCCAACAATCGATTCGACGAAACTCGCGCGCGGAGGATTCGAACTGGGTTCCCTGAGATCGTTGCCTCCGTTGCCGGCCAAGGACTCAGGCCATTGATCCGTGCGGCGACGGCCTCTGCGCTCTGGCCGAAGTCCACCCACGAATCAGCACGAGAAAGTTTTCGCGCACGGGTCGCTTTCGAGGCATCTTGCGGCTGAGCAACTGCGCCACCAGACTTCATCAGTGCAACGACTCGCACGAGAGGCTCAACGCCGAGTCGCGCGAGGCGATCATGCAGTTCCCCAGCCGTTTCTCCTGGAAGTGGCTCGGTCTCTGCCGCGGCGTAGACCCCCCCAGCGTCCATCGCGGCAGCGACTTCGATCACACTCACACCCACCCGAGCATCACCAGCCATCAATGAGCGCTGAATTGGAGCGGCCCCACGCCAGGCAGGAAGAAGTGATCCATGCAGATTGACCGCGCGCACTCCCTCCAAGAGCTCGTTTGACAATTTCTGTCCGAAGGCGACCACAACCGCGATGGGTGCATGTGTCGAGCGCACCCGCCCGAGTGGCTCGTGGTCATTGACCGACTCGGGCCGAATCAGTGGCAGTCCTTGGTGAAGCGCCCATGCAGTCACGGCGGTTGGCTGCTCTCGACGCCCGCGACCCGCCGGACGATCAGGCTGTGACACGACGAGTCGAATCTCGATCCCGAGCTCTGTCTGTCGGGTCGCTAGGGCTTCAAACGACGGCACTGCGAATGCACCACTGCCGTACAGCACGACACCAGTCAGCGCGGATCCTTCGCGCGCGTTGCCATGCGCTGTCACTCCGCCCCCCGCGACCCCTCGAGTGCGCGCAAGCGCTTGCGATTGACGAGCCGATCGATCGGAGACATCCGATCAATAATGAGAATGCCATCGAGGTGGTCGACCTCGTGCTGCCAACAGCGCCCCATCAGCTCGGAACTTTCCATCGAAAAAAGCGCGCCATTCAGCGCTGTCGCCTCGATTACTGCACGCGGCTGACGCCGCACCGATCCTCGAATCTCAGGCAGACTCAGGCAGCCTTCTTCCGCCGATTCGAGCGCGCCATCAATGACCACGAACTTCGGATTAATGAACACCAGTTCGTCGCCACCCTCTTCCTTCTCGCCCTGCGTGACAAAGATGCGAAGCGCTTCTCCAACCTGCGGCGCCGCAAGACCGATGCCTCCTTCAGCGTGCATGATTTCGATCATCTCTGCAACGAGCGTCTCGATAAAGCCGTCGATGGCAGCAACCGATTCCGCTCGTTTTCGCAGGATCGGATGGGGGTGAATGACGAGGTGTCGCATGAATTCCTACTCGAGCGGGTCAAGGCTAATCTAGAATCGCTCAAAGAGAGTTCCGCGGCGAATCGTCATCGGATGCGGTATTCTCGACAGGCTCCACCCATCGAGATATGACACTGTGATTCTTCCATGGAAAAAGAAAGATGGAGCCGACGAGGTCAAATTCGTCCCCTCCCCTGAGAAAGCTCGACCCTATCTCGATCGAGCGACCAAAGCACGAGACCAATCGGCCTTTGATGTCGCGCTGTTCTACTACGCCAATTCGATCAAACTCGATCCAACCAATCTCATCGTGCACGAAGAGATGTACGCGTGCGCGAAGCAGTTTCACGCCAACGGAGGAAAGCCCGCGACATCCGCTGAGGTTCGTCCCCTCGAGGGCCCCTTGGCGACCGATCGGCTCGCAATCGCCGAGCTGTACTGGATGCGAGACCCCAACAATCTCAACCTCGCCCTCGACATGATGACCGCAGCAGCGAAGGCAGAACAAACCTCGTTCGGTGCGTGGGTTGGACCGAAGGTCTTCAATCTGCTCTGCCTGACACTGCGCGACAAGCCGAACAAGAAACTGCTTCTGCGCGCCAAGGACCTTTTCATTGGCGTTGGCTCGTGGGAAGAGGCAAAGTTGTGCGTCGAACACGCGATCAAGGTCGACCCAACGGACATCCAACTCGACCGCGAGTTCAAGCAAATTTTGGCGCAGCGCGCGATTGTTGCTGGCGGATTCGACCGTGAAGGTGGACCAGGCAGCTTCCGCAACAATGTCAAAGACCTTGAGAAACAGCAGGCGCTCGCCGAGAAGGATGCGATCACCGGAAGTGCGGGAACTGAAGAGCGCAATCTCGAGCGCACGAAAGCAGACTTCGATGCGAATCCGACGAGCCCGGATCTCGTCCAAAAGTACTGTGTGGCGCTGCGGCGAATGGGAACCCCAGAGCACGAGTCACTCGCCTACCGGGTCTATCTGCAAGCCTACGAAACGTCGAAGGAGTATCGATTCAAGATGGCTGCTGGCGACATCAAACTGATGCGCGCAGGGCGCCAACTTTCGGCGGCAGAAGATGCGGCCAAGAACGCCCCCACCGATGAGGCTGCGCGCGCGAATCTCGCGCGAGTACGAAAGGCTGTCTTAGAGTTGCAGGCGACCGAGTATCGCGAGCGGGTCGCGGTCTATCCGACCGATCGGGCGATCAAGTCTGAACTTGGGCGACTGCTCTTTGAACTTGGAGAATTCGAAGAAGCGATGGGATGCCTGCAAATCGCCAAAGAAGAGCCCAAGATGCGTGTCGCAGCGGCGCACATGCTCGGTCGCTGCTTTGCGGTCTCAGGGTGGCACACCGAGGCGATCGGCGAGTACAAGGATGCAATTGCCTCAATGGATGTCACCCAAGCCGACCGCGAACAAGACATCCGCTACGACCTGATGCTCTCTCTGATCGAACTCGCGCGCAGTGAAAAGAGCGCGCAGCATGCTCGCGATGCAGCCGAGATTTGCTCAGGGATTCTTCGAAAAGACATTAGTTTTCGCGACATTCGCCAACGCCGAAAGGACCTTGACGCGCTCGTGAAGGAACTCTCGTGAGTTCAGCTCGGGTGGTGGGCATCATCCCAGCGCGGATGAACTCCTCCCGGTTTCCAGGAAAGATGCTCGCGCGCGAAACGGGCAAGCCCCTCATCCAACACGTCTACGAGCGCGCCGCGCAGTGCGGCCGGCTCTCGTCCGTGATTATCGCAACCGATGATTGCTCGATTCGAGAAGCGGCCAACGCCTTTGGCGCTCGCTGCGTGATGACGCGCAGTGATCACGCCAATGGCACCAGCCGAATCGCCGAGGCGGTCGAGACCATCGAGGCCGACATCATCGTGAACATTCAGGGAGACGAGCCCGAAGTCGAACCCGAACTTCTCAACGCGGCGATCGACGCACTCGAAGCCGACCTTGGCGCGCCGATGGCGACGGTCGTTTCGCCCTTTGCCGCGGACGAAGATCCATCGAATCCCAATATTGTGAAGTGCGTCGTGTCGTTGAATCGCAGAGCGCTTTATTTCAGTCGCGCCCTCATCCCACTTCAGCGAGATTCCCACCCCCCGACCCGGACGGCGCCGATGAAGCATGTTGGCATCTACGTCTACCGCAAAGAGTTTCTGCGCACCTTCGTCGCACTCGCTCCGAGCCCGCTCGAAGAGTGCGAGCAACTCGAACAATTGCGGGTGCTCGAGAATGGATTCGCAATCGCCGTCGCATCGGGGATCGCACGGTCGCAAGGCATCGACACCCCCGAGCAGTACGCAGCGTTCGTGACCCGCGAACGCTCACGCTGAATCACGACGCTTGCGGCGCCGCGGACTTCGCACGAATCTGCTTCGCCCAGGCTGCCGCCTTCTCGCGCATGTGCTCATCACGATCGTTGGCCGCCATCGCATCCAAGCGACTCAACGCCTCGGTCGCTCCGATCGACGCAAGCGCATCGCCAGCGGCGTCTTGAGCACGAGGCTCATTGTCATCGAGCAGCGCAACGAGCCACGCGATTGACTTTGCGCGTCCAGCTTCATCACTCTTCGCTGGAATGATCTTCGCAAAGGTCGCAATCGCGACTGGACGCAGTCGCTCGACATGGCCAAGGGCGCCAAGTGCTGCGACGTGTTCGCGCGATTCAACGAGGCCGAGCGACCCGATCGCTTCGAGCGCACCCGATCGCACGCGCTCGTTGGGCGTAGAAACAGCGAGCATCGCGTCGAGTCCAGCGCGCACCGCTTCATCGGACTGCAGCACGGCCCGATCGGCTGCGAAATCAATCCCCCCAAGTCGGGCGAGCCCTCGCGCCGCCGCAATGCGTGGGGCATACCCCTGATCGCGGGTCAGCACAGGAATCAACCGCGAGGACGCCGCCTCGAGCGGTCCGAACGCGACCGACTCGGCGAGCGCGGCACGCAGCTGTGGATGGCAGTGCGATGCGGCATCCTGCGGCGACTCGGCGAGCGTTGGCAGAACGAGTTCATCGAAGAGCGTGCACAGCACCGCGCGAGACTCCGCCGATCCGATCGAGGAGAGCGCAGTGACCGCCTCCTCGCGCAGCGTCCACCTCGCCTGTGTATCGCGGACAACCGCTGCGAGCGCATCGCGTACTTCACTGGTGTCGCGGCTTCGCAGCGCGCGTGCCGCCTGCCGCCGTGATGCACTTGTCGGTCCACTGCGCAATTGCTCGATCAAGAGCCCGTCGCCGGTCGTCACGTCCAGCACTTTCAATACCGTCAATCGCGGATCGACCGCGATCATCGTCGGGGGACCATCAAGCTCAATCTGCCTGCTCGCCTTGAGCCCCTGCATGTCAACGTCAATCGTCCGTTCGCTCGTTGCTGTGCGCACAACCACCGGAAGGACAAACGACATCGCCCTCCCAGCTCCACCTCGAACACTTTGCTCGACCTCGAGTGTCAAGACGCGCGATGCGAACTCATATTGCGGCGAGACCTTCACGCGCGGAGTGCCCGATTGCATACACCACTGAGTGAAGAACTGTTCAAGGCTGCGTCCACTCGCTGCTTCAAGAGCGAGGCGAAAATCGGAGGTCTCAACGAGTCGACCGCCACACTGCGCGACATACTTGTGGACTCCAGAAAAGAACACCTCATCGCCGAGCATCGTGCGAAGCATGTGCAGGATCGATGCTCCCTTCGGATATGGGTTCGCGACGCGCCGAAAGGTGTCGCCCGGATTTCGGTACGACTTCGAGCACATCGCAGCAGGCACCGTGCCATCCGCCGCCGCAATTCCGGTATCCGCGACTCCGACATCAAACGATCCAAGCACTGTGTCGTAGTACCCATCGGGACCATCACGCTCCTCCATCCACAGCGCGGTCCCGTAGGTCGCCCACCCCTCATTGAGCCAGATGTGTTCCCATGAACGACAGGTCATCAAGTCACCAGTCCATTGGTGGCACAGTTCGTGCGATATCAACCCATCCATGTCCCCTTCGAGCAGCGCAGTCGAATCGAGAAGCGCTCCAGAGTTCATCGTCGTCGCCGAGGTGTTTTCCATGCCACCGGCTGAGAAGTTTCGCACCACAAGTTGGTCGTAGCGGCTCCACGGATACTTCACGCCAAAGACGCGAGCAAAGCAGGCCATCATGCGGTCGGTGTTGGCGTAGGTCGCTGGCGCAAACTGTGCATGGCTAGGTCGGGTCCAGACACTCATTGGAACCCCGCTCACCGGCGCGGGCAATTCTGTTCGCTGAAAGTTCCCTGCGACCACTGACACGAGGTAGGGCACATGGGGTTGCTCCTGAAGCCAGTGCCAAATCTCGCGCCCTCCAACTGAGCGATGCTCGACAAGCCGGCCATTCGAACTCGCGCTGACCCCTGCTGGCAGATTGATGATGACCTCGGTCGCAAGTCGAATGTTTGGAAAGTCATGCACCGGGAACCAGTGATGGTTTGACTCGGGTTGACCTTGCGTGTGAATCTCTGCCGCGACCGGAGCAGCACCATCGACCCCTGGAAGCGCAGATGAGAACCGAAGCCCGTTCTTGGGCTCAACGACGCGGTAGGTCACTGCGAAACTGGCCTCAGCGGCGGATCCCCCTGCGGTGACTGGACCAATCGCCTCCGGAAGGCGTACCTGCAAGAGATCGCCCTCGTGCATCCACTCGAGCGGCTTTCCCTCCGGCGTCCCCTGGCAGACTGAAAGAACTTTGAATCCCTTCGCGTCAAGCTTGAGCGTCTCGATCCGCTGTCCTGAAGGAGCGATTCGATACGTCGCGACCCCCTCAAGAACGGGGTGATTCATGTCTTCAACCCGCAACTCGAGTTTGAGGTGCTTCCATTCGACCTGCGGATTGGGTGGGAAGTGCTCCGATGCACCATCCGACTGGGCTCGCGCCCCAACCACGATCATCACACTCAGCACCCACCCCGCGACGAACAAGAATCTTCGAAGTCGCATCATCCGAGTCTTGTACCCGCAACCCCCCAGCGACTACCATCGGTTATGCACGATTCGGAGCCAGACTCACACTCACACTTCTTGAGGCAGTTCTCCGATAGTGAAGAATCAAGCGAGCAGTTCTCACCCACCCCACCTGGGTATGTCCGCGGGCGCACAAAATTTGTAGTGGTCGTCGGCACGGTCATGAGTGGACTCGGCAAGGGCATCTTTGCAAGTTCGCTCGCGAAACTGATGCAAGACAAGGGACTTTCGGTCGCTCCGATGAAACTTGAGGGATACCTCAACATCGATTCGGGAACGCTCAACCCCTATCGGCACGGTGAAGTGTTCGTACTCGAGGATGGCCTTGAGACTGACATGGATCTCGGAACGTATGAGCGCATTCTGAATCAGAACCTTTCGCGCAAGAACTTCGTGACCGCGGGACAGATCTACACAGAGATTCTCGAGCGAGAACGGCGCGGCGGCTATCTCGGGCGCGATGTCCAGATGATCCCTCATGTCACGGGTGTTGTGAAAATGAAACTCCGCGAACTCGCGATGAGTGGAGCTTCAGTGGCGGGCGCGTCGAAGCGCGGCGCAGATCAGCAACTCGACGTGGTCTTCGTCGAAGTGGGTGGCACTGCAGGCGACTACGAGAATGGGTTTTACATTGAAGCGCTTCGTGAGCTGGCATTTGAAGAGGGCGACGGAAGCACTTGTTTCGTTGCGCTGACCTACATCCTCGAGCCATCCATTCTCGGCGAGCAGAAATCGAAGGCGGCGCAACTGGGAATGAAGCGCCTCATGGAAGCTGGAATTCAGCCCCACATCATCGCCTGCCGCGCGAAGAATCCAGTGACGGCAAAGGTCACGCAGAAGATCTCGATGTTCTCGAATGTTCCGCTCAAGCGGGTGTTTTCGATGCACGACCGCGAATCGATTTATGTCATTCCCGACGCAATGCGCGCGGCAGGCCTCGACCGCGAAATCCTGTCGATCCTGGGACTTCACGAACGTGTCAATGCG
>SXGT01548384.1_pt1 | contig 15522 bp, 18 predicted proteins | sample 3176221 | NCBI WGS metagenome assembly SXGT01 (sample SAMN11356862, study PRJNA531348) | freshwater metagenome | isolation source: freshwater sample F1-120 | place: China: Fuxian Lake, Yuxi | collected 2017-12-25
CTGATCGAGATCGCCACCGACACCCCCGGTTTCGACCTCGACGAGCCGCTGCTCGAACTGGGCCGCTCGCTCAAGCTGCCGCCGTGGCTCGAGCCCTCGCGCGAGCAGATCGAGCACGCGGTCATCCCCGTGCAGCTGCCGGAGGAGAACAACCCGGAGGTCGCCGCATGAGCGACGTCCACAGCGACATCGACCTCGACACCTGGCCGCACCTCTTCACGCCGGGCTCCTCTCCCGACGCTCCCGTCGTGCTGACGCTCCACGGCACGGGCGGCAACGAGCTCGAGATCACCGCGCTCGCCGAGGCCGTGGCGCCTGGCGCTGCGGTGCTCTCGCCGCGCGGCCGCGTGAGCGAAGGTGGCGCGAACCGCTGGTTCCGCCGCTTGCGCGAGGGCGTGTTCGACGTCGATGACGTCATCGCCCGGTCTGGCGAGCTGGCCGACTTCGTGGCGGCAGCGCGCGCTCGCTACGGACTCGTGGATGCCCCTCTCACCGCCCTCGGATTCAGCAACGGCGCCAACATCGCCCTCGCCACTGCCCTGCTGCACCCGCACGCGGTCGGCAGAGTCGTGGCGTTCTCGGGCATGTACCCCTTCGGCGATCGCGATCCGATCGCCGACGACCTGCCGGTCGAACTGCTGCTGCTCAACGGCGAAGCCGACGCGATGGCTCCTGCCGCAAGCGTCGACGTGCTCGAGCAGCGCGCGACAGACCATGGCGCGAGTGTCACGCGGCTTACGCGCCCGGGTGGCCACGGCATCATCGGCCCCGAGGTGCAGGCCGCGAAGGAGTGGGTGGCGGACTGAGTTCCCTCAGCTCGACGCGAGTAGCGAATCGAGCGCCGTGGCGACACGTCGAGCCGTAGCCCCGGGGGGAGCGCCCACCACGAGTTCACCGAGCAGCAGCCCGTCGAGGAGTCCGACGATGGTCGCCGCAAGATCATCGACGCGCTCGGCGGGCACCGGCGGCTCGACAAGCGACAGCGCGAGTGCCATGTCTGAGCGCACGTGTGCCAGAGCCTCACGCACGACGGCCGAGACCTCTGGATACGCGAGCGCTCCCACCATGACGTGCACGAGCAGAGCCGCATCATCGCGTCGGCTGCTCAAGTCATCGGCGGCGCGGGCGATCTCGTGCACCCACGAATCACGGTCGATGGTGCGTGGTGGCACGGGCAGAGCTAGAGACTCACACACTGCGCTCGCGATGGCGGCCCTGAGTCCCGCGACATCGCCGAAGTGATAGCGCACAAGCCCCGTCGTGGCGTGTGCGCCAGCGGCGACGCGTCGGTGAGTGATTCCAGCCCAACCGTCAGCGATCACGCACGCGACCCCCGCGGCCACGAGTTGCTCACGGCGCTCACGGCCCCGCGCCGATGCCTCGGCCACTATTGTCCGCCCGAGACTGTGATGGTCGTCGCTGTCACATAGGAGGCCTCATCCGACGTTGCCCACAGCACGGCGCGAGCAACCTCCACCGGCTGGGCGACGCGGCCGAAGGGCAGCCGCGCAGCCATGCGCGCCGCACGCCCAGGCTCACCCGCAGTCGCGTGCATGGCGGTATCGGTAGTGCCGGGTGCCACACACACCACTCGAATGCCGTGCGGTGCAAGCTCGCGACCGAGCCCTCGAGTCAGAGAGTCCACTGCCGCCTTCGAAGCTGCATATACCGGGTACTCCCCCGGCGCGCCCGACTGAGCCGCAACAGAGCCCATCGTCACGATCACGCCGGGCTGAGCTTTGGCGACCCAGTGTCGAGCTACTGCCTGAGCGAGCGCCACGATTCCCAGCACATTGACCTCGAGCAACCGTCGCGCTTGCTGCAGGGACGAGTCAAGAAACGGCCCGATGGTGCCGATCTGCGCGGCATTCGCCACGACAGCATCGATGGGGCCGTGGGCGGCGACAGCGCGGTCGATGAGCCCTGCGGCCGCCTCGACATCGGCGGCATCGACCATCTCGATCCGCACGCGGTCTCCCCAGCGTTCGGCCATCTCTCTTGACTCGGGCGATGCCTCTCGGCAGGTAACGGTGACAACGTCTCCGGCCTCGAGCGCGAGCTCAGCCACCGCTGCTCCGATGCCCCGCGTACCGCCCGTGACGAGCACGTGGCGGCTCACGCCTGCACCGCCGGCCGGTAGGGCTCTTCTCTCACGGCGTGTGCCATGACGAGTTTGAGCACGAGCGCCAGCGGCAACCACGCGAGGCCTTCGGGTGCCGGGACGAACGGCAGGCTCACCACCACGAGCATCGCGATGGCGTACGACGCCGGCCGGGCAAGGTACTGCGGCACACGCACAACGACCACGACGGCGAGCAGCATGACGGCGTACCAGAGCACGCCCCACCACCACGAGTGCGGCGGCACCACCACCGCGACGATGATCGGCTGCACGTGCAGGGCAGTGAACAGCGCGGGCGACCGGGAAATGCGTCCTGACCGAGATGACGGGTCAGCTGGTGGCCCGTGGTGGTCGCGCTTTGCGCTGCTCAGCGCGTTCGCGACCACGCCACCGAGAACGTCGAGCGCGACGATGGCCACGAGCACGTAGTGGATGACCCACCAACGATCGCCGACAGTCATGATCGCTGCGCTGATGACGATGGCAGTCCCGATCGCTCCCGCGCCAAGCGCCAGAGCTCTCTCAGCCCGTGTCGCTCCCGAGCCGAAGAGCGCATCTGCAGGCGCGGCGGGCGGGCGCCAATCGATCGTTGTTGTGTCGTTGTTCACGCTGTTCCCTCTCGTCGAGACGCCCCAGACACTTAAGTTATACGTTCGTACAAGAGTTCGCAGCACCTTCAGTCCGCGGATAGTGAAGTGGACCGCACGGGTGAGCCGCGCTGCGTGCGAGTCTGTCGGCACCCGCAAACCGAGGAGTCAACATATGCCGAGTGAAGCATCCACGTCAGTGACGGCAGTGCCCACAGCGCCACTGGCCGATGCTTGTGTACGGCTTGGTCTGCCGATTCGCCTCGCGCCCGTGACGCTCGTGCCCGTCAGACGGGGCATGCTCATCGCCGGGCCTGCGGTGCCGGTGACGCACGCGGGCAGTGTCGACGTGCTGCTCGAGGCCATTGACGACGCGTCGCCCGGCGATGTGCTCGTCGTCGACAACGGGGGGCGGCACGACGAAGCCTGTGTCGGCGACCTCATCGCGCTTGAAGCTCAGAACGCCGACCTCGCCGGCATCGTCATCTGGGGTCGCCACCGTGACACCGCCCAAATCGTCGACATGGGCATGCCGCTCTGGAGCCTCGGGGCGATGCCTCCGGGGCCCCGCCGCGTGCCACCGGCTGGCGCGTCGATGCGCACCGCGTGGCTCGACGGCGTCGAGGTGCACACCGACGATGTCATCGCCGCCGACGATGACGGCGTGCTGCTCATTGCCGCCGCCGAGTGGCCGCGCGTGCTCGACGCGGCGCAGCAGATTCAACAGACCGAGCTCGTGCAAGCCGAACGCATGCGCGCGGGTGAGAGCTTGCGTGCGCAACTCGACTTCGCCGGCTATCGCGCACGGCAGCGCAGCGAGCCCGAGCTCAGTCTGCGCCGTTACCTCGCCGAGCGCGGCGGCGCGATCGAGGTCTGAGCCGGCTCAGAGCGAGGCCGCTCCCGTGAGCATCGCCACGAGTCGATCGGGAAAGCTGCCGTCGGTGACGAGCGCCACACGGCACCGCGCGTCGTCTTGGTCGGGAAAGCCGCGGTAGCGACCACGGGTGTCGCAGATCGTCGCGCCTCGGCCCGGCCCCTCGGTGCAGTCGACCTCGACGCCGATGCGCGGAAACACGGTCGGCACGACATCGCCGGTGAGCACGCCCGCGGCGACGGCGTCGTGACAGGGTGAGCATCGCACGCCGAACGAGTCGAAGCCGTACCCGCCGAAGTAGAAGTCGCTCACCGCGGCGACGAAATGCGCGGCGGGAGCCTTCGACGCCGAGAGTCTCGCGCGATGGTCTTCGGTGATGATCTCGGTCATCGTGACGTCGAGCGGAACGAGGGTGCTCGGCCACTCTGCGCCGAGCACGGCCCGAGCCGCCTCGGGGTCGTGGATGATGTTCGCCTCAGCGGCGGGCGATTGATTGCCCGCGACATCGGCCGCCCCGCCCATGATGACGATGTCGACGACGCGCTCGGTGAGGTCGGGAATCGCGTCGAGCGCGTGGGCGATGTTGGTGAGCGGTCCGACCGCGAGCACGCGCAGTCGCCCGGCGTACTGCCGCGAGAGCTCATCGATGAGCTCGACCGCAGTGAGGGTGCTCAACGGCGTCGACACCTCGAGCGGCAAACCCGAATCGCCGAGACCGTCGTTGCCGTGAACGTGCGTCGCGAGGTACGTCACCTCACCAACAAGCGGGTTCTCGGCCCCGACCGCGACGGGAATGTCGGTGCGCCCCATGAGTTCGAGCACGCGCAGCGAGTTGTGCGCGCAGCGAGCCGCAGTGTTGTTGCCGAACACGCTCGTGATGCCGACGACCTCGACGGCGGGGTGATGCAGCAGGTACAGCAGCGCCATGGCATCGTCGACGCCGGTGTCGCAGTCGACAAGAACAGGGGTGCGTTCAGCGGTCACGGTGCGGCCCTTCGCGGCGATGAGAACGGATGCCCTCAGCCCAGCAGCGCGTCAGCGCAGGGTCAACCGCGCGTTCGCGCACGCGCCGTGTCAGCGCCCGTTGGCAGCGCCGTTGTTCAGCGCCGCTGCAGCAGATCGAGCTCGACCTTCAGCAGCCGCAATCGGTCGGCGTGGTGATAGCTGTCGGGCAGGTGCCCGAGAGCGTCGAAGACGACCAGACCGTCTCCGACGCGGTGCACCCATGACAGCGGATGCTGCTGCCCCTGCCACTCGTGCCACGCGAGCACCTCGACGCCGGGTTCGACGAGCAGGTCGGTGTAGAGCTCGTCATTGAGGTCAAGCGTTCGACCGTCAGCGAGGGTGATCACCGCGGGCCCGAAGGGCGGGTGGAACGACTGCTCAGGCAGCCACCGGCCGCCGAGCAGCTGCTGCCACTGCGGCCAGCGCGGGAAGGCAGTCGCGGTGGCGTGGAGGGCGAGCATCCGGCCGCCTTCGTGCAGATAGCGGGAAAGGCCGTCGCGCGCTGCGAGGTTCGGCGTCTCGCGATCGGCGCCATCATCGCCCAGGCACAACACGAGCAGCTCGGGGTGCGACGACGGCAACGCCGCCAGGGTGGCCTCGACCTGCTCGCTCGCGGCGACCTCGCCGCGCAGTGCGAGCAGGGGAGCCAGTGCTGCCCCCATGCCGCCGAAGTCGTGCCACGGGTCGCTGAACGCCTCGGCGCCGGTGAGCAACGCGATCGTCATCGGCTCGGCCAGCTCCACGCGGGCATTTCGAGCGGCAGCTGCCCGCGCACGGTGGTCGCGGCGCCGACGCGTTCGAGTTCGATGACTCTCGAGGCGTTCCGCAGAGCGTCGACCAGGCCCGCGGCATGCGACACGACCACCACTTGAGTCTGTTCGGCCGCGAGCGCGATGAGCTCGGCGAGGGCCGGCAGCAGGCGCGGATGCAAGCTCGCCTCGGGCTCGTTGAGCACGAGCAACCCCGGCGGTCGAGGCGCGAGCAGGGCGGTGGCGAGCAGCAGAAAGCGCAGCGTGCCGTCGCTCAGCTCGGCGGCCTCGAACGAGCGACCGACACCGGGCGTTCTCATGCACACGCGGGCGATGCCCCGGTCATCCTCGTCGATCTCGACCTGTGCTCCGTCGAAGGCGTCGGCCACGGCGCGCTGCAACGCCTCGGCGTTGCCCACACGCAGCAGCGTGGCGAGCGCTCCGGGCAGGGTGCCGCCGTCACCCGACAGAGCGGGCGTGAAGGTCGCGGGGCCGGGTCGCCGCGCGGGTGCATCGGGGTCGGTGCGTAATGCGTCGTAGAACCGCCAGTGTCGAGCGCGCTCGCGCAGGGCATAGAGCTCAGGAGCGGTGTCGGGGTCGGCGAGCGTGGCGAGCATCGACTCGGTCGCGGCAACGCTCCAGGGGGCGACCTCAAGGTCACCCGACGCCCCCCGCACGCGCACGCGCAACGACCGGCGATCAGCCGCGATCGTCGACGGCCGCAGCGTTGCCCCCGACCACACGGCCTCGCTCTTCACTTCGGGGTCGAGAGGAAAGGGGCTCACCCCAGGCTGGGGCATTCCCAAGTCGATCGCATATGACAGCTCATCTGCGGCGAACCCGAGTCGCAAACCCATCGGTTCACCCCGTTGGCGTCGGCCAGCATGCACAGCGCTGCGCAGTCCACCTTCCGCCGCGAGCGAGGTGAGGGCTCCCGCTCGCACGATCTCCGACAGCAGCCGCAGAGCCCGGTAGAGATTCGACTTGCCGCTGCCGTTCGCGCCGGTGACGACGGTCAGCGGAGCGAGCTCGATGACGACATGCTGCAGTGAGCGATAGTTCTCGACGGCGAGAGTGCGCAGCATGCTCTCACCCTATGAGGATCATCCGACGGATGCTCAGCCCGGCAGGTTCGCTTCGATGAGCTGCACGATCTCGGGCGCATCGGGCTTCACGTTGGGCCGGAAGCGGTGCACCTTGCCACTGGGGAGCACGAGAAACTTCTCGAAGTTCCAGGTGATGGGGCCAGCGAGACCGTGGGCGTCCTTCGTCTCGACGAGCTCTGCGTAGAGCGGGTGCCGCTTCTTGCCGTTGACTTTCGCCTTCTCGGTCATGGGGAAGGTGACGCCCCACGTCGTGCTGCAGTACTCGGCGATCTTGTCTTCGCTCGACAGTTCTTGCAAGAACTGGTTCGACGGCACGCCCAGCACGGTGAAGCCTCGGTCGCCATACTGTCGCTGCAGCGCCTCGAGTTGCTCGTACTGCGGCGCGAGCCCGCACCTCGAGGCGACGTTGACGACGAGCACGACGCGGCCCGCGAACTCGGCGAAGCTCGTCTCGCGGCCGTCGAGCATGGTGAGCGGGGCATCCACGAGTGCGGTCATGGGCTCAGGGTACGGAGGCCCGCTGTGAGCGGTCAGAAGATTCTGCTAGCGTCGGATGCACCGTGAACGCACTGCTCTGTTGTTGCTGTTGTCGCTAGTTCCCTCACCGAACTAGCTCTCCGGTGCGCCTTCCTTGCGCCCGCTCCCGACAACAACTTCTCACCAGAACAGGTTTCTCATGCGCACGCTTCCCATCCTCGATCTCTCCCTTCTTGACGGCTCCGCCGACGATGCCGCCCGCTTTCGCGACGAACTGCGCACGGCCACTCACGAGGTTGGCTTCTTCTACCTCGTCGGGCACGGCCTGAGCGACGAGCTCATCGCTCGCATGATGCAGACGGCGCACGACTTCTTCGCGCTGCCGGTCGAGCAGAAGCTCGCCATCGAGAACACGCTCAGCCCGCATTTCCGCGGCTACACCCGAATGGGCGGCGAACTCACGCAGGGCGCGACCGACTGGCGCGAACAGATCGACATCGGCGCCGAACGGGATGCTGTGCCGCTCGCCGAGGGAGTGCCCGACTTCTGGGCGCTCGAAGGTCCCAACCTCTGGCCCGCCGAGCTGCCCGCCCTGCGTGAAGTCTCAACCGAGTGGATGGAGCGCCTCGGCGAGATCAGTGTCACGCTGTTGCGCTCATGGGCCGAGGCGCTGGGTGCCCCCGCCGACACCTTTGACGCGGCCTTCGCTGGCAACGCCTCGCCGCACCTCAAGATCGCCCGCTACCCCGGCCGCGAACGCACCGAGAGCACGCAGGGCGTCGGCGCCCACAAAGACCTCGGTGTGCTGACGCTGCTCTACGTCGAAGACGGCAAGGGCGGCCTGCAAGTCGAGAAAGACGGCGAGTGGATCGACGCCCCCTCGGTGCCCGGCGCCTTCGTCGTCAACATCGGCGAGCTGCTCGAGATCGCGACCAACGGCTACCTCAAGGCGACCCTGCACCGCGTGCAATCACCCGAGGCGGGCGACACCCGCATCTCAGTGCCGTTCTTCTTCGGGCCAGCGCTCGACGCCGAGATTCCGACGATCGAGCTCCCCGCCGACCTCGCCGCCGAGGCGAACGGCGTGACGCTTGACCCCGACAACCCGCTGCACCCCGTGTTCGGCGTCAACTGGCTCAAGAGCCGCGTGCGCTCGCACCGCAACGTCGTCGAGGCGCACTACCCGCACTGGCAGTAGTTCTCGCGCCCTCGCGAGGTCGAGGGTGTCACTGTGTTGTGTGCGAATGGCCGGATCGCTCCGGGCATACGCGAGTATTACTTCGTGACTCGACCACGCCTGTACCGAATGCAGGGGCCGGTGACGACGATCGCGGCCACCACGCTTCTCGTCGTGATGCTCGGCGGCTGCGCCTCCACGAACCCGGCCAACCCTGACACCATCGCCGCACGAGCGAACGCAGTCGGCATCGCCCCCGATCTCGTCTACACGACGACGATCGAGGGCTACGACCTGGCTCCGCAGTCAGTGGGGCCCGGCGCGGCCGACGGGATGTCGGCGACCTGGTTCAACCAGGCCACCGGGGCTATGGTCACGATCCGAACCGACCGTGGCGACATGACAGCGCAAAGCTGCGCGCAGACTCCACTCGCAGACGCGCCCGATGAACCGGTGACCTGCACCTACGTCGAGGGCGTATGGCATCGAACGGGCGGCGGCGTGCACGAGTACGTTGCGGTGCGCGATGAAGCGCTCATCGTCGTGATCGGTGGCAATGGCGCCCCCGGAGCTGACCTGCTCACTGCGGCGCAGGCGGTGCGAGTGCCCTCGAACGCAGAACTCGACGCTCTCTTCTCCGACCTGCCGGACGCGCCCGACGGCCCCGTCGAACGAGGCGACCTGCCTGAAAATGGCGATGGCGCACCGATCGACACCGTTGGACCAGGCGGCTGATTGTGGCGTCACGGTGCTGGAATATGCCGAAGGCCCCGTAGCATGCAGCTCTGGGGCCTTCGAGATGGCGGTGACGGTGGGATTTGAACCCACGGTAGGGGGTTACCCTACACAACTTTTCGAGAGTTGCACCTTCGGCCGCTCGGACACGTCACCGCGGACGAGTGTAGTACAGCGCGCAGGGCGGGTCGAACTGAGCGGGACAGGCGGAGAGCATCCACGGCGCGGATACGATGCGGTCATGGCTTGGTCGCTGCGCACGCCGTTCACCTCCGCGCGAGCGCGCGCGTGGCAGCGCCGGGCATCGATCGAGGGCGAGTTGCTCTACGTCGCCATCGGCGACTCGGCCGCACAGGGCATCGGCGCCCGCGGTCTCGATCGGGGTTACGTCGGGCTCCTCGCAGGGCGACTCGCGCGTCACACCGGCCGCACGGTGCGCGTCATGAATCTCTCGCGGTACGGCGCTCGACTCGACGACGCACTCGACCGGCAACTGCCCTTGCTCGCCGAGCTATCGCCCGACCTCGTGACTGTCGCCATCGGCGCGAACGACATGGCCGCGTTCGATGAGGTGCGCTTCACCGAGCAGTTCGCTCGGCTCGTGGATGCTCTCCCGCCCCATGCGATCGTCGCCGACCTGCCCTGCTTCCACGTCGGAGCCCGCGAGGCCGACGCCGCGCGCGCCTCGCACATCATCGCCGAGCTCGTACGATCGCGCGGGCTCGCCTTCGCTCCCCTGCATCGCGTGACCGAGCGGCGCCGCGGCTGGGGTTAGTGGCCCGAGTTCGCGTGGGATCAATTTCACCCCTCGGCGCTCGGCTATCGCGTATGGGAGTCGGCGTTCGCGGGTGCTGTTAACAGGCGGGCCCGCGCTGTCGGAGCAGCGTCGTAGTCTGAGGTCACTATGGCCCGCCCCACCGCGAACTTCGTCTGCACCGAGTGCGGCTGGACAACCCTGAAGTGGGCTGGCCGGTGCGGTGAGTGCCAGCAGTGGGGCACGGTCATCGAGAAGGATGCTCCCGCTCAGCCGCGCACGACCGCGAGCCGCCCCTCCGCGGGTCGCGCCGCTCGCCCCATCACCTCGATCGAAGCGCGCGCCGAGAGCCACTCCCCCACGGGCATCGGCGAATTCGACCGAGTGCTCGGCGGCGGCATCGTGCCCGGCGCCGCCATTCTGCGGTCGGGCGAGCCCGGTGTCGGCAAGTCGACGCTGCTGCTCGAGGTCGCCGCTCGCGCGGCGCACTCTGGTCGGCGCGTGCTCTACGTCAGCGCTGAGGAGAGTGTGGCCCAAGTGCGCCTGCGGGCCGGGCGCACGGGTGCTCTCAGTGACGAGCTGTACCTCGCGAGCGAGACCGACCTCGCGACGATTCTCGGCCAGCTCGACGAGGTGAAGCCCGAACTGCTCATCGTCGACAGTGTGCAGACGGTGTCATCGTCGCTCGTCGAAGGGCTCGCCGGCGGCGTCTCGCAAGTGAAAGAGGTCGCCGCCACGCTCATCCGGGTCGCGAAAGAGCGCGACCTTCCCGTCGTCATCGTCGGCCACGTGACGAAAGACGGCTCGATCGCCGGGCCGCGACTGCTCGAGCACCTCGTTGACGTCGTGTGCCAGTTCGAGGGTGATCGCCAAACAGCATTGCGCTTCGTGCGCGCCCACAAGAACCGCTTCGGCCCCACCGACGAGGTCGGCTGCTTCGAGATGACCGGCGACGGCATCGCCGAGGTCGCCGACCCCTCCGCGCTGTTCCGTTCGGGCGCCGGAGTTCCCGTGAGCGGCACGTGCGTCGCCATCGCCATGGAAGGTCGCCGCGCTCTCCCCGTCGAAGTGCAAGCCCTCGTGGTCGCGTCGAGCGCGCCGCAACCGCGCCGCGTCGTCAACGGCGTCGACTCGTCTCGCGTCGCCATGCTGCTGGCCGTGCTCGAACGACGCTGCGGCTTGCCGCTCTCAACCTTCGACGTCTACGTCTCGACCGTCGGCGGCATCCGCCTTACCGAACCCGGCGCCGACCTCGCCATCGCTCTCGCCATCGCGAGCGCCCGCCGCGAGAAGGCGCTGGATGCCCACCTCGCCGCTATCGGAGAGATCAGCCTCGCGGGCGAGATTCGCGGAGTCGCCGGCAGCCCCCAGCGCGCGGCCGAAGCGCGCCGGCTCGGCTACCGAACCCTGGTCGATTCCGGGGCCGGACACTTGCGCGAAGCCGTGCGTCTCGCGTTCGCGAGCGCGAGCGACGAACGCGTCGACGCCCCCGACTTCTAAGCACGCATGACTCGGGGCGGGCTCCCGAGGGAAACCCGCCCCAACCTTGGAGAAGGCGGCGTGTCGTTAGGCGCGGACGCGACGACGCGCAGTGAGCACAGCGCCACCCACCAACAGCACCATTGCGCCAAACACGAGGCCAGTCACCTCGGCGACACCGGTATCGGCGAGCTCAGGCTCCTCGGCTTCTTCCTCTTCTTCCTCTTCGACCGGAACAATAACCCAGTTCACGACCGGAGCGTCGATGCCCGATGCAAGGAGACCGTCAAGGGAGTCAAAGGTCGACATCGAAGAGACCACCGCGTCCGCGGAAAGGTCGAGCAACTCTTGATCGTCGCCGTCGTTGTTGTAGTCACCGTCGATCAGCGATTGCGGGTCCCAGTTGACGAAACTGACAACCGCGCGAGACTCACCGGCAGGAATCGAGAACGCGGGGACCTCGAACGAGTAGGTGTCACCATCAGTTTGCAACCACTGCGCCGTAGCTGTCGAGTCGCTGGTGCCGATGATGATGCCGCCCGGGGCGTCATCTTCCTCACGGTGGACGATCCACTTCGCCTCGGCCTCATTAAGCTGAGTCGAGTAGTCAGTACCGTCCTCTTCAGCGGGCACAGGCAGAATCGCATCCGACTGGTTGCCGTAGTTCCACAGGTCACCCGAGGAACCGAAGTCGGTCTCGACCTGTACCGAGTCGATCTCGATGTCGGCGTCACTGTTGTTGGTGATGGTCGTCAAGAAACGCACAACCTCTCCGCCTGCGAGCACGCGGATTTCTGAGACCACGCTGACGTCGGCTACTGCGAAGGCAGCGTTCGCCGCGATGCAGGTGAAGACCAGGTCTCCTGTGCCTGCCTCGACCTCAACGTCGACATCAAAATCGTTCTCGCAAAACACTGTCTCGTCATTGATGCCGAGGCTTGGCGCGAAGATAGTAGTCTGGCCCGCGCCATCCCAAATGTCGGTGTACTCGGTCGACGTGTCGGGGAACACGAGATAGACATCATCCATGGCGAAGTCGTAATTCTCAACATCCCAATCGCCAGGGCCGAATACGATGTCGTTGCCGTCCCAAGGTGCGGCGTAGGCGGGGGTTACAGCGACAGCGCTCGCCACGAGAACGGCCGCTCCGCAGGCTCCGATTGCTGTCGTTCTGAACGAGCGCTTCATGGAAGCTCCAAGACTTGAGGGGTGAATATGGTTCACGCTATCGGTACTTTCGGCACAATCTCTACTCAGAGATCGTCCTCACTTCGGGGGACACGGAGTTAGTCCACATTAAGCTTTAGCGCGTCGAGCACGTCCTGTGGCTCGGCCTGCATCGCGTGCGGCCCGGCCACGTCGAACCACACCGCCTCGAGCACTCCGAGGTTCTGCTCAAGAAAGTCGGCCAGAGTTGCGGCGTCGTAGGCGAGCACCCGGTGCTCGGGCTCGCTCGGCACCATAGCCACATAGTGCTCAGGCTTCGAGAACAGCAGCAGCATGTACTTGTCGGCCTCACCGCGACGAAAGACCCGCACTTGCGGCTCGCCCTCGACCGGCAGCAGAGGAACGATCACCGGGTCGTGGCGCAGCGCAAACGCGACCGCTGCAGAGTCTTGACGCTCAAGCGCGGCGCCGAGCTGCTGCTCGGGCGGCAGTGTCGACTCGGGCAGCGCGGCAGCACCGGCGGCAGAACCGCGGCGACTCGCGCCAGAGTAACGGGGGGTCTTCGGGTTGCGCTTCTTGGGCATCCCGACCAGCCTACGCGGCGACCCGCCCTCGCATCATGCGCGCTATTCGAGAATGAACGGCACGTCGCCGTCGCTCGCAATGCCGCCCACCGTGACGCTGAGGCGGTAGGTCGCGCCGCCCGCGACCACGGGGTCGCGCTCGGCTTCACAGTCGTCAGGGCTTGATCGCGTGCGGCTCCACTCGAAGGGGTCGCTCGAGAGCGGCACACCCGGCTCGAGCGTCACCTCGGCCGCGCTGGGGTTGCGCAGGCAGTCGGTCGACGACCAGATGCGGTCGCTGCCCGAGACGATGAGGTACTCCTGCACATCAGTGCCTGCTGGCATGGTGCAGGCGGTCGTGCCCGTGTTCAGCAGCGTGAGCGAGAGCAGTGGCCGCTGGTCATCGGGGTATGACGATGCGTCGGTGACCGCCGTCACCTCGACTTGGCCTTCAGCGCAGGCTCCGGCGGCTGCAGCAGCGGGGCTTGCGCCGGGGCTCGCGGCATCAGTCGACGTGGACTGCGGCGCGGGCGTCTGCTCGGCTCCGGGCTCGCCTGCGCCGGGGCGCACGATGATGAGAACGACGATGATGATGACGGCCAGCAGCCCGAGGCCCAGCAGCAATCGCCGCCGCCAGTACACCTGCGGCGGCAGCGGCCCGACCGGGTTGCGCAGCGTCGACATGCCCACAGGGTAGGCCCGCCGTCGCGTCGATGCGGGATGCTCGCACGGCGTGGCCCGCGAATCACAGCAGGCACTGACTCACAGCAGGCCCTGACTCAGTGGCGGCACCGTGCAGTGGCCCGGGGGCCGCTTGGCTCAGGCCCGAGCGACCTCATCGATGAAGGCCAGCAGCTCGCGCTCGGTTGAACCTGCCGTGATCGCGCGCAGCACGACGTCGTCGACCTCGTCGGTGTACGACTCGACCTGCGCGGCCAGGTCGGCGGCGCCGTCGATCGTGGTCTCGATGGCGGTCGCACCAGTGCGTGCGAAATGCGCGGCGTAGTTCGGATACGAGGCGTACTGCGCTGCCTCACGCTCGAGAGTCTCGCGGGCGTCTGCCGACACGGTTGCCCGCACGTAGAGCACGCCGCGCACCGAGCGGCCGGCCGCATCACGTCGGAGTTCCGCCATCGCGGTGCGAGCATCCTGTGGGCGCAGCCAGCTCAGCAGAGCGCCGTCGGCGGTGCGCGCGGCGAGTTCGCGCATCGCCGGCCCGAGAGCTCCGACGACGATCGGTATCTCGATTGCGGCTCGCAACTCTTCAACGCCTGCGCGAACGCGGTCGAGCACGCCCGAGCGTCCGGCTCCCGAACCGATGCCGAGTGTCACCCGATCCAGAGGCAAGGCCCGCAGCGGGGCGATGAGCGTCGCGGCGGGCCTGCGATCAAGCGGGATGACTCCCGTCGCAAGCCCGAGAGTCGAGGTGCTCGCAGCTGCTGCCGCGAGTCCCTCGAGAGCATCGCCGGTCGGGGTGTCGTTGAGCCAGAGGGCTCGAAAACCCGCTGCCTCGGCGTGCCGGGCTACCGTGGCGATGACGCCCGGCTCGGTGGCGCCCGGCAGGCCGAGCGAGACGCGATCGAGGTTCACAGCGTCTTCATCATGCGCGAGTTGCCGAGCGTGTTGGGCTTCACGCGCGAGAGGTCGAGAAACTCGGCCACGCCTTCGTCAGGTGAGCGCAGCAGCTCGAGGTAGGCGTCTTGGTCGACGAGCAACTGCTCGCCCGTGTGCTCGAAACCGTGACGCTGAAAGAAGTCGACTTCGAAGGTCAGGCAGAACAGGCGACGGATGCCGAGCTCACGCGCGTCGTCCTCGAGCGCACCGAGCAACGCGTGGCCGACTCCCGCACCGAGGTGACCGTCGGCGACGGCAAGCGTGCGAATCTCGCCGAGATCTTCCCAGATGACGTGAAGGGCGCCGCAGCCGATGACGTCGCCTGTCTCATCGTCGACGGCAACGCGAAACTCTTGCACCGACTCGAAGAGCACGACGAGGTCTTTGCCGAGCAGAATGCGCTGCTGCACGAGCGGCTCGACCAGATCTTTGATGTTGCGCACGTCGCTCGTGCGCGCTCGCCGCACGTGGAAGCCGGTTCTCGTCACCCGCCCAGCCTAGGGCTGAGCGGGTGACGAGTGGTGGCGCCTAGTCGACCGGGTCGAGCTCGGCAGCAGCGCTGCCGGCTTCGACGGCCGCGAGCTCTTTCTGCGTCGTGACGAAGGTGAATTCTCCGTCGACGTAGTCGACCGCGATGTGGTCGCCCGAGTTGAGCTGACCGTGCAGAATGCGCTCGCTGAGCGCGTCCTCGATCTCGTGCTGCACCGCGCGACGCAAGGGGCGGGCTCCGAGCGTCGGATCCCAACCGACCTTGATGAGCTGAGCCTTCGCAGGCTCGCTCACCTCGATCGTCATGTCGCGGTCGAGCAGGCGCTCGCGCAGTCGCTTGATGAAGAGGTCGACGATCTGCAGCAGTTCATCCTGGTTGAGCTGCGGGAAGACGATGGTCTCGTCGACGCGGTTCAAGAACTCGGGCTTGAAGTGCTTCTTGAGCTCTTCGACGACCTTGCCGCGCATCGCGGCGTAGGTCGCAGCCGTGTTGCCCTCGAGCGTGAAGCCCACGGGGCCACCCGTGATGTCTTTCGTGCCGAGGTTGGTCGTCATGATGATGACCGTGTTCTTGAAGTCGACAACGCGACCCTGACCATCGGTGAGGCGACCCTCTTCGAGCAC
>SXGT01180060.1_pt1 | contig 15520 bp, 12 predicted proteins | sample 3176221 | NCBI WGS metagenome assembly SXGT01 (sample SAMN11356862, study PRJNA531348) | freshwater metagenome | isolation source: freshwater sample F1-120 | place: China: Fuxian Lake, Yuxi | collected 2017-12-25
GGCTAAGCATTGCTGGTATCGGCTGCGCTCGCGCGACCGTTACAACATCGTCCCACAACGCGCGACCATTCGTGTCATTCAACGACACATCCCCCAACACCGCGCGCGTGATCGCCGACCGCGATAGTAGTGTCTCCAGACAGCCAACCCCACCACAGCCACATGGCCGATCGTTCCCCGCGACGGGTGTATGACCGATCTCCGCGATCATCGGCACATTTCCACGATGAACCTTGCCACCGATGATCGTCGTCGCTGCCACACCATGCCCGAAGTCGACCAGCAGAAAGTCCTGAGCGGCTCGATTCGTCGCCAATTCCCCCAACGCCAGCACGCTGATTTCCTGCACAACGTGCACTGCGGACTTCAGCCCCGCGGAACGAAGCAACGCGGGCACGTTTACTCCGTCCAGCCAATGCAGGTTGGGTGAGACATATATCGTCCCGGTCGTTTCATCGACCACCCCCGGCGCGCTGATGACGACCGCTTTCGGTGACTTATGCAACTTGCCAATCGCGGTGACGACATCCTTTGCCCATCGGGAAGCGTCGGTGGCTGTTGGAAAAGTGACATCCCACGCGTCGTCATTTCGAGGTGACGCCGCGACCGCTGCCAGCCTGGTGTTGCGAATGCCCAGTTGGATGGCGACGTACCGCGCGACCGTGGAATTCAACTGCAGATAATGCCCGGGGCGCCCCAAACGCACAGCTGGCGCGCCATTCGTGTTCGATGATGAGGTGGCGGTTGAAAGAATGCGTTCAGCACAAAGTTCGTCGACAATCTTCCCCGCAGTGGGCAGGCTCAGTCCCGTGGCCCGCGCCAGTTCGGAACGGGAAGCCGATCCCATCTGCAGTGCCGCCTGCACCAGGCGTCTGCGGTTGATTTGTCGAAGATCGTTCGGGACTGCCATGCTTGACAAAAGCATACCGCCGACATAATTACCAAACAAACTTTATTAAAGGATGTGCATGTCGAAGGTACGCAAAGCCGTCATCACCGCAGCCGGCCGAGGGACACGCCAGTACCCAGCCAGCAGCGCGGTGCAGAAGGAAATGTTCCCACTCGTCGATCGGGATGGTCTGACCAAGCCGGTCATTCAGATCATCGGTGAAGAAGCCATCGATAGCGGCATCGAAGAAATCTGCATCATCACCCAGCCAGGTGAAGAACAGCAGTACCGCGATTACTTCAAGCGCATGAACGACGAAACCGTCCGCGCGTTCCGCGGCAAGGACTGGGCGATCCTTGCCAGTGAAAAACTCGGTGCGTTTGGTGAGCGACTGCACTTTGCGGAACAGCACACGCCCGATGGGTTCGGCCATGCGGTGTACCAGGCGAAGAAGTTCGTCGGTGATGACCCATTTCTTCTGTTGCTTGGCGACCATGTCTACATTTCCGATGAACGTGAACGCTGCGCCCGCCAGCTGATTCGCGTGTATGAACAGTACATGCTGGAAGCGGTGACCGGTGTGCAGCCGACGGTCGAAAAACTGCTGCATCTTTTCGGCACCATCGCAGGCAAACCGATCGACGCCAGCAAGGGCTTGTACAAAGCGGAAATGATCATCGAAAAGCCGACGGTCGACTTCGCGCGTGAAAAGCTCGTCACCCCAGGCCTGCCCGCAGGCAACTATCTCGCCCACTTCGGCATGTGGGTCTTCAGCCCGCGTATTTTTGATTCGATCGAATACCTCATCAAAAACAACATCCGCGAGAAAGGTGAAATCCAGCTCACCGCCGCCCAGGAGCATTTCCGCCAGACGACCGACAAATACTGGGTCGCAGTCACCAAAGGCCAACGCTACGACACCGGCATCCCATATGGTCTAATGGAAACACAATTGGCACTGTCGCTCAACGGCATCCACCGCACGGATATCTGCGAAGCCATCGCGCGAATCCTGGCGATGCAGGTGAAGGACTAAATTATCACCGCAGAGTCGCAGAGAACGCAGAGAAAGAAAGGCGAGGATGGAAGATAGAGGATCGAGGATGGAAGTTGAAAGCAAGTCCACCGGCTTTCTGCCATCCACCATCCTCTATCTTCCATCTTCGTATTCTGATTTTCTCTGCGCCCTCTGCGACTCTGCGGTGACCAAGTATTTTTGAACCCCTAAAGGAAGCGAGCCCCCATGCCCACGTTTGATAAAAAGTACAAATTCACATTCGGACTCTGGACGATCGCCAACCCCGGCCGGGACCCGTTTGGTGGTCCGACGCGGGCGGACATTTCACCCGCTGCCGTTGCCGATGTGCTGGGTGAAGCGGGCGCGTATGGCGTGAACTTTCATGACAACGATCTGATCCCCATCGACGCCACACCCCAGCAGGCCGACCAGATTAAAAAGGACTTCCGCAAAGCCCTGAAGGACAACGGCCTCGTAGTCCCGATGGCGACAACCAACTTGTTTTCCGACCCTGTCTTTAAAGACGGCGCATTCACCAGCAACAACGCTCAGGTGCGGGCGTACGCGATTCAGAAAACCATGCGTGCGATGGACCTTGGTGCCGAGTTCGGCGCGAAGATTTACGTCTTCTGGGGCGGGCGTGAAGGCGCAGAATCAGACGCGACCAAGGACCCGGTCGAAGCGGTCAAACGGTTCCGCGAAGCGATTAACTTCCTGTGTGAATATTCGATCTCGCAAAAGTACGGCTACAAGTTCGCGTTCGAAGCCAAACCCAACGAACCGCGCGGCCATATGTATTTCGCGGTCACCGGTTCATACCTCGCCCTCATCCCCACGCTCGACCACCCCGACATGTGCGGCGTGAACCCAGAGTTCGCCCACGAAACAATGGCCGGCCTGAACTTCGTCCATCACGTCGCGCAGGCGATTGAGATGAAGAAGCTGTTCCATGTCGACCTGAACGACCAAGACATGGGCCGTTATGACCAGGATTTCCGCTTCGGTTCCAGCAACTACAAAGCGGCGTTCTTCCTCGTCAAACTGCTCGAAGACAACAAATACAACGGCCCGCGCCATTTCGACAGTCACGCCTATCGCCAAAGTGATGCACAGGATGTGAAACACTTCGCGGTCGGTTCGATGCGGACGTACGAAATCCTTGCAGAGAAAGTAAAGCGGTGGAACGCCGACAAGGACATTCAGGCATTGTTAAAAGAAATCAACGTACAGGATGCAGGCTTGTCGAAGCTGACGAAAAAGTTCAGCACCGCCAACGCGAAGAAGCTGCTGGCATCACCGCTGGATCGAATCGCCCTCGCAAAAGCACGGCTGCCTTACGAACAGCTCGACCAACTGACGTTGGAAGTGCTACTGGGCGCGCGGTAACACGTTCCGTTCGACTGCGTTTGAGACGAGGCGAGCATGGCGAAGTTGCGCTTGATTCAAGCGGGCGTTGGTGGCATGGGGCAGGCGTGGTGGAAGGGCGCGATCACCGGTCATCCAGATGTGGATGTCGCAGCGATCGTCGATATCAACCCCGAGCCATTGAACGAAGCCGGTGACGCCCTCGGTGTGCCGGTGGACCGGCGATTCAACGATTTGGCTCAAGCCATTCGCGCCGTTCAGGCTGATGCCGTGCTTACCGTCACACCGCCCGCGGTTCACATCAAGCACGCCGAGCTTGCGTTCGCCAATGGCTTGCATCTGCTCACAGAAAAGCCGATCGGTGGCACGCTCACCGAAGCGGTGCGCATGGTGCAGATGGCCGATCGTGCTGATCGCTTACTCATGGTCGCGCAGAACTACCGCTACTCGCGAGCCGCCCAAACGCTCGCTAGGCTCGTCCGCGAAAAGCCACTCGGTGAAATCGGACATGGCCAGATTGATTTCTACATCCCCGGCGACTTTCGCGGGTCGTTCCGCGAGAAAATGCAGTACCCGTTGCTGGTCGATATGGCGATCCATCATCTGGACCTCATCCGCGCCATCACCGGCCGCAACATCATCGGCATGACCGCAGACACCTTCCGCCCGAAGTGGAGCTGGTACGAACACCACCCCGGCTTGAAAATGCTCATGCGGCTTGAAGGGGACATGCCCTTCAGCTACAGCGGTGACTGGTCCGCTCGTGGTCACTGCACCACCTGGAACGGTGCCTGGCGGCTGCAATGTGCGCAAGGGTGCATCGAATACACGCACGAAGGGAAGATCATCCTAACGCGCAATGAATTCTGGCACGAAGGTCAGCAAGCAGAAGAAGTGCCCTTGGACGAAGTGCCCGCGGAAGGTCAGCGGGCGCTGTTGGATCGGTTCGTCGAAGCGGTGCGTACGAACACGCCCCCGGAAACGAATGGCCGGGATAATCTCTGGTCGTTCGCTGCGGTGAGTGCAGGTGTGTTGAGCGCGGAAGAAGGGCGTTCGGTTAACGTGCGTGAATTGCTGGATCAGCACCGCGGTGCATCAGTGTAGACAGTCATCAACTGGAAGAAATCATGCGATCGTTATTGGATATCCGCATTGGCACGCTTTGTTCGATTCGCAACGCAGCCGCGTACATCAAGCAGGTGCTGCCGCACGGCTTTGAAAGTATTCAGCTGACGGGTGGCTTCGGTGTTGGCCTCGTCGACTTCGAACGTGAAGCCGCTGCGGCCCGCGAAGCGGTCGGTGACAGCGCGATGATCAGTTCCATCGGTTACTTCGGCAACCCGTTAACGAAGCCTGAAGACGCCAGCAACTTCGCTGCGTATATCGACGCTGCGCCGAAGTTCGGAGTTTCGATCATCATTGGTTTCGCCGGTGCGATTCCGAAGAAATCGGTGGCGGATGCGATGCCCGAGTTCAAGCGCGTCTGGACCGACCTCGCCAAGCGTGCGCGCGATAACGGTCTGAAAATCGCATTCGAGAACTGCGAAATGGGTGGCTCATGGGGCGACAGTGGGGACTGGAACATCGCCCACGCACCGACCGCGTGGGAGATGATGTGGACCGAAGTGCCTTCCGACAACATCGGTTTGTGCTGGGAGCCATGCCATCAGATGGTCAGCCTGATCGACCCGATACCCCAGCTGCGCAAATTGCTCGCTGCGAAGAAGGTCATCACGGTGCACGGGAAAGATGCGACGATCGCGTGGGACGTAGTGCGCGAGAAGGGCATACGCGGCGGTGTGCCTTACGTGTGGCATCGGCATCCCGGATTCGGTGACACGAACTGGACCGACGTCATTACACTGCTGCGTATGCACGGCTATCAGGGCAGCATCGACATCGAAGGATGGCACGACCCGGTCTATCGCGAAGAACTGGAAATGACCGGCCAGGTGCACGCGATGAACTACCTCAAAACGTGCCGCGGTGGGGTGGCGTTCGTTCCGAATCCGAAGACTTAGCAGCGCCGGCCGCGCGATCACATGACATTCGTCGCCCGCTGCCTAGAATGGCGGGCCTTATGCGCCGATATTTCCCCGACCTCGCGAATTTCACGACCGCTGCTGGCAAATCGCAAGTGGTGCCCGTCTACCGTCAACTGCTTGCGGACCGATTGACGCCCGTCAGCGCGTTCGAAGTACTCGGGCGCGATGCGCACGCGTTTCTGCTGGAAAGTGTCGTGGGTGGGGAAAAGATCGCGCGGTACAGCTTCATCGCGACCAGCCCGGCGCTTATCTACACAGCAGCCGGCCCGAACGCTGCGATCGCACGTCGGAACAAACCCGCAGAAGAATTTCAGACGACGGACCCACTCGCCGACCTCGCGAAGTTGCTGCCGGTGAAGACCTATCACCACGCAAAGGGCTTGCCCGCGTTCACGGGTGGGTTGGTGGGTTACGCGGGGTATGACACGGTTCGGTATTACGAAGGGGAAAAGCTGCCGAACCCACCGAAGGATGATCGGCATCTGCCGGATGTGCATTTCGGGTTGTACAACGAGATGGTGGTGTTCGATCACGTCGACAAGACGATCAAGGTCGTCGCCAATGCGGATGTGTCGACGAGCCAGGACATCGAATCGGCGTACCGTGATGCGTGTCGGCGGATTGACGAAATCGTCCAGCGCCTCCAACAGCCACCGACCAGCAAACTGGGTGAGATCGATCCATCGGCTCCGCTGACGATCAAGTTCGACAGCAATCTGACGCGCGCGCAATACGAAGACGCGGTGCGCAAAGGGCAGGAGTACATCAAGGCCGGTGACATCTTCCAGTTCGTCCCCGGCCAACGCCTGCGCGTGATGAGCGACGCCGACCCGTTTGATGTTTACCGCGCGCTGCGGATCATCAACCCGTCACCTTTCATGTTCTATCTGAAAAGCCCCGCCTGCACGCTGATCGGTGCATCACCGGAAATTCTCTGCCGGGTGCAGGATGGGATTATGACGAGCCGACCACTCGCGGGAACGCGCAAACGCGGTTTGACGGATGAAGAGGACAAGGCGCTCGAAAAGGAGTTGCTGGCGGACCCGAAGGAACGGGCCGAGCACATCATGCTGGTTGATTTGCACCGCAACGACATCGGCAGAGTCGCCAAGGTGGGGAGTGTAAAGATTGCGGATGTGATGTCTGTCGAACGGTACAGCCATGTCATGCACATCACATCCAACGTGACGGGTGTGCTGGATGATGGCTACACCGCGTTGGATGCGCTGCGCGTCAGTCTGCCGGTGGGAACGGTCAGCGGCGCGCCGAAGATTCGCGCGATGCAGATCATCGACGAACTCGAACCGACCCGTCGCGGCCCGTACGGCGGGGCGGTCGGATACCTCGACTTCGCGGGCAACATGGACACGTGCATCGCGCTCCGAACGATCGTCTGGCGCAACGGCACCTACGACGTCCAAGCCGGCGCCGGCGTGGTCGCGGACAGTGTGCCAGCGAGTGAATACGAAGAGACAATGAGTAAAGCCAAGGCAATGCTGAAAGCGGTGGAGATTGCGCAGCAGGGGTTTTAGATGTGTCGACTTGTGTACTGCGCGTAACACGAATGCCGTCATTCCGACGGGAGCCTTGGCGACCTGAGGAATCTCGACAGACCAGCGATGTTTGGTCTCTCGAGATCCCTCGGTCGTTAAAACTCCCTCGGAATGACACGTTGTGGAAGCCTCTCAAAAATTATATCCATCGTCATTCTTTCCCAGTAATTTGAACTTCGGCTTCGACCCGTTGCACCAATGCCTCAATCGGCTGCGCCCCATTCAACCACGTCACATTCGGAAACCGCCTGAACCATTTCATCTGCCTGCGCGCCAATTGCCTTGTCGCGATTTTGATTTGCTCGACCGCGTCGGTCAGTGACATCCTGCCCTGGATGTGATCAATGATCTCCCGATACCCCGTCGCCTCGGCGGCGGTTTGGGAAAGGTCGCCGTACGTTTCCAACAAGTCGCGCGTCTCTTCTACCCAGCCCATTTCGATCATCTGCTTCACGCGCGCGTTGATCCGGCGATTCAGTTCGTCCTTCTCCCAGTTCAAGCCGAACCATTTGGCAGCGTGGCGCTGCGATGCGCCGTCGGCGGTCCAGTCGGTCTGGAAGGATGAGATCGGTTTTCCGGTCAGTTCGTAAACTTCCAGCGCCCGAATTGTCCGCCTTTCGTCGTTGCGATGGATGCGCGCCGCAGCGACGGGGTCGACTAACATCAACTTCGCGTAGCGTTCGTCCGCCGGCTGGTTCCCCAGTCGTTCGCGCAGTTCCGGGTCGGCGGGTGGTCCTTCGAACAGGCCTTCGAACAATGCCTTGTAGTACAGCGGAGTCCCACCCGTCGCGACGAGGGTGGTTCGCTCCGCAGCGGCGCTCGCAATCGCTGCGTCCGCTTCATCGACGAACCGCGCAACGGTGAATGGTTCATTCGGTGGAACGAGGTCAATCAGCAGGTGTCGCACCTCCCGCTGCTCTGCAGCGGTCGGCTTCGCGGTGCCGATATCCATGCCCCTGTAGACCTGCATTGAATCGACGCTCAGCAACGCGCCACCGCGCCGCTTGGCTAGTTCCATCGCGAGCGCGGACTTTCCCGAAGCGGTCGGGCCGATGATGACGAGCAGTGGATTCTCAGAAGATGCCAACATGACAACAGCTGCAAAAATGGCAGAAAACCAGTATCGGGCGTTAACGCCTGCTTCTCACAACCTGCCTTGTTTCGGTCACTTACGACAAGTGAATTTCTGGCGAATCTGGCACGATGTTTGTTCTTGGGTCTCCCGTCGGTGTCAATCGTATCGGAACACCGGTGAACTTAAAAAGGAGACACAACCATGGCTTTGCCAACACGTGTGAATCGTTTGATTTCCATCGACCCCTTCGAATCCATGCAACGTGAATTCGACAGTGTGCTCGGTCGCTTCCTGCCACAAGGCAATGGCAGCAACGCGACTCGCCTTGCGCCGTATGGCGTCGATGTTCGCGAAGACGGGGACCACATTTATGTGGAAGCCGAACTCCCGGGCTTCAAGAAAGAGGAAGTCGATATCACGCTGGAAAACCAGCAGCTGACGATCGCTGCGGAAAGGCGTGAAGGTGGTGAATCGAAGAAAGGTGAACTGCTGTTGAACGAACGGCGTTACACGCGGTTCCTACGCAGCTTCACGTTGCCACCGACGGTGGACGAACAGTCCGTAAACGCAACCTTGGCGGACGGTGTGCTAACCGTCACGCTTAATAAGCGTGAGGAAACCAAGCCGCGGAAGATATCCGTGTCGTAACAAGTAGTGTGTTCACATTAAACGCGACGGCAGTGGTGGTTCCGGGAACGGTGTCGCACTGCCGTCGTTGAATTTCTAGTTCAAGCTCGCTGCTGATTGCGCTATCGGCGTGTGCGCGTCCAGATGCTCGAGCAATCGATCTGCCAGCCGTCGGTCGTCCAGGCTTCCCGCATGGTGCAGTACCATTGTGGATGCCTTTTCGCGCACCGCGGGCAGTTCCATCGCAGCGGCGTTCAGATTCACCCCATACGCGATCTCGAATGTCCACTGGCACAACGGCCCGATGATCGCGAGCCGGGGTGGGACGATGGCGCGGAAGAAGGGTTCGTCCAGGCTGGCTGGCGGGCGAATCGCGATGACGGATTGCACACCTGCGGGGTCGTTCGCGGCTGCCAACATCGCAGCGACACCCCCATCACCGACACCGATCACCGCGATTCTGCTCGCATCGATAAACGAGCGCCGTCGCAACAATTCCACCGCTGCGGTGACGTCATCCGATTCCTTCAACCCGAAGGTGTGACCGGCGTAACCGTCCATCGGGCCGCGCAGTGTGGTTAGTAGAACGACGTATCCCGCTTCGTGAAGGGGACGAACGAGTGGCAGCAGGCTTTGGCGCGTCTGGCCGTAGTCGTGAACAAGAACCACCGCGGGGGACTTTGCACGCAGTGCCAGGTCCCGCTGTTCGACGACCTTTTTCGCGTCTAGAACCGGGACGAGCCAACCTTCCAGTCGACGACCATCGGAAGAGGCGGAACTGACGGTGTCATAATAGAAGCCGAAGGTTGTTGGATCTTTCACGATAGGCGGCACATTCGGGTGCGTGCCGAAGTAGACCAACAACCCCGCCAGCACCGCTGCGAACACTGGTAGGAACGCCAACCGATACGCCAATCCACGAATAAACCTGCCCACGGGTGACCCGGTTTCATCGCGCACTTCGTTCGTCGTTACCCGGCAGGCAAACGGGCGGCTAAGAAGCAGCGCAACAAGAGCCCGTAGCGTGCGGCCAATCAACCGCAAAAGTACCCACCAGGCCCGGCTTGGTGATTGGCGCGACCCATCTGTCTCACCAATCGGCAAGTCGTCCAGATAGCCAGGGTTCATGACAGGTCGCTGCATGGAAAAATCGTCCCGTCCGGACAACCGATCGGTTTCGGGTCCGTGGGAAAGCTACGATAGATTGACGGATCGTGTGGCTGTCTTGACCCGATTTTACGATGGTGTAATCTGCGAATTGAGAATTGGTACGGATTGCACCGAACGGGCAGGCTGGTTCGGTCGTACCGGTTTCGGACGCGATAAGTGTCCACGGGGCAAGTTTACGAATGGCTTACTGACCAAACGCGGAGCGTTTGCGGTGGCCAGACAAAGCATTGGGCAGGTATCGAGAGGTCAAGGATGGCCAGAGGCAAGCACGCAGCAGCGTTGTTCGAGGTGATCAATCGGAGCAAGCCCGATCGCGCCACCAACAAATCGGTTAAAGAACCCAAAGAACGTAAATCAAAACTGGAAACACCCCGGTGGTGGTTCAAATCGCGCAATGGCGATCGTGACACGGGTGGCGTCGGCCCGATCGCGCCCGCACGGATGGCGATGCCTGTCGCCCCGCGCATGACGGAAAGCTTTGATATCCCGACCACGCCCGTCAATCATGAACCAAGGCCAAGTCGCAAGGATGAGGGTAAGTTCAAACTGGTCCTGCCCTCATCCCAGACGATTTCGTTCGGCCTGATGGTCGCTGCAATCTTCGGCGTGGGGTTTGTGGTCGGTCAGAAATTTCAACCGCGATACAGCCCGGTCATCGCAGAAGAAAGCACCGCAGACCTGATCGCTGGTAGCGCCCAGCCGGGCGTGCTGGAACTGGGTGACACACCCGGTTCACTTACCCCCGCCAAGAGTGAGGAACTTCGTCCCGCGACCGGTTCCAACGAGCAACCGTCGAACGGTTCGAACGCCGGTACCGCTTTCGCGTCGGCGAGTGTGGACTCGACCGCGCTGCTGAACTCGCATGTGCCGACAACGTCGATTGTCGAAGAATCCCAGCGCGTCGTGAACTTCAACTACGTGATGATCCAGAGCTACCCCGACAAGGACGACGCCATCGCAGCCATCGCCAAACTGCGCGAAGCAGGGCTTGGTGCGTCGATTGTGCAGGGTGTCTCCGGTTGGCGCAAAGACTGGTACTGCGTTGTCGGCACGCGTGGTTTTGACCGCATTCGCAGCAACGACAAATACGACCAGTACCTGGCGTCCATCGGCAGGGTGAGTGACAAATTCGCGGGCAAGTCGAAATGGAAAAAGTTCGACCCACAAGGTTACAAATGGCGCGGCAGTGAAAAGGTGATCGATTAAAGACGGCGCATTCAAATCGCAAACCGCCGAACTTGACAGACGATCCCGTTTTACTACGATTCACCCCCTCATTCGCCGCGGCTGTGGCGGAATTGGCAGACGCGCTAGATTCAGGTTCTAGTTTGGGTAACCAAGTGGAGGTTCGACTCCTCTCAGCCGCACTAAAAACAAAAGCCCCGGATTTCCAGTGATGGAATTCCGGGGCTTTGTTGTTTTGCGAATTAACTGTTTGCTAAGCGCCCCAAGCGGCCTGGTCGCTTCAGCGACCAGGCCACGTAATAGTCATTTGCTTGAGATAATCTGCACGCCTGCCAGTCCTGTTTCACCACCCTCAACTGTGCCGTCCCAACTGATGTCGACCGTTGGTTGGCTGATGTTTTCGAAGACGACGAAGTTGGCGTCTTTCGCTTTGCCTGCGGTCGTGGCGTCGCTCTGAACGAACTTCCCGCCTGTCCAACCGACGTGGTAGAAGCGCGTGGTCGGCTCAGCGTCACCGGGCGAGGAAAGAGTGACCTTTCCTTTGCCGTTGTTGTCACCCGCGTTGAAGTAGAGAACGACACTGTATTTCGGGTAGGGCACACCTTTGACGGTCAGTGTGCCACTGTTGGAGATGACCCCACGTTGCAGCCGCAGGTTCGGGCCGGAGAAGCCCCATTCACGCGCGAACTTTGAACGATCGTCTGCGCCTTCCGGGACTGACCATGAAACTGTCATGCCGTCTAAGCGTTTGCCCGACGCATCTTCAACCGCGACGTCATTGCCGCGCGGGCCGACGAGGTTGTTCCATTCCCGCTGGGCGTATTTCGCTTCACCAGCGACGTCCTTTGTCCGCAGTTCCGTCATGCTGCTGCCGGCGACTGCGAAGTTCAGACCAACACCGTTCGTCGTAATTGTCGGTTCCGTCTGGTTTGTCGTCTCCACCTTCGGCGCCGGTTTGGCGGAATAGACGCACACCCAGTCGACATACATGTCGGTCGCGTTTCCTTCCCGCTTAAGATCCGTCGGCCAACCACTGATGCCACCGATCGCGTAGTTGATCAGGAAAAAGTGGGCTGCGGTTTTCGAAAGCTCGTTCGTCGGGTGCCGCTGCGTTTCGATGCCGTCCAGGAAGTAGACGGTGTCTTTCTCGGTGACGAGTAACCCATAGTTGTGAAACGTGTGCGACCAGGATGATTTGCCACCGATCTGGAACATGTCGTGGGGCTTGCCGATCGCTTTCTTCTTCGAACCATCCGGGTTCGTCTGTCCCCAGAAATGGCTTGTGGTGGAATAACCTGTGTAGTTCGGGTTCCCTTTACCGAACCCGCCGTATGCTTCGATGATGTCCAGTTCATCTGAGCCTTGCCCGCCGCGCGTGAGTGTCCAGAACGCCGGCCAGGTGCCTGGCGCGGATTGCGCGATCAGTCGGCATTCCATGAAGTACGGGGCCGCGGCGTAAACGCCCGACCAGTCACTTCGCACAGGCGAGATCAAACCGGAACTCGATTTACCGTCCGCCCGTTTCGACCCGCGAATCCTCAGGAAGGTATCCACCTGATGAAACGGATTCACTTCACTTTCGAAGTCCGAGAATGGCCAACCACTGAAATCACCACCACCCGGTTTGTGCGATTGGTAGACCGCTTCGTCGCCATCCGATGAAATCGAAAGTGGCTTGTCGAAGTCGTCAGCAAACAGCAGCTTCATCCCCGATGCCTGTGGCGGTGGCGCCTTCGGCAGCCCCTGGTTCCACTTCACACCGCCCGTGTTGTACAACTGAATTTCTCGATAGTCTTTTTGCGTCTTGTCCTCGTTGTTCGCGTAGATGCGTACGTGCACCGGCCCATTCGGAAACTTATCCGCGGGGAACACGAACGAACCGTTCCCCTGTGCATCCAACTTCAGCTCCGCCAGAGTGACATCCTGACCCCACTCACTCGGCTTGCCATTCGTCGGCTGTTGCCAGCACATTGCTTTCGCGACCACCATGCCGGGCGCGCGGAATTCGACCTTCACATCACCTTTCACATCCGAACGCAATTCGGGTGACAGGATTTCAATTCGCTGAACCCATTCACGCCCCTTGTCCCCTTTGCCAGGGTTGAAGTCGGCGTAGCTTTCCGTCTGTGCGCCAGTCTGCGCGAACGTGGGAACAGTCATTGCCGCACTCGCTACCAAGCACGCAACAAGCCTCACCGCGATCGATTGTTTTCCGCCATGCCACTGATTCGATGACACCATTCCTAGCTCCTCGTTCTTGAAACATTGATTGTACATGTCCCAATACCATTGCACCCTTCATGTTGTTGACTTGCCGGTCGTTGGACTCCCTAATCGCGTGCATGAAAGACCCGCGCTACACGCAATTGGCTGATGTGCTTGTTCGACACTCCTGCCGACTGGAAAAAGGGCAGAAGGTGCTGATCGAAGCGTTCGACATTCCGACTGATTTCGTGGTCGAACTGGTAAAGCGCGTCGCGAGCGTCGGGGCCGAGCCTTTGGTCAGCACGTACCAGCAGCAGGTGATGCGCGCGCTGATCAACAGCGCGACTGAATCGCAGATGAAATTCCTCGGTTCCGTCGAAGCGGCCCGCATGAGTGGCGTGGATGCCTACATGGGTGTGCGTGGCAGTTTCAACATCGCTGAGATGGGAGACGTGCCCCGGCCACAGATGGAGCTGTACGAAAAATTCTGGAGTAAGCCGGTGCACCAAGAGATTCGCGTGCCGAAGACGAAGTGGGTCGTCCTCCGCTGGCCGACCCCGAGCATGGCGCAATCCGCGGGCATGAGCACCGAGGCGTTCGAAGACTTCTACTTCAACGTCTGCGCCGGTGTCGACTACGCCGCCATGGCCAAAGCGACCGAGCCCTTGAAGGAGTTGATGGACCGCACCGACGCGGTGCATATCAAAGGCCCCGGCACCGATCTTCGCTTCAGCATCAAAGGCATCGGCGCTGTCCCGTGCAGCGGTGAAAGCAACATCCCCGACGGTGAATGCTTCAGTTGCCCCGTGCGCGACAGTGTGGAAGGCGTCATCCAGTTCAACTGTGAAACACTTTACCGCGGGACGATTTTTAACGGCATTCGTCTCGTAATGAGCAAGGGCAAAGTCGTAGAAGCCACCGCCGACTCCGCTGCGAATACGGAGAAGCTCAATGAGATTCTCGATAGCGACGAAGGCGCGCGATACATCGGTGAATGGAGCTTGGGATTCAATCCGCAGATTTTGAAGCCGATGAAGGACATCCTGTTCGACGAAAAAATCGCAGGCAGTTTCCACTTCACCCCCGGCCAGGCGTACGAAAAAGCGGGCAACGGCAACCAAAGCCAAATCCACTGGGACATGGTCTGCATTCAACGCCCTGAACATGGTGGCGGTGAAATCTGGTTCGATGGGAAACTGGTTCGCAAGGATGGGCTCTTCGTGCTGCCGGAGTTGATGGGATTGAATCCGGATCAACTGGGGAAGTAGCGTCAATCTAGACCTGCACAACGGTGTGGATAGCGAGAAAGGACCGTCGCACACCGACTCTTGCACGCATTTCCTCACACCTTTGGTCGCGTGTAACCTTCGCGGCCACGCAGCGTGATTGAGATATCACGAACGAATCCCCGGTCGAAATTCCTATCACCCCATCTCTCCAATCTGTAAACAGGAGAGGAGTATTGCATGCACATTCCTACTCACTTGCTCTCAGGCTGGTGTGTCGCGAACTGCTTCACGCTCACGCGGCGCGAGCGGTTGCTCTGCATGCTGGCGGGGACGATTGCGGATGTGGATGGCGTGGGGTTCTTCTTCGGCGAAGAAATGTACTGGCGGTTCCATCACATCGTCGGGCATAACCTGCTGGTGGGGGTTTTATTCAGTGGCGCAGCGGCGATTGTTTCGACGCATCGGGCCAAGGCGTTTGGACTGTACCTGGCGATCTTTCATCTTCATCTGCTGATGGACTATTTCGGGTCGGGGGCGAACTGGAAGATTCACTACTGGTGGCCTTTCGATGACCGCGGATATCTGACGGAACATGCGTGGGAGCTGATGAGCTGGCAGAACTACCTGGCTGCAGGGTTGCTGTTGGCGTGGACGATCGGCATCGCACGGTGGCAGCGACGAACGCCGCTGGAGGCGGTGGCACCGCGGTTGGATGAGGCGGTGGTTCGGCGGGTGAAACCCAACGAGCCGGAAGCGTAAGCGAGGGATTTCTGCTCTACATGCGATTGGTGTTGGCGGAATGGAAGTTGTCCGTCGCTGACGCTTCCGGCTCGTAGGGAGATGATTGGTAATTGCTGAATCGAACCACTATGCTGCCCGCGTGGGCATTCAGCAGTCGGGAGTGGGCTCAGGGTTTTCAGTCTGTCATTTGATTGATGTGGGTCCAACTGCTTTAGCCTTATCGCACGTCATTGCTTGATTCAGAGCAAAGGGAGATTCAAATGCAGTTCACGTTCCGCCGGTTCGTATCGTCCGTGGTGACGATTGCAGCTACCATTGGTGTGTCGTCGTCGCTGTCACAGGCGGCACCGGTAACGTACCACGTTGTCGGTACGATCCCCGCTGAGTTCCAGGGTGAGGAAGACTTCGTCCATTTCGA
>SXGT01468925.1_pt1 | contig 15517 bp, 12 predicted proteins | sample 3176221 | NCBI WGS metagenome assembly SXGT01 (sample SAMN11356862, study PRJNA531348) | freshwater metagenome | isolation source: freshwater sample F1-120 | place: China: Fuxian Lake, Yuxi | collected 2017-12-25
CCGACGCCGTGGTGATCGGCGACAAACGCGCCTACCTCACCTGCCTGGTGATGGTGGACCACGAGAACATCGAACAGTGGGCCCAGGAGCGCTCCATCCCGTTTTCGGACTACAAGAGCCTCACCCGCAGACCCGAAATCATGGGCTTGATCGGCGCGGAAATCGAACGGCTCAACAAGTTGTTCGCCCGTGTCGAGCAGATCAAGCAGTTTCGCCTGATCGAAACCAAACTTACCGCTGAGGATGAGGAACTGACACCGACGATGAAGCTCAAACGCAAGCTGGTCAACGAGAAGTACAAGGATTTGATCGAATCCATGTACACTAAATCGGCCTGAAATCGTTCTTCCAAAGTACCAACCGGTGCACTAAAACCCGGGAATTTCCAACATACCAACAAGGAGACTTCAATGCAATTCAAACTTCTCGTCGCAGCGCTCGCGCTCGCGTCGACCGGCGCGCTGGCGCAAACGCAGGGTGTCAGTAAAGACGAGATCGTCATTGGCACGATTCAGGACCTCTCCGGCCCGATCGCCGCGTTCGGCAAGTCTGCCCGCAACGGCATGCAGCTGCGCGCCGATGAGGCCAACGAGCAGGGCGGCATTCATGGCCGCAAGATCAAGTTCATCGCCGAGGACTCCGGCTACGACCCGAAGAAAGCCGTCTTGGCCGCACAGAAACTGGCCCAGCGCGACAAGATTTTCGTCACCGCCGGCAACATCGGCACGCCGATCGCCATGGCCACCATGCCGATCTTCTTTGAAAAGAACATTCCGCACCTGTTCCCGCTGACGGCAGCCCGGCAAATGTATGACCCGCTGCATAAGCTCAAATACTCATTTGCCGCCACCTACTACGACCAGGTTCGCTCCGGGATCAAGCATCTGAACAAGGCGAAGGCTGATCGCAAATGGTGCATGCTCTACCAGGATGACGATTTCGGGCTCGAAATCGTTGCAGGCATGGAAGCCGGCTTGAAAGAGATCAGCAAGCCGCTGGTGGAAAAGACCAGCTACAAGCGTGGTTCTACCGACTTTTCTTCGCAGGTTGCCAAGATGAAGAGTTCCGGATGCGACACCATCGTTTTGGGTACCATCATTCGTGAAACAGTTGGCACCATTGCTGAAGCGAAGAAAACCGGCTTCAACGCCGAGTTCCTTGGCACTTCGGCAGCCTATACCCATCTGATTCCGCGTTTGGGCGGGCCCGCCATGAACGGCTTCATTGCCGCCCATACCGTGGCACACCCCTATCTGGACGATGCTGCGCAAAACGTGCGCTTCTGGGCCACCAAGTATCAGACCAAGTTCAATGAAGCGCCGGACGTTTTTTCTGCCTACGGCTATACCATCATGGACAACGTCCTGAAGACGGCCGAAAAGGCAGGCAAGAACCTGACAACCGAGGGTTTCATCAAGGCACTTGATTCGTCCACGTTCCCGGCAGACATGTTTGGCGGCGATCAAATGACCTTTACGCCGACCAAACACCTGGGATCCAACAAATCGCGCCTGTCCCAGATCAAGGATGGTAAATGGGTGGTGATCTCCGGCTATGTTGAACCGTAAGCAGCCGTTGTTGCCCTAAGTTAAAAAGGCCCGCTTGCGCGGGCCTTTTTATTTGGGTGCTTAATGTTGGGCGTGACGCGCCGAACGGTGGCGGCCGACCTTTTGCGGCAGCAGCGAGCCCATGATCATGCCTGCCAGTGCAGCCAGAAAGCCCACGATCTGCGCCAGCCAGACTTCGCTCTTGACAAACACTTCGCACGCCAACCAGACGCTCAACCCTAGCGTCATCGCGAAATAAGCACCTTGCGTGGTGGCGCGCTGCCAATACAGGCCGAACACCAACGGGATGAACGCGGTCACCAGCGTCACCTTGTAGGCACTCTCGACCATCTGGAAAATCGTAAGCTTGCTGTTCAACGCAATGAACAGCACCGCCATCGCAAAGGTAACGAGCGACACGCGCATCACCAGAAGGAACCGCCGGTCGCTCATGTTGGGATAAAAGCCCCGCACGATGTTTTCGGAAAAAGCCACCGAAGGCGCCAACAATGTCGCTGAGGAGCAGCTCATAATGGCAGAAAGCAGCGCGCCAAAGAAAATAACCTGCACCCAAACCGGCGTGTGCTGCAAAATCAACTGGGGCAGTACCAGCTGTGCATCGGTCTTCACCAGTTCGCCAAACACCGCAGGGTTCACCAGCGTCGCGGCGTAGGCCAGGAACATGGGCACGAACGCGAAGGCAAAATAAAGCGACCCGCCGAGGACGGAGCCCCGCACTGCCGTTTTTTCATTCTTGGCCGATGTGATGCGCTGAAACACGTCCTGTTGCGGGATGGAGCCCAGCATCATCGTCATCCAGGCACCGATAAAGGGTACCCACAAGCTGAGTTTGGCCTCGGCCGGAAAAAATTGCAGCTTGCCCGCCTCGCTGGCGTGGGCGATTACGGCAGCGGGCCCACCCACCAAGTCGCCGATGAACCAGGCAATGAACAGGAGCCCGCACATGACCACCATCATTTGCACAAAATCGAGCATGGCCACCGAGAACATGCCGCCAAACGTGGTGTACGTGAGCACAATGGCGGTGCCGATCACCATGCCGAGCTCGACGCTGACAGCACCGGCCGTCACCACGTTAAACACCAGCCCCAGGGCCTTGATCTGGGCCGCGACCCAACCCAGGTAGGAGATGACGATGGCAATCGAGGTGACCACCTCGACGGTACGGTTATAGCGCTCGCGATAGTAGTCACCAATCGTCAACAGGCCCATGCGGTAAAGCTTGGGCGCAAAAAACAAACCGGCGAGAATCAGGCAGAGCGCTGCTCCGAAAGGGTCCGCCACCACGCCGCCCAGACCATCCTTGACAAAGGTGGCTGACACACCCAAAACCGTTTCGGCACCGAACCAGGTGGCAAACACGGTGGCCGTCACCACTGGAAGTGGCAGGCTGCGGCCGGCGACCGCAAAGTCCTTGGTGTTATGCACCTTGGTGGCGGCATACAAGCCGATTGCCACAGAGCCGAGAAGATAAAGAACCACGAAACCGATCAGCATGGCAAATCCGTCATCTTGAGCACCATTGTCAGCACCATTGGCGAGCCTCAATCATACGCCTCCACGTCGCACCTTCAATGCACTATCCAGCGCCAAGCCTCCCATCCGAGAAGGGCAGCCACCAGCACGGCAAGCGCAAGCACGCGCCGCTGCAAACGCCGCTGCTCCACGATGAGCGCATCCAGCGCGCGGTTCTCCGGCGGCGCGGAGGCGCGCTCAAGTACCTGGGTGATCAGCCGGGGCCATGCCGGAATCATCCGGGCGAAGTAGGGCGCTTCCTTCTCCAGGTTTCGTGCAAAGCCCTGCCAACCCAACTGGTCCTGCATCCAGCTTTCAAGGTAGGGCTTGGCCGTGGCCCACAAATCGAGTTCGGGATCGAGTTCACGCCCCAATCCCTCGACGTTGAGCAAGGTTTTCTGCAGCAACACCAGCTGCGGCTGGATTTCGACGTTGAAGCGCCGGGAAGTCTGGAACAAGCGCAACAGCACCTGGCCCAGCGAAATTTCCCTCAATGGGCGATCAAAGATCGGTTCGCAACAGGCGCGCACCGCCCCCTCAAGCGCCTCGACGTTGGTTCCGCGCGGGACCCAGCCGGACTCCACATGCAAGGTAGCAACCCGGTGGTAATCGCGATTGAAGAAAGCCAGGAAGTTCCTCGCCAGATAGTCCTTGTCGGATTCCGACAGCGTACCGACAATGCCGAAATCAAGCGCGATGTAGCGCCCAAGTGTGGCAGGCGCGTTTGACACGAAAATGTTGCCCGGATGCATGTCGGCCTGGAAGAATCCGTCGCTGAACACCTGGGCAAAGAAGATCTCCACTCCTTCACGAGACAGCTTTTTCAGATCGACCCCCGCCTGGCGCAGCGCGTCGATCTGGCTGATCGGGATGCCGTGCATGCGCTCCATCGTCATCACGGACGTGCGGCAATGGTCCCAGACGATCTCGGGCACCATCAGGAGGTGCCCGCGCGCCGACCCGGGAGCAAAGTTTCGTCGCAGCTGGCTGGCATTGGCAGCTTCGCGAATCAGGTCCAGCTCGTCGTGCAGGTAGGTGTCAAACTCGGCCACGACCTCGCGCGGCTTTAAGCGCTTGCCATCCGCCCAGAGGGATTCCACCAGGCCCGCCAGCACCTTCATCAGCGCCAGATCGCTTTCGATCACCGGCAGCATTTTGGGCCGCAACACCTTGACGGCTACTTCGCGTCCGTCGTGCAAGGTCGCAAAGTGAACCTGCGCAATCGAGGCACTGGCTACCGCAGTACGATCGAACTGGCTGAACACTCCTTCGAGCCGCACACCCAAAGCGATTTCCACTTCCTTGACTGCAAGGCTTGAATCAAACGGCGGCACCCGATCCTGCAGGCGCGCGAGTTCATCAGCGATGTCAATTGGCAGAAGATCGCGGCGGGTGGACAACACCTGGCCGAATTTGACAAAAACCGGCCCCAGCGCCTCAAGCGCCAGCCGCAGGCGCACGGCCCTCGGCAAATCGAACGAGCGCCAAGCAAAAAATATGCGATGGCCCGACTTGAGCCAGCCTTCCTTGGCGGCAGCCATGAAGAACTCGTCCAGCCCGAAACGGAAGCCGACGGTGACGATTCTGAGGAGGCGAAACGCGCGCAAAGCTGTCAACCCAGCCAGCGGGGAGGAGGGCAGACTTTACCCGAATTCACCGGCACTTCAGCCTCGCTTGTGCGCCAGCGCATCGCTCTGTAACGCGGTCTGTGCATCTATCCGCTTGGTCAGCCGCTCGCAGTCGTCACGCAGGGCCGCCACGGCGGCGGATAACGCTTCCAGCTCCTCTTTCCTTACCAGGGTCGGTTCTTCGTCAACCAAGTAGGCCGCGCCCATCTCTGCCATTCGTGTCGACGCGTCCCTGGCGTAAAGAAGGAAGTTTTCTGCCATCCGCGCCATGCGATGCGCCGCGACGTCACCCACCAGACGGCTGGCGTCTTCCTCCATATCCCAGCGCACTTCGCGCGCCAGACGCCCCAACAATTGAGCCAGTTCGGCATCACCTTCGATGCGCACCTCGCGCATCGCGCGCCCGGGATCGACGCCGAAGAGCGGCAATACGGCCAAACTCACCCGCAGCGTAACATCCGGCGAAAACCGTTGGTGGGAGCCGTTCTCCGAGGGGGGAACAATAGCCTGGCCAGCCACCAACCCATCTTCCCGAATCACCAATTCAAGCTCGAGGGGCAAAGCCTGCAGCAGCACAGCGCGCCCGGCATGGGGACGCAACAAATCGCGTGCCCAGCCTTGCTGCTGCAGTACGTGGTTAATGAATGCAATCAGGGGAGGCATGGAGTCATCTGGTTTGGCTGCCGGTGCAGCGCGCGAGGGGCGGGTAAATAAATGCCAGATCAGGTCTGCACCAGCTTGCGATGCTTCTGGATGCTCATGAGAATACCGACCCCTAAAAACAAGGTTACCAGTGCGGTGCCACCGTAGCTGATCAAGGGCAAGGGCACGCCCACAACCGGCAGGATGCCGGCCACCATTCCCATGTTGACAAACGCATACGTAAAAAAGATCATCGTAATGGCCCCGGCCAAAAGACGCGCAAACAGGGTTGGCGCCCCTGCGGCAATCATGAAGCCGCGTGCCACCAGCCACAGATAGAGCGCCAGCAAGACCAGATTGCCGATCAGGCCAAACTCCTCGGCATACACCGCAAAAATGAAATCGGTGTGGCGCTCGGGCAGGAATTCCAGATGCGTCTGCGTCCCCTTCAACCAACCTTTGCCGGTCAGGCCGCCGCTGCCGACGGCAATCGTCGACTGTATGGTGTGAAAACCCTTGCCCAGTGGATCAGTGGTCGGATCAAGCAAGGTACACACCCGGTGCTTCTGGTAATCCTTGAAGCCGTGCCACGAAACGCCGGTCTGGCATAGTCTATCCTCAAAGTACAACAGCCCGCCGGCTGCGATCAGGCCCGCCGCAATCACGGGAAAGATCAGCTTCCAGGACAGGCCGGCAAAATAGATTACGTACGTGCCCGCTGCGAACACCAGAATCGCCGTGCCTAGGTCGGGCTGTTTGGCAATGAGCAACGCCGGGACCAACAGAAGCAGCGCGGCAGCCACGTAATCGCGCGCGCGCACCAGGGCTTCGTGCTTGTGGAAATACCAGGCGATCATCAGGGGCATCGCAATCTTCATGATTTCCGATGGTTGAATCGTCGTCACGCCCAAATTGAGCCAGCGCGTGGCTCCTTTTTTCGTGGTGCCAAACAGGAACACCGCCACCAGCAGCGCCACACCTACCAAGTAAACCGGCACGGCGGCACGCATCAGCGTCTGTGGCGGGATCTGCGCCGCCACCCACATGATAAACACGGCGACCGCCACATTGCGCAGCTGATCGAAAAACCGCGAAGGCGCGTCATAGGAGGCGGAGTAAAGCACCGTCATGCCGACGATCAGCAACAAGGTGACGATGAAACAGAGGGTCCGATCAAGCCCTTCAAACAGGAACCGGTTGACGCGCTTGAACACGATCAGTCCTCTTCTTCGGTGCCGCTGCCGGATTTCGATTCCACCACCGGCGCCGGACCCAGAACCGTTGGCTTCTTGCCAAGCAGGGCGTAGTCAAACACCATGCGCGCAATCGGGGCGGCGGACTGGGCGCCAAAGCCGCCGTTTTCGACCAGAATGGCGAGCGCAACCCGGGGCTTGTCTGCAGGAGCATACGCCATGTACCAGGCGTGATCACGTAAGTGTTCGGCAATGCGCTTGGCGTCATACTTCTCGTTCTGCTTGACAGTGAAAACCTGCGCGGTGCCGGTCTTGCCGGCACTGGCATAGCCGGCCCCGGCAAACGCGCGTGCGGCGGTACCAGAGATCGGCACCTCGGCAAGCGCATTTTTGATGACCGCCAGATGCTCCGGTTTGTGGCCTAAGTCCGCAGGGCGGTTTGGCTGCCCCTCTGCTGTCCTGGGTATGGGCGGATCCACCATGCGCCGCGTACCAGTCTTGACGTCTTCGATCGATTTGACCAAATGCGGCACCTTCACCTTGCCATCGTTGGCGAGCGTCGCCGTGGCATGGGCAAGCTGCAGCGGCGTGTAAGCGTTGTAACCCTGCCCGATGCCGATCGAAATCGTCTCGCCCGGATACCAGCGCTGCTGCTCCGGCCGCTTGAAGCGTTTGGCTTTCCAGGCAGTAGAAGGCAGGATGCCCGGCATCTCCCCTTCGATGTCGATCCCGGTCAACCCGCCAAAGCCCATCGGGCCCAAGTACTTGGCGATGTTGTCAACCCCCATGTCGTTGGCGAGGATGTAATAGTAGGTGTCACAAGAGTGGACGATCGATTTGTGCATGTCGACGATACCGTGCCCCCCCACCTTGTCATCGCGAAACCGATGATTGCCGAACATGAAATATCCGGGGTCACTGATGGTTTGCTCGGGCCGGCGCTTGCCCATGGTCAAGGCAGCCAACGCCATGAAGGGCTTGAACGTCGAACCCGGCGGATAGGCGCCGCGCAAAGGGCGGTTCAGGAGCGGCTTGTCGGGCGAGTTGTTGTAAGCATCCCAGTTCACGGTATCAATACCATCTACAAACAGGTTGGGATCAAACCCTGGACGGCTGGCAAATGCCAACACCTCTCCGGTTGAGGGGTCGATCGCCACCACGGCCCCCTTGCGCGCGCCGAGCGCCTCTTCGGCAATCCGTTGCAGCTCGATGTCGATCGACAGGGTGAGGTTGTTGCCGGCAACCGGCGGCGTGCGCGCCAGGGTGCGCACCGCACGGCCCCCCGCCGACACCTCTACCTGCTCGAACCCGGTCGTGCCGTGCAATTCCTTTTCATAGCTCTGCTCGATGCCGATCTTGCCAATGTGTTCGGTGCCTTTGTAGTTGGCCTCCACGCCGAGAGCTTCGAGCATATCCTGATCTTTTTCGCTGATACGGCCGATGTAGCCGACCACATGGGAAGCCAATTCACCCAACGGATACTGGCGGAACAGGCGCGCCTTGATGTCGACCCCCCTGAAGCGCCAGCGGTTGGCGGCAAAGCGCGCCACTTCTTCATCGGACAGGCGGGTGCGGATCGGCAGTGAATCGAAGTTTTTCGATTCGGCCATCAGCTTCTGGAAGCGCTTGCGATCCTTCGCCTGTATGTCAATCAACTGGCCCAACTCGTTGATTAACCCTTCCAGGTCGGCCACCTTGGAGGGTGTGATTTCGAGGGTATAGGCTGAAAAGTTGCGCGCCAGCACCACACCGTTGCGGTCCAGGATCAGGCCTCGGTTAGGCACGATCGGCAGCACGGAGATGCGGTTGTCTTCGGCAGCAGACTGATACTCTTCGTACCCCACTACCTGCAATTGCACAAAGCGCGCCACCAGCAACAGGAAGCAGGCCAGCACCAATCCGCCTGCGATGATCAGCCTTAACCGGAAAGCCTGGAGCTCCTTTTCGGCGTTCTTGAGTTCGGCCGATCCCGATCCGGGCAGATGGGGCATCTCGACCGTTCGGAACAGGCGGCGGCTGGGGCGAAGCACAAGAGTGGTCTGAAAACACCGGCATGCCGTTCGCGACGGACGGCGGTGCCAGTTAAGCGATGGGCTCCCATGTTAACAAACACGCGCCACTCTCAGCCTGCCTGGGCCCCACTTCAAACGACTCTCACGAGCGAAAACCGGCACGCGGGCCGGTATAATCCGCGCTTCACGTTTCCCTCTTGTCGCCGCTGCGCTGTTACCCGCTTAACCCCCCCCATCCGGCCATGGCCGGCTGTGGCCCTAACAGGCTGGCAGAGCGGGCTGGCGAAGCGGTTCAGGCCAAAGGGTTTCCAATCCGGTTGGCGTTGCCCGGACCAAATGCTCCGAGCGGTCGATTGTTGTTTCGCCATTTCGCCATTTCGCCATTTCGCCCCATGCCACCAGCCGTCCCCCACCTTCTCATCACCGGCGCGACCGGCTTCCTGGGTGGCGCCATCGCTGCCGAGTTGGCCGAAGATCCGCACTGGGAGCCACTCTGGCCGCATGTCAGGTTTCTCGTCAGAGCCAACAGCAAGGCTGAAGGTTGCGCGAGGATGCGCGAGGTATTGAGGCGGTTTGAGGTGTCGGAGGCTCGCCAGGCGCGACTTCACGAACAGCACATCATTCTTGGCGATTTTCTGGCACCACAGGCCATTTTTGCCGACCCGGGCTTGGCCGAGATTACCCATGTCATCAACAGCGGTGCGGTCGCAAGTTTCGCAAACCATCCGCAACTGTGGTCAATCAACATCGAGGGCACGTTCGCCTTTGCCAAGCAGTTATCTGAAGTCGCCCGCCTGGAGCGCTTCGTGCAAGTTGGCACCGCGATGAGCATCGGGCCGGACGCGCCGAACCCGGTACCGGAAGACTACCAATCGCCGACTCCAATTCGCCACCTCGTGCCTTACTCTGAGACCAAAATCGAGATTGAACGGCGGCTGCGGCAGGACCTCCCCGAACTGCCTCTGGTGGTGGCACGCCCTACCATCGTGGTGGGACACACGCGCCTTGGTACGCGCCCTTCGGGCAGCATTTACTGGGTTTTTCGCACCGCCCAGCTGCTTGAACGTTTCACAGTGGCCCCGGACGGACGGATTGATGTCGTACCCGTCGACTGGGTGGCACATGCTCTGCTCATGCTTGCTACCAAACCGACACTCAAGCACCGCTTCTACCACCTCTCGGCAGGGCCGGTCCATGCCTCAGTGTTCGCCGAGCTTGATGTTGCGATGGCGCGCGGCCGGGGAACCGAGCCGGTGGTGCAACGCTACCGCCAGGCGAGTCTTGATGAGTTGGGGGCCATGCGCGGCGAGTATCAGACCAGACTGGGGCCGTGCCACCCGCGCATCATGGAGCGTGCCATCCGCCTTTACGGCCAGTTTGCCGCCCTCAACATGACGTTCCGCAACGAACATTTGGTCGAAGAGGGTCTGGCACCACCGCCTCCCTTCGCGGCCTACGCAGAGGTCTGTGCACGCACCTCTGAAGGCATCACTATCGCGGACCAGATGCTGTCCGACTTCAAATAGCTGCATCGTTACAACCGTCCAGTCATGAGAGCCATGACAGGCGCATGTGCGACCAAATCCCGGTAACATATCTGGTTGTGCAGCATTGTTGTTTCTTAATTTGGCCACCCATTTTCGTAACTTCCGGCACCCATGAATACCCTTACCATTGTCCAGGAAATGCTGGCCGAGAAATTTGATCTCAAGCCCGAACAGCTTGTGCCCGAAGCCAAGCTGGTAGATCTGGGCATCGATTCTCTGGCAACGATCGAATTTCTTTTTCAACTTGAAGAACGATTCAATCTCTCCCTTAACGATGACACCACCCCGGTGGAGACAGTGGCTGACATCGCCTCGGAAATCGACCGCATGCTGGCAGTCAATTCGGCAGCAGCGTGAAGCGCGTTGTCATTACCGGTGCCGGTGTTGTTTCACCGCTCGGCTGTGACCCTGAAAGTTTTTTCAACGCCCTGATTGCCGGGCACAGCGGCATTCGTCGCGTAGACACGCCTTGGGCGGAGTCGCTGGCCATGCCGTATGCCGGCATCGTCACGCGCGACGTCGAGGCTGAATTCCCCAAGGTCAAGCGCATCAGCATGGATCGCTTCAGCCTGCTGGCATTGTTGGCAGCGCGCGACGCGCTCGCCCGATCCGGCGTCAGTCTGGAAGGCGAAGCCGGCGAGCAGGCTGGCCTTTTCTGGAGCACCGGCATGGGAGGAGCGCACGCGCTCGACTCGGCATACCATGAGTTGCTGGTCAGCAACGCGGCGCGCCTGCGTCCTTCCACCATCATCATGGTGATGAACAACGCAGCCACCGGCCAGATCGGCATTGACCTGGGCATTCGCGGGCCGAGTTACACCTACTCATCCGCCTGCTCTTCCTCTGCAGTTGCGATTGGTGAGGCATTTCGGGCGGTCCGCTTCGGCCTCGTGCCGTGTGCCATCGCCGGGGGTTCGGAAGCGCTCCTGACGCAAGGGGTCATCAAGGCGTGGGAATCACTGGGCACTCTGGCGCGGGCCGACGCACGCGGCCCGGAAGCCGCGTGTCGCCCGTTTGCGGCCGACCGTAGCGGCTTCCTGCTCGCCGAAGGCGCAGCCGCCGTGGTACTGGAAGAGCGCGAGGCCGCGCTGGCGCGCGGTGCAGTCGTGCTGGGGGAGATCGTCGGCTTCGGCAACACCACCGATGCCGGGCACATTACTCAGCCCGATGCCGGCGGCCAGGCCCGCGCCATGCGCCTGGCGCTCAAGGAAGCTGGGCTAACTGCCGGCGATATCGGCCACATCAACGCGCACGGCACCGGCACCAAGGTGGGTGACGTCAGCGAAACGAAGGCGATTCGGGAAGTGTTCGGTACGCATGCGCCGTCGATTCTCATCAGCGCCACCAAAGCGCTCCACGGCCACCTGATGGGTGCTACCGGAGCTGTGGAGCTGTTGGCCACCGTGATGGCACTCAAGCGCCGCGTTGCGCCACCGACCGCGCATCTGTGGCAGGCGGATCCAGCCTGCGATCTGGACTACGTACCCCTCACTGCTCGCCCTTTGTCAGGCACCGAATTTGCAATGTCCAACTCGTTCGGGTTCGGTGGCAACAATGCTGTGCTCATCGTCCGACGTGCCGATCGCTGACCTGGCTAACACGCGCGCCGACGTGCGCATGGGGCAACGCAGTGGCCGCGCAGAGTCGCGCTTTGTCTTGCAAACCGCAACAGCCAGCTTGACCGCGCTCTAGGTAAGCTTATACGCATGCAGCACTCTCGACGCACACGACGACGCCTCCTCATCAGCGCGCTGGCGGCTCTGGCTGCCGGCTGTGCACAAACGCCCGCCCGAAAACAGGCCGGCCGGGCGATCGTCATCGGTGCGGGGTTTGCCGGATTGTCGGCGGCGCGCGCCTTGCGCCAAAGCGGCTGGTCGGTCACCGTTCTGGAGGCACGTAACCGCATTGGTGGGCGCGTTTTGACGGACCGCAGCGTACCGGGTCACGCAGTTGACCTGGGGCCGTCCTGGCTCCACGCCGGGCCGAGGAATCCCCTCAAGGCAGTGGCCAGCTCTGCGGGCATCGCAACCCGCGTGACTGATTACTCCAGCGTAGTGTTTTCTACACGCCAGGATACGCAACGAAATCTTTATCCGCGCAGCGACGTGCTCAAGTTTGCCCAGCTTTTTTCCGGAACCGTCGAATCGGCCCTGTTATGGGGCGAACTGGATGCGTTCGCTGGCCGAACCGGGTTGGCGAAGGCTCGCAAACTTTCGGTGGCGGACGTCTTCAACGCCGCGATCAGGCGCATTGAAGCCGAGTCAGGCCCGGTCGATCCGGCTCTGGTCGCCTTTCAACGATGGGTTCTCGAATCGAACCTGGCGGCGCCGCTGGAAGCGGTGGGCTTTGCCGCCTTGCTGGATGAATCGGATACCGGCGTTGGGGACACCCTCCTGCCAGACGATGATCGCTTTGTGCTTGGCGGCATGGATCAACTGACCAGCCTCTTGGCACTCGATCTCGATATTCGCCTGGATGATCCGGTACGCAGCATTGCCTGGAAACCGGGCAGCGTACGCGTGGATACCGTGAGCCGTACCCATGATGCGGACGCCGTAGTGGTAACGCTGCCGGTAGGATTGCTGGCAAAAAACGCGGTGCAGTTCTCTCCAGCCCTTCCCGACGCCAAGCTGGAAGCCGCGCGCCGCTTGCCGATGGGTCTGCTCAACAAGGCGTTCTTGCTGTACCCGGAACCGTTCTGGGAAACCAACGTGGATTTCCTCACCTTCCACGCCAACCCGCCGCCCTTGTTTTATGCCTGGCTCAACTTTATGCGCTATACCGGCCAACCCGCCTTGCTGGGATTTACCGCCGGTGCAATGGGGCGCGAGGTGGAGCGCATGACGGATGCGGAACTCAAGGCGCGCCTTTTTACCAGGATACGCGCCGAACGTGGTCTCGCCAGCATGGAGCCTGTCGACATTCGAGTCTCCCGCTGGGCCTCTGATCCCTGGGCGGGCGGTTCGTACTCTTACCTGGGTCTGGGCGCCAGCGCAGATGACAGAACGGTGCTGGCCGCACCGGTGAAGCAGACGCTGTTTTTTGCCGGCGAGGCCACCCATCGGGATGACCCTTCCAGCGTCCACGGTGCATGGTGGTCAGGCCTGCGCGCAGCGCGCGAACTGCTCGGCGAAGTCTAAGAACCGCGATCGCCAGTAGCGGGACGGAGTTACGCGGCGAGGGTGACGCGATCTGGGTCAGATCGGCCGGTTCTCGTCTTTATCGGCCGGCCGCCGTTGCGGTGCCAGGAAGACAATCGTGGCCAGCGGCCAGAGCGCGGCCGCAACGATACTGCCGCCAAAGTAGAGCCAACCGGGAAACGCCCCTCCCACCACCAGGCGGACGATCACCACGACCAATTGCGCCCCGAGCAACAAGGGCAGCACATGGGCAACCTGCCCTGTCATGCCGAACCAGCGCACGCGCCGGTGCAAGGTGATCGCGAGGTAGGAAAGAATCGAATACGCCAGCGCATGTTCACCCAGAAGGCTGGCGTTGTTGACATCCACGATGAGCCCCAGGACCCAGGCAATCGACAAACCCACCTTGCGCGGCTGGTGAATGTTCCAGAACACCAGCGTGAGCGCGACCCAATCCGGTATCAGCAATACCCATGCAGAGCTGCTCGTATGCGCCGGCAGGGGCAACAAGTTCAACAACAGTGCGAGTACGAGGGTGAACAAGATGAACCACGGGTTCACCGGCAAGAGCAGGTATTGCTTTGGAGAACTGGGGGCGGGCATCTGCGCGCTCACCAACCCGGGCGCGGAGCCTGAAACGCCAATCGCACATCCACCGGTGCGGCGAACGGGATGCACCTTGTGCGACTTCTGCTGCACTTCATTTGGCGGCCCCGGCCGCGTCGCCGGCTGCAGGCGGGGCTTCCGTGCGGGTGCGCTTGCGCTTGCCCTTGACCGTTACCTCTTCCGCCTCCGGCGCCGGTGGTAGGGGAAGCTTGACTTCGCTGGTCAACACCAACACCTGGCCAAAGCGGTCGATGCCCGCCGACGGCACACAAGTGATGCGTGCGAACGCATAGCCTGCTTCGCGCTCCAGCTTCACCACCCGTGCCACCGGCAAACCGGGCAGGTAGGTGCCATCAATACCAGAGGTAACCAGCTGGTCACCCTCCTGCACGTCCACGTTGGCGGCCAGAAAGCGCAGTTCCATGGCGCCGCCGGCCGACCCATCGTGTGAAGCGCCACCGTAGGCGATGGCACGCAGGCCATTGCGTACCACTTGAACCGGAATCGCCTGGTTCTTGTCGGTCAGAAGAGAGACCTCTGCTGTAAATGGAAACGCCCGGATCACCTGCCCCATGACGCCGGAAGCGTCGATCACCACCATGCCCGCCTTGATGTCGTGGGTCAGGCCTTTGTCGATGATAACTTTACGGGTGAACGGATCGCGTGCGTCGTACAGCACTTCAGCTGCCAGTGCCTGCACCGGCAAGCGGCTGCGCATCGCCAACAGATCGCGCAAGGTGGCGTTCTCGCGTTCCACCTGCGCCAGGCGCAACGTATCCTTGGCAACTTCCAGCCTGGTTGCCCTCAGGCGCGCATTCTCGTCAATCAGGCCACGCTGGTCGCTCGCATAGCGCGCGGCGTTGCCAGCCGCCTGCCCCGGAGCATGGGCTGCACGCTGTAGCGGATACAACATGGAAGCGATAATCAGGCGCCCCGGCTCGAGCAGCTTGTAGCGCGCATCCAGCACCAGTAAGAGCACGGAGAGCGCGGCGTAAGCGGCCAGTCGCGCCAGTGCGGAAGGGCCTTGCCGGAAAAAGGGTGGCGGCGCGTATTCCATACAGCCTTGCCCTGCTAGAGCCTGCCCGGCAGGAGGAAAGGGACGCGCGCAACGAGCAGAAAATCAGCGCCTGAGCGGGTGAACAGCAAACGGCACCCCAGGACGTCCACGTCCACCTCAATCGTTGGTAAAGATGCCGCCCGGCTTTTCCATGCGCTCCAGAGCCATACCGGAGCCACGTACCACACAAGTCAGCGGATCCTCGGAGACAATCACGGGCAGGCCGGTTTCTTCCATCAACAAACGGTCAAGGTCGCGCAACAGTGCGCCACCACCGGTGAGCACCATACCCTTTTCGGCAATGTCTGCGCCCAGCTCAGGGGGCGTTTGCTCCAGCGCCGATTTGACGGCGGAGACGATCGAGTTGAGCGGATCGGTCAGCGCTTCCAGGATTTCGTTGGATGAAATCGTGAATGAACGTGGGATACCCTCGGCGAGGTTGCGGCCTTTGACCTCCATCTCCTTGACCTCGGAGCCAGGGAACGCCGAACCGATCTGCTTCTTGATGCTCTCAGCCGTGGTTTCGCCGATCAGCATGCCGTAATTGCGGCGGATGTAATTGATGATGGCTTCGTCGAACTTGTCACCGCCGACGCGCACGCTGCCTGC
>SXGT01830679.1_pt1 | contig 15516 bp, 12 predicted proteins | sample 3176221 | NCBI WGS metagenome assembly SXGT01 (sample SAMN11356862, study PRJNA531348) | freshwater metagenome | isolation source: freshwater sample F1-120 | place: China: Fuxian Lake, Yuxi | collected 2017-12-25
AATCAACAGATCCACCTCGGCTGGCCGCAAATATCTCTCATCGAACGCCACATGCTTCTTCCAATCCAGCTTCGCTCGGGCAAACGCCACCTCGACAAACTCCTGCACGCTGTGCGTTTCCCCAGTGGCTAAAACGTAATCGTCCGGCTTCTCCTGCTGCAACATCCGCCACATCCCCTCCACATACTCCGGCGCATACCCCCAATCCCGCTTCGATTCCAAGTTTCCTAAAAATAGTTTTTCCTGCAACCCCGCCTGAATCCTCGCCACCGCCCGCGTAATCTTTCTCGTGACAAAGGTCTCTCCCCGACGCGGACTCTCGTGATTAAACAAAATCCCGTTCGAGGCATGCAACCCATAACTCTCTCGGTAATTCACCGTGATCCAGTAGGCAGAGACCTTGGCGCAACCGTAGGGACTGCGCGGATAGAATGGCGTCTTCTCTGTCTGGGGGATCTCGACGACCTTGCCGTACATCTCACTCGATGACGCCTGGTAGAACCGCGCGTCAACTCCCGTCTCGCGGATTGCTTCGAGCAACCGTACGCATCCCGTGGCGGTGATGTCCGTGGTGTATTCCGGGCTGTCAAAGCTCACGCGGACGTGGCTTTGCGCCGCGAGATTGTAAACCTCCTCGGGATGAATCTTGGCGACAAGCCTCGCCAGGGAACTGGAATCACTGAGGTCGCCGTAGTGCAGGAAGAGGCGGCTCTTGCCCGAGTGCGGATCGGCGTAAATGGGATCAAGCCTTGAAGTGTTGAACGTGCTGGCCCGGCGGATGATGCCATGCACTTCGTAGCCCTTGCTGAGGAGCAGCTCCGCTAGATATGAACCGTCCTGCCCGGTGATGCCGGTGATAAGCGCCTTTTTCGACATATAATTCGCAGTGGAAAATTCGCGATGTGTCCGCCAATGGCAAGCTTGATCCTCCTCAAGATGTGTCTCATGGCGGGGCTCATGCCGTCCTACTGAGAAAACCTGTCTTTTGAACCGAAAGCATGTGGCTGAGTTTTGTTTCGCTGGTCAAGGCACGGCCTCTGGCTAAACTCGGTCTGGATGATTCGGAACATCATATTCGATTGGTCAGGGACGCTCGTGGATGATTTGCCGGCGGTGTGGGAGGCTACCAATCACGTATTTGAACAGGCGGGGAAGGAGCCGTTCACCATGGAAAGATTCCGGGCGGAGTTCTGCCTGCCCTTCAAGAAATTCTACGACCAGCATTTGACGTGTGTCCCGATGGAACAGATGGAGCGCTGGTTTCACGAGCGCTTTCGTCAGGTGCAGGATCAGGTGGAACCTCTGCCGCACGCGCGGCAATTCCTGGAATTTTGCCGTGAGCGCGGGATCAGGTCGTTCCTGTTGAGCGCGCTTCACGAAACGCATTATGCATCACAGGCGGAACGGACGGATTTTGGAAAATTCATTGAGCGGCCTTATCTGGGCGTGCATGACAAGCGCCCCGCCATCCTCGAGCTGCTCCGGGAAAATGAACTTTCTCCGACGGAAACACTCTTCATCGGCGACATGAAGCATGACATCGAGACGGCGAAGCATGGAGGAGTGTTCTCGTGCGCGGTGCTGACGGGTTATACGGGCCTGGAGCAGTTGAAGGAGAGCGGTCCCGATCTGATCGTCGAGCATCTTGGAGAACTGCGCGAAGTGCTGGAAGCCCATCGCTGGTCTTTTCCACCGGATCCGGGTGTCTCACGCCGCGGCGGACGTCGATTGCCACTGGCAACCGTGGGTGCGTTGATCTTCAACATGGGAGGCCAGGTTCTGATGATTCAAACACACAAATGGTCCGGCCTCTGGGGAATTCCAGGTGGCAAGATCAAGTTTGGGGAGCGCTCCGAGGATGCGCTGCGGCGTGAAGTAAAGGAGGAGACAAATCTGGAGATCGATGAAATCGAGTTCGTTCTCATCCAGGACTGCATCCAATCAGCCGAGTTTTATCGCGACGAACATTTCTTGCTATTGAATTACACCTGCCGGGCGCTGGCGGGAACGCCGGTCGAACTGAATGAGGAGGCGCAGGCGTTCAAGTGGGTGGGTCTGGATCAGGCACGGAAGCTGGAATTGAACACGCCAACGCGTGTATTGATCGAAGCGGTGTTGAACCGGGAATCGAAGGAGCGCCGGTCCGTGGTGGACGCCGTAAAACGTCGTCCGGTTTGAATGTTGAAGCCAATGAAGTTCTTTCAAAACTGTAGCAGCGAACGGCAGTTCGCTTTCACTTTCGGAATGTTTGAGCCGACTCATGTCGGCTGCTACAGGGTTTTGAAAGCGGCTCCAATGATTAACAATTCATCGATGCACTTGAAATGAGCGACACGATAGTTATTCGGGACCTGGAAGTATGGTGCCATGTCGGTGTGAGCGAAGCTGAACGCGCCAATTCCCAGCGACTCTCGATCAGTTTGAAAATCTGGCACGATGTCACCAAAGCTGCAGCAACCGACGATCTGGAAAACACCGTCGATTACTTTGCCGTCTCCCAACGGTTGCTGACCTTTGGTGAGGGACGAAGCTGGAAGTTGATTGAAAAACTGGCTGTCGATGTCGCGTTGATGGTGAGGAAGGAATTTGGCGCCGAGAAAGTCGGCGTGGAGGTGCGGAAGTTCATCATTCCGCAGGCGCGTTATGTGTCCGTCCGAGTGACGCGGCCTTGAGCCAGGAAATCGCAGGAAAGCCTGTGAATTCCGGACAGTGGCGGAAAGTCCGAATCCTTCCTGTTTCTATGGGATTTTGAACTTGGGACATTGCCCCATGAACCGGGCGGGATTCTGAAAGACGACTTTATCGATGGTCTCCGCGAGCCATCCTCGGCGGCGCATTTCGAGGCCGGTGCGCGGCACCGCGAGTGGCACGCTGACTCCCCAATCACAGGCGCTGTTCATCCAGATACGCTCGGTTCCGAAGTTATCCAGCATGTCAATGGCGCGGGCCGGTGTGCATTTGCTCTCCGGGTACAGAGTCATTCCCGCCCAAAAACCTGAGTTCAGTACCAGTTCAATCGTGTGTTCCTCGACATGGTCGATGATGCACCGCTCCGGCTTGATCCGACTGTCGTTCTTGAGGACATCCAGAATCAGCCGGGTGCCCTTGAGCTTGTCCTCCAGGTGAGGGGTGTGGACGAGGATCAGTTGATCGAGACGCGCCGCGAGATCGACGTGCATTTCCAGCACTTGAAGTTCATTGCGCGAATTCTTGTTCAAGCCGATTTCTCCAATGCCGAGCACATTGGGTCGATCGATGAATTGCGGAATCAGCGCGACAACATCCCTGGCAAGGCGGACGTCTTCCGACTCCTTCGGATTGATGCAAAGCCAGCAATAATGTGGGACTCCAAACTTTGCCGCGCGCTTCGGCTCGTGCTCGGTAAGCTGGCAAAAATAATCATAAAATCCCTCCGGCGATCTGCGGTCAAATCCGGCCCAGAAAGCAGGTTCGCAAATACACGCGCAGCCCGCCATGGCCATGTCCTGATAGTCGTCAGTCACCCGGCTGACCATGTGTCCGTGAGGTTCGATGTAGCGCATAGGTCTGGGTTCAGAGCAGGTTGATCACTTTGCTTCGGTTCCTGGCCAGGCTCCCACCGCGCCCTTGCCCGGCGCCGTGGCAATGGGCTCAGTGGATGGATCACTCAGTGAAAGAAGGATATTTTTAGCCCGAGCCGGCTGGCCGTCAGACAAATGTGAGACGGCGTCCCGGAAGGCTCTCAGCCTGAAGTCCGCCTCGCCTTCCGCGCGATCAACACGATCCAGAAAGGCGGCCAGGTCAATGAGTTTCGACCTTGCTTCCATGAAATAGAGGTCAAGCACTTGAGTCCGTGTCATAAATTACTCCGGTTCGGTGAATCGAATCAAAGGTTCGTCAATCACGCCGGGCGCGGATCGCTGCCTTCGTCATCGGATAACACTCCAAGTCAAGCGAAGGCCCGCGCAAATGACAACTCCATTGCCAACCACGCCTGCTGGTTTGAAATGGTTCAATCGACGTAGATGAACTCATTCATCGCGAGGATTGCCTGACAAAAGTCAGCCAGGGCCAGTTGGCGCATCGAAGCATTGGCCGGTCCGCGGTTCGAGCGCTGTCGAAGCTGGGAGTCGAGGAAGGCAACCCCGGATTGCAGTTCGGTGGCGGATGGTTCGCGGGCGAAAGCGATTCGCCAGGCGAGACGGGCCTGGGTTTCGGATTGAGCGCCCGCCTCTCTCTCCAGTCTTTGCGCGAAATCCACAGCGCGCGCGCGGACGAACTGGTCATTCAACAATGCGAGCGCCTGCGGAGCGACCGTGGTGTTTTCGCGACGACCGCAACTGGCCTGCGCATCGGGTCCGTCGAAAGCCTGCATGAGCGGTTGCTGCACCACTCGCTTGTGAAACATGTAAACGCTGCGCCGGCGCGTGGCGGAAGTCTCCTTCAGATCCTTGGGATACGGATCCTTCATGTTGCGGGCTTGGATGGCCTCCGGGGCAACGGGTGCCTTGAAAGCAGGGCCGAACATTTCCGGATTCAACACGCCGCTCACGGCGAGCATGGCATCACGCAAAATCTCGGACTCGATCCGCTGCGAACGCCGCCGCCACAGAAGACGATTGTCTGGATCCAGTTTCGCTTTCGCCGCATCGAAAGCAGTGTCCTGGAGATATGCCGAGCTGGTCATGATCAGACGGTGCAGCGGTTTCAACTTCCAGCCGCCCTTGACGAATTCGTGGGTCAACCATTCCAACAATTCCGGGTGCGTGGGTGGGTCGCAGCGTGCACCAAAATCGTTGACCGTACGCACCAGTCCCTGACCGAAGTGATGCTGCCAGATACGGTTGACGATCACCCGCGCAACCAGTGTGCCCGCGCCGTGCTCGGTGTCCGTCATCCATTCCGCCAAAGCACGTCGCTGTTGGGTGGAATCGGATCGGAGGCTGCCGGCGCGCGCAGCCATCCAATAATCCGCAGGCGACTTGCCCCTGGTCAGCACAGTCAGGAAACCCAACGGTACCGACTCGCCCTTCGAGCGGAAGTCGCCCCGCGCAAGCAAAAATGTTTCGCGCGGTTCGGCACCGAAATCGGCGAAGGCCAACGTGGAGGGCAATGACTTCGGCCTGCGTGCTTCCAATGTCTTGAGAGTCTTCTCCCCTTCATCCCACGTGCTTCGCTCTTCCTCAGAAAGGAACGGCCTGTAATCCTTGTCTTCGATTTTGAGCTCCCTGGAGAATTTCTTCGCCAGCTCCTTCGCGTCCTTGGAGTCAGGAGAAGCCTTCAGGAGGGACATTTCATCAACGGTTACCTTCAATCCATCAATCTTCGCAAGGCGCACCGCCGACTCGTGCTGCTTCTTCACTTTCTGGAGCCAGTCATCAAGCCGCTTCTTCTCCGGGTCGAACTCCTCCTTCCATCCTGCCTCCGCCTCGCGGTGCCGTCGGATTTCATCGAGCGGCGCGAGTGGAACTTGAGCGCGGTCACCGCCGTTGAAGGCGCTCATCAGTTGGTAATAATCCCGTCGTGGCACAGGATCGTACTTGTGGTCGTGACAGCGCGCGCAACCCAGAGTCAGGCCGAGCATGGCGGATCCGGTCGTTGCGATCATGTCATCGAGTTCATTGAATCGGGTGCGGATCCGCTCCTCCTCCATCAGGTTGTCCGGCAGAACCGCGTGCGTTCCGGCGACGATGAAACCTGTGGCGGCGACTGCGAGCGGGTTGTCCGGCTCCAGCTCGTCGCCGGCGAGTTGCCATCGCACAAACGTGCTGAACGCAAGGTCGTCATTCAAGCTGCGGATGACAAAGTCGCGATAATGATAAGCCGTGGACCGGTCGGCGTCGCTTTCCTGACCATCGCTGTCGGCGTAGCGAGCCACGTCAAGCCAGTGCCGCGCCCAGCGTTCCCCGTAGTGCGGGCTGGCCAGCAGTTGATCAACGAGAGACTGAACGGCGGACTGCATGTCAACCTCGGATGCTTTTAGAAACAGTTGGACTTGCTCCGGTGTTGGCGGCAGGCCGATGAGATCGAAATAAATTCGCCGAACGAGCTTCTGAGCATCGGTTTGCGGTGAAAGTGAGAGCTCTTTCTCTTCAAGTGCTGCGAGAATGAACCGGTCCACTGGTGTTCGCGCCATGTCCATATTTCTTACGGCGGGCAGCGGTGGGCTTCCAAGCGGAAGGTAAGACCAATGCTTGCGGTGTTGATCCGTCACGATCATTTCTGAACGCATCTCGTTGGTTGGACCAGGCGCGGCGGACACGGCAAGCATCGTGGCAAGTAACACGAACAGCTCAGGAGCACGGATGACCTTTGCGCTTGCAGACATGACTCGCATCATCAGATTTCGGAGAAGGAAAATCTCGGTTCGTTTGTGATTCCGCTTTGGAATCATATGTTTGTCTCGGTGGGTGAAAACATACCTCTCCCGAATTTATTATGACACGCTCAAAATGCTGGCGCACGGCGGCGTGGAGGATTCGCCCTGAAAACAGTAATTGATTTGAACAGAAGGTAATGAAGGAAACCAAGTGAGAAGGATTTGGCAGGATCTTCCCGGTCTCTCGGACTTCACTGACTTGGTGATCGAGGGTTGCCGGGGAATGTCCGCCGGAGTTGCTCTCCCTTCGTTCTCTTTGTTTCCTTCTGTGAATCCGAACAGCCGTTTTCAGGTTCAAAGGCGGGATCATCGTATTCGCTGTGCATCGGAGCAAACCAGCTTCAACGCCTGTTCGTACTCCGCTGGAGTGTCGATGTCCAGATCCAGCCCCGGATCATTGCACTCAATGGAGCGCGCAAGATGTTGATGTGACTTGAGGAATACCCGCAGGCCCGCCTCGCGAGCGTCACCCAGCCGCTTGAAGACACTTTTTGGCATCACCACAGGATGCCTGGGTCGATTGCAGATGGATGGTTGGACAAGGCTTTCAGGATTCTCGGCGCTGAATTTGAGCAGCGCCTCAAATGTTTCATTGCGGAGATGGGGTTGATCACCAAGGCAGAAAGCCCAGTGTGTCAGACCATGCTTCCATCCGCCTCCGAGAGTCCCGATGATCCGCCCGTCTCCGAAGAACAGGGCTTTGGCACCCTTCTTCTGAGGGCTTGAACCTTTGATTCCAGAAATAACACCCAGAGCGAACTGTTGATTGCCTGCAAGCGCGGCGGAAATCTGCTCATAGATGGTGGTCATGTCCGGAGTAGATCGCACCATAGAATCTGGGATCGACGCCTCAACGCGCTTTTGATGGCGAATTCGTGGAAGTTTGTGAAAGCTCCATGAATTCCGGACTCCAGCTTGCAATCCTTCCGATGGGTGCTAGCAATGGGCGCGGATGATCGAGTTGGTTCAGGTTCCCTACAGCCCATTTTGCATTGTGCAGCGGCGGATTCTTGAATTCGCCGGGACAAAATTCAAACTCATCAACATCCCCAACCCCGACCGAAGCCTTGTCTGGAAGCTTACTCGTCGCCGTTACTATGAAGTGCCGGTGCTCAAAGACGGGCGGAATGTAATCTTCGAGACGTCACCTGATTCACAGGTGATCGGAAAGTACCTGGACTCCAAATTTGGGATGGGCCTTTTCCCCGCCGACATGGAGGGCGTGCAGTCGATCATCTGGCGCTACATCGAAAGTGAAATCGAAGGCCGTGGATTCAAACTCAATGATGCTTATTACGAGGAAAATGTTCCACGGGGCGAGCACCTTGGTTTCATCCGGCACAAGGAAAGGAAGTTTGGCCGCGGTTGCCTCGCGCGCTGGCGCGAACAGCAGGAACAGTTGCTCGCGGAACTCACGGAGTTGCTGCTGCCTTTTGAGGAAATGGTGACGCACCGCCCGTTCCTGATCGATCAGCGGCCAAGGTTCGTGGATTTCGACCTCTTTGGAATGCTCGAGAATTTCCTCTACTCCGGACACTATTCACTGCCCAGCCGGTACGCCCAATTGATCGAGTGGCATCGACGCATAGGCTCGATCACCATCCAGTCGTTTCAGTGAAAAACTACATCCTAGACACCAACGTCCTCCTTCACGATCCAAACTCAATCTTCAACTTTGCGGACAATTCTGTCCTGATACCAATTGAGGTCATCGAGGAGATTGACCGGTTCAAGCGGGAATCCAGCGAGCGGGGGCAGAACGCCAGGAGTGTGTCACGGATGCTGGATGGTCTGCGAACGAAGGGCCACCTGAGCAAGGGGGTGACGCTTGATGGCGGAGGCCACCTCCGAATCATGTTCGAGGCCGCGGATGGCATTGCACCCACCGGCAGGACGACTGACAGCCGAATCGTGGCGATGGCTCTCACAGTACAGAAGCAGGATCCGGCCAAACGAGCCATCCTTGTAACCAAGGACATCAATCTCCGGATCAAAGCGGACGCTTTGGGCTTGCAGACCGAGGATTACGAGACGGATCACGTCGAAATCAAGGATCTCTACACAGGCACATTCGAACTGCCGGTAAGCTCTGACAAACTGACGCAACTTCGTGCCAACGGGGAATTGGAACTCAACGGTGCAGGGATCCGACTGCCCAACGAGTATTGCACACTGATAGACGAAGCGAATCCCAAGCGAACAGCGCTGGCACGGGTGGACGCGACAGGTAAACGACTTGCTCCAATCGTAGATGCTCGCGAAGGAGTCTGGGGAATCAAGCCACGCAATCGTGAGCAACATTTCGCCTTCGATGCGTTGCTCAATGATGAAATCAAGCTGGTAACGCTGATGGGTAAGGCCGGCACAGGGAAAACGCTGATCGCAATGGCAGCCGGACTCAAACGAACGGTTCTCGACCGCGAATTCCGGCGGCTGATAGTGGCTCGACCTACAATTCCGATGGGGCGCGAAATAGGTTTCCTGCCGGGCACGCTCGAAGAGAAACTGACACCCTGGATGCAACCCATCCATGACACACTCGAACTGCTGGGTGATCTCAACATGGGGCATGACAACCGCCGCAGCAGTGACTTGATCCGGTCCGGAATCGTGGTGGTGGAGGCGTTGAGTTTCATTCGCGGCCGGAGCATTGCCGGCCAGTTCATGCTCATCGATGAGGCGCAAAATCTGACGCCACTCGAAGCGAAGACCATCATCACCCGCGTTGGTGAAGGGACCAAAATCGTGATGACGGGTGATCCCTACCAGATCGACAATCCCTACGTGGACTCACAATCGACTGGGTTCAACTACGTCGTAAGCAGATTCCGAGCTGCGAAGATCGCTGCACACATAGAACTCCAGAAGGGCGAACGATCCGAGCTGGCGGAGCTTGCTGCGAATCTGCTCTGACCGACCTCCGGAGCCCCACTTGGAGCAATTCACACCACCTGAAAACTGGATCTACATCCTCTCTGATGTCTCGATGCCCAGGATCTGGAGCCCTTCCTTTAGCGCCCGCCCCGTGACATCGCATAATGCCAGGCGGCTGGCACGCTCGGCAGGCTCAGCCTTTAGCACGGGGCACTGTTCGAAGAACCGCGCGAAATGCGCCGCGAGGTCGTAGAGATAATTGCACAGATAGTTGGGGCGGTATTCACTCGCAACCATTTCGAGCACGAGCCCGAAGTTCAGCAAATGTTTTGCGAGGGAAAGCTCCGGTTCAGTTTTCAATTCCACGCACGTCTCCATCGAATTGGTCCACGGCACGCCATCTTCGCCAGCTTTGCGAAGGATGCCGCGGGTGCGGGTGTAGGCGTACTGAAGATAGGGTGCGGTGTTGCCGCTCAACGCCAGCATCTTGTCCCAACTGAACACGTAATCACTCTGCCGATTAGGCAGAAGATCGGCATACTTGACCGCGCCAATACCAATAATCCGGGCGATCTCCCTCTTCGATTGATCATCGAGGTCGGGATTCTTCTGGCTGACCACCGCCAGTGCACGCTCCTGTGCCTCGTCAAGAAGCTCATCAAGTTTGACGGTTTCTCCCGATCTTGTTTTGAACGGCTTTCCATCCTCACCAAGTATTGATCCAAACCAGACATGGACGAGCCTGGCCTTGATCTCAGGATGCCACCGCCGAAAAATTGCAAAGAGCTGCTTGAAGTGGAGTTGTTGCCGTCCGTCTGTGACGTAGATGATCTCATCCGGCTTCCAATTCTCAATCCGGTACTGGAGCGTAGCAAGGTCTGTGGTGGTGTAGTTCGCGGCACCATCGCTCTTTTGAACTAGTGCAGGATGCGCTTTCAGTTCAGGCACGTCATCGAAAAAGACTGCTTTTGCCCCTTCGCTGTCCTTTGCCAAACCGGAGGCTTCGAGTTCTGAAACGACTGGTTTCAATTTCGAGTTGTAGAAACTTTCACCCAATGCGTGATCGAACCTGACTCCGAGACGGCTGTAGATCGCATCGAATTGGCGCTGAGACAAGGCAATCATCTCCCTCCAAATCGCCAGGTTTTCTGCATCACCCGCCTGGAGTTTAACCAGCTCCTGCCGCGCGGCATTCATCACGGCCGGGTCAGCTTCGGAAGCCGCATTCACCAGCTTGTAAATGCGTTCCATTTCTCCAATGGGGTCCGAATCAAGCTTCGCCCGATCAAGATTACTTTTCCAACCAACAAGCAGTTTTCCGAACTGAGTTCCCCAATCACCTATATGATTGTCTGTGATCACCCGGTGCCCGAGGAGTCGCAACACCCGGTTGAGGCAGTCCCCGAGCACCGTGGAACGGATGTGCCCCACATGCATCGGTTTCGCCACATTTGGCGAACTAAAATCGACAACGATGGTTCGTGGATTCGGGCAATGTGTGAAGAACAGGTGTCCGCCGCGCGCCGCATCCGTTACTTGTCCACAAAGCATTTCAGCGCGAATGCGGAAATTCAAAAAGCCAGCGCCAGCCACTTCGACAGCATCGCACAAATCTCGCACCTCCAGCCTGGCCAGCACATCGGCCGCAAGTTGACGTGGATTTCTCTTGAGCGATTTGGCGAGCGACATTACTGCGCTGGATTGATAGTCGCCATGCCTGGCATCCGGACAGGGACGGATGAGAATCGAGGAAGCATCCGCTTCAGGCAGAACTTCGAGCACAGCGCGTTGAAGGCGCTCTTCCAGTAGTCGGTATAACACGAAGGAAATAAATGATTCCGCTGTGAAACGATGAATTGATCAGGAGCAGGGTCTATTTGCTTGCCGGAGCCTCGCAGATAATACGATGCATCGCGGCGGCATCCTGCGCTTGTTCAAGAGCCTGGCGGAACTCCTTTTTGTGAAGCAACTTTGCTATATTGGCCAGCGTGTGTAGATGCTTTTGGAACTGGCCCTGAGGGACGAGAAATAGCATGACCAGGTTGACTGGCTGATTGTCCAGGGAATCGAAATTAACTCCTCGTTTTGACCGGCCCAAAGCTCCAACAACCTCGTAAATCAAATCGGTGGATGCGTGAGGAATCCCAATGCCAAATCCGATGCCGGTACTCATCGAGGTTTCCCGTTTCTTCACAACCGCGGCAATCGGGTCTCGATGTTCAGCTTTGATTTTCCCAGTGGCTATGAGGTGGTTAATGACCTCATCAATGGCTTCCCACCGATCTGAGGCCCGCAAATCCGGGATGATCTGTTCTTTTTGTACGATGTCGCCAAGGTTCATAGCACTAATCCGCGTCCGCCATTTCGCATCAACCAGAGGGTCATTTCAAGAGCGAATTCTGATCTTGATTCATCTCGCGCCTCCAATCACGGGTAACACTTACTTTTGATTCACTACGCTCTCAGGTGCCTCAAGCACACCAGAACCAAGCCCACTGCCCAATTCCCGATTCCACAAAAAGCCGTAACTGAGTCGCTAACCCACCAACTGAGGGCCTTGGTCACTCCAACTTGACTGGTAACCAACGGTATCCCCGCCAGCAATACCGCCCCGTTTCCTGTCGCAATAATGGTGAAGGATAGGAATCTTCCGCTTCGTGTGATGTCGGTCTGCTCCATCGAAAGCGCATGACACGTCAGCGTGCAATGGAAGGCATACGCTGCCCCGATGGCGAAATGAATCCAGAATGCATAATGAGAAGTGTCCAGGAAGATTCCCAGCAGAGCAGTCACCAGGATAACCAGCCACACATAGATCGGAAAAAAATAGGGAGCCAAAGCAATCAACGCATTGGAGCGAGTTGTTTCCACATATCCTCCCGAAGCAGAGATCCGAAATCCTTTTACACGGCCACCAAAGATCCATGTCCAGATGGTGTGAGTAAGCTCGTGTCCAAAGACGTAAAGCCACATAGGCTTGGGGAGGGCTAGAAAGACTACGCCCCAGCAGGCAGCACCTGATGCAAGCGCCACCCAAACTGTGCTCGCATCCTGAAGTCCAGAAATGATCCTATTTAGCGCACTAAAGCATTCTACCAAGACGGGTAATAAAACCAATGCGAGAAGATTGCGAACGATGAAGCCCACGATGAGAAGCGCTCACATTTTCCTCAGACCTTGATTCTCAAAGAATTCGAGACACTCAAGTCGCTCACACAAATAAAAAACCCTGTCCCGCTCAACGCAGGACAGGGTTTTCATTTCAAATTAACTATCAGGGCCTGCCGTAATCGTCGCGGGCAGCATCGTAGCCGAATTCGATTAATCCTGCTGGAATCCTAGCGGGCGGCTTCCTAGCGGGTATCCCGTTGATAGAGCCTCGGAAAGTTGTAATTAAAGCAGGAATATGTATAGAACTTGTCGCACTGGAACGGCTGTATCGAACTAGTGTTTCGTCCTCTTGCAATGCAGTCCTCGAAGAAGGCACCGAAACCGCAACATTTTCTTGAATTTCTCCGGTTGCCTCCGGCACTCGAGACGCAACTGATCGTGCAACCTGCACGGCATTTTTTGGGGTGGCTTTAGCTACGTGGGCGGCGATCTGCGCGGCTTGGGCCGGTGCGGCAGAAGCAGCCGCATTTGCGATAGACTCCGCTTGTTCAGGAGACAAAGATGCAGCTTCACTTGCAATGGCTGCGCTGTTCTCCGGGGATATTTTTGCAATGGCACCCACCACTGCTGGTAATACAGAAACCTTCTTGGCGGCTACGATCCGAACAACTTCGATCGATATCTCCTGGCGTTGCTCCTTGGGAGCTTGATCAACAATCAATGCTGCCTTGGCGGCTACTTCGAGTGCCGCAACAGAAGTCAAGGTCCGTTTGATCTCAGCTGTTTTTGAAACCGGAAGAACTCCAGCGGCTACGCCGTTGAGACTCAACAGCACCACCATGGCTGCCCCCACAAATAATGTCTTTCGCTTCATATGATTGTAATTTCTAAGATTTTACCCGGTCGACAGTGAGTTTTATATAAATCATTCCAGCGCAAGTCAAGGAATAGTTTCTCTGTTTCGGCTGTGATACTGAATCCACAACCTCATGAGCACGGCGAGGTGATCGTGGAACGAGTTCCCGCATCCTCAAAGGATGCCAGAAGGTAACCGGCGGTTGAGCGCAGCGATACCCCCGTGGCCGGTTGGCTCGCTCCCGAGCTTCGCACCCCGGCTGGGGTGCCAGAACAAGCCCGTTCATGACCTTCTAGCACTCTTCCCCCACCGGGGTGCGGACTTTTCCCGCCGAATGCCGGGGGTATCCCCGCGCCGCAAGCTCCTCAACCCTCGGCTACCTTCAGGCATCCCTCCGGGATGCCTGAACCCGGCCTGCGACCACTGTCCGATTCCGCTGAAAACAGCGAAGAACCAGTTATGGAGCAGGAACCTGTTCAACGCCGAAGTGCTCATCCATTTGCCGGCTAAATCGCCGTTCTCGGACTCACTTTCCATGGCCCAACTCATCACCCATGACGGAGGGCATGGGTTGGAGTGGGCTCATGCGAAAGCGAGCTGGCGCAGAAGCAGAAGTGATTTTCTCCTCCAGAAGCATCCGTTGATGAAATAGCTAAATAGCAGTTGAGTTAGGAGTTCGCTTTTTCATACCATTCACCTGCGGTTTACCCATTAAAATTGCCGCTGTTGGATATTTGATTATGGCCAAAGAACCAGCCGACCTTGACACGGGAGTTGAGGCGACCTCTGCAATTCAAACGGAGGCGTACGACGCCTCGAAACTCGGCAAATTGGAGGGGCTCGAAGCAGTCCGGAAGAAGCCAGGAATGTACATCGGCGGCACGGATGAACGCGCGCTTCATCATTGTGTTTCGGAAGTGCTGGACAACTCCGTGGACGAACACCTTGCCGGGCATTGTGATCGCATCGAAGTGACTGTTCACGTGGATGGTTCGATCAGCATTCGCGACAATGGACGAGGAATTCCGGTGGATATGCACCCTCAGTACAAAGTCCCCGGCGTTGAACTGGTTCTCACAACGTTGCATTCCGGCGGCAAGTATGGACAGGGCGGTTATAAATTCTCCGGCGGAACCCACGGAGTCGGGGCCAAGTGCGTCAATGCTGTCTCGGAGTGGTTCGAGGTGGAAGTTTCTCGAGAGGGACAGGTGCATCACATGGAGTTCGAGCGCGGCAAGACCATGAAGAAGCTCGAAGTGATCGGCAAAGCCAAGGGCACTGGCACCCTCATCACATTCAAACCCGACTCAGAAATCTTTCGCGAGACCACAGAGTTCAAGGCAGACCGCATCAGTCAACGACTGCGCGAACTGGCGTTCCTCAATTCCGGACTGGAGATTCTATTCATCGACGAACGCAACGCGGAGGCAAAGGAGGAGAGATACTTTTACAAGGACGGCGTGGAGGAGTTCGTCAAGCAGTTGAACAAGAGCAAGACACCAATCCATCCGAAACCCATTTCCTTCAGAAAGGAGTCCCAGGTCAATACCGACGACAAGCAGGTCGAGGTTCATGTTGAGGTCGTGCTGCAATACAACGACAGCTACAACGACCAGGTGCTCTGCTATACCAATACCGTTCACAATCCGGATGGCGGCGCCCATCTCTCCGGCTTCAGAAGCGCCCTGACCCGCGCAATCAATCAGTACGCCAAATCGAACAATCTGCTGAAGGACAAGGATCCTCAAATCACCGGCGATGACGTTCGTGAAGGTCTTACGGCAGTCATTTCGGTGAAACATACGGATCCGAAGTTTGAATCGCAAACGAAGGTGAAGCTGCTTTCACCCGAGGTGGAGAGCATTGTTGGCTCGTCGAGTTACGAGGGGTTGATGTTCTATTTCGATGCAAACCCTCCTGTCGCGAAGCGGATTGTGGACAAGGGCCTCAATGCCGCCCGGGCTCGCGAAGCCGCAAGGAAAGCTCGCGAAGCAGTCCGCAAGAGTGCTCTGACAGGCGGCGGTCTGCCCGGCAAGCTGGCGGATTGTTCCGACCGTGATCCGGAAAACACTGAACTGTACATTGTCGAAGGTGACTCCGCCGGTGGTTCTGCCAAGCAGGGCCGCGACCGGAAGTTCCAGGCTATTCTTCCAATTCGCGGAAAGCTCATCAACGTGGAGAAAGCGCGCCTCGACAAGGTACTTCAGAACAACGAAATCCGGACGATGATCACCGCCATTGGCACCGGCATCGGCGATGGCGAGGGGGAAGGCGCCTTCAACCTGGAAAAGCTTCGTTACCACAAGGTCATCATCAT
>SXGT01132999.1_pt1 | contig 15515 bp, 15 predicted proteins | sample 3176221 | NCBI WGS metagenome assembly SXGT01 (sample SAMN11356862, study PRJNA531348) | freshwater metagenome | isolation source: freshwater sample F1-120 | place: China: Fuxian Lake, Yuxi | collected 2017-12-25
GAACTGGCACGCATCGGTCGGCATGGTGTCGGTCGATTGGTGGCCGCACTTGGGGCAGGTCAACGTGGAGGTGAGCAGCATTACAACACCCAATTCATGAGGATAGGCTCGATCGAGCCCCAGATAGCGGCCAGGCCGACCAGCACAGTTGCCGCAATCAGGAGGCCGACGATCCGGCGCGACCTGACATCAACCGCACAGGCGTCCCCCGGCGCACAGGCCGTCTCGCGCTTGCGCCACCACATGGCCCAAGCGACCACGAGCGCGACCGCGCTCAGCACCAGAAGCGGCGCGCGAATGCTCGCCAGCCCTACGAAGCTGCCGGCGAGCCCAGCACCCACGCCGAGCGAGGCGAGCGCGAGTGGCAGAACGCAGCAGGCCGCGGCGGCCGTGACCGCGCCCAGGCCCAACGCAGCCGCTATTGATGCGACACCCCGGACGGGCGGCCCACCCGGTGTTGAGGGTTGCCTTGCGACGGTATCCGTCATTATCTGTTCCTCGATGGGATCGGATTGCTGAACCGCCGCCCCGGAGGCGAAACAAGATCGAGAATCGACACCCCGATCATCAACACCAGCCCCGCATACAGCACCCATTCCGCCCGAACGCCGCGAAGCGACATCAGCAGGGCGGCGATGAGAACAAGCACAGGTCCAGTGACGCCTAACGCTAGGCGCAGCCAGGTCTTGTGACGAAGGCCGGTGCGGAGGTTCGCCGCCAATACGATGAGCGCGGAGAGCGGCAGAACGTATCGGATAAAGGGGCCTTCATACTGGCTCAGAAAACTCAGGCCGATCCCGGCACCGAGACTGCCAAGGGCGGGAAAGCACGCCGCACAGCCGAACGAGGCGATGATCGCGCCGATCACACCCGTTTTATCGGCCGTTCGCGTTAGGGAGTCCTCAGTAGGCACAGCCGTTCCTTTCACCCGCTCCGCCGCAGCGACTCACCGCGCTCGCCTTGGCTCCTCGACAGGATCATAGTCGAAACCTTATATGCACCCTCCAGCAACTGTAGGGTCAAGGGCCGTGGCTCTGAAAATCGGCGACCTCGCCAAGGCGACCGGCACAAAGGTGCAGACGATCCGCTATTATGAGGAGATCGGCTTGCTGCCCGCGCCGGCGCGCACCGAAGGCAACTACCGGACCTATGCTTCGGCGACCCTTCGCCGGCTGTCATTCATTCGCCGCTCGCGCGGCCTTGGTTTCAGTCTCGACCAAGTGCGAGAGCTGCTGGGCTTGGCCGACCATAGCGATTGGTCCTGTGCCGCGGTCGAGACGATCGCGCGCGAGCACAGGGCGGCGATCGAGCGCAAGATCGCCGACTTGGCAGCCCTGGATGGCGAGCTGGCGCGTATCATCGACCGATGCGGACACGGCACCGTTGCCGAGTGCGGCATCCTTGAAGCCCTGTCTCCTGCCTAAGACGGCAGTGCATTACCGCTTCTCCCAACAGCGCGCGCGGCTCGCAAGAAATACGTCCGGTTTCCTTGTGGTCGCAATCGGCCACCCGATCGCGGCCGTTCAGAACGAGAAAAGCCGTTGCGGAAACCAGCGTCAGAATGCAGGGTGGTAGCTGTCTTTCCTTGCGGGTGAACCGGCCTTCTCATGCTGATCGGATACGTCCGCGTCTCGAAAGCCGACGGCAGCCAGACGCTGGAGCCGCAGCGCGACGCGCTGCTCGCGGGCGGCGTCGACCCGAGCCGCATCTACGAGGACCTCGCATCGGGTCGGCACGATGCTCGGCCTGGCCTGACCGCGTGCCTGAAGGCGCTCCAGCCCGGCAACACGTTGGTGATCTGGAAGCTCGACCGGCTCGGCCGTGATCTCCGTCACCTCGTCATCACCGCAGAGGATCTGCGCTCGCGCGGGATCGGGCTGAAGGTGCTGACGGGTGCCGGCGCGCAGATCGACACGACGACCGCCAATGGCCGGCTCGCGTTCGGCATCTTCGCCGCATTTGCCGAGTTCGAGCGCGAGCTGATCACCGAGCGTACGCGCGCCGGGCTCGCTGCAGCGCGCGCCAGGGGCCGGTTGGGCGGGCGCCCGCGCAAGATGGACCGCTCGACGCTGCAAATGGCAATGGCGGCGATGAGCGACCGGAAGGCGGTCGCGGCTGAGGTGGCCAAGCGGCTCGGCATCACGACCACGACGCTCTACCACTACATCAACGGCGACGGCACGCCCAAGGCCCCCGGCCAGGCGCTCCTCGACGGGAAGGCGATGCCCAAACCTCCCACCCGGGCTCGCGAAGAGCGACAAGCGGCGTGACCGTCTGGCGAGCGCCCGTTCCAGCCGAGGCGCTCGCGACCCTGAAACGACGCCTCGCGGCGCTGCCGCCCCGGCACCCCGACCGCAAGGAGATGATGGCGTCGACCTGCCGGCTCTACGCCGTGTCGCGCGCCACCCTGTACCGTGCGCTACGCGGCGAGCACCGTCCCCGCGACGCGCACCGCTCCGATCGCGGGCACGCGCGCGTCATGGGCGACGGCGAGATCGAACACTGGTGCGAGATCGTCGCTGCGGTGAAGAAGAGCACCACCAACAGGAAGGGCCGCCACCTCTCGACCGCGCGGGCGCTCAGGCTGGTCGAGGAGCATGGGGTCCACACGCCCGATGGCCATCGCAAGCTCGCGCCCGGGTTGCTCACCATCTCGACCCTCAACCGACATATGCGCCGGCTCGGGTATGACCACGCGCGCCTGACACGAGAGCCCGCGGCCGTCCGTTTCCAGGCGGAGCACGCCAACGACCTGTGGCACTTCGACCTGAGCCCGTCCGACCTGAAGCAACTCGCGGTTCCCCCGCCCTGGGTCGACCTGGAACGGGGCGGCGCGCCCACGCTGATGCTGTTCTCGGTCGTCGATGACCGGTCGGGGCTCGCCTACCTCGAATACCACTGCGTATATGGTGAGGATGTCGAGGCGGCGCTCGGTTTCCTGTTCCGCGCCATGTCGGCCAAGCCGGACGGCACGACCAACCCGCTCCAGGGTATCCCCAAGCAACTCCACCTCGACAACGGCCCCGTCGCGAAGTCAGCCGTGTTCAAGCGGGTAATGGAGAGCCTGGACGTGATCGTCACTCCGCACATGCCGGCCGGATCGGACGGTGCGCGCACGACCGCACGCGCCAAGGGCAAGGTCGAGCGGCCGTTCCGGACGGTGAAGGAGGCGCACGAGACACTCTACCATCATCACCAGCCCGACACCGAAGCCGAGGCGAACGCTTGGCTGACCCGGTTCGTCGATCGCGAAAATGCGCGCGATCACCGGCACGAGGCTCACTCGCGCGTCGATGACTGGCTTGAGCGCCAGCCCGAGGGCGGGGTCCGCGCGATGTGCGCGTGGGAGCGGTTCTGCTCGTTCGCGCGCGAGCCCGAGCGGCGCATGGTCGGGCTGGACGCGCGGGTGTCGGTCGCGGGGGTCACCTACGAGCTCGACCCCGAGCTTGCCGGCGAGGCGGTCGTGCTGTGGTGGGGGTTGTTCGACGCCGAGCTGTTCGCCGAGCATGGCGACGAGCGCTACGGTCCGTTCGATCCCGTGGGCGGCCCCGTACCGCTCCATCGCTACCGCAAGCACCGCAAGAGCAGGCGCGATGTCCGCCAGGACCGCGTCGCCGAACTCGCGACCCGCATTTCCATCCCGCGCTCCGCGCTGTCGGGTGAGCCCGACCTGATCGCGCGCGAGCCGCACCGCGCCATGCTCGCCACCCGCCCATTCGACGGTCCCGACCGGTTCGAGGAGTTGGCGTTCGCCACGCCGCTGAAGGCGCGCGCGGCGATCGCGGAAGAGCTGCGCGTGCCGCTCGGCAAGCTCAGCGCGGACGACCTCCAATTCATCGCCGACCTGCTCGCCCGCACGCTGGTCCGCGCGGAGGTGATGGTCGCCATCCGCGAACGGTTCCCGCCCGGCCGCGCCCATGCGGGATGAGGAGCCTGCCCCATGCTGACCGAAGTCATGCACCACTACCGGCTTGCCCGACCGCCAGTCGATGTTGGGTTCTACGAGACTGAGCACCACAAGCAAATCGTTCACGACCTGCGTACGACGATCATGGCGGGCCGGCTGATCGCGCTCACGGCCGTGATCGGGTCGGGCAAGTCGCTGCTGGTGCGCAGGTTGCGCGAGGCGCTGGAGCGCGAGAACCGCGTTATCGTGTCGCGCGCGCTCAGCCTGGAGAAGGCCAAGATCACGGTGCCGCTGCTCGTGTCGGCGCTGTTCTACGACCTCAGCCCGGACAAGCTACCCACCATCTCGCGCCAAGCCGAGCGCCGCGAGCGCGACCTCCAGGAGCTGTTCCGCAAGGCTAAGAAGCCGGTCGCGCTCTTCGTCGACGACGCGCACGACCTCCACGCCAACACACTGAAGGCGCTCAAGCGTCTGGTCGAGCTGGTTCAGGAGGGTGGCGGGCAACTCTCGGTCGTCATGCTGGGCTACCCGCGTCTGAAGAACGACCTGCGTCGCCCCACCATGGAGGAGGTGGGTGACCGCACGACGCTGTTCGAGTTCGGAGGGCTGCGCGACCGGCAGCGCGACTTCATCGACTGGGTGCTCCGGGCTTCGCTGGAAGAGGGCGTCGAGCCCGAGGAGGTCATCACCGACGACGCGGCGACGCTGCTCGCCGCGCGGCTGAAGACGCCGCTCCAGCTCAGCCGCTACCTCGTCCGCGCGTTCGAGGCGGGGTTCGGGATCGGCGCCAAGCCGATCGACGGCACCATCGTTGACGGCGTGCTGTCGCGCCGCCTCGACGACATAGAGCCAGAGCTGAACCGGCACGGCTACGACGTGAAGGCGCTGTGCGACCAGTTCGACGCCAAGCCCGCCGAGATCAGGAAGCTCATGCGCGGCGAGCTGGAGGGTACACGGGCGACCGAACTAACGGACGAGATGCGCATCGCGGGACTGCCAATATGAACGTCTCACGTAGCGTGCGTCGCGTGGCCTGCGTCTCGCGTCCGTTTCACCCGAGGTGCGCCCGTTCTCAACTATAGTGCGCTAGAGCACGGCTTCGGTCTCACGGAGCGTGCGCCAGAATAGACCTATAATCTCGCGCCGGGCCGACCATCATTGCAGGCCGCTACACTTACCGTTGTTTAGCGTGGGATCAGCGCCTCGCCCTCTTGAACGTGTGACCCGCAGCGATATTCGGGGTCACTTCATCGAGACGATAGTCGAGCGCGACGACGGTCGGCAGCGCCTGTCTGATCGCGAGCGCCTGATCGGTGATCGGCACCACCGCGTGGTACTCAAACTCCAGGACTCCGCGGGTACTCAGGTGAATGGCGAACTGCTTGTCCTCATCGTCGACGAAGATGCCCTTCGCGGCCATCGCGGTGTCGTTCATTCGGCTGCCTTCACGCTGAACTCCATCCGGCAGGTATATCCATCGCTTGCTCGACCGACTGACACATCGCCGCCGTAGCTTTCCGCTATGTCAGACACGATCTTTAGGCCAAGCCCCGTGCCGGGTCCGGCGACGCCGTCATCCTCGCCCATCGTCGTGGTGAAGAAGGGGTCGAAGATCCGCTCGTGCAGCTCGTCGGGAATGCCGGTGCCATTGTCCTCGAAAGCCACCGCAACATGCCGCCCTTGACGACGGGCCTCAATGCGAACACGGCGCTCGTCGACCCGGGCGCGCTTCATCGACTTGATCGAATTGGTCAGAAAGTTGAGGAGCACGGAATCGAGTTCCGCCGCGTGCATCGGCGCCGTGCGCATCTCGACTGGCTGCACATCGACATGGAAGGTGACGCGTTGCTTGGCCATGTAGCTGGCGAACTGACGGGTGAACCGATCGATTGCGCCTTTCACTGACAGATCGCGTAGCTCGCGACTCTCGGTACGCGACATCAGCGCGCCGATATAGCCGCCGATGTCGAACAGCCGACCGGCGGTCCGCTGCAGGTCGGCATGTTGTGCCTGGAGATCGCGCTTGAGCCGATCGTCGGGCAACTCACCGATGAAGTCGTCGAGAAGCAGAAGATCGGCCTGGATTGCACTCTCCGCGCCCTTCACTTCATGACCGAACACGCTGATCGAGAGGCCTAACGAGGCAAGAATCCGGAGCATCTCCTCATATTCGAGCGACGCAGCGATCTTAGCTTCGACATCGGTCTCATAGTCACGCACTGCCTGCGCCAACTGGTGCAGATCCTCGCCGCGCGTTGCTCCATTCGCTGAGCCAGTGCTGTCGTCGGTCGCGCCGTGTCGGCGCAGCATTTGCTCGACCATGACTGAGGGACGAACCCGTGTGGAGGTAAAGCCCTTCTCACCCGCGCGCTGTTTACGCTGCCGATTTGCAGCCACCCGCAGTGCCGCCCATTCCAGCGCCCAACGGGTGAAGTGGCGCAGTTCCTCGAACGCCTCGTTCTCGATCAGGCCTTCGCGACTACTCGTCTCTTCCAGCAGCGGGTTCGCGTCCGAGGAAAGCGCAACGTGGCCGAAGAAGTTGAGGTTGTTGGCGGGAACAAGCAGGTTGCGCCGGCTCGTGTCGTACGCAAGCCTCAGCCAGTCGTCGCTCGCCTCGCCATAGGGCTGCACCCGAAAGCCATTACGGTAGATGCGGACACCGCCGAACTCACGTCCCATTCCGGCAGCGGCCGCTTGCGACATGCCTCCCAACAGTGAGCTTTCGAAAATGAAGTAGCGACTTTCGAGGCTGAACGCGCCCGTCGCCAGGTAGCGCGTCAAGCTCTCCTCACGCTCATCGATATCCAGCTTGGTTGATTTGACGCGGACAAATCCGACTCCATTCGCATCAACCCCCGCTTCGATCGTCGCCGTCGACTTGTCGAGAAACGAGCGCTCGATCGAGAACAATTCGGTTTGCGTCGCCTGTGTCACGTCGTTGATGACGACATGAAATCCCGGATCGGAGAGCGCATGCTCGAGCTGATCAGGCGCGGCACGGGCGATCGTGGCGAGCGGGAAAGGGGTTTGCAGCAGCACGACTGCCTTCCAGACCCGCTCGATCGCGGCTTGCGACCAAGCGTCGCGCAGGTCGACGATCTCGAGCGTCGTGCCCTGATCGCCCGGATCCTTGTCAAAGCGCTCGATGCGGCTGAAGACATCGGACAGGGACACGCCCGGTCGGAACGCCTCGTCCCAATCGAAGCGGACCCGGTAGCCAACCGGCTGGCCGGCAGGCTTCGATGTGAAGTCCAGACGCTGCCCAAGCCGTTGCACCGAGAACCGCCCGATACCTTTGCGACCGGCGCGGGTCCGTCCGAAGACAGGCGAGCGAGGTTCGTCCTCTTTGAGGTTGGTCGAGATGCGCATCCAAGACGAGCGGATGATCGCCTCGGTCATACCGGTGCCGTTGTCTGCGATTCTGAGCGTGCCGCCCACCTGAGCATGGCGCGTGAAGCTCAGCGTCACTTCAGTGGCGTCGGCATCATAGGCGTTCTTGATGAGCTCGGAGAGCGCCGTTTCCTGCTTGCTGACGAGTTGCTCGCCCAGCCGCTGGATATGCGCCGCATCGACCGAGAAGCGAATGGCGTCGGGATCGTTATCGACCGCGGCACGGCTGGCGGCCTCGATCAGGCGCCAGTCGGGATTGTCCTTCTTGAGCTCCTCGCTGACCTCCCTGACCCACGACGGCGAATCATTGCGGTCGTCGGGCGAACTGGTCGTCTCGCCTTCGCCGGTGGTGATGGTCATCGCCTTGGCAAAGCAAGCCTGCGCGCGACCGTTCTGGTCTCGTGACACATAGCCATCGGTAATCGTCATCAAGGAACCGACGCGGAGTCGGGCTTGCACCTCGCTACTGGCTTGCAATGGAAGGAGCATGCCGCCCTCGCCGAGCAGGCGAATGTACCAGGTGCCATCGACCCGGAACACCGTGCCCATCAGGGATCGTTCGTTCGCCTCGCTCATAGGCTACTTCTGGCGGAGGTCAGTGCCCTTTGTCTATCTGCTCGCTGTTCCTCGGAACCGCTCGACATGACCGAACCCGGGGGCCAAATCGATGGCGTGATCAGTATCTGGGCTTCTTTTCGATGTGGCGCTCGCTGAGATCGATGATCGTCTTGCCCAGGTTGGTGAAATGCAGCTGAACGGATGTCCGAAGATAGGGAAGGCGCAAACGGGCCCGAACGTCGTTTTTTGGGTCGGGTTACAAAATACCTCCAACAGGAAGGTGAACCGCACCGCCAACGACAACGCCTATCTGACATCCGCAGCTTTGGCGGACTTGCGCCTTGGCCTCGCGCCGCTCGGAGAGCGCCGGACGATCACGCAGACCAGCTCCTGCCTACGCGGCGGCGTGACCATGAAGCGGTTCACGCTCGAGTTCGGCACCCGCAAGCTGCCGCTCACCGTCCGCGCCGTACCTGGGTCGGGATGGCTCATCGAGGAGGCGATGCTCTCGCCCATGTCCTTACGTGGATCGGACCGCGTCACGCGCGCAATCGCGGCTTGGCGGACGCTCCTGTCTGGGTCAGACCGGCCGTATGAAGGTCTTCCTGGATTTCGAGGCGTCGTCGCTGTCCGATCGGAGCTACCCGGTCGAGGTCGCCTGGGTGTTCCAGGGCGGCCGCACGGAGAGCCACCTGATCAGGCCTACGCCCGAATGGACCGACTGGGACGAGGAGGCGGAGGCGATCCACGGCATCAGCCGCGAGACGCTGGCGGGCGAGGGCAGACCGCACGATCTCGTCGCAGCCCGGATGATCGAGGCGCTCAGCGACCATGACCTGTTCGCCAGCGCGCCCTGGTGGGATGGAAAGTGGCTCAGCGTCCTCCTGCGCGGTGCCGGTCTCCCGCGTCACGCCTTGCGGCTTCGCGATACCGACGAGGCGCTGCGATCGACAGCCACGGAGATCCTCCTGCCGGTCCTGCCCAGTGCCCGGCTCGACATTGCGGTGCACGCGCTCGTGTCGGCAGCAAACGCGGGCAAGCAGGCCCATACCGCCCATCGCGCGCTCGCCGACGCGCAAGGCGAGTATGAGGCCTGGTGTCGCCTGCGGCAGGCCGCGCGCGCGTTGGCCGTACAGAACGGTGCGGACTGAGCCGGCACAGTGCCGATCGATCCAGCCTGGATGATGGCCGCGCGGCGCGCGGCTCAATCGCTGCGGGCTTCGACACAGGCAACACGGGGAGCCGGACATTGCGTCTATGTCGTTCTCCTTCGCGATCGTGGCTTTCCGGAGCGTCATGGGCTTTATGTCGGGCAGACGTCCCGCGATCCCGACTGGCGCTTCGACCAGCACAAGTCCGGTTACAAGGCGAGCGGAGCCGTGAAGCGGTTCGGCGTTCGACTATTGCCCGACCTGTTCGAGCATTTGAACCCGCTGCAGCGCTGGGAATCGCTCGAGATCGAGGCCCCGCTCGCGGATGCGTTTCGCTACGCAGGAGTCGGCTGGGTTGAAGGCGGTCACTGAGGCAGCTCGGCGACCACAGCACCACCTGTTCCCATGATCGCCTCCGCTTCCCCATCTGACGCGGCATGCATGAGGACCTCAACCGCCTGGGCCTGATCGACGAGGACGATATCGCTCTCGACGCCGCCGCATTGTCACTGGCGGCGCTCGACCATCCCGGTACGGATCTCGCGCCCTACCACGATCTGCTCGACGCGATCGAGGCTCGGCTGCACGGGGTCGGTGGCGGTGCCGAAACGCCGGCCGAGCGCGCCGATGCGCTGGCCGAGGTGCTCGCCGACGAGTTCGGCTTCGGGGGCGATGCCGAGACCTACGACGATCCCGCCAACGCCGATCTGCTGAGCGTCCTCGATCGTTGACGCGGGCTGCCGGTGAGCCTGTCGATCCTGTGGGTGGCGATGGCGCGTCGGCTCGGCTGGAGCGCCGACGTGCTCGACGTACCCGGTCACGTCCTCGTCGTGGTCGGTGCCGAGGCGACGCCGGTGATCGTCGATCCGTTCGCGGGCGGGGTCCGCGTCGGTGCTGAGCGGCTGGCCGCGCTGGTCGAGGCGGCCACCGGTGCCAGGCGGGCCGTGACGCACCTCGCGGCGATGCCGAACCGCGCCGTGCTCGTCCGGTTGCTCCAGAACCAGGCGTCTCGCGCCGAACACGCGGGCAGGGGACGCCGCGCGCTTAAGCTCTACGCCCGCATGACGACGATGGCGCCGGCTTACCCGCAAGCCTGGTGGGAGCGCGCCCGGCTCGAGCTGGTGGATCACGAGATCGCTGCGGCGCGGGCCAGCCTCGGCGCGATGCTGGAAATCACGCGCGATCCGGAGCTGCGTCGCCGCGTGACGGAGACGCTCGACGCGCTGCCCGCGGGCTGATGCCGCGGAGTGCAGCGGCAGCCGGGTTTGGTTGGCACGCCGGCGCGGTCGAACCCTCAGGCCCGACTTTAAGGGCGATTAACCCAACGTCTGCAGTTGGAAAGGCGCAAACCTCCTACGTCAGTCCGGATGTGGGTCCTCGGGCATCACGTCAAAACTGGCCTCAACAGTGTGACGGCCAAGCTCGTTTACGCGTCGGGCTATTGCGAATCAGCCGGATCAAAGGAGAACAAGCGGGTCGGGAGTGAGGTCGGCGCGCCGGCTTTGAACCAGACCGTGTCCTGAATGCGGCTCACGGTCACGTAGATGCGCCCGTCCGGCCCCTCGGCGAAGGTGTCGGGCCAGCGCAGGCGGCGGTCGGTCAGCACGGTTTCGATCCGGTCGCCTGCAAGCCTGGTGATCGAGAAGTCGGTGGGCGAGGTGATGTAGAGCACGCCTGCCCGGCTCATCCACAAGCCATCGGCGACGTGCGTGGTCGCTACCTTGCGCAGCCCGGGCTCTCGGGCCGCCTCGTCGACTTCTGGCCGGAGCAGGGTGGTGTCGATCGCGTAGAGCGTGCGCCCGGTCAGCGCCTGGAAGTACAGGGTCGCGCCGTCATTCGAGATCGCGATGCCGTCGGCCGCGAAGAAGGGCTGGCGGCCGTCGGGGCGGCGAAGCGGTTTGCCGTCAATCTTGACGGTCACGTCGCCCTCGGGCTGGGTGCTCGAATGACCGTCGAGCGCACGGAAGCTCTCGCCCGTTTCCAGATCGACGACGATGATCGCGCCGCGCGCGCCGGAGTCGGTGACGTATCCGGTGCGGCCGTCGGGCGAGAAGCGGATGTCGTTCAGGTAGGTGCCCTGGAGCGCGACGTCGCCCGGCATCGTGATCACCTTGGTCACCCGATCGGTCGCGAGATCCACCTTCACCAGCTTGGGGGCACCCTCCACGATGCGCTCGTTGCCGGGTGCGCCTGGATCAAGCACCCACAGATGGCCATGGCCGTCGGGTACGATCGACTGCACGCACACGAAATGCTCGGCGACGGGCAGCTCGGTCGCTTTCTCGTTGCGCCACGCGTTCCAGCGCTCGTCCGGATAGGGTTTGAGCCCCCCGTCGGGCATGATCTCGGCGACGGAAATCGGTGCGTCGTCGGTCCAGCGCGGGAAATTGACGAAGCGCCGCCCGTCGGCGGTCACCGCGACGCCGGTGACCTGATGGTCGAACCGCGCCTCCTCGCGCAGGCGAATACCCCGTCGCGAACGCACGATCGCGCCGACGGCCAGTGCCGCGCCGACGGCGGCAAGGGCCGAGAGCGCGGCTAGCCTGCCCGGCGCGGGCTTTGGGGCTGGCCGAGCTCTGCCCGCACTGGTTTTCTGATTGCTGGTTGCACGGGGAATCTCGTCGATGCTCGTCGGGTCGAGTTCGGCAACGCCATTCTCGCGGTGCCGGAACGCCGACAGCGCCTGGTACACCTGCAAGCGCGCCCGGTTGGCGCTGCCCAGCGGACGGTGCGCGGCCAGGCTGTGAGCCGGGCGGAACGTCATCATCTCGTCGAAGAAGCGCACGCGCTCCGGTGAGTAGGCTTGTTGGCGCGGCAGCCGGATCGTCCCAATCGTCCGGTACGGGCTGATCTCGGTCGGCCAATCGACCGACGCGTCCTCAATTGGCTGACGCTCGGCATCGGTCCATAGCTGTGCGCGCAGTTTGAAGACGATGTCATGGTCGGCGAACGCGGCAACAGCCGCGTGGCGGAAGCCGTCCTCGTCCTGATGCGGGTCGAGCCGCCAGCCGGCAAGCGTCGCCTGAGCCGGCGAGGCGGGGATCGCGCCCAGCTTTGCGACGTGATCGCCCCAGCGCATCGCGGTCTGGCTGAAATAGCTGTCGGCGAGCGGGTGGCTGAACGGGTGGCCGAAGAAGTCGGCCTTGGCGCTGTCAGCCCCGAACGCGTGCAGCGCGCGGTTAAAGTTGCGCGCGGCGAACGAGACCGCGCTCTTCAGCAGCTCGGGGGCACCGGCCGATCCGCTGATCACCGTGCCGTCGCGCAGGAAACCTTTGGCCGTTCCGGACGGGAAGGTCGTGCCGGTCGCGAGCACGAAGTCCTGCACGGGCGCGTCGTGGCCGGGAAGCCGCTCGCCCTCGGCGCCGAACACCTTGATCGACATGCCGCGATGGGTCGACACGCGGTCGCCTAGCGTCTCGCCGGGCCCTTGCGCGAAGCGAACGGCGATCGGAAGCCGACCGGGCTTTGCGAACAGCCCCTGCGCCAGTTCGGGCGGCAGGTCGGGGACGATCAGCTCGCCCGTCACGCAGGCCGAGCTCTTGGCATGGCTGGCGCGCACGGCGCGGCCCTCGCGTTTTTCGACGGTTTCACTCTGACCGGTCATGCCGGCGATGATGCCGTCAATCGTCTTCTGCTCGTCGGGGTCGACCGTCTCGATATCGGGCTGGTAGCGCAGCGGGGTGTAGCTCACGAGGCGTTCTCCATGTCTTGTGCGAGGGTAGCCTGAGCCGATCCTGATTGGTGAACAAGCTTCGGGTTAGGAAGTGCCGTTCAAGTGCGTCAAAGGACTGCGATTGAAAACATATTGCACGCAGATCACGAGCGATCGGCCGGACGAGGCAGCCCGGCCGAAAGATCCGCGACTTCTCACTGCGTAGCGTCGAGGATGACGTCGACCGTCTCCTCCGGCATGTCCCACATCGGAAAGTGGCCGCTGGATTCAAACCAATGCAGCTCCGCGGACGGAAACGCAGCCTTCGCGCGCGCCGCCTGCCTCGGCAGGCAGAGCCTGTCATGTTTGCCCCACCCAATCACGATTCGGCCGGTGCGGTCGGCGGCGGGCCCAGTCTGCTCGGGTCCGGTCGCGAGGTCATGAACCAGCGCGTCGAACGTCGGTGTCGTACTAAGACCTGTCAGCTCGGTCGCCACCATCTGCGGATCAAGCGCCCACGGGCGCGCGGACAGTTGGGCCAGCAGTGCAGTGCGCGACGCCGCGTTGCGGCTGAGGATAGGCAGGGCCGGTCGGATCGCCCGCAAAAGGCGGCCCGACGCTCCAATGGTGGTCTTGAAGAAGGTGCGCTCCCACCCACGCCAGAACCCGCCCGGGTCAAGCGCGACGACGTTGCCGACAACGCCGCGCCGAGCAAGTTCGAGCACCATCCGCGCGCCCATCGAACTGCCGACGACGTCGATCCCGGCCAGCTCGTTGTCCACGATGTAGCGCTGGACGCTGCCGACCAGGCCGTCGAACGTCCCGCTGTCGCATTGCGCCGGCGTCGCGCCATGTCCGGGCAGGTCGATCGCGATCACCGTTCGACTGCCGCTGAGCGTATCCAGAATGGGACTCCACGATCGCGAGCTTCCGCCCAGACCATGGATAAGCAGCAGTTTGCGGCCGGTGCCGCGGTTAGTCTGATGCATCTCGTCTCATTCTTGTTACCTAAAGCGGCGCAACGAGCATGGCCCGTGCATGGTACCCAGCCTTCGCTCAGCGTTACGGGCGTTATCTGCAAGGCGCGGTGATGACTGGTGCGCCGTGCCGCCCGATCGCCGATCCGCGGTATGCACCTCACGCAGGCAGTCATCGCGTTAGATGCCTATGCAGCTCTCCGGTTGCCGACCCCTCGCGAAGCCTTGCCCGCGAGAAGCTCGAACTCGACAGCATCATGCGCGCAGAAGATGCGAACGTCGGTCCGATCGAGCGAGAGCCTGCGCAGCCGTGCCTGATTGGCCAGGCGGGCTTCGCGATCGACCTCCATCAGTCGCTGATAGCCGCGGAGGCCGGGCGGGCAGAGATACGTCTCGGATCCGATCTCGCCGCGGTAGAAATAGGCGTCGGCGGCGTGCAGTAACCAGTTGCCGTCGTCCTCACAGACCGCGACCCCACTATGTCCCCAGGTGTGGCCCGCAAGCGGTACGAGCAGGATCTCGGGCGGCAGTCCGTCGAGGTCGCGTACAGTATCGAACCCCATCCACGGCTCGCCGCCGCCGAGCGGATAGAGGCGCCAGTCCGACACGTCGTTCCACTGCGTTGGGCGATAGCGCCGCGTGCCGACGAACGCGCCGCCGCGGCGGCCATCGGCGACTTCCTTCTCGCGCGCCGTGAGATGGACGGTGGCGTTCGGAAAGTCCTCAATGCCGCCGGCATGGTCGAAGTCGAGGTGGGTCACGACGATATGGCGCACGTCCGCCGGCGAGAAGCCGAGCGCGCGAACCCGCGCGATGGCGGTCTCCTCGGGGCGCAGCTGGATATTGTTGAGCTTGAGGAAGAAGTCCGACAGCCGGCGGTGGGGATGATCGACGTCGCGTGTTCCGAAGCCGGTATCGACCAGGATCAGCCCAGCATCGCTTTCGATGAGTAGGCAGTGACAGACGAGGTGACCGAGCGGCCCGTCGGTGGTGCCGTCGAACAGCCTGCCGCCAGCCGGGCAACAGGTCCCACAGTTAAGATGATGGATGCGCATCGGCCGGGTCCCTAAAGACGATGTCTGAAGCGGAAGCTGCGGGATGATCCGCCGGTCCGCTCCGGGAGAGGCGCCGCGCCGTTTGAGCATCGACGGTGGCTTGAGTTCGACGCGAGCGCAGCCAGGCAGCCAAGGACCCGGCGATCAGTATCGCCAAGCTCACGGCCGGCAAGGCCCGCCCTCCTACGTTGGCCGATGGTGGAGAACTGTCGTGTTGCCCACGCGTCTCTGACTGGTTCGACACGAACTTCTCCTGATCCGGGATGCGTGGCTCACCCGTGCGGGCGCATCACCACCTTGATGACGCCGTCTTCCTTGTCGCGGAACTTGGCGTACATCTCGGGCGCGTCCTCCAGGCTGGCCGGATGGGTGATCACGAAGCTGGGATCGATTTCCCCGCCTACGATCTTCTCAAGGAGCGGTTTGGTATAGCGCTGCACGTGGGTCTGGCCGAGCTTGATGGTCAGTCCCTTGTTCATCGCCGCGCCGATCGGCAGCTTGTCGCCCATGCCGACGTAGACGCCGGGCACGGAGACGGTGCCACCCTTGCGGCAGCTCATGATCGCCTGCCGCAGCACGTGGACGCGATCGGTGGCCAGCATCAGGCTGGCCTTCACCTTGTCCATCACCGCGTCCGCCGCACCGTGCGCCGCCGCCTCGCAGCCGACCGCGTCGATGCAGCTGTCGGGGCCGCGTCCTTTGGTTCGCGCCTGCAGCTCATCGAAGACGTCCGTCTCGGCGAAATTGATCGTCTCGGCGCCGCCGGCCTCGGCCATGGCAAGACGCTCGGGCACCTCGTCGATCGCGATCACCCGGCCGGCACCC
>SXGT01212749.1_pt1 | contig 15515 bp, 18 predicted proteins | sample 3176221 | NCBI WGS metagenome assembly SXGT01 (sample SAMN11356862, study PRJNA531348) | freshwater metagenome | isolation source: freshwater sample F1-120 | place: China: Fuxian Lake, Yuxi | collected 2017-12-25
ACTCTGTCTCCCTGGGCAGTGGCCAGTGGTACTCCATCTCACCGAAGAGCACCGACATCTGCTGCAGCTCCTCGGGAAACCGTATGAGCGATTGTATCGCTGAATATTCACTGCAATGGACGGGGCCATGCGGAATGTCGGATATATGATGGTAGAGTTAAAAGATATCGCGAAAATTATTCAGCTCACATGTTGGGTCTTGGCAGGTTTGCCTAGAACAGCAGCGTGTGAGACAACGGGGCACCGCCGCAGGGGATGTGGGCAATCCTACAAACCTCTTCGAGGTTAAGGAGTTGGAATGATCGTCCTGGGAATCAATGCCTATCATGGTGACGTAGCGGCAGTGTTGGTGCGCGATGGGGAACTCGTCGCTGCTGTGGAAGAGGAGCGTTTTCGACGCGTGAAGCACTGGGCCGGCTTTCCCCATGAATCCATCCGAGTGTGTCTAGAAATAGGCGGTATTCAGCCTAAAGATATAGACCATTTTGCTATTTCGCGCAATCCCCGGGCTCATTTGTGGCGGAAGGCCCTCTTCACTCTGCGGAATCATCCTAGCCTAGGGTTGCTCCGTGATCGGGCACAAAATGCCGCTCGGGTGCGCGATGTTGCGGGGAGCCTTGCCGAGGCATTGCACCTAGACCGACAGCACATACAAGCTCGTCTCCATGGTGTGGAACACCACCCAACGCACTTGGCCAGTTGTTTTTTCGTCTCGCCTTTTGAGGAAGCGGCAGTCTGCGCCATTGATGGGTTTGGCGATTTTGTTGGCACGTCTTGGGCTGTCGGTCGTGGCGCGCAGCTGGATGTCTTAGATCGGGTGTATTTCCCCCACTCCCTCGGTCTCATGTACACCGCCGTGACGCAATATCTTGGCTTTCTCAACTACGGCGATGAATATAAAGTCATGGGACTCGCGCCGTATGGTGAGCCACACTATGCTGATGCGTTGCGTCAGCTCGTCTATCTGAAGCCCGATGGCGGCTTTGAACTGGATCTGTCCTATTTCCGTCACCATAGCGGCGGGGTGAATATGACCTGGGATGATGGTGCACCCAGCATGGAGCCCGTCTACACACACAAACTCGAACAGTTGTTGGGCCCTGTACGTCGTCCTGATGCACCTGTCGATCCGCAACACGAAGCGATGGCGGCTTCATTGCAAGTCGTGTTTGAAGAAGCCGCCACGCATGTGCTCAACGCGTTGTATCGTCGTACACGTCTGCCACAGCTGTGCCTGGCGGGGGGATGTGCGATGAACAGTGTCATGAATGGCAAGATCCGCGAGCGCACCCCCCTTCGAGGAAGTCTATATTCAACCGGCGGCTGGCGACAATGGCACGGCACTGGGGGCGGCATTTTATGTCTGGCATCAAATTTTACATCAACCACGCTCTTTTGTGATGAACCACGCCTACTGGGGACCAGAGTTTGACGAGGCTGCCATACAAGAGGCCTTACATGCGAGCCGCACGGAGCTCGAACGTCAGGGCTGTACGATACGCCGGGCAACGGACAATGACGAGTTGTGCCGCTGGACTGCGCAGTATCTCGCCGACGGCAATGTGGTCGGTTGGTTCCAAGGGCGGATGGAGTGGGGGGCACGTGCCCTCGGGAATCGCAGTATACTCGCGGACCCACGGCGTGCTGATATGCGGGAGATTATCAATACCAAGATTAAATTCCGTGAAAAGTTTCGCCCCTTTGCCCCCTCTATAATAGTAGAGGCCCTGCATGAGTATTTTGTTGGTGCCGTTGCCGATCCCTTTATGGTCCAAGTCTATCCCGTGCGTCCAGAAAAGCGCGCGGTGATTCCCGCGGTGACGCATGTTGATGGTTCAGGACGGCTGCAGACTGTGCATCGCCAGACGCAGCCTCTGTATTGGCAACTGCTGAAAGCTTTTGCAGATCTCACAGGCGTACCGGTGCTGCTCAATACATCCTTCAATGAGAACGAACCTATCGTGCATCAACCGACGGAGGCGCTCGATTGCTTCTTGCGCACCCATATGGATCTCTTCGTATTTGGTCCGTATCTGGTGCAGAAAGGCTAAGGCACCTGCCTCACGCGCGTCTACTCCGCTGCATACGCTCCTTGACCAGCGGCGCCATAACGCGTACAAGAGGATGCTCCGCAGAGAGGAGAGGCCGCTGTATCAACGGCACTCCAGCGACCGAACGACGTGCTCCGCCATGTCCCCTGCGTCCCCTCAGCGCCGTGGAATACCGTGAGCGTGGCAGTGGTGCACCGGAGTGGCGCAAAGAAACACGTGTACCATACACTGCACAAGGAGAGACAACCATGCCGTTTTATGAAAAAGGCAATGTCCGCATCCGCTACGAAGAGGCCGGGTCCGGTTTCCCACTCTTGGTCATGCCTGGTGGCGGCTTGGACTCCCGCATCAGCAATTGGGCGACCGCACCCTTCAATGCCATGGAGGAGTTCAAAAAAGACTTCCATTGCATCACCATGGACCAGCGCAACGCCAATGGCGGCGAGTCCAGCGGGCCCATCCCGACCTCAGACCCGTGGGGGGCCTTTGCCGATGACCAACTCGGGGTGATGGACCACCTGGGCATCCGGGAGTTCATGGTGCTGGGGTGCTGCATTGGCGGCCCGTTTGTACTCAAGCTCATTGAGCGGGCCCCCGACCGCGTTATGGCCGGCGTGCTCTGCCAACCAGTCGGACACCGTCCGGAGAACCCGGACGTCATGTACAGATCTGGCCATGATATCTGGGGGCCTGCGCTGTGCGCCCGGCGACCCGACGTGACCATGGCAGCCGTCGACGCGTACCTGCACCAGCTGTATCGCACCCCAGGAGACTTCGTGTACACCGTGTCACGCGACTTCGTACGGTCGTGTCAGACGCCGATGCTCATCATGCCGGACGACACACCGGCGCACCCGTACCCGATCTGTGTCGAGGTCGCGGCGCTGGCGCCGCAGTCCGAGGTGACGATGTATCCCTGGCGGGAGCCGAAGAGCCTCATCCCCCAGGCGGTACGCCACGTGCGTACCTTCCTGCGGGCGCATCAACCTGTGGCAGCTGCCCGCTAAACAGGTGGGCAGACGCGGCCCCGCATGACGTGGACGGCAGGGCCGAGACCAGTGGGCTGCTCTCGGCCCTGGGACGCACTCAACCTCAAGAGGGAAGGAAGGCGCAATGGATTCAACCCGTAAACCGGTCGCCGTGGTGGTAGGAGCGACCTCGAAGTGGCAGGCCGATGGCCGCAATACTAAACTCGCGCACGGCAAGGCGATCGACGACAGCGACCTGCCCGTGGGCGTGCGCTGGGGCGTCGGCGGCGCTATCGCCCAAAAGTTTGCCAAGGAAGGCTTCGTCGTCGCGCTGACGACCCGGCAGGCCGCCAATGCCACGGCCCTGGAGCAGGCCATCACCGCGCAAGGCGGGGCCTGCATGATTGTCGAGCTGGACCTCGTGTCGCAGGCCTCCATTGCCAAGGCGTTTGCGACGATTCGCGACAGCGTCGGGGATCCGGAGGTCGTAGTCTACAACGCCGGCTACCTGGAGGGGCGTGACCTCCCGCCCGAGAAGGAATTGCTGGAGCACTTCCCCGTTGACATGTTCGACACCGCACAGCACATTGCCAGTCGTGGACCGTTCTTAGTGGCCAAAGAGGTATTGCCCGCCATGCGCATGCGTGGCACCGGCTCGTTTTTCTTCTCGAATAACTCGTCGTCCTTGCGCGGACGTAAGCGCCAGACCGGCCAGTCGCTCTATTATCCGCGTGTGATGATGCGCACGCTGGCACAGGTGCTCACGGAGGAGTATTCCGAGTATGGCGTGCACGTAGCCAACGTGGTGATCGACGGCCTCATCGACTCCCCCGGCACGCACGCCCTGCAGAGAGCGCAGCAGCAGCCGGACGTGGTGATGAATCCCGTGAAGATCGCCGAGGCGTTCTATTACCTCCACACGCAAGACCGCTCCTGCTGGACGCACGAGCTGCAGCTGACGCCCTTTGCGACCAAGCCGAGCGTGTAAGCACGTGACAGCGTGGTGACGACATCCCACACCAGCAAGGGTTCCAGAATCCACTGTTCTGGAACCCTGCCACGACGTAGCGAGGGCCGGATGTGCCGCAGTCTACCTACTGATAGATCTGAGAGTTCCTAGTGCTTGAGACAGTCAGGACAGCGTTGCCCCCCTCTGGCAGTCTCGACAATCGTTGTCCACGGCCATCCCATACCCCTTGGTGCCCCGCGAGGCTCATGTTGCATCAGCCCACGCGATGCGCACCCCTTCGCCGGCATGATCCGCGAGGTCGCCGCTGACGCAACAGCCATCGCGCGAGCCACAAGGAGCCTTGCTGCTTCGTCCCGCTCCTCGGTTGACTCCATGCCTCGTCTATGCTAGATCAAGACGCTTGGTGTATATTGGGAGATGCGAGTGGAGCGTGCATGACACCTCCCTATGGGCGCACGACTGTCAGGCGAAGCCGCAAGACGAACGGAGTGGCGCATTGTGAGTGCGAGGAAAAGGATGAGCCGTATGCCAGTGGGCCTGGGTGTTGGATGGAGCCTCGTCATCGGGGTGCTCCTCTGCCCAAGCGCTTACGGGGCAGAGTGGGCTATAAAAAGGCTCTATACGCCCCAAGGAGTGTTTGAACGCTGCGTGGTGGAATCGCCCACGCTGTCGATGAGCGATGGTTACCAAGACACGCAAGTCACAGTCATCGTAAGCACGCAAACCATCCTGGTCAAAGCGAAAGCCCCGCTGGACAACGCTTTCAACGATATCGGCTTGCAAATCGGGAAGCATGGCGTGGTCAAAGCGGAGAGGGTGGTTGAGGAACGCTCCGCCGTGTTTAGTGACCAGTTTCGTGACATTCTCATACAGCTTACGCAGGATGTTCCACCGGGGAAAAAGGGTCGGCCCCCTCCCACGCTCAAGCTCTATCTCCGCTTCTGGCCGACGTGGCCAACGAGGGGCCTACAGACGGTTGACGTCAGTCTGGAGGGTTTTCGGAAAGCGTATACTGAGCTTGACATGTGTAAATAGCGCCTGTCTCTACGGGCAATCGTGTGCACGCCTTAGGAGGAGTACTCATGGGACTACGGACAAAATTTAACCTTGCGCTGCTGTTTGTCTTTGCCGTCGGTTTGGCGGTGACGAGTCTGGTGTCCTATCGACTGTTGCAACGTAACGCACGCGATGAGGTCGTACAGCATGCCGGGATTATGATGGAAGCGGCGCTCGCCGTACGGAGCTACACCGTCAAACATGTGAAACCCCATCTCGAAATGCAACTCCAGCGCGTGTTTTTGCCGCAATCAACCGCCGCCTTTGCCGCAGTCGAGACGTTTAATGCGCTGCGGAGCAGATATCCTGAATACTCCTACCGTGAAGTTGCACTCAATTCGACTAATCCGAGCAATCGTGCCGTGGAATGGGAGGCCGACATTGTCCGCGGGTTTCGCTCAAGTGCCAGTACCACAGAAGACATCGGGGAGCGCAGCTCAGCCACGGGCAAGACGCTCTATCTGGCACGCCCTATCCAAATCCGTGACAAAGCCTGTCTGGGGTGCCATGACACCCCCGCCGTTGCCCCCGCCACCATGGTGAAACTGTATGGCGATGCCAATGGTTTCGGCTGGAAGTTGAACGAAATCATCGGTGCACAAATCGTTTCGGTGCCGATGTCCCTCCCGATTGCCAAGGCCGAGCGGGCCTTCTATACGTTCATGAGTTCGCTGCTCGGCATCTTTGTGGCACTGTTCCTGATCTTAAATCTCATGCTGCATTTTGTCGTGATCCGTCCGCTGGACCGGATGGCATACGTCGCGGACGCCATTAGCACTGGCAATATCACGTTAATGGATTTGCCGTCTACCGGCAAAGACCAGGTAGCAACGCTCGCGCGCGCCTTTAATCGTATGCGTCGCAGCATCGAAATGGCGATGAGACTGATGACCGAGGGTGACCAACGGCGCTCATGACACACCGCCTGTGTGCTGCGCGGCCTTCCGAGAAAGTGGTTGTATGAAACGCGTCCTCATCACCGGCATTACGTCCTTACACGGTTGGCCATTGTACAAGACCCTGACCACACAGCTGGGAGCCCAGCAGGTGCTGGGCCTGTGCCCGCCGAAAACCCGTCTGGCGGGCTTTCCCGTCGGCAATGTGTTGCCATGCTGTATGAATGATGTCCCTGGACTCCGTGCCGCCTTTACGCAGTTTCGTCCCACGCATGTCATCCATGCGGCCGGCATGTGTGACCTGGACGTGTGCGAATTGTGGCCGAGTCTGGCGTATCAGCGCAACGTCGAAGGGGCCAGGAACGTGGCCCAGCTCAGCCGCGACTGCCACGTGCTGTATTGCAGCACGGATCTCATCTTTTCAGGCCACGAGCCTCCCGCTGCCGGCTATGACGAAGCCAGCCCGCCGGACCCCATCAGCATGATTGGCACCACCTTCCTCCAGGCCGAGCAGGTTATCACGCAAGTACCGGCAGCGCTGATCCTGCGGAAAGGGTTACCGATGGGCGAATCGTTCAGCGGTCGCAAAGGGCCACTGGACTACCTGGCGCATCGCTTTCGGCAGCACAAGCCCCTGACGTTGTTTTACGACGAACTGCGCTCGGCTCTCTATCTCGACGACTTCATCACCGGGCTCTGTGTGCTGTGGGAGCAGGAAGCCACGGGTCTGTACCATTTCGGGGGGCCACAGCGCGTCAGCTTATACGCCATTGGTCAGTATCTCATGGCCACCCGCCCCTATGATCCCGCCTGTCTCCTCCGGGCCTCGCGTTTGGAAGACCGCACCGGTTTACCGCGTATCGGCAATGTCGCGCTGCATTCGCAACGGGCCTATACGGCGATGGGCTTTACCCCGCGGGCCTGGCCGTAACCACCCTCCGCAGAGGCGTTACCGTGGTGCGCGGTACCACACTACCTGCGGCGCCATGCCAGCAGGGCAGGCCGCACGAGTAGGCGGGACGTGCTGGTCGCCGCGTGGCGCCGAGGCGAAGCGTTCTGCCAATCATCGCAGTAGAGAGGTTACGTAAACGGAGGGAGGCCATGTCCTCGCCAATGCTCGTCTCCACTTGCTCGTGATAGGGCGCCAGCCAGGCACACGCGCTGTCCGACAGTTGCGACCATTCAATCAAGCGCTTATCAAAGGGAATCAGGGTCAGCAAGTCAAATTGCCACCAGCGCTTGCCACTCGGATGCGGTGGCATGTCATCATCCGTCGTGACCACATAGAGGTTTTCCAGGCGGATGCCACCCCAGCCTTCCTCATAGTAGCCCGGCTCATTCGACACCACCATTTATGCCATGCGACTCCGAGTCCAGTCGCTCTTGATGCAGAGGATTCCCGCATCTTGCTCGGGGCTCTCCCCGGTATTGGTATGAGCATCCGCGTTGTGCATTCAATGCTTGGGGCAGAAGATGCGGGAAGCCTCCAACAGCAGCGCTGCTCCCATGTGGGCGCCTGAATGCCTGACCACTGCGCTCAAGCCGACAGTTCACTATACTGAGCATAGGCCTGGGGTTGAGGAGGGTCTTGCCCCTCAAGCGCCAAGCTGCGCATGATAGAACCTAAAGGTGCAACTCCATGAAGACGAACATCGCTTGGAGGTCTTCAGGCACTGCACGGTCAGGGGGGATGTCCGGGACACTGAGACTACGATACAGACCTTGGGCGGCGATGTGCCTGGGGCCAGTATCCAGGCGCATCTGCACATAGCCGAGTGCCCGGGCTGCGCTGATGAGTGCAGTGGCTAACGCGCGACCAATGCCTTGGCCACGGAACGTTGCGTCCACGACTGCACAACGCGCGGCATGCACTCCGAGGCGCTGAGCCGCCAGGAGGTATGCGTCTGGAGCTGGCTTGCCCTTGGAAACGTCGGCAGCAGTCACCAACACCGTCGGGATGGGCAAGCCAGTGTGGGTGAGCTTGAGCAAAGCCGACTCGTGCGTTGAGCTGGTGGCAATCGCCCATCGGCTAGGATCAATCGTGCTCAGGAGTCGCCCTGCGCCCATGAACGCGACAAGCTCGTTAGCCTGCTGGCGTTCGAGGGCCTCGATGACGGTTGCCTCCTGTTCTGCATGTAGATGTGGTGTAACAATCCGCATGGTTTCCACAGTCGTTCGCCCGTGCAGCACTGCTGCGATTCTTTGCCATGGGATCTGATGCCTCGCAGCCCAAACGCGCATGTGGCGCTTGGCCATCGCGTTGGAATCGACCAGCACACCATCGAGATCGAAGATGACCGCCTCAAAATTCGAGACATCTAACCAAAGATATATAACTGTGTTATAATGCTCCCTGCCAAGACAGGAGGGCGCTATGCAATGTAAGAAATGTGGTTCGTTATCGTTCGTGAAATCCGGTTTTGTCCGGGGACTGCAACGGTATAAATGCAAGAATTGTCGCTGCAATTTCACAGATACGCCGCTGCGGGGAAAGCCTGCGGCGATGAAGGCTCTGGCGGTTTTGCTCTACGTGATGGGTAACGCCAGCTACGGGATGATCGCCCGGCTGTGCAAGGTCAGCGATGTCGCCGTTTACAAATGGATACGCAAGGAGGGCACGTGCCTCCCGGAGCCCGACGCCAGGCCGTCTGCCGGGATCGTGCAGATCGATGAGATGTGGCATTTTGTCGATGGAAAAAAAATAAAGTTTGGGTCTGGCGGGCCTTTGACCCTGTGGCACAGCGAACTCTGGCCGGGGTTTTGGGTCGGCGTGATGATGAAACCTGCCGCAAGCTTCTCGACAAAGTCGGGATCGAAGGCAACAGCTTTGTAACGGATGATTGGGAGGGTTTTCATCGCCTGATCCCCGCAGAGCAACTCTCGACCGGCAAGGACCTGACCTTGCCCATCGAACAGGATAACGGGAATGTCCGCCACTATCTTGCAAGGTTTCGCCGTCGTTCGAAAGTCACCTCCAGGTCGGAGCATATGGTCGACATTACGTTCAAAATGCTCGCTTTTTACCTCACGCCCCACAACTACGAAGCCCTCCAAAATAAGTTTTTATATATCTTTGATTAGGTGTCTCCAAAATTCATTGCTATACAACGCCAGGCCTGAGCCGCTGCCGAAAGCAGGAGCGGACGCTGGAGCCAGTCGGCTCCAGGCCCTTGTTCGGCCCCCACCTGAGCCCGGACCTGGCCTTGCCGTGTCCCTACTGATGACGGAATCCTCCCGGAGTCTACTGTTGCCGTGTGCCTGGCGCCGTTTGTATCGCTTCCCACAGCTTCGGCGCCGTGTACGGCATATCGATGTGGTCAATGCCCAGGGGCGCCAGCGCGTCCATCACGGCGTTGGCGACCGCAGGGGGCGCGCCATTGCAGCCGGCCTCGCCGACCCCCTTGACCCCGAGCGGATGGAACGGATTCGGCGTGACCGTCTCGCCCAGGATGAGCGGTGGCACATGGCGGGCGCGCGGCACCGCGTAATCCAGCAACGAGCCGGTGAGCGGCTGGCCCTCGTCGCTGTACAGCATCTGTTCGTAGAAGGCTTCACCCAGTCCCTGGGCCACCCCGCCGTGCACCTGGCCTGCGACAATCTTCGGGTTCAGGACCACGCCACAATCATCCACCAGCACGAGTTTGTCGAGCCTGGGCTCCCCGGTCTCGCGGTCAATGTGCACTATCGCGACGGCGGCCCCAAAGCCCCAGGCTTCGCGCCCGGGAGCGAAGAAGACCGTCTCTTGCAGGCCAGGCTCGAGCCCGGGCACCGACCGGCCATAGGCCGTGGCGGCGATCAGGCGCCAGGGAATGTGCCGGTCAGGTACGCCAGCCACCGCGAATCCGCCCTCGCTCTGCACGATATCTTCGGCAGCCGCTTCGAGCAGATGTGCCGCAATCTGCCGGGCCTTCTCAACCACGCGCTGCGTGGCCAGCGCGAGCGCCCCACCGCCCATCACGGCGCTCCGGCTGGCAAACGTGCCGACCCCCTGCGGCACCACCAGCGTGTCCCCGTGGCGAATCGCCACCTGGTCCATAGCGACGCGTAACTGGTCGGCGACCACCTGCGCGAAGACGGTCTCATGGCCCTGGCCGTGAGAACTGGCACCAGTGAGCACCGTGATCGCTCCGGTGCGTTCCACGCGCACCGTCCCGCTTTCAAAAAAACCGACCCCGCTGCTCGGCTCCACAAAGGTCGCGATGCCCACGCGACCAGCTCGCCACGCGCCCGCGCCACATCGCGCTCCTGGAGCATCTGGTCGTAGTCCGCGAGACGCAGCGCTTCCGCGAGGGCCTTCTCGTAGTCGCCGGAATCGTATTCCACGTTCAGGCCCGTGCGGTACGGGAACTGCTCCGGCCGAATGAAGTTTTTGCGCCGGATGTCCAGCCGGTCCAGGCCGAGGTCGCGCGCGGCCTTATCAATCAAGCGCTCGATGTTGAGCACCGCCTCTGGCCGGCCGGCGCCGCGATATGGCCCGGTCGAGACGGTGTTGGTCAAGACCGCCACCACCTCCACGCGGCAGTGACGAATCTGATAACAGCCCGTGGCCATGAGCATCATGAACTGTGGCGGAATGGCACTGACGGTGTGCAGGTAGGCGCCAAGGTTGGCGACCACGTGCACCTTGAGGCCCAGCATGGTGCCGTCTCGGGTGAGCGCCAGCTCAGAGGTCATGATCTGGTCGCGACCCTGATTCGTGGAGAGAAACTCCTCGCCGCGCGTGGCGACCCACTTGAGCGGGCGACCGAGCCGCAGCGCCAGGTGGCAGGCCAGCGCTTCCTCCCGGTAGAGCGGTCCCTTACTCCCAAAGCCCCCGCCCACGTCGGGGGCGATCACGCGGAGGCGATGCTCCGGAACGCCGAGCGCGGTGGCGAGATCCGCGCGGGCACGGTGCGGACCCTGGGTCGAAAGCCACACCGTGAGATCCCCCGGAGGTTCCGGCTTCGCCAGGACGCCGCGCGGCTCAAGCGCCATGGCCACCAGCCGCGGACTGGCGAGACGCAGGCGCACCACATGGTCGGCTGTAGCAAAGGCCTTGTCCACGTCGCCGCCGTGTTTCGTTACCCGGTAGCAGACATTGTTGTCAAGCTCTTCGCGCGCCAGCGGTGCACCGGGTGCGAGGGCCTGGGCGGCCGTGACGACCGCCGGCAGTGTGGCATACTCCACCGTGATGGCGGCGGCGGCATCCTGCGCCAGCGCGCGACTCGTGGCCACGACGGCGGCGACTGGCACCCCGACCGCGTGGACGGCACCGCGGGCCAGCAAGGGATGCGGCGGGATCTGCATGCCCGGCACGAGGGGGGGCCCCGGGATGTTGAGGAGGGTCACTGGAATGTTGAGGTGCTCGCTCAGGTCGTCTCCGGTTACAACGGCGACGACCCCGGGCATCGCCTGCGCCGCGTGCACCTGGATAGAGAGGATGGTGGCGTGCGGGTAGGGGCTGCGCAGGAACGCCAGGTGCAGCATGCCCGGCATCTGCATGTCGTCCACATAACAGCCCTTGCCGGTGATCAGCACAGGGTCTTCGACGCGCCGCACTGACTTGCCGATGAATCCGCTTGGCGTAGGCTCTGTTGTCATGGCATACCCTCGTCACTTGTTGATGTGTGTCTTTGCTCCGTTGCCCTCGCCCACAGCCCTATATACTGCTTCTGTAAGTGTTATGTTTCTAAGGACCATTATTGTGAGCGGACCTCCTTCCCACGTGTCCGTGAAACTCATGCCGAACGCTGGCGGTGAGCGGCTGGGCATAGCGGGAGCGAGGAACGAGCGGACGCTATGCCCAGTCAACTCCACTGCTTGGTTCGGCGGTTTCTTGGGGTTGGTTTACTTTCCGCCGTTGTAGCCATCGCGTGAACGATGCGGCACTTTCAGTCGACTGCTTGCCCATCAACAGCCCTTCAAGACCAATATCCTCATCGAGTTCGGGACAATATATGCTATAGACAGCACCGCTGATCTGCATCGTGGCACGCTCTGTCGGTGTGCCATGCGCCAGACGGGGATACCAGCCAATAGGCACAGCGATACTGCGCCCATCTTCAAGGTCCACAGCTATGGTATCGTCGGTGACGGTCACGCTGACTATTCTAGGCAGGCTGAGTGTTGTCACGGCCAAAGGCGTCCCATTCATGTCTCAAGGTCTCCACATGCGCACGCATGATGCGCTCGATGTCTCGTAATTCTCGACGATTGCACCCATGATTTGTGGCCAGGGTGACGTCAGGATCGAGCCAGAATTTCGCGCTCCGGTTTTCACGGTCTGCGTGCATATGACGCGGCTCACCGCAATCATACGCGTAAAAGTAGAAACGCTATGGGCCAGTGCGTAAAGCCGTCGGCATTGTGACAGATCACCTCTCCTCTCTCTTTTGTCCTCACTCAACGTACCACCCTATCGCTTTAAGGGCTCGGACTCCGTGTGCATTAGACAGCCGCACGCTGCGCCTCAGCCGCTGCCGGCGGTTGTTCGGCGGAGGCTAATGTTGTCCCGCATGCCTGCCTCCCGTGTTATGCTGTCTGGGCACGGCCGCTGGGCTGGGGCACCGGCGCTGGGTGTGGACACTCCCGTGGTGGTGAGGTCCACGCTAGGTCGGTTGTGCTGGTTGCGCCAGGGCTATAAACGACCGCCAGAAACTGCGGACTACCATACCAGAAGGCGTAGGTTTCCCCCGCTGAGCGTGATGCTGTTTGTTGGGATGTTACCCTCTCCGCAGTGTCTGAAGCCATACTGCCGGGCCAGCCTCTCCTGCTACCATGCGACCTCGAGATCGTTTGTGGTGATACGCCAAAAATCGTCGTCACGGCGCATGCGCTCGCTCAGGGCAAGAGTGCGGGCGTGCATCTCCTCTGAAGCGAGTTGTCGGCGGTCTCCATGGCCGGCCAGCACCCACGTAAAGGTGTGCTCCCGAGCTAAGCGTTCCAGCGAGTCAGCCTGCAGGCGCCAATCATACCAGCACTGCCGCCGGAACGCCGAGAGATCCTGGCGCGCACGGCTCCAGTAGAGGGAATCGCCACTGAACAGATACATCCCATCCAGGAGAAAGCTGACGCTTCCTTGGGTATGCCCTGGAAGCGGGATGGCCAGCAACCCTGGGACGAGCTCCTGCGGCTCCGTCCCCGCAATAATATGGGTGGCCCAGGGGGCTGCATCACAATCGGCCTGATGTATCCAGACCCGCGCCCCAAAATGTGCGGCATAGCGGTCGGACTCTGCCGGGTGGTCGCGATGCGTCAGAAAAATATCTTGGAGCCCGCCCAAGGCTTCAAGCTGGCGGACCAGCGGCATCGCGAAGCGCGGGCTATCAATGAGACAGTTCCCCCCCCCCGCTCGCTGCACGAAGAAGGCATTCGCACCAAAGGATTTCGGGGAGTTGAAGCCGCAATAGGAGACCCCCGGAGCGAGTGCCTCAGGGTAGAGGTTGGTTACGTCCAGCTTCTCTCCGGTGACACCAATCGCTCCTACAGGACACGCCAGGAGAGCCTGCCGGGCAAGGCGACGTTCCTCTTCTGTGACAGGTTGGCGGATGAACGCCGACTTGCCGTTGACCTCGGTGATGAGCTGCGGGGCAACTTGCCGGACAGCATCACAGTTGATACAGCTCTCGCGCACAAACCACGAGCCGCTGACGTTCTCTGCGCGTCGCTTTTGGGTGTCTGCCATCAATGGTCCTCCTAAGATTGGTGATGATATCTATCAAGCACTTCGATACGGTCTGAGGAGAGAAAGATCATACTCTCGATTTGCTCCAACAGCATAATTGAAGGGTGACAGCCTCCGCTGGCAGCGTGACGCGAAAGTGAGGCGGTTGCGTGGTCTACGGACCAACACAGAGATTCGGTATGGTGAGGCGTGTAAAAAGATGTGGCGAAGCGACCGCCGAAGGAGGATAGCGCTCCAACGCTTTTTTGAACTCAGGATGAGCAAATGCCGTTCGGAAGTGGGCGGATGATTCCCACACTGCGTAGTTCATGAAGACTGTGCTACCGGCAATTCCTCTATGCAACTGCGTCGAGATGTAGCCTGGCTGCTGCTTCATCCAATTGGCGTCGGCTTCCCACGCCTTGAGAAGGGCCGGAATGTCTTCCTCTGCTACCTGGAAGACGTTGACGAGAACGACCGGCGACACCTCAGCATTTACTTGCTGAAAGATCGGGACGTTCGGATCGAGCGGCTTGAGCTGGACCATCTGGCATCTCCTTTAGTAAGAGGAACGGGAAAAACAGATCAACTGATCATACGGCGCGAACTGGGATGGCGCCGAACGCCCGCGGTGAGCCGCGTCAACAGCCAGAGCGAGGTACGAGCGGAGCAACTGTCTTGATTGTCAAGGGGGCCTTGTCTATTATTTTAGTTTTAGACCTCCTGGGGACTCCAGGACGTCCGAGGCTTCAGCATGGCGTTGAGAATCGTCAACAGCTTATGCATGCACGCCGTGAGGGCGACTTTTGTGACTTGCCCCGCCGCGAGAAGCCGTTGAGACAAGGCGTTGATCTGTGGGTTGTCGCGCGTCGCCACCAGCGTGCCCCTGTACAACACGGTGCGCACGTGAGCGCGGCCTCCCCACATCGTGCGTCGGCCTCGCAGGGTTCCACTGTCACCATTGAGGAGCGCCACGCCGACTCAGGCCGCGATCTGCTGCCGTGTCAGCGTCCCCAACGCGGGCAGTTCCCCCAGCAACGTGCGGGCACACACGGGCCCCATGCCCTTGGCACGCTGCAACAGCTCGTCATTATCCCGCCACAGCGGACTGGCCCGCAGCGCCGTCTCGAGATCCTCCTCCAGCGTCGCCAGGCGCGTATGGATCCAGGGGATGTGGGCCTCAATGTCTGTCACCAGGCGCGCGTGCGTCCCCGCCAGGCGGTGCGGCTCCGCGGTCCGCATGCCGCGCAGTGGCTGGCGGCGCCCCAACAGGGCACGCAGCGCTTGCGTCTGGGCGTCTGGCAGCGGGCGAGGCGTCGGGCGGATCACGGCGGCACCATGCGCCAGCGCACGCGCATCCAACGCCTCCGTCTTGGCCCATTGTCCGGTGGCGCGCGTACGATCGCGCGCCTGCCGCGGGTGCACCACGACGACGGGCAGGCCCACCGTGGCCACAGTGCTGGTCCCCAGGCGTTCCAGGCCGCCCGTGGCTTCCAGGACAATCAGCGTGGGTTGGATGGCCTGGAGCCGGTCGACAAGCGTCGCCACGCCCCCGGCATCGTTGGGGACGGACCACCGCTCCCCGGCGGGGCACAGGGCCATGTTCCACTGGGCTTTGGCCACATCAAGACCGAGAAAGCATGGCACGTCACTCCTACGCCCTCCTGTCCACCCGACCTTGCGCATACGGGCTCTATGGCACCAGACACCTGTACGGACTCTGGGAGTCCAGAACGGGACGACCCACGCGACGCTCCGGTCTCGGTGGAGCAAGGCTCAATCGGTCTGTCACGTCCCGGGACTGCGTGATGGGCATTCTCCCACATCACCCACTCAAGATACAAGGGTCATGCAGTTGTCCAGTTTGGACAAGAAACAGACCGGTTTTCCTGGGAGCGCGGGCGTCTCGCCCGCTCCGGATGCGGGCGAGAC
>SXGT01653086.1_pt1 | contig 15513 bp, 9 predicted proteins | sample 3176221 | NCBI WGS metagenome assembly SXGT01 (sample SAMN11356862, study PRJNA531348) | freshwater metagenome | isolation source: freshwater sample F1-120 | place: China: Fuxian Lake, Yuxi | collected 2017-12-25
GCTCGGGCTCGGGCTCGGGCTCGGGCTCGAAAATGAGGGGATTCCTCAGGGTGGGTGCCCCCCGCGCGTGCTACCGTCCTCCCCCCCATCCGATCGACGCGCCTTCCTCGGCGAGGTCCCAGGACGCGAAGACGCGCCCGTTCTTCCGCTCGGCGTCGGGATCGGCGGCGATGGCCGCGACCGAGCGACCGACCAGCATCGGGGTCTCCGACGCGATGAACTCCGGCACCTTCGTGGCGGCCTCGCGCCAGTTCGCCTCCGTCACGCCGAGGTGATCGAGCATCCACTCCGAGCGGAGGAAGCCCGGGGTGGCGGCCACCGCCGTCACGCCGCGCCCGGCGAGCTCCTGCGACAGCGCGAAGGCCATGCGGATCACGGTCGTCTTCACCAGGTCGTAGAAGAAGTGGCCACGGTAGTGATAGCCGTCCCGTCGGTGATCTCGGCGACGAGCCCGCCCGGGCGAATGCGCGCGACGCCGTGGTGGCTCGTGATCACGTGCGTCTTGATCGCCCGATCGAGGAGGACGAGCCCCTCGTCGAGGTCCGGCTCCCGCAGCCTCTTGCCCCTTCTTGGTCTGGCGAGACCGCGGTCATCCCGTGCGCGCTGGCGCCAGCCCTTGACGTCAGGCGGCGCGACGGGCGCCCTCGACCCGCGCGTGTTCCACGATCGACCGCTCCTCCTCTCCCACGTGCGCCAGCGCGCGCGCGACCTCCGAGGGATCGTCCCCCGCGAGGATGCGCGTCCGCGCCGCGGCGCTCCCCGTGAGGAGGTCGAAGGCCGGGATGTCGTCGACGAACTCGTACCGCTCGGTCCGGAAGCGAAAATCGGCCGGGTGGTGATGGTGGGCCAGCGCGACCAGCGCCAGGTAGGTCGCGTACGGGCGGAAGGCGTGCGGATCGGTGACGTGGATCTGCACGCCGCCGCACGTCTGCCTCGCGTGCTTGTGGAACGTGGGCGAGAACGTGAGCGGGCGCGCCACGAAGCCGGCGAGGCCCGTCGCCGCGAGCCCCTCCGCGAGGCGCCGCCCGTCGAGCCACGGCGCGCCCGTGATCTCGAACGGCCGCGTCGTGCCGCGCCCGTCCGACAGGTTGGTCCCCTCGAGGAGGCACCCGCCCGGATACACCAGGGCCGTGTCGAGCGTGGGCATGTTGGGCGACGGCATGACGAACGTCGCCGGGACCTCGCGCTCCCCCACCACGATCGAGAGCGCGTCCGAGAGCCTCTCGATCGCGGCGCGGTGCGCGAGGATCTCCCCGAGCGTCAGCGCGTGACGGACCGGCACCGGCTCGAGGCCGACGAAGGAGCGGAACGCCGCGTCCTGCAGGCGCCCCTCCACGAGCGTGTGTCCGATCGGGTTCGGACGGTCGAGGACGATCAACCGGACGCCGCGCGCGTGGCACGCGCGGAGGACGAGCAGCGCCGTCCAGACGAACGTGTAGTAGCGCGCGCCCACGTCCTGCAGATCGACGACCACGAGATCGAGCCCCTCGAGGTCCTCCGCCCGCGGCGAGAGATCTTCCGTGGACTCCCCGTAGAGCGACCGCACGCGGACGCCGCGCGCGTCCCTCGCGTCGAGGACGCCGATCATGTCCTGGGCCTCGCCACCGTAGCCGTGCTCGGGCCCCAAGATGAGCTCGGGCCGGAGCGAGAGCGCCGCGAGGACGTCGCTCACGTGCACGAAGCCCCGAGTCACGGACGCGGGGTGCGCGAGGAGCGCGAAGCGCCGGCCGCGGAGGAGATCCTGGAGGTGCGGGTCACGGGCGAGGCGATCGAGACCGGTCGGCATCGGAGCTTCGCAAGAATGTCATTCCGGGACGGGCACTGCGACAGTTTTTGCGGTTTCATGCTAGATTTTGCCTCGCAATCCTTGCGAGGCATTTCCTCGCAATCGTTGCGAGGTGAACCATGCGGCGCGTCCTGGTGGTCGACGACGAAGAGAACATCCGCCTCGTGCTCCGCACGCTCTTGCGCAAGCACGGCTACGAGGTCGAGATGGCCGACAGCGGCGAGTCCGCCCTCCGGCTCGTGGACACGTTCGGGCCCGACGTCATCCTCACCGACGTGCGGATGCCGAAGATGGGCGGGCTCGATCTGCTCGCGACGCTGAAGGCCAAGCAGTCCCTCTCGACGGTGATCGTCATGTCCGCGTACGGCAGCGTCGACCTCGCGCTCGAGGCCATGAAGGCCGGAGCGTACGACTATGTCTCCAAGCCCTTCAAGCCGGAGGAGATCGTCCTCGTGCTCAAGAAGGCCGAGGAGCGCGAGAACCTGCGGCGCGAGAACAAGGCGCTCAAGGAGCAGATCCGCGAGTCGAACCAGTTCGAGTCGATCCTGGCGAAGTCGCCGCAGATGACCCTCATCTTCAAGACCATCGCGAAGATCGCCGACTACAAGACGACGGTCCTGATCCAGGGCGAGAGCGGCGTCGGAAAGGAGCTGGTCGCGCGCGCCATCCACGCGCGCAGCACGCGCAAGAACGCGCCCTTCGTGGCGATCAACTGCGGCGCCATCCCGGAGAACCTCCTCGAGAGCGAGCTCTTCGGCCACCGGAAGGGGGCCTTCACGGACGCCAACGCGGACCGCCGCGGGCTGTTCGAGGAGGCGCACACGGGCACGCTGTTCCTGGACGAGATCGGCGACCTCCCCCTCTCCCTGCAGGTGAAGCTCCTCCGCGCGCTGCAGGAGGAGTCCATCCGCCGCCTCGGCGATACGCGGGACATCAAGGTCGACGTGCGCATCATCGCCGCCGCGCACCACGACCTCGCCGCCGAGGCCAAGGCGGGCCGCTTCCGTGACGACCTCTTCTACCGCATCAACGTCCTTCCGATCCTGATCCCGCCGCTCCGCGCGCGGAAGGAGGACGTCGCCCTCCTCACCGATCACTTCATCGCGCGCAACAACGTGCGCCTCGGGACGCAGATCCGCGGCCTCTCGCCCGACGCGCGCAAGGTGCTCCTCGAGTACCCGTGGCCGGGCACCGTGCGCGAGCTCGAGAACACGATCGAGCGCGCGATGGTCCTCTCCGAGGGCGACGTGATCGGCATCACGGATCTCCCCGACCGCGTGCGCGCCGCGCTCGATCCCGTACAGATCCAGCTCGCGACCGGGGAGATGTCGATCAAGAAGACGATGGCCGCCATCGAGGAGATCCTCATCCGCCGAGCGCTCGCGAAGACGCGCGGAAACCGGACGCGGGCGGCGGAGCTCCTCGAGCTGTCACACCGGGCGCTGCTCTACAAGATCAAGGACTACCAGATCACCGACGCGTAGAGCCGCACGCCTCAGCGGCACGTCATGTAATTGACCTCGTTGACGCTCGATCCACACTGCCGGCAGCAGGTCTTGAGGGACGAGGAGATGCACAGGTCCTTCTCGAACGCCGTCGGTTTGCCGTCGCACGCGGCGTGTGCCAAGCGGACGCACGTGTTGGTGCACTCGGTGCGCGCGCCGGCTTCGCGCGACGCGCGCGCGCTCTCTGCGGCCTCGCGAACGGCCGCCGCCTTGGGCCTCGGGCCCCTTCTTCCGACACTCGCGGGTGCACGTCGAGAGCTCCGCGTCGAGGCTCGCACCGCCCGGCGGCTGGGCCTTGCAGGTCGCCTGGGGGCCGCGGGTGGAGAAGTCGGCGAGGCAGTCCCTCATCGCGCGCTCGAGGAGCTCGCTCCTCGCCTTGCCCGCAGCCGTCTTGCACCGGTCCTGGCAGGCGGCGCGCTCCGCGCCGGTCAGGTTCGGGAGCTCGGCGCACCGCGGGCTCGTGTCGAGCCACCGCTCGGCGCACTCGCGCTCGACGGGCTGGAACCTCCGGTCGAGCGCCTGCTCGTGCTCCCGGCGCTCGCGCGCGGCTGCGCCCGCCGCCTGCTCGTCCCTCGCCTTGCCGGCACGCGCCTCGAACCCGGCGGCCACGGCCAGGATCCCCCGCATGCGCCCGAGCAGGCACGGCACGCCCGCGCGCTCGTCCGAGAAGCCATCCGGTCTGGCGAGCTCGCCCAGCTCGTCGTCGCTCGTCGGCGCGGCGTTGCCGAACTCGACGTCGGCCATGTGCCGACTCGCCTCGGCGTCCTGGACACGCCGCTTGTACTGGTCGTCGTCCTCGTTCGCGCGCATGGGACCCGCCGCCTCGGGCCGGGGGTAGCCCTCGCAGCGGTCCTTGTGCACGGTCCCGAGGCGGTCGAGGAGGTCCTGCGCGCGCTTGCGCTCGTCGGCCGGCATCGTCGCGTGGCCGTCGACGCAGGCCTCGCGCGCGCCCATCGCACACTGTCGCGCGCGGTTCACGGCGGCCTGGGCTCGGCTGACCGCGGCGGTCAGATGGGCCACGTAGTCCCTGGCCCCGCGGACGTAACATCCACGAGAGAGGGGGAGCGGCGGCGCCGTCGCGAGCCAGCCGCCGATGCGCAACGCTTGGTGGCTGTGCGAGCCCTCCTCTTGCGGATCACGGCGATGCTCACCGCGATGGTGCTGAAGCTCGGCTCGTCTTCGTCGGGCTCGGGCTCGGGCTCGGGCTCGACGTGAGGAAAATGAGGGGATGCCTCAGCCTCGGCCCGGGACGTGCCGTCTGCGGCCAGCGCCAGCGTCCCGAGGTGAGCACGGTGATCTTGCGCTTGCGGTAGGGGAGCAGGACCTTCTTGCTCGTGACCGGATCGACACCCTCGAGGCGCCGGCTCTCGCTCTGGCGGATCTCCGCCGAGTAGGTGCGCGCAGAGGACAGATCGCCGCGCAGGCGGCGCCACGTGGGTCTCATGCGGACCGGAATAGCGCGGGCACGGGCAGGACGACGCCGGGAGGACATTCGGCTATGCTCGCTCGAACATGTCATCCACGACGGGAGTCCAGGAGGGCGCGCCCCCCTCCACGACGACGACGCCCGAGCGCGCCGTGGTCGGGCCGGTCGTCCCCGACGCCAAGCCGCCGGCGAGCGGCCCCGCCCTCGCCGGCCCGGTCGCCTCCGCGACCATCCCCTCGGCGCCCCTCCTCCCGAGCAGCCCCCCTCCCGGCGGGGCCGCCGCCCAGCCGCTCCCGGCGCCGGCGCCCGAGATCGACCTCCGCGCCCCGTCGCTATACCTGAACCGCGAGCTCTCGTGGATCGAGTTCAACACGCGCGTCCTCGCCGAGGCGGAGAGCGAGTCGGTCCCGCTGCTCGAGCGGCTCAAGTTCCACACCATCGCCGCGTCGAACTTCGACGAGTTCTTCATGGTGCGCGTGGCGGGCCTCAAGCAGCAGCTCACGGGCGAGGTCGAGGAGCTGCCGGCCGACGGCATGCACGTGGGCGAGCAGCTCGCGCACATCTCGGCGCGCGTCCACGAGCTGTGGGAGCGGGAGATGACCGTCCTCGGGAACGTGCTCCTCCCTCGCCTCGCCGAGCACGGGTTCGTCATCGTGAAGCCCGCGGATCTGCCGCCGGACGCGCTGCTCGCGATCGACGAGCGCTTCCACCAGGAGATCTTCCCGATCCTCACGCCCATCTCGATCGATCCCGGACACCCCTTCCCGCACGTCCGCAACAAGAGCCTGAACCTCGGCGTCATGTTCACGAGCGCGGGCGGCCTCGCGGATGCGGCGTTCGGTGTCGTGCAGGTGCCGATGATGCTGTCGCGGCTCATCGAGGTCCACGGCGTGAAACGCCCGGACGGCACGCCCGCCAAGCACGCGTTCGTGCTCATCGAGGACGTGATCGCCCGGCACGTCGGCACCATCTTCCCGGGCGTCCGGGTGAAGGGCGTCTACACGTTCCGCGTCACGCGCAACTTCGACATCGAGTTCGACGAGGAGGACGCCGAGGACCTGCTGCAGACCATCCAGCAGGAGCTCCGGCGGCGCGAGCGCGGCAACGCGGTGCGCCTCGAGGTGAGCGGCGAGCCGACGCCGGCGTCGCTGGCCAAGCTGACGCGCGCGATGAAGCTCGACGATCGCGACGTGTACCGTACGAGCGCGGCGATGCTCAACGTGGGAGACCTGATGCAGCTCGTCACGCGCGACGAGCCGCACGGCGTGCGCGACGAGCCCTTCTCGCCGCTCAACGTGCCGCCGCTCCGCGACGCGGACGACCTCTTCCAGATCATCCGCGATGGGGACATCCTCCTGCACCACCCGTACGAGTCCTTCGACCCCATCGTCGAGCTCGTCAGCCGCGCGGCCGAGGATCCCGAGGTCCTCGCCATCAAGCAGACGCTCTACCGGGCGGGCGGCGACTCTCCCATCGTGAAGGCGCTCGCGCGGGCCGCCGAGTCGGGCAAGCAGGTCACGGCCATCGTCGAGCTCAAGGCCCGCTTCGACGAGGAGTCGAACATCGTGTGGGCGCGCACGCTCGAGCAGAGCGGCGTCCACGTGGTGTACGGCGTGCTCGGTCTGAAGACGCACGCCAAGTGCCTGCTCATCGTTCGCCGCGAGAAGGGCAAGCTCCGCCGGTACGTCCACCTCGCGACGGGCAACTACAACCCCACGACCTCCCGCCTCTACACGGACGTCGGGCTGCTCACGTGCCGGCCCTCCATCTGCGAGGACGCGTCGTCGCTCTTCAACCTCCTGACGGGGTACAGCGCGCCCGCGAAGTGGAACCAGCTCATCGTCGCGCCCCTCGGTCTGCACGAGGCGGTCCTCGGCCTCGTCGCCCGGGAGGCGGAGCACGCGCGCAACGGGCGACCGTCGCGCATCGTCGCGAAGATGAACGCCCTGGTCGACGCCGACGTCATCGAGGCGCTCTACCGTGCGTCGCAGGCCGGCGTGGTGGTCACCCTGCTGATCCGCGGGATCTGCTGCCTCCGGCCGGGGGTCCCCCGCGTGAGCGACAACATCGAGGTCCGCGCCATCATCGATCGCTTCCTCGAGCACGGACGCGTGTTCAGCTTCTCGAACGGGGGCAAGGAGGAGCTCTACATCGCGAGCGCCGACTGGATGCCGCGCAACTTCCACCGCCGCGTCGAGGTCATGGTCCCGGTGGAGGATCCCATCCTGCGCGGCCGGCTCAACGACATCATGACGGTCTCGCTCGCGGACAACGTGAAGTCGTGGACCCTCCAGAGCGACGGCAGCTACGTCCGCACCCAGCCCACCCCCGGCGCGCCGCTCCTTCGCAGCCAGCAGCACTTCATCGATCAGACGCGCAGCAAGGTCAAGAGCGCCGAGGCCACCGCGCGCCCCGCGTCGCGCTTCCACATGATGCCGACCGCGCAGAAGTCGCCGCTCGAGGGCAAGGTCCCCCGCACCACGCGACGCCGCCGGCGGAACGAGGACTCCTGACGGCTCCGGAGTCGGTCACTTGATGATGGTCGCGCACCCGAAGAGGATCTCGACCTTCGGCGGCTTCGAGCCCTGGGCCTGCGCCGCCTCGCACGACGCCGGGCACAAGGTGACCTTCGTGGGCGCCTTCGGGTCGTCGTAGTACCAGCCCTCCCCGCCCGCGCAGGCCACGGCATCCGCGACGCGCGGCACCGTGTAGGGGGGCTTCTTGCCGTCGTCCACGCGCACGTTGACCTTGTCGGGATCGAGCGTGCCGGAGGTCGGGGGCGGGATGGCGATCTCGCACACGACGCGCGCGTTGGCGAGGACGGCCGTGGCGACCGCGTCGAAGAAGGGGCCCCACGCGGCGCTCCCGTCGCAGATCTGAGCGCGGGCGCCGCCCGTCTTGGCGATGAGGGCGGAGTACTCGGCGCCCGAGGTGGGCGGCTTGCCCCCGGCGGGGTACGTGCAGCGGATCGACGGATCGAGCTTCGATCCCCAGCCGTAGAGACCATGGAAGACGTAGCCCTTCCACGGGTCCTTGCGGCTCGGGTGGAGGATTCCCACGGGCAGCTTGAGGCCGCTGGTGTTCGGGTTGTCGCCACCGGGGAACATCTCGAAGCTCACCCCGGGGAAGCGCGAGTTGTCGTCCGTGACGATGACCACGCTCTTGGTCGCCCCGGGGCGCAGCTCGGGGCCCCAGGGGACACTGCCGCGCTCGGTGCCCGCGGTGTAGCCCGTCGTCTGGTCGAGCGTGCCTAGGATCTGCTCGAGGGGCTGCGTGCTCTTCACGTCCATCGACGCATGGAAGAAGTGGGTCGAGTTGTCGCAGTCGGCGCCGCCGAGGGGCGGCGGCACGCACACCGGATAGCGGATCGCCCCGCCGACGATCACGGGCCCGCTGCCCTTGAGCGACAGCATGATGACCTTGTAGTCGAGGCCCTTCGATCCGACGAGCGTGGCGAACGAGTTCAGACCCGCGTTCACCTCGGCCACGGAAGGCGCCATGCTGGCGGAGTTGTCGACGACCCAGATGATGTCGACCGGGAGCGGTGCGCGCTTCGCCTCCACAGCGGCGCTCGCGCACGTGGTGAACCCGCCGTCGCCGGGCGGCGGGGCGGCGTCGCCGAACGCCGTCCCCGTCGGGGCCAGCGTGGGTGGGGCGGGGCCGCCCGCGTCGCTGCCCAGGTCCGCGGGCCCTGGTTCCCTCTGGAGCGCGCACGACAGCCCGCCGGCCCCGACGACGGCGAGCGAGGCGACGAGCGTCTGCGAGTATCGCATCCTCGATCAACCTATCACGGCGGCCGAAGGGGCGCTCGCGAAGGCTCGCGGCGCAGCACCGTCACGCCTACACTGTCCCCAACCCATGCGGAGCGTGTTCATCGAGCGGACGGGTGCCGGCGTTCCCGAGACGCTGGATCCGACGGCCCTGGTACGCCTCGCGCGGCCTCGTGGACAGGCGGTCGTGTCGGCACGCGACGGACTCTCGACCCGACCCGACGGCCCCTTCAGGCCCCTCGCGCGGGCCCTCGTCGAGGACCACGCGATCCGCGAGGCGTTCGCGGAGGCGCTCGCGCCTCCCTCCTGGGCGCGGGCTCGACGCCAGCGGTGGGTGTCGCCGCTCGTCGTCCTGCCGTGGCTCATGTGGATGGAGCTCGACCGTGAGATCCTCGTCGGGGTGCGGGGAGACGTGGGCCCGCGCGTGTTCATGGACGCCCTCACGCTGTTCGTGATCGTGCGCGAGATGTTCCGGCCCGTGGCTGCGCGCCCGAGGACGATCGCGATCCTCTCCTTCGCGGGGGCCGCGCGTTGCGTGTATTTTGCAAGCGAGAGCTGCGGCCGCGGCGTGCACCCGGCGATGTGGGCCGCCGCCGCGCTCGGCACCGCGATGGGGCTCTTCTTCCTGGCGGCGCCTGCGCCCGAGCGCGTCGCCCTCGAGCTCGTCGACAGGCTGGGTCTCGAGGCAGAGGAGGCGCGGGCGGCTCGCAAGCCGCCGCCGGTCGCGACGGGACACGTGGCCGCCGCCGTCGGTGTGGCGCTCGCGCTGCCGATCCTGCTCTGGCTCACCCGCGCGTGGGGTGCGCTCGCGCAGGGCGTCGTGTTCTTCGCGTTCGCGGCGATCGCGCCGGAGGTCGTGCGGAGATCGTTCGAGGGCCGGCTCCCGGACCTGGGCTCGGGGGAGCTATCGCGCATCCTCGAGCGCGGCCTCCGGGCGGGGATCGTCGGGGCGGTGCTGGCGGCCGGCCTCGTGAACGGCGCGCACTGGCTCTCCGGCACGGCCGGCCACCTCGAGCGCTGCCGCGATCCAGGCGGCTACCCCGCCAGCGTGACGCGGCGCGCGCTCGCGCGCGAGCTATCCGAGGTGCGCGGCGGCCGCGGAGGCACGGGCACGGGGCACGGGGTGGTGCTCGCCGTGCTGCTCATCCCCCTCGCGGAGGAGCGCGTCTACCGCGGCTTCGTGCAGCGCCTGCTCGCGCGGCGCTGGGGGACGGAGCCGGGGATCGCAGGTGGCGCGCTGCTCTTCGGCGCCGCGCACCTCGGCGTGTACCAGGTCGCGGTCTACCAGACGGTGCTCCTCGGGATCGCGTCCGGCGTGGCCTTCTCGGAGGGCGGCCTCCTCGCGGGGTTCGTGGCCCACGCGCTATGGAACGCGCACGCGCTGTTATGATGCACGGCGGCGCGCGCCGTGATACTCGTTTGAGCCATGACCCCAGGGGAGTGGGCGCTCTTCGTCTTCATCTTCCTACTCATCCAGGGCGCCTCGCTGGTCCCGCGCCTTGGCGGCGCGTTGGGCCGGAGGTTCGACGGAGCGAAGCGGCCCTGATGGACGAGCCGGGCTCCCAGGACCGCGATCCGTTCGGCCTCACGGGCGAGGTGGACGCGGCGTTCATCGAGACCCCGCAGGTCTTCGTGTGCGACTCGTCGGTCGAGGCCGAGCACGTCTCGCTGGCGCTGCGGCGGGCCGGGTACCTCGTGGTCGAGGTGCCGCTCGCGATGCTCTACTCCCGCGTCGCGATGCAGCGGCCGAACGCGATCCTCGTCGACAGCGACGCGGACGGCGCGTTCGTCGCGGTGGAGCGGGTGCGCGCGCTCGAGGGCGCAGGCGCGATCGACGTCCTCTACCTGGGCGATCCGACGGGCGCGGTGGGGAGCACTCAGGAGGCGCTCGAGCGCGACGGGAGCGCGTTCTTCCCACGGCCGGTGGACGTCGTCGCGCTGATCGACAAGCTGAGAACGCTCACGGGCGGGCCGCGCGCGCCATCGAGCCCAGTGGCGCCGTCGGCGCGCGTGTCGGTAAGCCAGCTCCCGTCGCCGAGCATGCGGAGCACGAGCTCGTCGCCGCGGCCGGTGATGGTGCCCGCCCCATCCTCCGGGTCGCCGTCGCCGCTCCCGCTCATCGACGATCCGTTGAGCCGCACCGGCCGGAGTATCGGCGCGCGGGCGCTCGGCCTCCTTGGGGGGGCGTCGATGCGGGAAGGTGTCACCGACAGCCTCGCGCGCCCGCTCGCGCACAACGCGCTCAGCCACGAGATGCAGGAGCTCCTCGCCGAGGCCGAGGCGCGCGAGATGCGCACGGCGGACTCGTTCCTGGAGCGGCCGATCGCCACGCCGGAGGAGGAGATCGAGAGCGTGCTCCCTGCGGAGGTCCTCGCGGCCCTCGACGAACCGATCGAGGCGGAGGACCACGACGAGAGCGAGCCCGCGCTCCGCCTCGGTCCCGGTCGGCGGCCCGTCAGCGACGGCCCATCCTCGGGCCTGAGCCAGGGGACGTTCTCGGGGACGGGCGCTCCGGTGACGACCGGCGGCCTGTGGCCGCACGAGGACTCGAGCACGCCGCGATCGCGCCCGCCCGAGGCACGGCGGGACCTGCGGAGGCCGCGAGAGATGGCGCGGCCGCCAGACTCGGCGGTGGACATGCCCGCGCTGCGAAACCTTCACGACGCGCGCGAGAAGCCGGGCGACTCCCCGGACGCGCTGCCGCTCGCGGCGCGATCCCCGGCCGGCGCGGACGGCCTGGGCACCGGTACCCGCACGACCGGCGCCGTGCCGGTGATCCCGCCCCCTCCGCGCGAACCGCCCTCGGCACCCCGGCCTCCCTCGCGCACGACGAGCGTCCCACCGGCGCAGGGGCCGGCCGCGCTCTCGGGCCGCGACGGCGCGCGCGCGCTCGGGTTCGCGATCGCCACGCGCGCGTCCGAGGCGCTCGCGTTCGACGTCGACGGCGTCATCCGACGCGTCGTGCTGCGCGAGGGCGACCTCGTCACGGCGTCGTCGACGCTCGAGTCCGAGAGCCTGCTCGCGTACCTCGCCATGCGCGGCGATCTCCCGCGGTCGGCGACGGACCGGCTGGTGAGCAAGGTGCCGCCCTTCGGCCGCCACGCGGGCGCGGCGCTCGTGGCGCACGGGCACCTCCGGCAGGAGCAGCTTTGGCCGACGCTGCGGGGGCACGCCGAGTGGATCGTCCTCACGTGCATGAAGCTGACGCGTGGCACGCTCGCGCACGAGCTGGAGCTCACGGGCCGACTGAAGACGGAGCCCAGCGTCTTCGGCGGATCGGCGGGCGCGGAGGTCTTCGTGGAGCTCGCGCGCCGGCTGTTCTCGCCCGACGAGGCGATCGTGGAGCTCGGGGGCGTGGATGCGCGGCTCGGCGAGGGTCCGCGGATGGCCATCCTCTCCGAGTGCGCCCTGCCTTCGCCGGAGGAGCGGCTCGTGGTGGACGGCCAGGGAACGTCGCTCGGCGACATCCTCGGCCGCGCGATGGAGCCGCACGTCGCGAGCGTGATCCTGGGGCTCTGGTTTCTCGGGATCGTGGACGTGATCCGCCCGGTCTCCGCGGCGGCGCGGGGCGCGCGCGACCGCGAGGACGAGGAGAGCCTGCGCGACATCCAGGCGATCGACGAGGACGCCGCCCGAGCGCGGATCAAGGCGAGGGCGGACCTCGTCGACGAGGGCGACTACTTCGCGGTGCTCGGCGTCGCGCGCGACGCGACCGGGTACGAGATCCGCAGGGCGTTCCTGGATCTTCGCCGCGCCTTCGAGCCTGCGCGGATCCTGACGCCGCCCATCGCGGACCTCTTGCCGGAGCTGCGGAAGATCAACCTCGTGCTCGAGGAGGCGTACGAGGTGCTGAAGGACGGGGCCCGGAGGGAGCGGTACCGGCGGGCGATCGAGGCGGTGGACGAGCCGTAGGGAGACTGCGGACCGAGGACGGCCGTCGGCGGCGCGTCACCCCCCGTGGATCCGCCGGAGCCGCGTGACGACCGGCAGGTGATCGCTGAACCCGGCCCGCTCGAGATCCTGGTTCCTCGGCTTCACGCCGCGCTCGAAGAACGTGCGCGGCGTGCCGTCGTCCGCGAGCATGAAGTCGGCGCGAAACACCTGCGTCGAGCCCGGCACCCACGAGAGCCCGTCGGTGTCCAGCAGGCCCGCCGTCACGAACACGTGATCGAGCGCGTTCCACTCGCCCACGTGGCCGTCGTAAGGGTACTTGCGCGTGAAATGCGTCGCGCTGTCGACGCCCGCGTCCCTGTCCCGCGTGTCGAAGACGGTCGCGGTCGGCGCGGGGCTCGCGACGCTCGCGCGGTCGGCGCTCACGCGGAGGCCGCGCGGACCGAACGCGTCCTCCTCGGTGGTCGCGTTGAAGTCGCCGAGGATCATGATCTCGGCGCCGGGCGACTCGTTCATCCGCCTCTCGACGATCGCCCGGAGGCGGCGCGCGGCGTCGACGCGCTGCCCCTCGGAACGTCCGGCTCCGGCCGGCCAGTGGTTGACGAAGAGCGTGAGCGACACGCCCCGCACGTCGAGCGTCGCCTCGAGGATCCCCCGCGTGCGGCGGGCCGCGAGGTCGTGGAGCCGCGGCTCGCCGACCAGCGGGAACCGGCTCAGGATCGCGTTGTCGAGCCCGTACGCGCAGTCCGTGTCCAGGTGAACCACGACATCGTACCCGAGATCGCCGAGCACCTCGTCACGGAGCCTCGTGACGATCCCGCGGTTCTCGACCTCGTTCAGCGCCAGGATGTCGGGGCCGCGCCCCGCGTTGATCTCGCGCAGCACGCGTCCGATGTTCCGGAGCTTGGCCGTGAGCTTCTCCTCGGTCCACGCGTAGTGCCCGTGGGGCAGCCAGTCGTGGTCCTCCTTCTCGTGATCCTTCTCGCAGTCGAACAGCGCCTCGACGTTGTAGGTCGCGACGACGATCTCGTCCTCACGGGCGGGCGCGCGCGGATCGGTCTCCCCGGACACGCTCGGGATGGTACCGGGGAATCGCTTCGCCGTCGACAAGCCAGCTGCGGACCGGGGCGACGGGCGGTCGCCTCACCAACGTCAGCTCGCCTCCGCCCGCGTGGCGTCCACGACGATCTCCCCCCCCTCCACGCAGATCATCGCCACGTCGCCCCGCGCGATCTCGGCGCGCAAGATCATCTCCGCGAGCGGCGCCTCGATCCACCGCGCCACCGCCCTTCGCATCGGCCTCGCGCCAAGCTCCGGGTCGAACCCGCCGTGATCGAGGAGCGCCTCCACCGCGGCCTCGCTGACGTCGAGCTTGATGCCGCGTGCGCGCTGGAGCTCTCTTCCCAGGTCGCGCAGCATCCGTCGCGCGACCTCGGCCACGTCCCTTCGCGCGAGCGGCGCGAACGCGATCACCTCGTCGAGCCGGTTGTAGAGCTCCGGCGGGAGCGCCGCGCGGGCCGCCTTCGTGACCGCGTCCACGTACGCGGCCTTCACCGCGTCTTCCGACTTCGCGCGGCCGAAGCCGATCCGTCCGCGGTCGCGCGCCACGTCCTGCGCATCGGCCCCCAGGTTGGACGTGAGCAGGATCACCGCGTTCGTGAAGTCCACGGTCCGTCCACGGCCGTCGGTCATGCGCCCCTCGTCGAAGACGCCGAGGAAGCTCTCGAGCACGTCGCGGTGCGCCTTCTCGATCTCGTCGAGGAGGAGCACCTGGTAGGGGCGCTTCCGGATCGACTCGGTGAGCTGGCCGCCGGCCTCGTGGCCGATGTATCCAGGCGGCGCCCCCACGAGCCGCGACACCGTGTGGGCCTCGGCGTACTCGGAGAGGTCCAGCCGCGTCATCGCGTCCGGCGAGTGGAAGAGGCACTCGGCGATCGCCTTGGCCGTCTCCGTCTTCCCCACGCCCGTGGGCCCGAGGAGCAGGAACGTGCCGATGGGCCTCTTCGAGCGGAAGCCCGAGGCGTTGCGCCGGAGCACGCGCGCGATGCGGCCGAGGGCCTCGCCGTGGCCGACGATGCGCTCGCCCATCAGGTCCTCGAGCCGGAGCATCCGGTCTCCGTCCGACTCGAGGAGCCGCTCCGCCGGGACGTCGCTCATCTCGCTCACGACGTCGGCCACGACGTCGCGTCCCAGGTCCGCGTGGCGCCTCCTCCGGGCCCGCGCAGCGGCCAGATCGAGGACGCGGATCGCCTTGTCGGGGAGCGCGCCGCCGGGCATGTAGCGGGTCGTCATGTGGACCGCCGCGCACACGATCTCGTCGCTCATCGAGACCTTGTGGTGCGCCTCGAACAGCGGGCGTACGGCCAGGGTCGCGAGGCAAGCCTCCTCCGGCGTCAGCTCCTCGACCTCGATCGCGGTGAACGCGCGCGAGAGCCCCGGATCACAGTCTATCGATCGCCGGTAGTCCGCCGCGGACGTCGCGCCGATGCACGCGACCTCGCCCCGCGAGAGGACCGACTTCAGGTCCGAGGCGGCCTCCCCCTCCGCGAACAGCGTGTGGATGTCGTCGAAGAAGAGGACGACCGGCGTCTCCGACCGCGCGATCTCCTTGCGCAGGTGCGCCAGCCGCTCCGCAAGGGCGCCGCGCACCGCCGTGCCCGAGAGGAGGCGTCCCGCGTCGATCGCCACGACCAGCCGGTCGTCTTCCGCGTGCTCGGCGCCTCGTGCGGCGAGGCCGAGCGCGAGGGCGTGCACGACCGCGGTCTTGCCGACGCCAGGTCCGCCGACGAGGCAAGGATTGTTCGCCTGCCGCTTCGCGAGCACATCGAGGACACGCTCGACGACGTCGTCCCGTCCCACCACCGGGTCGAGCTCGTGCGCGAGGGCGCGCTCCGTGAGGTTCACGCCGAGCTGCGCGAGCAGCGGGAACTTCTTCGGATCGAGCCGGTACCTGGACGCGGCAGCCGACCCAGCCTTCCTCACGCCCACCTGCGCCCGAGGCTCGACGGCTCGCGCCCTCGCCTGCGCCCTCGCCTGCGGCGTCGCCGGCGTGGCCTTCGGGGGCGGCGTCGGCGCCTTCGCGGCCGGCTCCTGGGGCCCCTTTGCGCGGGGCGCCGGCGCGGGCGGCGGCGGGCC
>SXGT01214399.1_pt1 | contig 15512 bp, 12 predicted proteins | sample 3176221 | NCBI WGS metagenome assembly SXGT01 (sample SAMN11356862, study PRJNA531348) | freshwater metagenome | isolation source: freshwater sample F1-120 | place: China: Fuxian Lake, Yuxi | collected 2017-12-25
CGCAGCCTCAAGCTCAAGGGCGGGGAGGGCAAGTACATTTTCAAGAAAGCCGTGGCCCGGCATGTGCCCCGCGAGGTTATCTATCGTCCGAAGATGGGCTTCGCCGTGCCGCTGGCACGCTGGTTCCGTGACGATTTGCGAACACACCTCCGGGACCGGCTGATGAACGGCTCACTCGGCGACAGTGGTGTGTTCAACATGGATGCCATCGATACCCTCATCACGGGCCATCAGGCAGGCGTGCGTGACAACAGCGCAATCCTGTGGTCGCTGCTGATCTACGAAAGCAGCCAGCGCGAAGTGCTGGCTGCCTGAGCGGGTCGCAAGGATTCGACGGTCATGTGCGGCATTCACGGCATACTGAATCTCACGGCGAGTGCTGCGCTCGATCCTGTATTGGCCGAGCGCATGGGCAACATCAGCACCCATCGCGGGCCGGACGATTCCGGCGTGTATGCCGAGTCCGGGCTCCTGCTCGCCATGCGCCGGTTGTCGATCATCGATGTTGCGGGTGGGCATCAGCCGCTGCACACAGCCGATGGATCCGTGCAGCTCGTCTGCAATGGAGAGATCTACAACTTCCGCGAGCTGCGCCGCGGTCTCGAGGAGCGCGGACACCGCTTTGCAACCCACAGCGACTGCGAGGTGCTTGTCCATGCCTATCGGGAGCAGGGCGACTCCATGGTCGGCCAACTCGACGGGATGTTCGGTTTCGCGTTGTGGGATGCGACACGCCGCCGGCTCGTGATCGGGCGGGATCGACTCGGCATCAAACCGGTGTACTGGTGTATCGAAGGCGGTCGACTGTACTTCGCCTCGGAGGTCAAATCGATACTCGCGGTGCTGCCGCGTCGCCCGGGCATCGATACACAGAGCCTCGAGGAGCTTCTATACCTGGGCTATGTTTCCGCCCCGCGGACCCTGTTCAGTGGCATACAGAAACTCTTGCCCGGGCACTTGCTCATCGCGGAAGCGGGCGAGGTGAGTTCGCGGCCGTTCTGGCAACCCGCGGTGGCGAGCCCGATTCGTGACGAGCGTGAGGCCGGCGAGGCGTTGCGGGCGACGCTCGAGGCGTCGGTCCGCCAGCAGATGGTCGCCGACGTACCGCTGGGGGCGTTCCTGAGCGGGGGCATCGATTCGAGCGCCGTCGTGGCCATGATGGCCGGTGCGGGCAGCGGACCAACTCGCACGTACTCGATCGGATTCGATCTCGGCAAGGCGGGCGCCTATTACAACGAGCTGCCCGATGCTGCGTTGGTGGCCCGGCATTTCGGCACGACCCACCAGGAAATCATCGTGCGGCCGAATGTCGCAGCGCTGCTGCCGCGGCTCATCTGGCACATGGACGAGCCGATCGCCGACTCCGCCATCATCACGACCTATCTGGTCTCGCAATTCGCCCGGCGCGACGTGACAGTCATCCTCTCGGGCGTCGGCGGCGACGAGTTGCTCGGTGGCTATCGCCGGTATCTTGGCCCGCACTATCTGCGACACCTCGAGCTCGTGCCACGCTGGCTGCGCGACGGCTTGCTCGTGCCGGCGGCGCGCTTGCTCCCCAGTGATCGACACGGGCCGGTGACCAATCTGCTGCGCTACGCGCGGGAGTTCATCACCCATGCGGCGCTGCCGCCCGAGCAGCAATACATGGCCTATGTGCGCCTGTTCGATGCCGCCGGTCGTGCGCGGCTGCTGAGCCGGCAGTCGAGCGCGCCGTTCCGGGATCCGATTGCTGCGGCTTTCGACCGCTTTCCGGGTGCCGACTTCGTGAACCGCCTGATGCAGGTCGACATGGCGACCCAGCTACCCGACGATCTGCTGTTGCTCACCGACAAGATGACGATGGCGACGTCACTCGAGTGTCGCGTGCCACTGCTCAGCAACGCGATGATCGATCTTGCCGCGCGAATTCCGTCGTCGCTCAAGATCCGCGGTGCCGGGTTGAAGCACCTGTTCAAGGCCGCGCTGACCGACGTGCTGCCCGCGGAGACGCTCGACAAGCGCAAGCGCGGTTTCGGCGCGCCCATGGGTGCATGGATCAAGCGCGAGCTGCGGCCGCTGCTGCACGTGACCCTGTCGCGTCAGGTGGTCGAGCGCCGCGGCCTGTTTGACCCTGCTGCTGTCGCGGAAGCCATGGCGCTGCACGAGTCGTCGCGACGGGACTACTCCGATCACCTGCAGTGCTTGATGAACCTCGAGATCTGGTCGCGCCTGTACCTCGACGGCCAGTCGCCGGACGACGTTGCGGCGGAGATCGGCGAGCGGGTGAAACTGTCGGCGGCCGCGTGAAGATCCTGTTTGTCTGCCACCGCTTTCCGTATCCACCAGCCCGGGGCGGCAAGATCCGGCCGTTCAATATCATTCGTCATCTTGCGAATCGTGCCGACGTCACCGTGGCGTCCCTGTGGCGCTCCGCGGAGGAGCTCCAGGCCGGCGAGGGGCTCGCCCGGTACTGCCAGCGGATCGTTGCCGAACCCATCGGACAATGGGCGGCTAATCTGCGCATGGTGGCGCGCCTGCCGACGTTTGCCCCATCGTCCTTCGGCAATTTCCACTCCCCGGCACTGGCGGCGCGTATTCGCGGCGAACTCGCGACCGGTGGCTACGATCTCGTCTTCGTTCACTGCTCGTCCGTGGCCCCGTACGTCGTCCATCACCGCGGCTGTCCGATGGTGCTCGACTTCGGCGACATGGATTCGGAGAAGTGGGCGATGTACTCGGCCGAACGACAGTTTCCGCTATCGCTCGGCTACGGCCTCGAGGCCATCAAGTTGCGGCGGGTCGAGCGCGAGCTTGCCAGGCGTTTCGATCTGTCGACCTGCACGACGGCGGCGGAGCATGACACGCTCGTTGCCCTGGGCTCAGCGCGCCGCACCGGCTGGTTTCCAAACGGCGTCGACACGGAGTACTTCGCACCTGCGCCGGCCGAGACCGATCCCGATCTGATCTGCTTCGCCGGCCGCATGGACTACTTCCCGAATCAGCAGGCCGTTCAACGGTTCTGCGACAATGCCTTCGACCGCATTCGCGCAGCGCGCCCGGCCACGCGATTGGTCATTGTCGGCGCCGAGCCGCCGCCCGCGATCGTTGCGCTCGGCCAGCGGCCCGGCATCAGGGTCACGGGCACGGTGCCGGACGTGCGGCCGGAAGTCAGGCGCGCCGCGGTCAGCGTCGCGCCGCTCGATGTTGCCCGTGGCACGCAGAACAAGATTCTGGAGTCTATGGCGATGGGAGTGCCCGTCGTCTGTACGCCGCTCGCCGCACGCGGCGTCGACGCCGTACCGGGCGAGCACCTGCTTACCGCTGATTCGCCAGCCAACATGGCGGCAGCTGTATTGTCGCTTCTCGACGACCCCGCCCGACGACTGGCGTATGCCACACGCGCGCGCGAGCGCGTGCTGTCGCACCACAGCTGGGCCGGCTCGATGCGCCGGCTGGACGGCCTGCTCGGTGCCTGCACGCGCAGCGCGGACGGCGCCTGAACCATGCGAATCCTGCACGTCCTCGATCACTCGCTGCCGCTGCATAGCGGTTACTCGTTTCGCAGCGCGGCCATCCTGCGCGAGCAGCAACGCCTCGGCTGGGTTACGGCCCAGGTGACGGGGCCAAAGCAGGGCGACGGCGGCGGCGAAGAGGAGTCCGAGGGCCTGGTGTATCAGCGCAGCGAGCACACCCTGGCCGGGCTCAGCCGCGTGCCGCTCGTCAATCAGCTCGATGTCGTGTGGGCTCTGCGCCGACGCCTTGCTGGACTCGTGACCCGATTCCGCCCGCAGGTCATTCACGCTCATTCGCCCTGTCTCAACGGCCTGGCCGCGTTGGCGGTCGCCCGCCGGCGGCAGATTCCCTTCGTCTATGAAATGCGCGCTTCATGGGAGGATGCGGCCGTCAGTCACGGCACGACCGCAGAGGGCAGCGTGCGTTACCGCGTGTCGAGGGCTCTCGAGACGCATGTGTTGCAGGGCGCGGATGCGGTTACGACGATCTGCGCCGGCCTGCGGGCGGACATAGCGGTACGTGGCATCGCACCTGACAAGATTACGGTCATTGGCAACGCCGTGGATCCGCAGCACTTCAGTGCGACCGTGCCCGCGGACGCGGCGTTGAAGGCGCGCTACTGCGCGCCGGACGCTTTCGTACTCGGATTTCTCGGTTCCTTCTATGCATACGAGGGCTTGCACCTGCTACTGCGTGCACTTCCGCTGCTACGCTGTGGCGGCCGGCACCTGCACCTGTTGCTGGTGGGCGGCGGGCCCGAGGAAGCTCGCTTGCGCGCGCTGGCAGCCGAACTCGGCATCGGTGACAGGGTCAGTTTCGTCGGCCGCATTCCGCAGCGCGACGTGCCGGCGCACTACGCGATCACCGACCTGCTCGTGTTTCCGCGTGAGAAAATCCGGCTCACGGACACGGTGACCCCACTCAAGCCGCTCGAGGCCATGGCGCAACACCGGCTGCTTGCCGCCTCCGATGTCGGTGGTCACCGCGAGCTTATCCGGCACGGGGTGACGGGTTTTCTGTTTCCGCCCGATGACCCACAGGCGCTGGCGCGGAGCGTCGAGTCAATTCTGGCCCGCGACGATCTCGACGCGATCCGGCAGAATGCCCGCCGCTATGTCGAGACCGAGCGGACCTGGGAGCGCGTCGTGGCCGGATATCAGCCAGTGTACGATCGCTTGATCGGCGGGAACGGTGCCGGGACTGACCGTCGGCGCGCGGACCCATACTGATGTTGCGCACCGCCGCAATCCGGACGATCGACCGATTGACCCGCTGGCGCGGCGGCCGCGATCGCCTGCTCGTGCTCACCTATCACCGAGTGCTGCCAGTTGGTGATCCCCTCGAACCGGACATCCCCGATCAGCACACCTTTCGCCAGCTCATGACCGCGCTCAGGCAGGACTTCAACGTGCTGCCGCTCGATGTGGCCCTGCGGCTCCAGGCGGCGAACCAATTGCCCGCCGGCGCCGTTGCCGTGACCTTCGACGATGGCTTTGCCGATAACGCCACGATTGCCTGGCCGATACTCGAATCGCTCGGCCTTCCAGCGACCTTCTTCGTGGCGACAGGATTCCTCGACGGCGGCTGGATGTTCAACAGCGGAGTGATCGAGGCCTGCCGGCATGCGCCCGATGAGCACTGGGCCACTGGGGTACCCGAACTCGGTGAACTTGCTCCGGGGCCGGTTGCAGGCCGGGCCCGCGTGGTAAGCCACTGTCTCGGTAAACTGAAGTATCTCGTGCCGGAGGTCCGTCAGCAGCGGGCAGAGCAGTTGCTCCATTCCGTCGGACGGCGCATGCCGGCCGACCTGATGATGACGCGCGAGCAGGTCGCCAGGCTGCACGCGGCCGGTGCCGCAATCGGCGGTCATACACGCACTCACCCGATTCTTGCGCGGCTCGCTGCTGCTGACGCCGAGCGTGACATTCGCGACGGTCGGGGCGATCTCGAGGCAATCACCGGCGAGCCGCCGGCGCTGTTCGCCTATCCCAATGGCCAGCCGGGCCAGGACTACGGTGTACGGGAAATCGCCATGGTGCGGGCGGCTGGGTTCTCCGCAGCGCTGAATACCGTCTGGGGCTACTCTGATGCGCGGACCGACCGATTCCAGATTCCACGCGTGGGCTCCTGGGGGCGCAGCCTGTTGCGGTTCTCCGGGCGCCTGGCGCTCGCGCGTGCGCGAGGCGCGGAAGAACGCAACATGGCCGGCATGAAGCACAGCGATGCGTGACCTCGTCATCACGTTGATCGTATTCGGGGCGATCCCGTTCATCCTGGCCCGACCTTGGCTCGGCATCCTGATGTGGAGCTGGCTCGGGTACATGAACCCGCACCGGCTCAGCTGGGGGTTTGCGTTCGACTTTCCCTTCGCCCAGGTCACGGCTCTCGCGACGCTGCTCGGATTCCTGTTCACGACCGAGCGTCGCTACATCACGAATTCGGTCGTCATGGCGTGGGCGTTGTTCTGCCTCTGGATCACGTTGACGACTTTCTTTGCCCTCGATCAGCAGACGGCATGGCAGAACTGGGAGCAGATGATCAAGGTGCAGCTGTTCGCCGCGCTGACCGTCATTCTCATCCACAGCCGCGAGCGGCTCATGATGCTGGTCTGGGTCATCGTGCTGTCGCTGGGCTTCTTTGGCTTCAAGGGCGGCTTGTTCGTCTTTCGCACGTCGGGTGAGAATCTCGTGTGGGGGCCGCCTGGCAGCTTCATCGAGGACAACAACGCGCTGGCACTGGCCCTGATCATGACCTTGCCCCTCATGTGGTTCCTCTATACCGAGGTCGCCAGGAAGGCCGCGCGCTGGATTCTCGGTCTGACGATGGTGCTCAGCGCGGCTGCCGTCCTGGGATCACAGTCGCGCGGCGCGGCGCTCGCGGGCGTCGGCATGCTCGGGGCGTTGTGGTTGAAGAGTGCGCCGCGTTTCCGCTGGCGACTAGGACTCGCCGCGCTGGCGATCGCGCCGATACTGCTGGCAGTAATGCCGCAGGAGTATTTCGATCGCATCAGCAGCATCACCGAGTTCGAGCAGGACGGCTCGTCGATGGGCCGGATTCGAGCCTGGCGTGCCGCCACTGACATCGCATTGGCCCGTCCGGTCGTCGGTGGCGGATTCAACAGCATCATCGAGGAGAACTATCGCCGCTACGCGCCAGAGGTTGCCGCGGAGATCGACGAGTTCGCGCCGGATCATTTCTCCGAGGCCCACAGCATCTATTTCAAGGTGCTGGGTGATCACGGGTTCATGGGCCTGCTTCTCTACCTCACGCTCGGCGTGCTGGCCTATCGGGCCGCAGGGCGGCTTGGTCGCGGCGTCGGCGCTGGCGACGCGGCATGGGCGAGTACGCTGGGATCGATGATTCAGGTCAGCTTCGTTGGATACGCTGTGGGCGGTGCATTCCTCGGGCTGTCCTATTTCGATCTCTACTACTGCCTTATTTCCATCGTCGTCGGTGCGCAGCTTGCCGTGCGACAGTCGCTGCCCGCGCCGCCGGCCGAAGCGGGTGCCCAGGAACAACCTGATGCGGCCGCTCGCCCGGCTCATTGATGGCGGAGCACGGCCTCGTGGATGAAGGCCACCTGCGCGGACTGCGGGTCCTGACCTTCGGAACCCTGTTTCCCGACTCCCATCGGCCACAGCACGGTATTTTCGTGGAGCGGCGACTGGGCGAACTGCGCAAACAGCCGGGTATCGACGCACGTGTCGTGGCCCCTGTGCCCTGGTTTCCATCCGGATCACCGCTGTTCGGTGCGTGGTCGGAGTTCGCGCGCGTTGCCCGGCGCGAAGTGCGCGATGGCGTTGTTGTCGACCATCCGCGATTTCCGGTCCTGCCGCGCATTGGCATGAATGTGGCGCCGTGGCTGCTCGCACGCTGGGCGCTGCCGGCTTTGCAGCGCGTCCGGGCCGAAGGCTTCGATTTCGATGTCATCGATGCCCAGTACTACTATCCCGACGGTGTCGCCGCAGTACTGCTCGGGCGCAAACTCGGACGTCCCGTCACCGTGACGGCGCGCGGTTCCGACTTGAACGTGATCGCCCGCTATCCGTTGCCGAGACGCATGATCCGCTACGCCGCGGCGCAGGCGGCCGCCTCCATTGCGGTATGCGACGACCTTGCGAGACAGCTCATCACGCTGGGCGCGCCGCCTGAGCGCGTGCAGGTACTGCGCAATGGTGTCGATCTCACGGTCTTCGCCCCGCCGCGCGATCGCGCCCGGTTGCGGTCCGAGCTCGGTGTGACGGACTTCACGCTGCTCGCGGTCGGCAATCTCGTCCCGCTCAAGGGCCACCACCTGATCGTGGCTGCGCTAGGCGATCTGCCCGGCGTGACACTCGCGATCGCCGGCTCGGGGCCCGAGGAGGCGAACCTGCGGCGTCTCGTGGCAGGCGCAGGGCTTGCCGGACGGGTGCGCTTCCTGGGTCGGCTGACGCAGCCGGAACTGTGCCGCTGGTACGGCGCGGCCGACGCATTGGTGCTGCCGTCGGAGAGCGAGGGCCTCGCCAACGTCCTGCTCGAGGCCATGGCTTGCGGGACGCCAGTTGCGGCGACAGCCGTGGGCGGAACGCCGGAGGTGGTCGACGCGCCGGATGCCGGCGTGCTCATCGGGGAGCGCTCGATTGCGGGTGTCCGGGCAGCAGTGAACGCCTTGCGTGCTGCGCTGCCGGAGCGTGCGGCTACTCGCCGCCATGCCGAGCGGTTTTCCTGGGCGGCCACCGCCAGTAGTCTGGCTCGCCTGCTCTCCCAGGTTGCTGCCGACTACCCGCGCCGGCGCTGATTCAGAAACCGTGCCCCTGCAGCCACTCCTCGAGGGCGAACAGCGGCCAGAGTAGGGCACCGTAGTACGACGCGTGCTCACTTGCCTGCAGTTGCAGCAGATTCGATACGATTTCCGGCCGGACTATGCCCCGTCGGCCGAGCTCCTCGAGCCGGCTGCCGATCCGGGCCCGCAGCGCGGCGTCCCGATTCACCCAGATGCCGACCGGCACGCCGAACCCGTGCTTCGGTTTGCTCAGAATTTCAGCGGGCAGCACATCGCGGAACGCGCTCTTGTAGAAACGCCGCAGTTCGCGGAGCGTGAGCTTCCAGTCACTGGGCACGCGCGTCGATACATCGATGACATCCGGATCGAGCAGCGGGAAGTGCGCCGTGACGCCCGCGAGCCGGCACGCGACGTTGACCTTGGGCAGATCGTTGTCGGTCAGTGTCGTGGTCCAGTCCAGGTACAGCATGCGATCGAGCGGGTCGCCTGCCGGCGGCTCGCGATAGATCGCGCGGGCATAGTCATAGGGTGACTGTGGATTCACCGAGCGGAGGAACTCGCTCGTCAGCACGGCCGCCGGATCGTTGCGGACCAGCAGGTTGTAGCTGAACAGCCGATCGGGCAGGGGCACGCGCGCCTGGCGTACATAGCTCATGAGTTTGGGAAGCGGCCCCGGGGCCGACTGCGTGAGCGCTGCCAGCGGATCGACCACTCCACGACGGAGCCAGGCGGGCAGGTCACCGTCGAGGTTGAACAGCGACTGCTGCTGATAGCGCTCGTTGCCGCCGAAGATCTCGTCGCCACCGTCGCCGGCGAGCAGGTTCCTGATGCCAGCAGCGCGGGCAAAGTCGGCACACAGATAGGCCGACACTGCCGACGGATTTCCGAAGGGTTCCGGAAAGCCGTTGACGACCCGGCTGACGCTGTCGGCAATGTCCTCGGAGCGGATGCGGTGTTCGTGCAATTCGAGGCCGAAATACCGGGCCGTTACCCGTGCGTAATGACTCTCGTCGAACTCCGCCACGTCGTACCCGATCGTGAACACGGGCGTGGTGCGCTGACGGGCCCGCATCGCGAGCCCGCTCACGGTCGAGCTGTCGAGGCCACCGCTCAGGAAGCAGCCGACATCGGGCAGAGCAGCGTAGCGCGCGACGGCCGCACTGATGCAGCCGACCGTGGCCTGCTCGAGCTCGCTCCTGTCGGCTGGCCGGCGGGCGAAGTCGGGCTGCCAGTACCGCTCGATGCTCACGCGACCGCCGGCGCAGGTCAGCGTGCTGGCCGCAGGCAGCTTGCGGATGCCCCGCAGTGCGCTGCGATTCGACGGCACGACAGAGAAGAACAGGTAGTCGTACAGGGCCTGTGGATCGACCTCGCGGGCTATGCCAGCCTCCTGCACGACCCACTCAATGTCGGTGCCGAACACGATCCGGTCGGCGTCGCTCCACCAGTACAGTGGCCGGCTCGCGAATCGGTCACTGGCGATGAGCAGTGTGCGGCTCGTCTCGTGCCAGCCGGCCAGCAGGAATGCGCCGCCCAGTTGTGCGAGCCTGTCGGTCCGGCCAGGCGCGAGTCCACGGAGATCGAGCGATTGCCCGGCGTCGTGCGTGCGTGCGTGCGGCAGGCCGATCGTCGCGTACTGCCAGCCGGCCGGGTCGGCGGCCAGGGCGCGGCCTGAAGATGCAGCCACTTCGCAGGCAATGCCGCTGCCGGTCAGCGCCACGGTGGTATTGGCCCCGGTGTGTCGTCGCGGCGACGGCCGGCCACTGGCGGGATTCCAGACCGTCCCAACGAGCGTATCGGCGCCGCTGTCCACGGTCCCGCTCATGGAGCCGCTGCCCCCGCCGGTTGCTGCCTGTTCGCGCAAAGCTGCACGAACGCGGCGGTGGCCTGCGCGACCGCGTCGCGCCACGCGGCGCTCGAGAAGGTGTGGTTCGCATCCGGTATGGTCAGTTCCACAACATCGGGTCGACGCCGGAGTTCCTGCCACGCCGGTTGTGCAGCGACGGCCAGGAATTCGGCAGCCGTCAGGTCGTTGCCGCTTACCACGATCTGCACGGGCCGGCGAAACGCCGCGAACCCCAGGCGCATGCGCTCGACGAATCCGACGGCCGGTCCAGTGCTGCCGGTGCCATGGCGCAACTGCGCGCCGAGATCCGCTGCGGCTGCGACGGGACGGAAGCGGCCGCTCAGGAGTTTCCGCCAGAAGTCACCGCTTACGAGCCGCTGCAGGTAGTAGTGTCGAAGGTAGGTGCGGGCCAGAGTCTCCGTGCTCCGCACCCAGGGATTCAGCACGACGATGCCGGCCACTCGCGGGTCAGTGTGCGCGTAGCAGAGCACGGCCGATGCAGCGTCGCAAAGTCCCCAGAGCACCACTTTTTCCAGTGTCGGCGCGGCGGTGAGCAGCGCCGTGATTGCTGCGCCGATGTCCGGTGCGATGTGCTCGAACCCCGGGAATCGGCCGCCACTGTCGCCCATGCCACGGCAGTCGAACCGCAGCGAGGCTATGCCGCGCTCGGCCAGATGGCGCGAGAGGAGCAGGAACTGCCGGTGGCTGCCAACCCGGTACTGCGGTCCGCCGACCACGACGACGACACCAACGCGACCCGCGTCGGCCGGGATATGGGCAATGCCGGTCAGGGTCTCGCCGGCACAGTCGAACTGGAGTGCCGACGTGCTCATGTGCATCGCTGCAGTTCCGCGACGGTGGCGGCTACCGTAGCGGTTCCGATCGTCGTTTCGGTCGTGCTCCAGAAAGGCGGGTCGACCACCTGCGACAACGTCACCGGTAGACGCAAGCCGCGCCAGCGGTTGACCAGCGCGTTTGCCGCGGGCCGCACGGGGGTCTCGGCGGCGCTTGTGATCTCCAGCCACAGCAGAGTGTTCGCGCGTTCAGCCAGCGAGTCCGGGAGCGTGACCTGATCAAGCGCAGCGGCGAGTTCGCCGCCAATCGCATAGCCGGCGGCTTCGACGGTTTGACCGGCCGCGAGCGCCGAGCGCAGGGCAGCAACCGACTCACGTTCGCCCACCGCAGCCGCTGCCGCGACACGTCCCCTCAGCAGATCGGTGAGCACGGCCTTGCCGGCGAGCTGCGGCTGCCAGAGCACGACCGCAGCGAGATTCGGCGCGGAGCGGTCGAGGAATGCGCCGGCGAGCAGTGCGCCGGCCCGGACACCGAGCAGCACCAGCCGCTCACAGCCAGCGCGATGCAGCCAGTCGGCGGCGGCGCCGAGGTCGTCGAGCCAGTCCCCCCAGCGCGCCTCGGCAAAGTCCCCGTCGCTGTCGCCGGTGCCGCGCAGGTCGCAGGCAATCGCGATGGTGCCCTCGCGGGCGAGCGACTCGGTGAGTAGCCGCTGCGTCGGTCGCACGCGATTCATCTCCTCGGCAAAGGGCGGGCAGATGAGCACACCGATACCCGTGCGCTGCACGCCGGGGGCGAGACGGCCCGCCAGGCAGAACAAAGCGTGGTCGGTCGTGCGGAGGAAAAATGGCTCGACAATGCTCGATGCGGGTGCTGTCACTGCCCGTTTGCTTTCCGGGAGACAAACTCGACCAGGGAGCCGAAGGTGGCAAAGGTCTCAGCCGAGATATCGTCGTCGTCCACCACAATGCCGCATTGGTCCTCCAGCGCGGCGATTACGGTCACCACCGCCATGGAGTCGAGTTCGGGCAGGGATCCCATCAGCGCCGAGGTGGGCTCCAGCCGGTCGGCACGGCTGCCAAGCTGGAGCGTGTCCCTCAGGATACTGCGGACCTGTTTTTCGACCATTTCCCGGCTCTCCTGGATTCCGGTGCGCCTGCGTGCCGGGCGGCCGGGTGCTGCCCCACCTGTGACGGGGCGAAATTCTATTTTAAAAACAAAGCGTCAGCTATAAGGAGTAACCATGCCGCAGTTCTCAGCCGGCATCCCTGCCGTTGTTTAGAATCGCCGCCAGAACGCAAGCGAGGGACCCCGGCCGAGTGAATCGGCGGCGCCTGCGCGACCCGCCCCAGAAGAAGCCGGAACGTCTGTGACCGAACTCCTGCACGAGCTGATTATGTCCGCCGCACGCCGCCTGCCGGCGGCGCCCGCGCTTGCCGACGGCCCGCGTACGCAATCCTACGGGGAGCTGGACGTCGCTGTCCGGCAACTCGCCGCCGGCCTGCAGTCGGCGGGTCTGCGGCGCGCCGAGCGGGTCGCGATCTACCTGCCGAAAAGTCTGGAGAACGTCGCGGCAATGTTCGCCACGGCGATGGCGGGTGGCGTCTTCGTGCCAGTCAACCCGCTGCTCAAGCCTGCGCAGGTGGCGCACATCCTCGCTGACTCAGGCGCCCGCGTACTGGTGACCTCGGCTGATCGATTGCAGGGCCTCCATCAGGCGCTCGCCGGACTCGCCGATCTCGTCACGATCGTCACTGTCGACGCGCCACCCGAGGGATTGCCGCTCGCTGCGCGTCTCGTATCGCTCGATGCACTGGTGAGCGGCGCGGGTACCTTCACGTCAACGGCCACGATCGACGACGACGTCGTATCGATCTTCTACACCTCGGGAAGCACGGGTCGCCCGAAGGGCGTTGTGCTGACACACCGCAACATGGTCAGCGGTGCGTACAGTGTCGCGAGCTATCTCGGCAATGGCCCGGACGACCGGCTGCTCGCCGTGCTGCCGTTCAGTTTCGATTACGGCTTCAGCCAGCTCAGCACGGCGTTCCACGCCGGCGCCAGTGTCGTTCTGCTCAATTACCTCGTGCCCAACGATGTCCTGCGCACCGCTGCGCGCGAAGGTGTGACGGGACTGGCCGGCGTGCCGCCGCTGTGGATCCAGCTCGCCGCGCTCGACTGGCCGGACGCGGTCCGCACCAGCCTTCGCTACCTGACAAACTCTGGCGGCAAGATGCCCGAGGCAACCCTGCGCGCGCTGCGCCAGAAGTCTCCCGGCACGCGCGTATTCCTGATGTACGGCCTGACGGAGGCTTTTCGCTCCACCTATCTGCCGCCCGAGCTCGTCGATGTCCGCCCCACGTCGATCGGCAAGGCGATCCCGCATGCCGAAATTCTCGTCGTACGTCCCGATGGCAGCGAGTGCGGCCCGAACGAGCCGGGGGAGCTGGTACATCGCGGCGCGCTGGTGGCGAAGGGCTATTGGCGTGACGAGGAACGTACGCGCGAGCGCTTCAAGCCGATGCCGGATCGCGTGGGCGGTTTGCCGCTTCCGGAGATCGCCGTGTGGTCCGGCGATCTCGTCACGCGCGACGAGGAGGGCTTTCTGTACTTTGTGGCGCGCAACGACGAGATGATCAAGACTTCCGGCTACCGCGTGAGCCCGACAGAGGTCGAGGAAGCGCTCTACACCACGCAGCTCGTTGCCGGCGCCGTCGCGTTCGGGGTCGAGCATCCCGAGCTCGGTCAGAGCATTGCGGTGGTTGTCGAGGCCCCGCCCGGCGGAACGCCGGACACTGCGCGCCTGCTCGAAACCGTCAGGCGCGAGCTGCCCGCCTTCATGGTGCCCGCTATCGTCCGTTGGCAGGAAAACCTGCCGCGCAATCCGAACGGCAAGCTCGACCGCAGCGGTATCGTGAAGCAGCATCGCCCGCTGATTGAAGCCAGGGACCATGCGCGCTAGCGCCGCATTGCCACACGCAGCTCTGGAGCGCCTGCAGTCGCGGGGCGATGAACTGGTGATCGGCGGCCGGACCGTGCGCGCCATTTGCGAGCAAGTCGGCACACCGGCGTACATCTATGACGCGGCGGCAATGACGTCGCGCGTCGCGGAGTTGCGGACGCAGCTCCCGCCGGATTTGCACCTGCACTATGCGATCAAGGCGAATCCGCTGCCGGCAGTGGTGGGGCATTTCGCCGGTCTGGTCGACGGCTTCGATGTGGCGTCAGCCCGCGAGCTTGAGATCGCGCTGGCAGCGGGGATGGCCGCAGACCGCATCAGCTTCGCGGGTCCTGGCAAGCGCATCACGGAGCTGCTGGCCGCGGCCCGCGCCGGTATCACCATCCATGTGGAGTCGGAGCGCGAGATCGCGGAACTCGCCCGAATCGGCGCGGAGCTTGGCTGCCGGCCGGCCGTCGCGATCCGGGTGAACCCGGATTTCCAGTTGAAGACGGCCGGCATGAAGATGAGCGGCGGCTCGACACCGTTCGGCATCGATGCGGAACGCGTGCCCGATGTGCTCGGTACCCTGCGCGGCACACCACTCGAGTTTCGTGGTTTTCACATCTTTGCCGGTTCGCAGAACCTCAGTGCCGCCGCAATCGTGGAGGCGCAGACACTGAGTATTGCGCTCGCCGAGTCACTGGCCGCGCACGCGCCTGCGCCCGTTCGGCATCTCAACATCGGCGGAGGCTTCGGCATACCGTATTTCCCCGGCGAGCGTCATTTCGACCTGGAGCCGATCCGTGCCAGCCTTGCTGACCTTGCTGAGCGTTGTCGGCGCTCGCTGCCCGAAGCACAGCTGATTCTCGAGCTCGGCCGCTACCTGGTAGGTGAGGCCGGCTACTACGTCTGTCGCGTTCTCGATCGCAAGATCTCGCGCGGGCGCGTCTTCCTGGTCACGGACGGGGGCCTGCACCACCAGCTCGCGGCGAGTGGCAATTTTGGCCAGGTCCTGCGCAAGAACTATCCGGTGGTCGTCGGCAATCGCATGGGTCAGCAGGAGACGGAGATCGCCTCGGTGGTGGGTCCCTTGTGTACGCCGCTCGATCTGCTCGCGGATGCGATGGAACTGCCGGTTGCCCGGCCCGGCGATCTCATCGTCGTCCTGCAGTCCGGTGCCTATGGCTTCACTGCGAGTCCGCGCGGGTTCCTGAGTCATCCGGAACCCGCCGAGATTCTGGTCTGATAGCGATGAAGACGGCGTTGCTCATTGCGTTCTACTTTCCACCGTTCATTGCCAGCAGTGGTATCCAGCGACCGCTCAAATTCGCGAAATACCTGCCCGAGTATGGTTGGCGACCCGTGGTCCTTACTGCCTCTGCCCACGCGTTCGCCGAGGCGGCAAGCGAGTCACTGTCAGCCATTCCAGCCGAGACGGTCGTCGAGCGCGCGCTCTCCCTGGATGCCGGTCGACACCTCGCCATCGGCGGACGCTATCTGGGCTTCACGGCTCTGCCGGATCGCTGGGTGAGCTGGTTTCCATTCGCGATTTGGCGTGGCCTGCGCATGATCCGCCGCTACCGTCCGGAAGTGATCTGGGCCACTTATCCGATAGCGACTTGCCACCTGATCGGTGCCACGCTTGCGCGTATCGCAAATCTCCCGCTGGTTGTCGACTA
>SXGT01284918.1_pt1 | contig 15509 bp, 7 predicted proteins | sample 3176221 | NCBI WGS metagenome assembly SXGT01 (sample SAMN11356862, study PRJNA531348) | freshwater metagenome | isolation source: freshwater sample F1-120 | place: China: Fuxian Lake, Yuxi | collected 2017-12-25
ACTACCTTCCAGCCGTCCGTTGGGAACAGTCCGCACGACCCGACCTCTCCACTCGACCCACTCACGAAAGCACCAATTCAAGGGATTTGAACCGGTCACTGTCTTTTCAGGTTTACCCCGCTCTTTCTGAGGTCAGAAGTTATTGAAATCGCACTTACGGAAGGGCTAACTCTAGGCTACCACTTGAAGCATTGCTACCATCATGAACCCACCGCCATGCTGGCCCAAATGCTCATCCTGATGTTGGGCTTTGTCCTCTTCACCGGCTATGCCGTGCTGCACAGCCAGCCGATGCGGCTGGGGCACACGACATTCGAAGAGCTCGCCCACGATCTGGATTTGGCGTCGGAAGAGGCTTTGCCTTGGGATTTGTGGTTTGGCAGCGGATCGAGGCGGGGCGGGGCGGCGCTTCGGGAGATTGTTCTTTGCCAGTTTGCCGAGAGATTAAGCAATCCGTGGAGATCGCAGGAGCAGTGTCGCCTCGTTCTGTCAGGTACGACCAAGAAATCGTTCGCGAGGCTGTCAGCGTTCCCAAAAAGCTTCCGCGGACGCACACGAAGGGCGGAAACATTCCACTTTTCAAATTGCTGAGGGAACACACGCGCCCTCGCGGAAAATCGGAGCGGGTGGTAAAAGTACAGCACACCTGCACCACTGACGCGGGCCAAATTTCTGGAGGCAAGGCGCGTCCAGCCACACTCGGGGCGGGTGTGATCCCCGAACTTTAGAGTTCAGGTTGAAAAGGCCCTTGGTTGCCAAAGTTATCGACTACTTATTCACATAGGACAATTCTTAATGTCGGAACTCTTTACATTCGAACAAAACAAAGAGGCGACCAAGAAAGCAAACCTCGTGTTGGATTGAAAAAATTGACAAGGTTGAGCAACTATCATGATCTCAATTCACTCCGAGCGAATCAGTTAGCTCTCATTGTTAAGCGGGTGAATGGTTCACGAAGAAGAAATTTTTTGCTTGCAACACCCTTGTAGAACGCATATTTCTACGCCAGATGCACAACGAACATGTACTCGCTCCGACAAGCTAACATGAACAGTCACCCCCATAAAATACTCATGAATCGTCCATCAGAACCTACGAGGGAACGCTCCAGACTGACCCGTCTGGCTGCGTTATTTATGACGCTAGCCTGTACGGTCGGGCTCGTGTCCACGGCATCGGCTAACAACATCGACAAAGGTGCGAGTGCCACAAACTTTGAGCCGGTCTCCGCGGCGCTCATCGCGGAAAACTGTGTTCCCAACAACAATGCAATTGATCCCGGCGAAACGGACACCGTTACCTTCGTCATCAAGAACAAGAGCGGAGCCGCGATCTCCAACGTCAGGGTCAGTCTCAACGCGGATCCCGCCAATGGCCCCACTTTTGTTAGTGGGTCCCAGGTTGTCGGAGACATGGCCAAGGACGCAAGCGCATCTGTCACGTTCACATTCCTGAATGTGATGGCTTGCAACGGCAAGGCCACGATGACACTTGCCATCAAATCCGGTACTGCCTTCGCCACAGACCAGGGCACTGTCACCTTCACTTCTCTTGTTGGCGTCATCACGGGTACCCCGCATACCTTTTCGAACACGGCATCAATCGCAATCAAAGATACACGTGACTCATCTCCCAATGTTGGGCCGCCCACTCCGGCCGGCACCTATCCATCTAAAATCACCGTTTCCAACGTCCCAGACAGCCGGTCCGACAATGGCTACGGACACTTCGGATACAAAGTCTCCGCCACGCTAAAGGGTGTAACACACGGTGCTGCGGATGACATTGATGCCGTCTTGGTGAGTCCCACCGGAAAAGCTATTAAGCTCATGTCCGATTCAGGCTTCTTCGCTGTCAACAACGCCAACCTCACATTTGACCAAGCAGCGGGTAGCGGCCTCCCAATTGAAGCTTCAACCGACTTGGTCGTGAGTGGCACCTTTACCCCGGCTGATTACGGGACAGATGACGAAAGTGCCTTCAATCCTGATTTCACCGCTCCTTTGCTCACATCCTTGGAAGGTTATCGCGGCACGACGGGTTCCAAGAGTGATGTCAATGGTGACTGGAAACTTTTCGTCCGTGATGACACTGGCAATAACAAGAATGGTACGATTGCGAACGGTTGGGAGATTACGATCACCGCCTATAGCACCGTCTGCTGCTCATCAGGCACACCGACCATTGCGCTGAATGCCAATGGTAACTCCATCGCCAATCGCACGGGTGACGCCAAGGAAATCGAAGACACATCGGACCCTGCTCCCCCCGTCCTAGCTGACGACCCATCTGGAACTCTGGTTCAAGATGTCTTTGTGAACTCCAGTGATACAGCCGACGACAAGCTCGTCGTCAGTGCGTTCTCCAGCGACGAAACCAAGATCGCCAATAGTTCATTCAAAGTCACTTCCATCAACGCGAATGAGAGGCGAGTCAAATTCAGACTTTCCCCCAATGCGAACGGTAACGTCACAGTCACGCTTCGTGTAGATGACCCGGTCACTGGCAAATCTGCCTCCACCAGTTTCAATATTGAAATCGATCCGCGAAACGACAATCCGACCATCGTAAAACCTGGCAACCAACATCAAAACTTTGGAGTCTCCACACCCCAACTACCATTCACCGTCGGTGACTTTGAATCGGATCCAGCACTGCTTGTCGTCACTGCCGCTGCATACACCGATTCAGCAGCGATGAGCAGTCTTTCCGACCTAGTTCCTGCCAACAACATTTTCCTTGGCGGCTTCGGAGCGAATCGCACGATTCAAGTACAACCTGCCAGCGATGCCAGTGGTATTGCGTTCGTGAGGATTACGGCGACAGATCCTGACGGCGGCACGACGAGCGTCATCTGGACGGTTTCATTTGATACTGCGGTTGGCAAACCCACGATCAATCCTCTGGATACTATCACGATTGAAGAAGACAAAACCGCCTCCATACCCGTGACAATCGGTGACGTCCAAACTGCCGCCAGTGACCTCACCTTGGCTGTCACCATCACTGTGAACCCTGGTAGTCCTAGCGACCTTCTTGCGGTATCTATCTCTGGAAGTGGTGCCACGAGGACGCTGAATATCACAGCGAAATCAAATCAGAGCGGATCAGGCAAAATCCTCCTTACTGCCAAGGATGCTAATAACAATCAGACCACCACCGAGACAAAATTCACGGTCACTCCAGTTAATGACAAACCCGTCGTGACAGTCACTCCGACGATTGTCATAAACGAAGGCAATGATACTGGAGACATCACCATCACGGTAAATGACGTTGAAGATGATAGCGGCGCGGCCCTTGGTGTCGCTACAGTCGTCGCGACATCTTCTAACGGAACACTCTTTCCCCTTACAGCCCCAGCAGTAAATTTCCCCGCATCCAATGTTGGCACTGCGAACAAAAAGACTTGGAAAGTTAAACTGACGCCAGCGGCCGACAGATTTGGGACAGACCTCGTGACCATCACTGCCACCGACAATAATGGCGCAACCGGCAGCATCACGATTGACGTGGCGGTGGTACCCGTTAACGACGGGCCTACCTTCGGAAATATTACAGATCCGGCAACTTCTCCTTCCCCGACCCGGACTGATCCCGCAAACAACGTCCTGACCGAAACCAACAAGCTGCTCATCAAAGAGGATCTCAACGGAAACAGTCCGAATCCTTACTTGGTGACTGTTAGTGACATCAACGTCGGTCCCTTTGAAACGGGTCAAACGATCACGGTCGTTGCAACCTCGAGCGACACATCCATTGTTCCAAATCCAGAGGTCGCATACACCAGCCCGGCTCTTACAGCCAGTCTAAAAATCAAACCAGCGGAAAACAAAAACGGTGAAGTTACCATCACTGTGACGGTTACCGACAACGGTGGAACAGCTAACGGAGGTGTCAACAGTGCCACGAAGAAATTCAAGATTGTCGTGGCGCCTGTCAACGACGCCCCCACCCTGTCGGACATCGCCACACAATTCGCCGGCCCTGGTGACACATTGATTCTGCCCTTTACTTTCGCAGATATTGATTCTGACGTAAGTGCAGGCAGTTTTGCAGTATCCGCTGCTGCTGCCTCCAATCCTACTCTGCTTAAGACCCTCCTTGCGCCTGCCACCAACCCGAGCGTTACCGGAGCAGGCGGATCACGCTTCGTGGTCGTGCAGATTACAGACCCACTTCCAGCGCCGCTGCCTTCACCGCTGGAAGTCACGATCAACTACACGGCAAACGATGGAGCAGCGCCAATCGCTGGCACGCTGACCAAATCCTTCAAGATCACCATCTCGCCCACTCCACAGAACAAAGTCCCGTCGATTTTGTATGCAGGTGGCGATAAGACAGTGGATGAAGACACCATCATCGCGAATATCGGTCCGTTTACCGTTAGCGACGCCGCCGGAGAAACGGCAGCTGGTTCGCTGGGTGTCGTCGGTAGATCCAGCAATCAAGCTGTCATCAAGGATCAAAACATTGTTGTCACATCGGATGGCGCGGGCACAAGAACCTTTACCATCATTCCTGAATCCAACGCCAACACAGACGCTTCCGGTCCTGTGACAATTACAGTCACCGTCACTGACGGTGGAGACGCCTTGGGCTTCAATAAGCGCGCGGCTGACGTGAAGTTCAAAGTCGCCATCAACGGAATTCCGGATCAACCCGTTGTCACGGCGCCTGCGGATCCAACCATCTCAGTCGAGGAAGACAAGGTCAGTGGTGAGAAGGAGTTTACCGCCAGTGATGCGGAAACCGCACCTGCCAACCTCAAGTTCATCGTCACCTCCAGCGATGAGAATATCATTCCCAAGGGTAATGTAACAATCAGTGGTCCCTTGGATCCACCGAGCAAACGCAAGGTGACCGTCCAGAGCAAAGCGAATGCAAACGGAGGGCCCGTGACTATTGCCATCCGGGCCGAAGACGAAATCGGATTGAGCGCCGCGTTCACAATCGCGGTGACTGTGACGCCAGTTAATGATGCTCCAACGATCAATGACATCGCCGCGCAGAGCTTCCTCCAAGTCACGGCCGATGTTGTTCGTGACATCGCACTTGCTGGAATCGGGGATGTCGAATCAGGCGTCGCGGTCACGGTCAGTGCGACCTCGAACAATACAGGGTTGATTCCTGCGCCAGCAAATCCAACTGTTGCGTCCGATGGCAAAGCCACCCTTAAACTTACCCAAATCGCGAACAAGTCAGGGAGTGCTGAAATTGAGGTCAGTGTTACAGACGGTACTGCCACAACGAAGAAGAAATTCACCTTCGCGGTCGGACAGGTCAATCAACCGCCGACAATAACGGCCATAGCCGACCAACCCATCGATCAAGGCAAAACGACCGGAATCGTAGCAATAACTGTCGATGACGGACCGGGAGATGGCAAAACTCCAGCCGCCAACTTGATACTTGCGGTCAGTGTGAGCGACACAACTCTGTTCCCTGGTGGCTCCATCGTCCTCGGCGGCAGCGGCATGAGTCGCAGTATTGTAGCGACCCCGGATCCAACAAAATTCGGTGAAGCTACAATCACCGTCACTGTGACCGACACTGGAACTTCCGCAGGAGCGGATGTCAAGAGTGCTAGTCGAACCTTCTTGGTGAAAGTGGCTCGCGTTGAGCAATCGCCCGTCATCGGACCTATTGCCGACATCACCACTAACATCAATGAGGAAACCGAAATCATCAGCTTCACGGTCACCGACCAGGAGACCCCTGCTGGAGACATCTCAATCGCAGCAGTCGGATCGTCGAACCCGACCTTGATTCCTGTGGCGAACGTCCAATTTGGCGGGAGCGGAGGCATAAGGTTGTCCATCATTGTTCCTGCCAAAGACCAGTTTGGCGTATCCACCATCACCATCAGGGCAACCGACGGTGCAAACAGGACTGGAGACCGTTCCTTCAAAGTTACAGTGCGCAAGCCCAACAACCCTCCGACGATCACCGCCATTGCTAATCAGAAAATCCAACAAGGTGGATCTACTGGTGCGCTGGCGACTACTGTGGGAGATGTGGAAACAGCCTCAGGCTTCTTGGATCTGAGCTTTACATCCAGCAACACATCACTCGTACCTGTCGGTAACATCACTAAAGGAGGATCCAAGGCTGCCCGAACGGCTACAGTTACTCCGGTAGCAACCGAAAGCGGTGTGGCAGTTATTACAGTAACGGTATCTGACGCTGATGGTGGCAAAGCGAGCACCTCCTTCGTCTTGACAGTCGAAGGCGAAGTGGACAATCCGCCGACCATCAGCGCTATCGCCGATCAAACGACGCAACAAGATTCACCGACTGGTGTGATCACGTTTACGGTAGATGACGACAAAACAGCCAAGGGCTTCCTGACTTACGAAAAGGCCTCATCGAATACGGCGCTGGCTCCCGTTGACGGTATTATTCTTGCCGGTAGCGGCGGGAATCGTACCGTGTTTATCATCCCTGCCATTGCCCAGAGTGGTACGGCTAATATCACCATCACCGTGAAAGACGGGAAAAATCAGTCCGCGTCCACCACGTTCAAATTGACTGTAATCAAAGCCATCACTGCCATTCCCAATGACTTCGATGGAGACGGCAAACCAGATCTACTCCTCCAAGATGGCGGAGCTTTCTTGGGAGTCTGGCACATGAATGGCAACGAGAACTTGATCAATGCAGGTTATCTCACGCCTAACAATTCTGGAGACATAAATTGGCGATTGGCGTCAACAGGTGACTTCAATGAGGACGGAATCACAGACTTGGTATTCCAGCACACTGATTCAACTGTCGCTATCTGGTATATGGATGGTGAGACATTGGTATCGCCAACGCTAACTGATCCATCCTCTCCTGGAGAAGGTTGGAAGGTTTCTGCTGCCGCCGATTTTAACGGCGATGGAAAATCCGATCTGCTGTTCCAGAATACCAACGGCGATCTCGCAGTATGGTATATGGATGGTGTAAGTCTTACATCACCTACATTCGTCAATCCTGTAAATGCGGGCGATGGTTTCAAGGTAGTAGCCGCAGTTGACGTCAATAGTGACGGAAACACAGATATTGTCTTCCAACACACGGATGGAACACTAGCTGCCTGGAAACTTGATGGAATTGATACTTCAAGTTTCGTTCTTCTCGAACCTTCCAATTCTGGAATTGAGTGGAGATTGGTCTCGGCAGTGGATCTTAATCTGGATGGGAGTGTTGACTTTGTATTCCAGAACACCAACGACCGAACATTAGCAGTATGGTTCATGAATGGTACAACACTGTTGGAATCTAAATATTTAAGTCCCTCGTCAGCAGGAGGAACTTGGAATGTAGTCGATCCATAGAAGTGATTATATAAAGTATTCGCGAAAGCCGTCTTGGATATCCAAGACGGCTTTCAAATTCTGACAACTTGATGTAGATGTGAAAGCAAACCTCAACCATAGCGCCTGTTGACAAGGGCCGCGATGAGTAGTTGTAGATGCCTGAATAGTCCGGCTCTGTCATTTATGACGCCTGTTTAACGAGGGCTGCTTGATCTACGCGTGTGTCTTTGCCCACGCTGCAGGCGTCACGGTGTCAATTTTTGCTTTGTCAGATTGGGCAATTTCGTGAGCACATCGCGCAAGTAATTGAACGGATTGATCGCTAGCTGCAGTAGTTTTTGATGACCGTGAAGAGGATGGCGCTCCTTTGCTCGGTTTAGGCCTCCTCGTTGAACAACCAGTTTTATTTTCCGACAGGGGTGGGCAGGATTGTGTTTTCGACCAGCCTGCTGTCAATTGCCACCTGATTGTCAGCCGCAAAGAGCTGCAAATCCATCCACTGATTGAAGGTGTAATTGATGGCCTTGACCAACGGTGTTCTGCGATAAATGTTGGCGACCTTGCATGAGGCACACAGAGGCTTTGCCGATGCGTTCCACGAGTGATTGCTCTCCTGCGCGCGGATCTGGTCCCCCAGTTTTGGCGAACACCCCATTTTCCTCAATTGGTGTTCGACTTGGTATGGATGCTGGGTCTGGTGCATGATCAATCCGGCGTTTCGCGGAGCCGATTCCTTCGCTTGGAAATACTTTCTCCGTACGTGCGCCCAGCAGTCAGCTAGAGTGCCCGCGGCCCCGCGTTGCCGGGCGAAGGCGCCATACGACGGGTAACCATGAGATTGGACTCGAATTCCAAAATGGGAAGTGAGTAAACGCGCTCTCGCGGAAAATCGGAGCGGGTGGGAATACTACGGCACACCCGCCCCGGGTGTGCTGCCCGAACTTCGAAGGTCGAGTTGAATGATCCCTTTTAAATCCACCGGCGGCACGACGTCTGCCCGCCGTTTTCACGTTTCCCGAAAACGGGTGTTTTTGGGAATGTCCGATGTCGGAATCGGGAATGCCGAGGAAACTTGCAACCGCCAGTCAAAGATTCATTCGGAATCTCAACCACTCCGGTTCTATTCAGAGGTGGAATCCAGCCAGAATCAGGGGAAATCGACGTCATTTTTCAGAAACACGAGTTTCCGGCCAGAGACTAAATAGGAAAATCTATCAATATGGCATTGGTGTCCGGAGTTTTGGGCTACAGTTTGGCATAGAGGCGGCGGAGGTGGAGCAGGGCTTGCGCTAGCGAGGTCGGGCGATGCCAGTGGACGCGCAGCCAGCGGATGAACTTGAACGTCGCTTGCGTGAAGCGTTGCAGCACCGTGTAGATCAACGGCAGGGTCCCTCCCGTTTTCTGGAGGGCCGCTTTCTGATGTTCCTGCCGTTGGTCCCGCCGCTTGTTTTCCGCCGTGTTTTCGACGCCTTGTTGCTCGTGCCAGTCCGCCATCAACAACAGCAGGTTGTGCGCGATGGCCACGAAGTGCGCCTGCATCGCCTTGGCGGTGGCGCTCGTCGCCCATGATTTTTTCTCCGCCAGCTTGGTCTTGGTCTCGTCGAACACCTTCTCGATCTCCCAGCGCGTCTTGTAGAGCAGCACCAGCAATCCCGGCTCCAGCGTCATCTGGCTAGTCAGATACAACATACACCTGGCCATCGCATGGATTGCAATAGGTGATCTCGCGCACGCGGATGCCGCGCCGGTCCACCACCACGCGGTCCACGGTGACGCCCTGGTTGATCGGCTGGGTGAAATCAATCACTCGCTCCTTCTCCACTTCCAGACACATGCCTTCCTTGCGCAGGGACAGGAAGTAAATCCCGCTGGCTTTGCGTTCCTGCCAGAAGGCGAAATCCACGCCGGCCTTGTCCCACACCCAGAGCACCTTGCGGCCTTTGCCCGCGCCCTGGCGCAGCAGGGCCACGCTCTGGCGTTTGAGCGCGCGCATGTCGCGTTCCTTCTTGCGCCCCATACGGTCCGCCAGCACGAGGGGAAAGAGGCTCTGACTTTTCAGGTTGAGCGCGAAGAAGTGGCCCGTTGCCCAGCGGGTCTGGCCGATCACTGGATCGTGCGTGGCGTGTTCCAAGTAGTGACCGTCGCCGGCATGCACATCGAACTCGGCGAGGGCTTCAAACGGCGCGAGTGGCGAGGATCGCAGCGCGTCCACCCGCCGGCGCAGGAGGGCGGAACATTCAGCCACCATGGCCAGGCGGCGAGCGCTGGTCAGCGTTTCGAAGTACGGCCCGACTTGAACTTCGCGCGACCAGAAGATCTGAAAGGACTGGAGGAAATCCCGCCCGCTGCGCGCGTTGGAGAGCACGCGATCCACGCCCTTAGTCAGCCAGTCCCAGTCCGGTTCGGAAGGGACACTGGCGACGGGTGGTGGCGTAGTCAAAGACAGCGCGCAGAGGTTGGAGGAATTGGTGACGCACTTCGGAGGAAGTGCCGGGCAGCGGGGTTGGAATGGTGGCCATTAAAATAATTTTTGGCACCCATCCCCAAAGCAAGCTTAATCGCGATCTTCAGACACAAAGAACCATCCGCGAACCCTCAGCCTTGCGACCTCTCCAGCACCGTCCTGACCCCGGCAATCTCCCTCCGCGACCTCAATTACTCGCTCATTCTATGACGCCAATGGACGGTTTGTCAGATCTCTCCGGAAACCGCACGAGCCCTGTGGGCAGGGATGCGGGAGGGTTCGACGCCCGCACAGCAGCAAATGGCGCGGTCATTGGGCCTTGAGCCCGCGAGCACCGGACCGACGACGCAATCGTTGGCGGAGTTGGTTGTTCGCGAATACAATCCTTTCTGGCAGGAAGATAACCTGCTCGGTCTCGCCATCGGCCTGATCGAACGTGTGTCCGAATGGCCGGAGTTGCTGAGTCCCTGGCAGGTGCAATGCACCGTTGCAGATTCTCCGGGTTCACTGTTCGGGCAGTTGGATAAAACCTCCGTCACGATCAGCAGTTCCATTCCCCGGGCCAGTCATCTGTTTCTCTGTGCCGTCGTGGTGCGAATCGCCCGAGGACCGGCAGCGTATGCAATTGGGCATGCTGCTCCGTTTTGCATTGCGCGGCTCGGTGGATTTCTACAGCGGCGCACCCCGGCGGCGCGGAGCGCTCTTTCCCCGTTACCGGCTGCCGGCGTCGCATTGGGAGAAACAGCGCTATGCCACTTTTCAGGGGCGCTCCGCTTTCGGCCCGCCATGGATTCCCATTTCTTCGTGGGTCGAGGATTTTCTGTTCGACCTGCTGCGCTGGCCGGGATCGGGAGTTTCGACGCCGGTGGGCACTTTGGCCGAATGGGCCGACAAGTTAAAAAAGCGCGTCGTTCAACTCACGGGGTTGCACGGGCCGGCGGCACGGCTTTGCTTTCTGGAACAGGCCGCCTCGTGGTCGACCATGCCACCACGCAAGGGCTGGCAAAGACCGCTGCGTGTCGGCATCGTGCAATCGGTCATCCCGGACATGGAGGATTACGCTCGCCACTTGAATGATCCCGAGTTGCTGGGCGACCCCGCCTTCCGCGCCCGGCAGAGGCGCCACCTGGCTTCCGTGATGGAGGCCGTTAATCAGATGCTCCAATTGCGGGAGACACACCAGACGCAGTTGCGAACGGACGGGCGGGTGATTGACCTGTTGGTGTTCCCGGAATTGGCGGTCCATCCGCTGGACATTGACTCGCTGATTCTGCCCTTCGTTCGCACGCACAAGTGCATGGTGCTGTTCGGGCAGGTGTATCACCGGGCCAGTGCCGCTCCGGGTGCTCCATTGATCAACAGTTGTCTCTGGATGATTCCCGAATGGAGCACCACCGCCGGTTTCCAGGTGCGGCTGGTGGAACAGGGGAAGGCCAATCTCACCACCGACGAGGAGGCGTTTAACCCCAAGCCCAGCCCTTTCCGTCCGGCGCAGTGGATCATCGAATATCAGTGGGATAGCAACCCGGCCTACCGGCCTTTGAAGTTGAGCGCCTCCATTTGCTACGACGCGACCGACCTGGCCCTGGCGTCCGATCTCAAGGCGCGCAACGACGTTTATGTCGTCTGCGCGCTCAACAAGGATGTCGGCACATTTGACCGGATGTCTGAAGGTCTGCACTACCACATGTATCAGGGCGTGATCGTGGTGAACAACGGCCAGTTTGGAGGCAGCAGCTTCTACATGCCTTTTGGCGAGTCGTTCCATCGGCAGGTGTTTCATTTGCATGGCCAGCCGCAGGCCAGCATCGCGTTTGCTGAAATCACCCCGGAAAAACTGGTGAATCGGCCCACTCAGGACAAAAATACTCCACCCGTCGGCGAGTGGAAAACGCCGCCGGCAAATTGGAATCCATTTTAACCCGACCAAACGGACTCACTTATGCCAACACATCTTTCAGCGCGGGTCGCCTGGCACATGGATGGCTGGAACGGTCGCATCTGCCAGAAGCCCGGTAGCAATACGTTTTGCGTCGGCCCGCATTCCTACCCCGGCGACAAGATCAAGGGCGGGCGTGACCTGGCTTGGGAAGAATCAAAAGGGGTCGCGGGCGAGTGCTGCTCCAAGCTCGACCGGATTCCGCCGTGCATTTACAGCATCAATGCCTTCGGCACTGAGCCCATGATGGCTGCGGATGAACCGCCGGATTTTTTCAAGAGCGGCACGCGCACGTCCTGGCATCTGCCGCCCGCGACCGTCTGCGTCTGGCCTTATGAAGAGATGTATGATGAGGCCACCAAGGTGGACGGCTACGTCAATAACGAGAAGCGGCTGGAACTGGCCCAGGCGTTCTTTGGTGCAATCACGCCGCACGAAAGCCTCGTCTTCCATTACGCGAATTTCAGCAATCCGTTGAGCACGGAGGATTCCAAGCGTTACGTCGTCGTGGGCCTGTCGCGCGTGAAGGCATTGGGTCAGATCGAATACTACGACGGCACGGACGAGGAGACGAAGAAGCAATACGCGGGCGGCTTCATCTGGTCGCGCAACGTGGAAACGCATTACCCGGACCAGGGCTTGCGCATTCCCTACCACCGTTACCTGAACGACCCGGAAACCCTGGAGAAAATCGCTCTCATCCCGGAGAACGCGCGGTGCTTCAAATACGGCTCGCGTCATCTCAGCGACGACGATGCATTGTCCCTGGTGGAACGGTTCGTCGAGATCGCCGCCTACCTGCGCGATAAAGGGGACAAATCAGAGAATTGGAATGTCCGGTTGGAGTGGCTGAACAGTTTGCTGGCCGAGCTGTGGAAAGGCCGCGGCCTGTTCCCCGGTCTGGCGCGCGTCATGGATTTGCTCGGCTTGTCCGTCGGCGTCACCGCCTTTCGCTCTGCCGTCGGCGCGGGCAAGGAGAAGGAGTTTTGCAAAGCCGTGTTCGAGTGGCTCGACGAGAAATCCGCCAGCATCCCCGGCGTGACCTTGCCGGCAGCGGATGCCGCTAAAGTGCGCCGCCAGTGGAAGCTCCGCACGGCGGACGAGCGCCGGGTGTTGTCCGCCGTCCTGCCGCGCTTTGACCTGCCCAAGGAACAGATGGAGAGCATCCTTTCCGACAAGCGCGCCGAGAATTGCCTCGAAGTGGGGCTCGCCGAAATCTGCGACAACCCTTACGTCCTGTCCGAACAGTTTATCGGCGACGATCCCGATGACATCATTCCGTTCAGCCGCATTGATCACGGTGTCTTCCCTTCACCCGAACTCGGCGGAGCGTTTCTTTATGACACGGACGATTGGCGGCGGCTGCGCGCGATGTGTTCCGACCGGCTGCGCTACGAAACCAAGCACACCTTCCTCAGTTGCGGCCAGTTGTTGCAGGACGTGAATCGTCGCCTGGCTTTGCTTCCGGAATGGAAACGGGTCGAGTTCAAGGACACCTATCTGGAGGTGGATCGTGAGCATCTGGAAAAGGCGATGGTGTTTCGGAAGGAAGGCGGGCGTGAGTATGCCTATCTGCGCCGCGTGTATGAGGCGGAACGCGAAATTGAGGGCCGACTGCGCAAGCTCGCGAGCTACGCCGACATCACGTTCAAGTCGCCGGTGACGGAAAAGCATTGGCGGGACTTGCTGTTTGAAGCGTCCAGCCCGCTGGCGGCGAAGAACCGCCCGGGATACGAAAAGGCGATCGAATCGCAGGGTGCTGTCTGCGGTAAGATTTTCCGGCGTCCGGTTTCGGTGGTGTGCGGCGCGGCGGGCACAGGCAAGACCACCATCATCCGCGCCATCTTGCAAAACATCGAGAAGGCACATGGCGCTGACGCCACGTTCCTCCTGCTCGCGCCCACCGGCAAGGCCGCCGACCGTATCCGCGAAAAGACCGGCAAGGATGCGAGCACCATCCATTCATTTCTGGCGAAGCGCGGCTGGTTGAATCCCAATCTGACCCTGCGTGCCAATGGTGGCCAGCGTGAGGAAAAGATCACCACCTACGTCATAGACGAAGCCTCCATGCTCGACCTGGAACTGACGGCCACCTTGTTCCGCGCCATCAATTGGAGCACGGTGCAGCGCGTCATCCTCGTCGGCGACCCGAATCAGCTTCCGCCCATCGGTCGCGGCAAGGTGTTCGCCGACATTATTGACTGGCTAAAATCCAATCACGCGCAGTGCGTGGGTGAGTTGAGCGTGAATCTCCGCCAGATGGAAAACAAGTTGGACGGCTGCGGCACGGGCATTCTCGACTTGGCCGCCGTGTATGTGCGCAACGCGGATCGTTCCAAAAAGGATGAGGAAGAGTCCTTGCGCGCGGAGGAGATGTTCCAGCGTCTCCAGGATCTGCCGCCAGATGGCGCAGTGGACAAGGATTTGCGCGTGATCTTTTGGAAGGATGCCGGCGACCTGATGGACAAACTGGTCGCCCGGCTGGTCTTGGACATGGAGGCAGACACCGGAACGAAGCGCGATCCCGACGCGCCCCACAAACTTTGGATGGAGGCTGCCAAATCAAAGGAAGGCGGTTTCCGGCCGGATTATCATCAGGTCATTTCCCCTTACATCCACGAGGATTTTGGCACGGAAGCGGTGAACCTCCGGTTGCAGAAGGAGGCGCGTGGCGAATCGCTCAAGCGGGTCGGCTCGATTTCCGGGATTACGCTTTTCGACAAGGTCATTCAGATTCGCAACCGGGGCGCGTCCGATCCGCTGCGCGCCTGGAACTTCAAGACCAAGGCCAGCGAACCGTGCGAGGTCTTCAACGGCGAACTCGGCTATGTCCGACCGCATGGCTTTGACAAGAATTGGAAATGGGAAGGTTTCCGGCTGAAACATTTCTGGGTCACCTTTTCCCGCAAGGAGCACATGGCTGTTGGCTATGGCAAGAAACTCGGCTCTTACAAGGACAAGGGCCGGGAAAAGTGGATCAAGGAGGAAAAGCCGGAGGACAACCTGGAACTGGCGTATGCCATTTCGGTCCACAAGTCCCAGGGCAGTGAGTTCGAGCGCATCTACTTCGTTGTGCCGCGCTCGAAAACCGCCTTGTTGTCGCCGGAACTGTTTTACACGGGGCTCACGCGCGCGTCCCACCATTGCACGCTGCTCATCGAGCAGGACATCTCTCCGCTGCTCAAAATTCGCCGCCCGGAAAGCTCCCACCTAGTCGGCATCAATTGTTCCCTGTTCGATTTCACTCCCGCTCCGGATGGCTTTGAACTGCTCCGGCGCGAGGGCTTCATGGAAGACCTCAAAATCCACCGGACGCTGGCGGATGTGATGGTTCGTTCCAAGTCGGAGGTCATCATCGCCAATTTGTTGTTCGACCGCGACGTGGCGTTTGAATACGAAAAGCCGCTCTACGCTCCGGACGGTTCTTTTTACCTGCCAGATTTTACCATCACCTGGCGGGGCGAACGCTTCTTCTGGGAGCATTTGGGGATGCTGGTGCGCGATGAGTATCGCCGCAAGTGGCAGACCAAACGAGAGTGGTATGAAAAGCATTTCCCCGGCCGGTTGGTCACGACCGAGGAAGGTCCAAATCTCTCCAAAGACGCACAGGCACTAATCGACTCTCGGTTCGCATGATTGCGGGAATCCGCATGGGCATTCTGAAGGAACTAGTACTCCGTCAGTCGTGAGTTGATGGGTCAAACAAATTGAGCTTGTACTTTGGATAAGCGTGTCTAATTGGAGTAGATGCCAATTAAGTATCGCATCCGTTTGTCACCGCCAGAACGCGAACAACTCATGA
>SXGT01366354.1_pt1 | contig 15506 bp, 4 predicted proteins | sample 3176221 | NCBI WGS metagenome assembly SXGT01 (sample SAMN11356862, study PRJNA531348) | freshwater metagenome | isolation source: freshwater sample F1-120 | place: China: Fuxian Lake, Yuxi | collected 2017-12-25
ATATTGACCAGTTGATGAAATCGCGATTGATGAGTAGTTGCCGGTAGCAACAGCGCTCGGATCTAAAATCTCATTAAATATATTACCAAAATCCCTGGATATATATATTCGAAAAGCATTCCCGCTGGCGACTTGGTATTTTCCAGTTCCAGAAATTGCAACAGACACCCAAGGCGCGTAGGTGTCTGAAGGACCATTTTTGGCTACCCATGTTTCTCCAAAATTATTTGAAATGTATATTCGATTGTCGGTGGTGTTGCAAGTAATTTGATATTGTCCACTTGAAGAAATTGCGACTGCGCTCCAGTTTCTCGCAATTGTACTAGAAACACTCCACGTCACACCATAATCTGTTGAACGATATATGTACCCATTCGACACAACAACCGTTTGATATTGACCGGTGCTGGACATCGCAATCGAACGACATCCAAAGTCGGTGTTCGTCGGCATAGACGTTATTGGCGCATACCTCTCCGTGAGCACATTTGCCCTTGTACCAAACAACGATGAGCTCGTCTGCGACAAGAACCAATTTTTCGCATCATACGAATATGCAAGTCCGGTGTACCCCAAACCCGCGCCAGCATTTGTTCCACCGCGTCCAATCGCCGCCCACATTCCGACCCCTGATGCATCCGCGCCATACGAAACGCCTTGGCAGACAATCCCGAATAATGCGCGCGACCCAAGAATCGGCATCCAGTTTATACCATCATCAGACCACGCCATTGTATAAATCGACCCGCTAGTATTTGTGTATGTCCCCGCAGTGGCTAATGGAGAGCCGCCCACTGCAACCCAACGTCCACGGTCATTGCCGCATACTGCATAACACGACCCATTTGTGCCGAATATTTGTGTTCCGCCTGCACCGATCCAATTCACGCCATCGCGAGAATAAGCCAAGCAGTGACCAGTTGTTGTGTTCATATCACCGCCAGCAACCCATATTCCATTTGAATATTTTACTGTGCGTATATTTCCAACTGTGTGCCTGCCATATCCGGTTAATGCTAATGGATTGTTTGGAATCCACGTTACACCGCCGTTATATGAATATGACATTCGATTCATTCCGCCATTATTGGTTGCATCGCGAATTGCGCTGCCGCCGACCGCGATAAGAAAATTCTTTGAAAATGTCGGTGACCACATTGTTGCATCTGCGCCGTTTGTGGACCGGACGATGACGCTTGATGTTTCATTCCCGAACACTCCTTGTCCGCGACCTGCGCTTGATCGCCATAATGCGCCCACACCTGCGCCAACGCCACTATTTGATATCATTCCAGTGGTTAAAAGAGAAATTGGAATATTCGCAGAAGTGACCGCATTTGTGCAAAATGACGGCGATCTCAGCGAATTGTTCAATTGTGTGTTGGATACTGCGCCATTCCAGTTGTTTGCGCCATTTGCAGTTGATGTGCAACCAATGAGCGATGAACCAGCGCCACAACTTGCCAACCACGCGGTTCCTGTCCATAATACCCCATTAAATTTACCATATGTCGAATTCAACGTACCTAGACCTCTCACCCATCCAGCGCTCCCATCGATCGCCGTAGTATATGAAACTATATTGCTATAATTCGATGATGCATCTCCAACAACCACCCACGACGCATTCGTTGCATTATATGAAATCGCACTACAACTGTCCATCACTTGTGGAAAATTACCGCTTGCGGCGACCCAACCAGTTCCTATATCTGCAGTGCCGGATAAATCTAATTTATAAGAAATAGCACTTCCTCCGCAGCATAGCCAAGAAATTCCGTTAAAACCGATCGACGTGATGCGACTTCCGGGTAATACAGAATTCACGACCATATTCCATCCTGTTGCACCGAGTTTGTCGGTTGTAAAATAAATCGCAGGTGATGTCGCATTTCGGCCGCCAACCACCCAATATTTATTGCTTGATGCGATGCATACCGGCTGAAAACTGCTGCTGCCAACGAAACTTGATACTGCAGTCCACCCCGTTGCGCCATATTTATCGGTTGTATAAATAATATTATTGTTATTCGTATCGAAACCACAAGCAAGCCACGCAGTCCCGTTCCATTCTAATCCCGCATACCCTCCTTGACCGGTTAAAATTCGGGGTGTGGAGTAATTTGACGCAACGGACCATCCAACTCTTGCAAGTGGGTCGGTCGTATACCATATATTTCCGTATTGTATGCCGCTTGGATCATACGACGTCATTCCGAAATGGGCGACCCACGCATATCCGTTCCATTTTAATGCTGAACTGAGCTGTTGCGGTTCTTGTGTTACCTGAAATAAATTCGTCATTGACATATCGGTATATGTATTTAACCAATTTTGGCTAACATCCATATATGATACAAATACACTAGAAACAACGGTAAATGCGATATTATTTGCTCCAGGTTCTATATACATCGGATTATTGATCCCGCTTCCAATAAATGCATAAATTGGAACGGTGGATCGATCAGATATACCACTTGAACCGCCAACAATTAAGCTATTTCCATTCCATCCGATTGCTCGCGCGCCCGTTGCGATTGCTACGCCGCTCGATGATTGAAGTGGCATTCCGGAAATGTCTGGAAAAAGCGCCGATGTACCATATGATTCACTCCAGATTTTTCCGTCAGTTGATGTCGCAATCGTGGACCGACTACCGCTTCCAACTGCAATCCAACGTTGTCCTGGTGCGACGGTTTTTGCCGACGAAAATGCGGTCCATTTTATTCCGTCGGCAGACCACGCGATAATATTGCCGGTGGATAACGACGAATATGCCGGGCCAGTTGCGATAAACCGCTTACCATTCCAGGATACGGATTTTACACCGTATGGGAAAAGATTGCTGGATCCTGGAACACCCACCCATTTACGACCTGTATATGCATAGTCAGCCAGCTGTGCAGTGGGGCCAGTTGTTGCCGCAGTATCGGTCGAATATAAAATTGCGAAATTGTTGGTTGGGTTATTTTTAAGTGGATTGCCTACCGCGATCCATCGATTTCCGCCCCAAACGATGTCGTTTACACTCTCGATGATTGTGCTGCTGCCATTCAAGGTCGCCGCGCTTACTGTATCAAACCAAGTCACGCCATCCGTAGAACCCATCATCGTTGATACAGTTCCATTTCCGACGGCAATCCAATACATCCCGTTCCACGCGATTCTTTTTACGCTTGAGACATTGGTGTCGCTTAATGCAATCCCCGTCCAATTAATCGCGTCTGTGGATGCCGCGATCGAAAAGGTGGTTGCAGTCGCCGACGTCTGGGGTGTCGTGCTTCCGTCGCCGCCAATAATCCATTTGCTGCCGTTCCAGGTAATTGCATTAATGACGCCGTCGATTGGAACATTTGTTGCAGGAATCTGCGTCCAGTTCACCCCGTCTTTTGATGTCGCGACTTTCGAGCCATTTGCCGCCAGTCCGACCGCAACCCATATCGTGCCGTTCCATACTGCATCATTACATACTCCACCGCGAAATGCGGTATTTCCAATATCCGCGCCGGAAATAAAATATTGAGAATTGGTTGTCGTTGCAGCCCACGTTCTTCCGCCATCCGGCGACATTGCGGTAATATTCTTGTAGGACGTCGATGCCGCCGGTCCGGATGATGCCGAGACAATTGTCTTCTCCGCACCAAATGCGATCGTCGGATGTTGCAGATACGCTGAACCAACGCCTGCTGTCCACGCGGATGCGCGAACCGGCGTCAAAATCGCTGGCATCACCAAGTCATTTACTGTTGCAACTCCACTCATAGATATATCAAATGTTTGGACAGGATTGGTTACACCGTACATATTTGAAAATTGATACACTCCAAACCAAGACACGCCATCATATGAATATGCAACTGACCGACCAGCGGTTATTGCAGTGCAAACACCGGTTGCGTACCAAACACCATTTAAATATGAAATGCCAGTTGCGCCGAAACTAGTATTATTGAATAATCCGGTCTTTGTATTTGGAATCGGAGTCCAGTCACCGCGTCCCGTTGATGATTGAAGGAATGAATAATTTGTTGTATTATTTACGGCGGCGATCCACATTCCGCGACCCGTTGTAGAGTTGATCCCGTATGCGATGCTATTTACGGATGTTGACAAAGACCCGCTTCCGACGATTGTCGTCCAATCAATGCCGTTATATGAATACAAAATGGAAATATTGGTGTTTGGCGATGTGCGTGTTGCCGCGCCAGCGACCCATAATCCGCGCCCGCGTTCATCCTTTCCATAGGTGATGCATTGAATGGTGCCATTGAGTATGCTTGCCGTATATGGAATATTCGTCCAGTTTAATCCATCGCGAGAGTATGCGAATAATGAACTGCATAATGGCGATGTGGACGGTAGAAAGCGGAAAGACATGCTCATTGAGGATACGGAGGATGATGTAATACCATTACGCGTTATAGCTGGAAAATTTGTATTATATAGCATCTGCAGATACACGATTCTTGTCTCGCCGTTTGCAAGAACGCCTGCGTGGACTGCTGCTGCTGCCAAGACTGAGTCACGTCTGTATATATCCGAACCAATTATCGATCCCGATGTGCTGCCAGTGAGTGACATCGAATAAACCATATTTTGATATGAAGCGTCATTATAAGCACTCAAATCGGTTGGTGCAGTAGCTAAAAACGTCGCGCCTGTTCCACCCGCAACAAACAGTCCATTTCCATATGTGCACGCATTGCATCTACCAAGTATTGTCGTAGAATTTGGAACTTCACTCCAGTTTAGACCGTCGTAGGAAAATGCGAGAGAATTCATCCCGAACCCACCCGCAACCCAAACACCATTTCCCATTCCATTATTGCTTGTTGTTGACGCGCCACTAACATCAGCAGATGGCGCGTATGCGATCGTCCGTACTTCGCCGATAATACCCTTGGACCCGACAATTCCTGTCCAACGAATACCGTTTTGCGACATTGCGAGTGAATAAGAGGCATCGGCGACTCCTCCCGCAACCCAGATTCGCCCATTTGGTGAGATTGCGGTGCTTGTTTGACCGTATTTTGCGCAATTTACATTGCCGCCACCGCTCGCGCCAATAAATATTTCTTTCGCGCCAATGCTCTGTTGCCACGTAATCCCGTCAATTGTATAAGCGATTGGTGAAACATTTGTGGTGCTTGTGGCGCTTGATGCGGTTTTTCCGCAAACAACCGCGATTGCTTGTTGCGGTACTTGTTGTGCAGCTGACGACCACGTGACACCTCCGTCATTCGATACAACCACCGGCGTTGTTCCATTTCCAGTCGCGATAAACCGGTTCGCGTATGAATTCCACGTGACTGAATATCCGGTGTTTTTGGGTGTATATTCTCCATTTGTATCTAATGCTACAATATCTCGGCATTGTGTTAAAAAGGGACCATTATTATTACTCACAGGGAACCAATTGACACCGTTGGCATCCGAATACGCGATGGAATAACCGAGATTGTTTGATACTAGGTCGACATATACCCAATTTGATGTAGGTCCGGATAATCCGAAATTAGTTAATGTTCCGGTCGATCCTCCGACGATCTTCGAATTTGCAACGATTGTACTGCTGCTATTTACAGCGCCTGCGACACCTTGATTCATTCGCCAATAACCAACCAATCCGGTTTCATTTCCTACTAATTGCGCATTATATGCTGATTGTATTTGCGCAGCCGTTCGTGCAACATTCCATATACGTAATTCAAACATACTTCCATTAAAGAAATTGGGTGCTGCTAGTGACAGGTAATTTGGCCTTCCAACTACAAATGTTCCGACATTATCGTTGTTCGCTACATACGGAACGACATTTGTAGTATCAGTTCTGTCTAGACCATCGACATAAATATATCCTCTGCCTGCAGTTCCACTTCCCGAATAAGCCCATACTACTGCAATATGGTGCCACGCTCCGTCATTAACAATCGCAGTGTTGACAGAAAGTATATAATTATTGCCGTCGCCGACAAATCTAGGGGTTCCACTAACGTCAATATAAAATGATTTTTCACCCGTTTCCCAAGATGTATTCGCGTTTTGGCAATTTACAAGACCCATTCCGGAATTGATTCCGGAATTATTTGTTTTAATCCAGCATTCGATTGTGAAATTGGCTTTATTTAAATCGGTCGCGCATCCACTAATGTCGATAAAATCGTCAGTCCCGTCAAAATTGATTGCGTTGATATTCGCTGGGAATGAATTGGCTATTGTATTACTCACGGAAAAGCTATTTGATAATGTGGATATATCCGTCGCCGGCGCATTGTATCCACCGGCAATAAATCGCGAATTCACGCCATCCCATAATACGCGCACGCATTCGCCCGTTTTAAATATGGCATTTGTTGCTATTTTTGAATTACCAACCATCCACGTATTTCCGGTTGAATCTGTTGAGTAAATAATGGTATTTACTGCGCCGCTGCCTCCGCCGACTGCCACCCATCGCCCGTTTCCGCTATTTGCGGTGGGTGAAAATGCGATTGAATTGACGGCGCTGATCGGGGTTCCTGAAATATCGATGGTTGTCCAGGTTGCACCGCCGTTTGTCGATCTTAATATTGTATTCATTGTCGTTCCGGCGAGAATTGTCGTGAAGGTAGGATTCGCGGCGAAACATTTTATAATTGTTCCTGTATATGTTGCGGATGATGCATCAACCCACGCAGCGGATATATCTGAATCCCCGGAATACATAATACGCCCGTTATTGTTATTCGAAACATCATCGCCTCCAATCAACCATCGGTTGTATCCACCACCGATCCATAATGAAGCCCGCACCCAGGCAAATTTTGTAGAATTCGGACTGCTTATCGTACGATTCCAGTTGAATCCGTCGCTTGAAATGGATACTTTTTGTGTGGTGCTTGCTGAATCGCCACCAGTGGCTAGAAACCGTGTGCGATTTGTATTCGTTGCGACCGAAAAACATCCGCCATTGGCTACAGTCATATCAGTCCCGCTGTTATTTGATGCATCGCTTGAACCGGGGACACGTGACCACGAAGAGCCTCCATCAGCAGAATACATAAGCGCACTGTGTTGAACTGAATTGTCGGTGATGGTGTTGGTGAGGAGCATTTGATTGGTGTAGAGGGATGAGATGTTATAAAAATTAACTACTATACCGGCAGCAATACCATCTGCTTGGGGCGTAAGCGTGTATGTTTGTCCACTGTTCACTGTTGATAATGACCCGTTATATGTTGTTACGGGATAATTTGAAGTGGCAGTAAATGTAAATGTTCCTCCTTGTGACCCCCCTGAAACAGAAAATTTTTGACCAATTTTGGCACGATTCACATTTAACCAGTATCCTGCAAAATAAGAAAATTGTTTGGCGATTTCGTTTTGTGGGCCATTTGTTATGTCCCAGAATTGAGCGTCGGGACCCCACGTTATTATATTTGTGCTTGTATTTACTGTCAATAATGGAATGAAGTCGCGCCAGTTAGTCCCACCGGTTCTTAAATAAATCCCACTGGGTACGATTCCTCCGCTTGAAAACTCCACCCCCTGATTCACCACCGGCGTGTCCCAATTCACACCATCATCCGAGTATGTAAAAGCAACACCGCGCTGTGGTTGTCCGGTAACCACATTAGTGTACGCCGGCGTATCTCCCATCGCCATAAACCGCCGCAATGGTTTGAATACTTTGGCGCCGCATCCCGTCCAGTTTCGCCCATTCGATGAATACGCGACCGTATTTGTACCACTGCCCGTCGCAACCCATTTTCGCGACCCCCACGTAATTCCGCGCCCCCAATTCGAGAATATAGTATTACCAAGTCCGAACCAAGAAACACCGTCTGTAGAATATGCCAGCGTGTTTACAGTTCCGCGACCTGTTGCGACGAAATTACGGCCATTCCAGTCAATTCCATATGCATAGATGTCAAACCCGTTGGTTGCGCTTGCAGACCCCGAATTATATCCATTTGACCCCCCCGATATTTTTGTCCACGTTTTCCCATCTTGTGAAATCGCAATGGTATAGCTTGAATTTGTCGCCGTATCTTGCGTGCGTGTTCCAGTGGCGATCCAGAATTTTCCATTCCATATTACTTGATTTCCTCCGCCGGAGATGTCGCTTATATTTGCAGCAAGAGCATTGCCCGAATTATCGACGGGTCCAGTATCGGAAAACACATTTACAGCATTTCCGCTTGGACCAACCGACCCCATCCACGTAATACCGTCATAAGAATACGCGGTTGAAAAACTATTGCCGCGACCCACCGCGACCCACATATTGCCATTCCACGCGACTGACCGCGCTTCCACTGAGAATATGGATTTACCGGTTATTCCGGTCCACGTCATTCCGCCATCATCCGAAAATGCAAGAGAATGCGTTCGGCCATTTCCGGCAGCAACCCATCGTTCGCCATTCCACGCAACCGCGTTTGCACCGCCGCTGCCGCCTACCCCCATTGATACATTTGCGGATATATCGTCCGCCGATGAAAACATTGCATTTGTCGCGCCACCCGGCACCATTTGCCACGTATTACCGTCATCATCTGAATAAACAATTGTATTTGAATTCAGTGAAGAACCGCTGCGATTGCCTATAATGGCGCCGCCGATACTCCCGCTCCCGCTATTCAGGGTGCCACTATCGCCGCCACCGCCGCCTACCGCGATTAATCGATTTACCGGAAATGTCACTTTATTATCAAGGCGCGCCACATTTACGGGTGAAGTAAATGCCGGCGTTGTTATTGCGGCGACGGCACGAGAATCGGTTGTAAATGTGTTTGGACCCATCGATACCGCAATCCAACTTGCCGGAACTGGCGGGGTTTGTGTGGAGTAAAACAAGCATTGATTCGACCAGCCTCCGCAGAAAAACCATGTATTCGTTGATGAATTAAAGGTGATACTATATATTGTTTTACTGGTGACGCCGGCGGGTCCTTTCATATGAATCCAACTGCTTGCGTACGGAATCGGCGACGTTGAATACGCAAATAGGTTTGAGGATGTTCCGCACGCAACCCACACGCCATTTCCGTAAGCAACACTACGACCGAGTGTACCGAAGTTATACAATGGTGTGGTACTGCTTGAAAATACAGGCATCCAACTGGTTGATATTGGCGGGTTTTCGTCAGAATACATTAACGGAAAATTTGATTCGCCGCCAATTAGCCAAACTCCATTTGCAAATGTCACTGAATATGCAATACTACTGCTTATATTCGCACTGCCCGTATCGTTTGTGGCGCTTACTGCAATTGGAGTCCAACTATCGGCTGTTGGCGGGGTTCGTGTAGAATATGCGAGTGCATTTGTACTATCCCCAACTATTACCCACGTCCCGTTTCCGTATGTAATGCCGCGGGCATTATTATTTATAATATTGGCAGACACGGGAACACCTATCCAGCTTTCAGCAGTTGGCGGATTTGCGTTGGAATAGCATAAACAATTCGCTCCATTACCAGATACAACCCAGTATCCATTTGCATATATAATCGATCTACCGGTTCCGCTTGATGCAAATGTATTTATTGCACCATTGAATTTACTGAAATTCCACGGTATTCCGACCCAGCTTGATGCGATAGGCGGTGTCATCGTCGAATATGCAATCGCGTTTGCTCCTTCTCCGACTGCAACCCACGTTCCGTTTGCATATGCGATTCCCAAAGCACCCGATGTAAATGTGGAAGAACTATTGGGTATTCCCACCCAACTAGAAGCAGTTGGCGGATTTGCGATAGAATAGGCAATGCTATTTGTCCCCGATCCAACAGCGACAACAATATTTCCATACGATGCAGTTTGGCCGGCGCCGACACCATACACCTGCGTCTTTCCGACACTAACACCGCTCATTTTAGCAACGATGTCATTGGATCGTAGAATACTCGGTTCTGCAAGCGGGATGCTTTGTTTTTTTTGTTTATTTAGGGCAGTGGCGGACACTTGCGAATCCATATTTATCACTGTAGTCATTTTGTCCTCGATGACTCGACCATTTATCGTGATTGACGGGTTAATATTGTTAAGCCCGCTTGTCTGACTATTTGTAGATAATATTAATTTACCGGCGATTGTTATATCATTATTTACTGTAGTAGAACCGCTGATATTTACATTACCACTTACATCTAGTTTCGTGGACGGGGTTGTTGTCCCAATTCCTAGATTCCCATTTTGATCGAACCTAGCTGCTTCAATTCCTGTTATACGAAATGGAATTATGTTTTGTGAAGGGTCACGACTATTGACATCCATCTCCTTCGATAATAGAATATATAGAATATACGAATATAAATATTTCCATATTTTACCCTATATTTCATTTCTTTGACTTAAAAATAAACATATGGACTTTTATATATACGAATAATGTCATCAAGGAGTCAATTTTCAAATAATACTGTCTACAACGGTGGAAACGGTGGAAACATTATTCCTGTGGCGGCGTCATCGGCGTCATCTGCGGCGTCATCTGCGGCGTCATCTGCGTACTTTGAAAATCGGACTCCGCTGCAGAAGCAGCAGCAGCAGCATCGTGGGGGTGGTGGTAGTAATGGCGTTCAAACTACCGATGATGCAATTTATCCACCTGGTTCAATGAGCTATATTAATTTGAATATCAATGAATATCGCATTCAGGATTTAGAAGATTTCTTCACGCTTCCCACTAAAAATTATGATATTCAGGAGATTGTTCATAAAAAAAAGACAATGTGTGCGGCCGTAGATAAGGACTATACGCTTACGCCCGATATTCGCGCAAATATTTATGGATTTTTGGACCAGGCGCTTGCCCGGCTTGTACAGCATTTGTCGCCAATTACAACCGGAAAACCAGTTACAAATTTGCCAGTAAATACCTTAACCGGCGATAATGGCCATTTTTTAATTGATAATCCTGCGCGTGACGGAGTTTTGCATTATGACAGCAGTAGTAAGACTGGTATTAATTTAGACGATAATGGTGCGCCACCTGGCGCGTTAAACCCGTTGAAGGTAAACACGATTAAGCGCGCGGTGAATATCGACACGCGGTTTCGTCCGAATTATTATACTACAAAAAGCACGGATCTTCAGATTAATTTGCCGACCAAAGTGGAGCGGGCGATTAGTATGCGTCTTGCATCGATTGAGATTCCGATCACGTATTATGCGATTAGTGCAGAATATGCGAATAACGTGTTTAAGGTCACGTGGAAAACAAGCGGCAATCCGTCGGGCGCGTATGATGCATCCGCGGTAATTATTTTGCCGGATGGGAACTACGATGTGGGATTATCTGATAAGACGAAGGCGGCGAAGTTGGAAGATGCCGTGAATCTGCAATTGGCCGCGGGAAATGCTGGTGGCAGCGGGGGTGTTTTGAAATTGCGTTATGAGGTTAGTCAATTGAACGGGAAAAGCCGTTTTTATCAGGATACTTCGTCGGGTGTGGGCGTTATTCCGTTTAAAATCAATTTCAACACGGATAAGTTTGGGGTGGTCACATCTGGGCAAGCGAATCCATTGCCGGTGCAAGGAACGCTCGGGTGGATGCTTGGGTTTCGCGATAAGACGGCGGAGTATGTTTCCAATGGAAAGGGGACGGCGAGTGGGACAGATGGTGCTGGTAATATTGTATCTGAAGGGATTTGCAATGTGCAAGGCACGCGGTATATTTATGTATCCATTGACGATTATGTGAATAGCAGCAATAATTACTTTACGGCGGCGTTTGCGAATTCGATAATGGCGCCGAATATTATAACCCGGATTAATGTGGCGGAGTTGGCGCAATCTACGACGGTGTATCATTATGCTCAGCAGGAGGGGTATTCTACGGAATTGGATAGAAGCCGCAATTATTTTGGACCGGTTGATATTCAGAAGTTTCGCGTTGCATTGTATGATGAATATGGGCGGGTATTGAATTTGAATAATATGGATTGGTCGCTTGAGTTGATGTTTGAATGCATTTATGCATAATTGCATTTATGCGTGAGGCGGACGCGGTGTTGATGCGTGAGGCGGACGCGGCGGCGATGCGCGAGCATTGTATGATTTAGTAATAAAAATCATACAATTCCGAGAACTGTGTCAGTGGTGATGGTGACCTTAATGACCGCAACTACTGCACGAGCCCTGCTTTAACCCGAATATACTCGAAACCGAAAAAATCGGTTGTGAATCGCGGATATTTCGCGTGAGCATATTATTGTCGGCGCGGGCGGCGCGGGCGGGTTCGGCGACTCTAATATTCCGTGGCTGTATTTGACCGGTCATTATCATCATTCGCGGACGCGGTTGTGCGCGTGGCGCGGACGCGAGATCAGACGCGGGTAATTGAACCGGAAGATGATTCTTTAATGTTGTGAAAAAAAACCGTTGCATTTATATAGTCTATATTTATTTTTATTCGTAAATGCTCATAATGTATGCTAAAAATGCAATGACTATAAATTGTAAAATCCGCAGTAGAATGGTAGTTGAGAATATAACGCTTGAGTATTGAATACACTTTATCACGGAATTCATTAGGGTTCTTATACTTTGTTCTATCACTTGATCAATGACTGATGATATAATATACGCTGGATGATGATGATTACCGTGGTCACGTATGAATTGGGATACAATTCGCGGTGGCGTCGGCGTGCATATTGCGGGTTTCGGTTTATATTCTTCCGACGTTATTGCCGGGCACATATATTGACCCATATAATTGCAATAGTGTTTGTAATACCGGTTGTATTCGATGCGTTGACTGTCATTGTGGGTTAAATGAGGTCGCGCCGCAGCAGCTTGCAAGCACAAAAGGGTGATAAGTATGCGCGTGTATGTATTCGTCGTCATTGTCCGGAATGGAATGGAATGGAATGGAATGCATTCGTCGGTTGTAATCGTATCAATTTTATACAAGCGGATTTTAGTATTTGAATTCAGCACAGACACTTTGTAGAGTAAGCGATGCCGTATTTCAATTTCTTGTTTCCGGCGATGGGGGTAAGTGCTGCCGTAGAAGGAGCCTGGGTGCGTAACACAGTTCGGCCTTTTAATCTGGCTAAATAGCGGTCATATGAACCGTGTTTTATATCGACGCCAGCGCCTGCGGCGGAGGTGGATCCCGGTCGCATTCTAGTAAGGCTTTGCGTCGTCGAATTACCGTGTGATGGAACATTGGAATGCACGACACCTGCGATTGCGCGGTCGCTGGATTGATTCCAGTTTACACCGTAATAACCAGCAGCAGTATTTAAAATAGCGGGGGTATACACGTTAAGGGCTGCACGGTTCATCGTGTATTCGCTTGCAGGAACACGAACCGTTCGCCATATCTTTTTCTGCGTACTAACCGCTGATGCTGCTACACTCGTGATTGCGCAATTTTCGCCTAATGTGCGAATTGTAATCGGTTGTTGAAATTTGCAATAGACGCAAGTTGGGTATGGAGCGGACATTATAAATGATTATTTCGGTATTGTTTCGATATACTATTTATAGATAATATTATTATTGCTACTATTCCGGCGGCGGGCGACGGTGGCGGCGACGGTGGCGGCGATTATTACATAAAACAATTCGTTATATTATAAGTATTTACGGAGAGTAAAATTGAAAATAATAAAGGTATGAAAAGAAATATTAAAATGAAAAATACTACTATTGGTACGAGTAGTGACGATTCTGGAGACATTGGCGATGTCACAGCAGGCGCTTCTACCTATAATGAAGTCTCATCAACAGCGACACCCGGTGTATCAAATGCACAAATCGGTGGCGCCAGGGGCGGGGGCGGGGCTGGACTGCGCATCAGTTTCAGACGAGACGACAATCATCACGTCGACGACGACGACACCGACACTTCATTACACCAATGCGAGACCTGTCGCGCAACATTTAAATCAAAAAAATTATATGATAAACATCGATTATTTTGCGCAACTTTAGCAGCAATGCGTTCTTCCGGGCCGCAGCATCACCAGAATTCGTCGGTATCGGCGGCGGCATCTGCGCCGGCATTCATCGGTGGGCGCGATTCTGGCCGAACGAATAAGAAATACACGATTATGAGTGTCGATGATGATGCGCTGTTGCCGTCCCCCAAAGAGATGTTTATGTTGATTCAGGAGCTTACATTAAAATATAATAAAGTGAAAGAGGAATTAGATGTAATGAAGACGTGGGCGAAGATGGTCGGACGTCGGCTCGGCGGCGGGGGCGGCGGCGGTGGCGGCGGGGGCGGCGAAGGCATCACCGCCGGGTCAGCAGCATCAGCAGGAAATTCGGATTATCTCATCCCATTTACATCAATATCGCGCCAGAAACGTCAAAATATGGAAATGATACTAAATGACGACGACGCGGCGATGTCTGCAGCTGCGGCATCTACAGGACAGCAGTGTCCTATTCAACAACGACCTTGCTTCACACGTTGGTATTCATCGTTCACCCTTGAGCAAGAACACCTTGACTACGTATTTCAGACAGATTTGGTATCCGGAATCGTAAATGTTATATTGAAGTTGGTCTCTGCATATACAAATGAATCCGGAAAGTCGCATTTAATCCCCTTTAAATTTACTGATGTCAAACAGGGGTCATTCTACATTTACGACGCGCCGTTCAGTCTTGATGCCCCAGTCCTCCCACCGCCGGGCAGTGACACCGATGTTGAGAAAAGATGGCGGTTTATTGAACCGTGCGAGTTTCAGTTGATGGTGAATTCCGTGCATAAACTATTATTGAAAGAGTTTAAGAAATGGCAAGATCGGAATTGGGAACAGCAGAATAAGATCATTCAGAATCGGCAAAAGGCGACATTATCTTATCGATCAGTAATATCGTCATTTCAGTGTTCGCCTGCGATGGCGTCGTATGATGGTGAGTATCATTCAACGACGGCGACGGGGGCCGCGGGGGGTCCGGGGGGTGCGGGTGGCGGCGATGGTGGCGGCGATGGCGGTGGCGACGAACCGAATACACCCCCACCCCATTTAAAAGACGCGATTTTAACGGACGATTTTGCGTCGCTTTACAATAAATACGCGGATAAAGTAATGGGTGGGGTATTATCACCGGATACAATCATTACGCGAGTTCGTGCAAAATTGTGGAAGGATATGAAGGCGTGGATGCTTTAGATGGCGGTGGTGGCGGCATATACTTCTTACTATATTCTATCTAATCTAATTATGTATTTACAATGTTTTGGACGCGTGACGTGTACCGGGATAAATGAGTGCATATTTTTTTATGATTTTTGACCCCGAATTATGTTTATTTCGGCGTCAAATCGCGGGGGGTCGCGCGCGTGCAAATTTGGAGTCGAATTTGGAGCCGAAATTATGCAAAATAAAGCAGCATAGATTTAATATCGACGACTTCGTCTTCCGGTTATACGAATTCTATTCGCTTTGTCACCGGTAGTTCCGAGAGAATGTTGATCGATGGGGCTGGCAATGTTAGTGTTTATAATACTCCCTCTTCCAATAATCACGTCGCTAATAAAGCTTATGTTG
>SXGT01575495.1_pt1 | contig 15505 bp, 30 predicted proteins | sample 3176221 | NCBI WGS metagenome assembly SXGT01 (sample SAMN11356862, study PRJNA531348) | freshwater metagenome | isolation source: freshwater sample F1-120 | place: China: Fuxian Lake, Yuxi | collected 2017-12-25
CGCCGCGGAGAGAGCGGCGCGAGCGCTGCGAGCGCACCGGCCGACAAGGCCGGTAGCGAACGGAGCCCGGGGGGCGGAGGCCGGCCGCAAAGGACGGGCGTGAGCCCCCCGCTGGTCGGAGGGGCGAGTTTGAATGCAGAGGAGTTCCTCGCCATCATCGCCGGTGCCGCTGCGGCCTCCGGTGGTTAGCTCTCGGGGCTCTCGGGAACAGCGATGCATACCTTCCTCATCACGTTGCACGTGATTCTCTGCCTGCTCCTGGTCTTCGTGATCTTGATGCAACCTGGCAAGGGAGCCGATGCCGCAAGCGCGTTCGGCGGTGGCGCATCTTCTCAGATCTTCGGCGCTTCGGGACCGGGCAACCTCCTGACGAAGGGCACCGGGGCGATCGCGACCTTGTTCATGATCACCAGCATCACCCTCGCCTTCCAGAGCACCAAGTCCAACGTCACCGGCGGCGCCATCAAGGGCGGCTTCGACGACGTCCTGGAAGAGGGCGCGGCGGGCGAGGGTTTCGGCGCGGGGACCCCCGAGGGCGCCGCACCTCCCGAGGCCCCCCCGACGCCCGCAGCGCCGGAAAACACGCCCGCACCGGCACCGCCGACGCCTTGACCGGCACGCCGCGAGTGAGTAGATGGGTGGACCGTCGCGCGGGTGGCGGAATGGTAGACGCGCTAGTTTGAGGTGCTAGTGGGCTAATACCCCGTGGGGGTTCAAGTCCCCCCCCGCGCACCACCCTCGAGGGCTCGGTAGGCAACTACCGGGCCCTCGCAGCTTTTCCAACCCGAGCGCCCCGGCCAGACCACGCCCGGGCACCGGTCCCCCCCGGTGCCGGTTCAGCCGCGCCGAGACTCCGCCTCCTTGCGGTGTTCACAACGCGCGGCCTCGCGACAGCGACCGTAGATCTCGTGGCGGTGGGACTTGAGATCCAACCCGTGGCGCGCCGCGACCTCCGACTGGCGAGCCTCGATGACCGGGTCTTCGAATTCGAAAATCGTGCCGCAATCAAGGCAGATCAGGTGGTCATGGTGCTCGTCGTCCAGCGCCGGTTCGTAGCGGGCCTGGCCATCGCCGAACTGGCGCTCGTGGGCCACGCCCGCGTCGGTGAAGAGCTTCAGCGTGCGGTAGACCGTCGCCGCGCCGACGCCGGGCGCCTGGTCCTGCACCCGCCGGAGCAAGTCTTCCACGGACACGTGGCCGCCGCTGGCGAGGAAGGCGTCGAAAATCACGTCCCGTTGCCGCGTATGCTTGAGGCCGTGAGAGGCGATGAACTCGTCGAGCTTGCGGCGGGCGGCGGTCGGGGCGTCCATGACTTCCAAAAACACCTAGCGCGGAGTGGGTGAAGAGGCCCACTCCGCGCTGGTGGTCGCAGACCGAGGGGGGTCTACTCTGCGGCGACCGTCTCGGCCGGAACCTCGGCGGCGCGCTTGGCCTTGGGCTCGCAGGGCTCCGTCACCAGCTGGATCAGCGCCATCGGGGCGTTGTCGCCCGGGCGGCGACCCAGTTTGAGGATGCGGGTGTAGCCCCCGGGCCGCGTGGCGTACCGGTCGCTGTACTCCGAGAAGACCTTCTGGAGCACGTCGCGGTTGGTGATGTACCGGCGCGCGAGGCGCACGGCGTGAACACGCTTGGCCTTGGCCTCAGTGAGCTCCGCGCCCTCCAGACCGGCGAGGGAGGCGTTGGGGACCTTCTTCGCGTAGGTGATGACGCGCTCGGCCACGCGACGCAGCTCCTTGGCCTTCGCCTCGGTGGTGCGGATCTCGCCGTGCTCCATGAGCGACGTGACGAGGTTGCGGAACATGGCGTCGCGGTGCGACGAGTCGATGCCGAACTTGCGGCCAGAATGGAGGTGACGCATGGGAACTCCAGCGTGCCGCGGCTAGGCGCGGCTCTTGGGGAAGTTGTTGAGCTTCATGCCCAGCGAGAGGCCGAGCTCGCTGAGGAGCTCCTTGATCTCGTTGAGCGACTTGCGGCCGAAGGTCTTGGTCTTGAGCATCTCGGCCTCGGTCTTCTCGACCAACTGCCAGATATGCTCGATGCCCGCGTTCTGGAGGCAGTTCGCGCTGCGTACCGAGAGGTCGAGTTCGTCGACCCGCTTGTAGAGCGACTCGTTGAAGGACTCCGAGCTCTTCGGTTCATCGCCCGCCATCGGCTCATCCTCTTCGGTGAAGTTGATGAAGACCTGCAGCTGCTCCTTGAGCACCTTGGCGGCAAACGCCACCGCGTCTTCTGGGGTAACGCTGCCGTTGGTCCACACTTCGATGGTGAGCTTGTCGTAGTCGGTACGCTGTCCCACGCGAGCGTTGGTGACCGTGTACTTCACGCGCCGAACCGGCATGTGAATCGCGTCCACAGGAATGGTGCCGATCGGCATCTCCGGGGACTTGTTGCGGTCGGCCGGGACGTAGCCCTTGCCCATCGCCACGGCCATCTCCGCGTGGAAACGCCCGTTCCCGGTGAGGGTGCAGACGGGGTGCTCGGGGTTGAGCACCTCGGCGGCTGCGTCGAATCGGATGTCGCCCGCGCGAACCACGCGAATCTCGCCCTGCGCGCCCTCCACGTCAATGACCGCGTGCACCGGCTCGGTGCGGTCGGTCTTGATGAGGATGCCCTTGATGTTGAGGATGATGTCGGTGACGTCTTCCACGATGCCAGGGATGGAGCTGAACTCGTGAAGGACACCCTCGATCTTCACCGAGGTGACCGCCGCGCCCTGAAGGCTCGACAACAGCACCCGGCGGAGCGAGTTGCCCAGCGTGATGCCGAAGCCACGCTCGAGCGGCTTGATGACGAACTTGGCGTAGGTGTGGCTCGACCGGCCGTCGCGCTCGATGCGACGGGGCTTGATCAGCGAACGCCAGTTGCTGACGATGTATTCAGCGCTCATTAGATTCTCCAAACTGGGCTTCTGCGCGCTTGGCCGAGGCGCGCTCATCACCCAGAGTAGATTCCGCGCGAGCAAACGCGCGCACGGTGCTGGCCAGGCGGGGAAACGCGGCGGGCTCAACGAACCCGGCCGCGAAGCGGTTGACTAGACGCGGCGGCGCTTGGCCGGGCGGCAGCCGTTGTGCGGGATCGCGGTCATATCGGTGATCGAGGTGACGCGGAGACCCGCAGCCTGAATCGCGCGCAGGGCGGACTCGCGTCCGGCTCCCGGGCCCTTGATGATCACGCCCGCCGTCCGCATCCCGTTCTCCACCGCCTTGCGGGCGGCGTCCTCCGACACGAGCTGGGCGGCGAAGGGGGTGCTCTTGCGGGAGCCCTTGAAACCCTTCACGCCGGCGCTCGACCACGCGACGGTGTTGCCGGCGAGATCGGTGATGGTGACGATGGTGTTGTTGAACGTGGATTGGATGTGAACCACACCCACCGGGACGTTCTTCTTGGTGCGCTTGGGCTTCTTGCCGCCCTTGTTTTCGGTGCTCATGTGAGTTTTCTCCTCGTCCTACTTGGTCGCGATCTTCTTGCCGGCCACGGTGCGACGCGGGCCCTTGCGGGTGCGGGCATTCGTGTGGGTACGCTGGCCCCGGACGGGGAGACCCTTCTTGTGCCGGGCGCCACGGTAGGTTCCGAGGTCGACCAGACGCTTGATGTTCATGGCGATCTCCTTCCGGAGTTCACCTTCCACGCGGTATTCGCGCTGGATGACCTCGCGGATGCGGGCGATCTCGACCTCGGAGAGGTCCTGGGTGCGGATGCTCGACTCGACCTGAGCCTTCGCGAGAATGTCCTTCGCGTTCTTCCGGCCGACGCCGTAGATGTAGCCAAGGGCGATGTCGATGCGCTTGTTGCGCGGCAAGTCGACGCCTTCAATACGTGCCATCTTGGTTTTCTCCTAGCCCTGGCGCTGTTTGTGCTTGGGGGTTTCACAGATGACACGTACGACACCGCGCCGCTTGATGACGCGGCACTTGTCGCAAATGACCTTCACAGAGGCCTTGACCTTCACGGGGACTCCTCGCCGGCGCGAGCCGGTTCAACGGATAGAGTGATGCGGTTTCCCGCGTTGTGGCTCCGAGTGCCGTTTTCTCAGCCGAGCTTGGTCAGGATCTCCGGACCGGCAGGGGTGATGGCCACGGTATGCTCGAAGTGAGCCGCGCGACTATTGTCTTCCGTCACCGTTGTCCACTGGTCGCCAAGGATCTTCGTCTTGTCGGTGCCGAGGGTGATCATCGGTTCCACGGCGATGACCATGCCCGTCTTCAGCAAGTCGCCTGTTCCACGCTTCCCGTAGTTCGGCACGCTGGGCGGCTCGTGGAGCTTCCGGCCGATGCCGTGACCAACCATCTGCGTCACCACGCCCATGCGTTGCGGTCGCACATGCGACTCGATGGCATGACCGATGTCGCCAACCCGACCGCCCGCGACCGCCTTTGCGATGCCGAGCGCGAGCGCCTCCTCGGTCGCCCGGACCAGGTCGCGCGAGCGCTCGTCGCCCTCGCCCATCACCACGGTGAAGGCGGTGTCCGCGTAGTAGCCCCCGTAGACCAGGCCAAAATCAAGCGAGACGACGTCGCCCTCGCGGATGCGCCGCTTGCCGGGGATGCCGTGCACCACCTGCTCGTTGATCGAGATGCAGATCGAGGCTGGAAAGACCGCCTTGCCCACCTTGTAGCCCTTGAACGCGGGGCGGGCGCCGGCCGCGACGATGGCCGCCTCGGTGAGGCGGTCGATCTCGATGGTGGCCATGTCGATCGCCACCTCATGGCGCAACTTCTCCACCACCTCCGCAAGCTTTCGCCCGGCCGTGCGCATGACGCTCAGCTCCCAGGGCTCCTTGATGGGGATCACGTCGGCCTACAGCCCCAGCGCCGCGAAGATGCGACCCTGGACCTCGGCGATGCCGCCCACGCCTTCGATGTCGTGGATCGGGGTGCGGTCGCGAAGTTGCTCGAGACAGGGGAAAGTCTGCCCGGCATAGGCCTCTAGCCGGTCGCGCACCACAGCTTCCGTGTCGTCCTTACGCTGTACCACCGCAGAACCACATCGCGTGCACGTGTCATCGGCCCCCGGGGGAGCACTCACGACATGGTAGGTCGCACCGCAGTTGGTGCAGGTGCGCCGACCCGTGATGCGCCCGAGGATGATCCCGTCGTCGACCTTGAGGTTGACCACGGCGGCGAGTCGGCGACCGGTGGCACCGAGGTGGCCGATGAGCCAGTAGAGCTGCGGCACGGAGCGTGGAAACCCGTCGAAGAGCACGCCCGTCTGCGCGTCGGCTTCGCCCAGGCGGCTGGCAACGAGGTCGCAGGTGACGAGGTCGGGAACCAGCTGACCGCGGTCCATGTAGGAGCGAGCCAACCGCCCGAGCTCGGTGCCTTCGCGCAGGTGCTTGCGGAAGATGTCGCCCGTGGCGACGTGCGGAATGGCGAGGCGAGCCGCAAGCGCCGAGGCCTGAGTGCCTTTGCCGGAGCCGGGCGGACCAAACAGCAGGATGAACATGTGAACCTCAGCCGGAAGCGGCGTCGCCCATCGTGCGACGGCGGCCAGCGCCCATGCCCGGCGCCTGCGGGCCGCTGATGCCGTCGTAGTGCTGGGTAAGCAACTGGGCCTCGATCTGCGCGACGGTGTCGAGCGAGACATTGACCACGATGAGCAAGCCGGTGCCGCCGAAGGCGAACGGAACGCCGTACATCCGCGTGATGATCACGGGCATGATGCAAACGGCCGCCATGTAGAGCGCCCCTGCTCCGGTGAGTCGCGACAGGATATGCTCGATGTACTCGGCGGTCTGCTTGCCGGGGCGGACGCTCGGGATGACCCCGCCGTGCTTCTTCAGGTTGTCCGCCACGTCGACCGGGTTGAAGATCATCGCCGTGTAGAAATAGGCGAAGAACACAATCAGCGCGACTTCGAGGTAATTGTAGAGCCAGGCCCCCGGTTGGAGGGCTGCGGCGAGCGCGGCGAGCGCCGGGAACGCGGTGAACTGCAAGAGGGTGGCCGGAGCCATCAGGACGCTCGACGCGAAGATCGGCGGGATGACACCCGCAGTGTTGATCTTCAAGGGAAGGTGGCTGGCCTGCCCCCCGTACACCCGCCGACCCACCACGCGCTTCGCGTACTGGATGGGGATTCGGCGCTGGGCTCGCTCGATGAAGACGATGCCGCCGATCACCAACACCATGCCGAGGGCGATGAGGGTGACCTGAAGCAAGTTGATTTCGTCGTTCTGTAGCTTCAGAATCGTGTTCTGCACCGCGCTCGGCAGGCGGCTCACGATGCCCGCTGCGATGATCAGCGAGCTACCGTTGCCGATTCCGCGTTCGGAGATCTGCTCACCGATCCACATGACGAAGCAGCTGCCGGCCGTGAGGGTAATCGCCGTCATCAAACGGAACTCCCACCCAGGCTCGAGCACGATGGCCGCCCCAGCCGGCGTCTTGGCCGACTCGAGGGGGATAGCCACCATGAGGACGCCCTGCAGCATCGCGATGCCCATCGTCGCGTAGCGCGTGTACTGCGTGATGCGGCTCCGGCCCTGCTGGCCTTCCTTCGAGATGCGCTCAAGCGCCGGCACCGCCACCGTGAGGATCTGGATGATGATGCTCGCGGTGATGTAGGGCATGATGCCCAGGACGAAGACGCTGAAGCCCTGCAGCGCCCCGCCGCTGAACATGTTGTAGAGCCCGAACATCGTGTCGCTGTTGGACTCGATGTACTTGGCCAACGCCTCGCGATCGACGCCGGGCGCAGGGATGTGCACGCCCAGCCGGAAAACCGCGAGCATGCCCAGCGTGAACAGCACGCGAGATCGCAAGTCAGGCATGCGCCAGATCGTGTTGAGCCAGCGAGTCATCCTGACCTCCGAGCCGGAGAGCTAATCGCCAACCGAGCGTTCACAAGTCGCCCGGCACCAGATCTAGGCGTCGGACTCGACAGAGCCGCCAGCCGCCTCGATCTTCGCGCGCGCCGAGGCCGAGACCTTGGCAGCCTTGACCGTGAGCTTGACAGCGAGCTCACCGCCACCCAGCACCTTGATGCCATCGCGCCCGATGCGAGCGATGATGCCCGCCGCCTTGAGCGACGTGGCATCGACGACCGAGCCCGCAGCAAGGCCACTCAACTTGCCAACGTTCACGACGGTGTAGTCGCTCGCATTGATGTTGGTGAAGCCGAACTTCGGCAGGCGACGCTGCAGCGGCATCTGGCCGCCTTCGAAGCCGCGCTTGTGGGTGTAGCCGGCGCGAGCCTGCTGCCCCTTGGTGCCGCGACCGGCCGTCTTGCCCAGACCCGAGCCCTGGCCACGACCGACGCGGGTACGAGACTTCTGCGAGCCGGGAACCGGCGCGAGCCGACTGAGTTCATCCGCCACTGGACACCTCCTCGACCTGCACCAAGTGCAGGACCGACTTCACCATTCCGCGAACGGAAGGCGTGTTCTCAAGCATTCGAGCTCCGCCAATCTTGCGCAAGCCGAGGCCGCGCAACGTGGCACGCTGTTCCTGTGTACAGCCGATCTGCGAGCGGCTGAGCGTGACCTTGAGGTGCGTCATCCGTTCTCCTGGGCGCTGGCGGCGCCGCTCCAAACGCGGTGGCCGAGGTCGTAGTTGGCGAGCACGTCGTCGACGTTCTTGCCGCGGCGCGCGGCCACCTGAGCCGGCGACTCAAGCTGCTTTAGCGCCACGACCGTGGCCTTCACGACGTTGTAGGGGTTGGAGCTACCGAGGCTCTTGGTGAGCACGTTGTGGTAGCCGGCCGCATCCAGAAGGGCGCGGACGACGGGGCCCGCGATGACGCCGGTACCGGGGTTGGCCGGGCGGATGAGCACCTTGCCAGCGCCAAAGGCACCCTCCACCACGTGCGGCACGGTGCCATCGACCACGGGGACGTCGAACATGGTGCGACGCGCACGCTCAGATGCCTTGCGGACCGCCTCGGGCACCTCGTTGGCCTTGCCCTGGCCGATGCCAATGCGCCCATCGCCGTTGCCCACCACCACGAGGGCGGCGAACGAGAAACGACGGCCGCCCTTCACCACCTTGGCGACGAGGTTGACGTAGATGTTCTTCTCGATCGGCTGTGCCTCGTCGGCGGCCTTGCGAGGAGTGTTCTTCTTGCCAGTCGGCATGGACATGCAGTCTCCGGGGCGCTCACGCGCCAGTCCACGCGGCGCGGGCGCCGCGCGGGTAATCGAATGCGAGGTTCTAGAAGTCGAGTCCGGACTCACGAGCGGCGTCGGCAAGAGCCTTCACGCGTCCGTGGTACAGGTAGCCGTTGCGATCAAATACGACCTGGCCAATGTTGGCGGCCTTCGCCTTCTCGGCGATGAGGCTACCCACTGCCTTCGCGGCGTCGATGTTGCCACCGTGCCCACCACGACCATCCAGCTCCTTGGAGAGGGTGGACGCGGCCACGAGGGTGGTACCCGCCTGATCGTTGATGATTTGCGCGTAGATGTGGTTGGCCGAGCGGTACACGCTCAGCCGAGGACGTTCCTCGGTCCCGGTCACACGGCCGCGAATGCGGGCCTTGCGGCGGAGACGGGCTTCTTCCTCACGTTCACGGGTGGACATGATGTCGTCTCCCTACTTCTTGGCCGTCTTGCCGGCCTTGAGCCGGACGTGTTCGTTCTCGAAGCGAACACCCTTGCCTTTGTAGGCATCGGGCGAGCGCAACGAGCGCAACTTGGAGGCGGTTTCGCCCACGAGTTGCCGGTCGGCGCCCTTGACGATCAGCGTCGTGGCCTTCTCGACCTCGATGCTGATGCCCGGCGGGAACGGGAACTCGATTGGGTGAGAGTACCCAAGTGCAAGCACCAGAGTCTTGCCCTTGATCTCGCCCTTGAAACCGACGCCGGTGATCATGAGCTTACGCTCGTAGCCCTTGGTGACGCCTGTCACCATGTTGTTGAGCAACGCGCGCGTGAGCCCGTGGTTGGAACGAGACTGGCGCTCGTCGTCCACGCGGACGACCTTCATCTGGTCGCCTTCCTGAACGAGCTTCACGCCTGTGGCGAGACCCTGGACGAGCTCGCCCTTGGGACCTTTCACCCGAATCTCGTTGCTGCCCGTGCTGACAGTGACCCCAGCGGGGACCACTACCGGCAACTTTCCGATGCGAGACATGGTTGCTCCTACCAGACGTAGCAGATGACCTCGCCGCCAACGCCGGCCGTACGGGCCGCCTTGTCGGTGAGGACACCCCGGGGGGTGGTGAGGATGGCCACGCCGAGACCGTTGCGCACGCGGGGGATTTCATCCTTCCCAACGTACATACGACGACTCGGGGTGGAAACGCGCTTCAGGCCCTGAATGACGCCGTCGTGACCGTCGGCGTACTTCAAGAAGACCTTCACACTCGGACGGGCGGTATCGGCTTGGTCGATGTAGCCCTCGATGAAGCCTTCGCTCTTGAGGATCTTCACGATCTCGAGCTTGATCTTCGAGCGGGGGATAGTCACCGACTTGTGCCGGGCCATCAGGCCGTTGCGGATTCGCGTGAGCAAGTCCGAGATGGGATCAGTGGTCGCCATGGCTTCCTCCTACCAGCTCGCCTTCATCACGCCCGGAACCTCACCCTTCAGGGTGAGACTGCGGAAACAGATGCGGCACATGTTGAACTTGCGAAGGAACGCCCGGGGACGCCCACAGAGCGGGCACCGGTTGTACTTCCGGGTGGTGAACTTCGCCGGGCGCTGAGCCTTGGCGATGATGGACTTCTTTGCCATTGTGTTGGCTCCCTACTGCCGGAAGGGAAGGCCGAGCTGCGCGAGCAGCGCCTTGCCTTCGGCGTCGGTGTTGGCGGTCGTGACGAAGGAGATGTTCATCCCGGTGACCTTCGAGATCCGGTCGTCGTTGATTTCCGGGCAGATGATCGGCTCGGTGATGCCCCGCGAGTAGTTGCCGCGGCCGGCGAAAGCGCGCGGGCTGATTCCGCGGAAGTCGCGGACGCGGGGCAACGCGAAGTGGATCAAGCGGTCCAGAAACTCCCACATGCGGCGGCCACGCAGCGTGACGCGCGCGCCGATGGGAATCCCCGCGCGGAGCTTGAAGTTCGCGATGGCCTTACGGGCGCGGCGAACCTGCGGCTTCTGGCCCGTGATGAGCGCGAGCTCCTCGGCGGCCGTTTCCAGAACCTTCACGTTCTGGGTGGCCTCCTTGACCGACGTGTTGATGACGATCTTCTCGAGCCTAGGCACTTGCATCACGTTCTTGTAGGAGAACTCCTTCAAGAGCGCCGGCAGAGCCTGGTTCTGATACTGTTCCTTCACGCGCAGTGCCATGGTCTAGGCCTCCGCCTTGTCGAGCCGTGCACCCGTCTTGCGGTCAACCCGCACCTTGGTGCCGTCTTCGAGGGTCTCGAATGCGACCTTGATACGGCGCTTGTTTTCCGCATCGTAGAGCGCGACGTTGGAAACATCGAGCGGACGTTCCTTCTCGATGATCCGGCCATCCTGCTCGCCCTGAGCCTTCACGTGGCGCTTCTGGAGGGCGACGCCCTCCACCACCACGCGGCGGGTTTCCGGAATGACACGGACCACCTTGCCGGTGCGGCCGCGAAACTTGCCAGCGATGACGATGACGACGTCGTCGCGGCGAATCTTGAGCTTGTTCTTCATGGCCGCCTCAGATGACCTCGGGCGCCAGCGCCACAATCTTCATGTACTGCTTGCCGCGGAGCTCGCGCGCCACGGGGCCGAAGATTCGGGTGCCGACCGGCTCGTTCTTGTTGTCGATCAACACCGCCGAGTTGGTGTCGAATCGAATGTAGCTGCCATCAGCGCGGCGCACTTCCTTGGCGGTGCGAACCACCACGGCCTTGTGCACGTCGCCCTTCTTGACCTTCCCGTTGGGGATGGCCTCCTTGACGGAAACGACGATCACGTCGCCGATGGACGCGTACTTGCGCTTGGAGCCGCCGAGTACCTTGATGCACTGGACGCGACGCGCGCCGCTGTTGTCGGCGACGTCGAGGCAAGTCTGCATCTGGATCACGAGGCACCCCCGAGAACCACCCACCGCTTAGTGCGGCTAAGCGGACGAGACTCCTCGATCACCACCATGTCGCCCACCTTGCAGGTGTTGGCTTCATCGTGGGCCTTGTACTTCTTGGTCGTCTTCACGTACTTGTGGATGGTGCGGTGTTGATAGGTCCGCTCCACTTCGACGACGACGGTCTTGTCCATCTTGTCGGACACGACACGGCCCCGGAGCGTACGACGACGCCCGACGGACGAGCCGGAACCGACAGACGTGCTGGTTTCCTCAGCAGCCATGGATCACCTGATTGGGGGGAAAGACGAGAACCGCAGGTCTCCACGTTCCGTGGACTCGTGCGGCGTGGGGGCAGGCGGAAGCCTGCCTCCGTTGGGGCGCGGGTTCTACTCCGCGGGGGTGGAGCCGTCAAGCATGGACTTCAGGAATCCACCTCCGGCCTCGGAAGGCGCGGCGACGGAGCCCGGGGTCCAGCTGCCGACGTGCTTGTCGTGGAGCGCGCCCTGGTTGAGGCCAGCGGCGAGCTCGCGACGACGAAGCTCAGTCTTCGCGCGAGCGATGTCCTTCCGGGTGGAACCCAGAAGGCTGTTGTTCTCGAGCTTGTTGAGCCGGTGACGCAGCTGGTGCGTCATCAGGGCCCGCTCGAGGTCGAGCTCGCGGTAGACGAGTTGCTCGTCGGTCATGGCCGACAGGTCGATGCGGTTTTTCATCCGACGTGCTCCTCCCGCTTCACAAAGCGGGTGCCAACGGGAAGCTTGTGCCCGGCAAGACGGAACGCCTCGCGCGCCACCTCTTCGGTGACGCCCTCGATCTCGTAGAGAACGGTGCCAGGGACGACGACAGCCACCCAGAACTCCGGGTTGCCCTTACCGGTACCCATTCGGGTCTCGGCGGCCTTCTTGGTGACCGGCTTGTGGGGGTAAACCCGAATCCAGATCTTTCCGCCACGCTTGACGTAGCGGGTGAGGGCGACACGGGCGGCCTCGATCTGACGAGCGGTGAGCCGCCCGGAATCGGTTGAAGCCAGGCCGTACTCGCCGTGGGACACGTCGCCACCACGGTACGCGAGACCGTTGGCGTTGCCCTTCTGGACCTTGCGGAACTTGACGCGCTTGGGGGAAAGCATTGTGGGGTCCTCTCAGGCTCTCAGAGAGAGCGGTCCTCTTCACCAACGACGAACTCGCCCTTGTACACCCACACCTTGACGCCGATGACGCCGTAGGTGGTCTTCGCCTCGGCGATGCCGAAATCGACATCGGCGCGGAGGGTGTGGAGGGGGACGCGCCCATCTCGATACCACTCGGTGCGGCTCATCTCGGCGCCGCCGAGACGACCCGCGCACATGACCTTGATGCCCTTGGCACCGGCCTTCTTGGACTGGGTCATGGCCTTCTTCATTGCGCGGCGGAAGCTGACACGCTTCTCAAGCTGCGCGGCGATGTTTTCGGCCACCAGAATCGCGTCGGTGTCGACCTTGCGGACTTCCATGACGTTGAGGAACACCTCGGTGTTCACCATCTTTTGGAGGTCGGCACGCAGCTGGTCGAGACCCTTGGCGCGCTTGTCGATCACCATGCCGGGCTTGGCGGCGTGGATGAAGACCTTCGCCTTGTTGGCCGCCCGCTCGATCCGGATCTTGGAGATCCCGGCGGTGAACAACTTCTCCTTGAGGTAGCGGCGGATCTTCACGTCCTCGTGGAGGAAGCGCTGGTAGTCCTTCTCCGCGTACCACTTGGATTCCCAGGGGCGCGTGATGCCAACGCGGAACCCGGTCGGATTGACCTTTTGACCCATGACTAGGCCTCCTGACCGACGACGACGGTGATGTGGGCGGTCTTTTTGAGAATGGGAGTCGCGCGGCCCTGAGCACGCGGACGGAAACGACGGAGGCCTGGGCCCTGGCCCACCTCGATGCGCTTGACGATGAGATCGTCGATGTCGAGGTCGGCGCTTCCACGCTTGGCCGCGACCTCAGCGTTGGCGATCGCCGACTCGATGAGCTTGCCGATGAGCGGCGCCGCCTTCTTGTCGAGGAAGCGCAGCGACTCCACAGCCTGCAAGGCGGACTGGCCTCGGATGGCGTCGGCCACCAGGCGAGCCTTGCGCGCCGAGATGCGCGCGAAGCGGAGGGTAGCGGAGGCTTCCATCACTTCACCTTGGTCTTGCGGTCGGCCGCGTGACCCGGGAAGTGACGCGTGTGCGCGAACTCGCCGAGCTTGTGACCAACCATGTTTTCGGAGACGTACACCGGCACGAACTTCTTACCGTTGTGCACGGCGAAGGTCAGCCCGATGAAGTCGGGGAGGATGGTGGAGCGACGGCTCCAGGTCTTGATGACGCGACCCCCGCCCCCGCTACCGGCCGAGGCGGCCTTGGCGAGGAGGTGCTGGTCGACGAAAGGACCTTTCTTGATTGAACGTGCCATGTCGTGCAGCTCCTAGCGACGGCGCTTGACGATGAAGCGGTTGGAGGGCTTCCGGCGCGACCGGGTCTTGTAGCCCTTGGTCGGCTTACCCCACGGCGTGACGGGGTGACGGCCACCCTTGGTGCGGCCGTCGCCGCCGCCGGGTGGATGATCGATTGGGTTCATCGCGGTACCGCGAACGAACGGACGCCAGCCGAGCCACCGAGCGCGACCGGCCTTGCCGAGCTGCTCGTTCTCGTGGTCCAGGTTGCCCACCTGACCCACCGTGGCCCGGCACTCGCCGAGGATCTGGCGAAGCTCGCCGCTTGGCAGGCGAAGGAGCACGTACTTCGTTTCCTTCGCCATCACCTGGGCGTACGCCCCGGCGCTGCGGCACATCTGACCACCGCGCCCCACCTTCAGCTCCACGTTGTGCACGAAGGTGCCGAGCGGGATGGCATTGAGGTGCAGGGCGTTCCCGGGCTTGATGTCGGCGGAGTCCGAGGCGATGACCTTGTCACCCACCGATAGGCCGACGGGCGCCAGAATGTACCGCTTCTCGCCGTCCGCGTAGTGAAGGAGCGCGATGCGCGCCGTGCGGTTCGGATCGTACTCGATCGTCGCAACGGTGGCCGAGACATCCACCTTGTTGCGGCGGAAGTCGATGATACGGTAGCGACGCTTGTGTCCACCGCCCATGCGGCGCTGGGTCATGCGACCAAGGTTGTTGCGGCCACCTGTGCGCTTCAGCGGCGCGAGCAGCGAAGGCTCAGGTTCGGTTGCGGTGACCTCGGAAAAGTCAGCGGCAACGTGGAACCGCTCGCTGGCGGTCACCGGACGGAATCGACGCGTTCCCATCTCAGGCCTCGAACAGGTTGATGGAGTGGCCGGACGCGAGCTTCACGTAGGCCTTCTTCCAGTTGGAACGCTTGCCGTAGTGACGACCGAAGCGCTTGAACTTGCCGCGGACGCGAACGGTGCGGACGTCTTCGACCTTGACGGCGAAGAACTGCTCGACCGCGTTCTTGATCTCGAGCTTGTTGGCCGACTCGCCGACCTCGAACACGTAGGTGTTCTGGTGGGCCTCGGCATTGGCCGAGCGCTCGGTGACGAGCGGGCGAAGGATGATGTCGTGGATCTCAGCCATTGGACACCTCGTTCCCCGCGAGCCGGGCGACGATGGGCTCGAGAGCCCCCTGCGCCACCGCGAGGTTCTTGTGCCGGAGCACGTCGTACACGTTGAGGCCGGTGACGGGAAGGACGGTCACGCCGGGGATGTTGCGCGCCGCCAGCTGGACCGTCTCGTCGGCCGCAGGGATCACGACGAGCAGGCTCTCGAAGCCGAAGCTCTTCATGAAGACGCGGAACTGCTTGGTCTTGGCCTCGGCCAGCGCGAACTGATCGATCACCACCATCGCGGACTCTCCCGCGCGGCGGCTAAGCGCGCACTTCAGAGCGGCGCGCCGCACCTTCTTGTTGACCATGAAGGCGTGGCTACGGGGCTGGGGCCCGAAGACCGTGCCGCCACCTCGCCAGTGCGGGGCGCGAGTGCTCCCCTGACGAGCGCGGCCCGTTCCCTTCTGCTTCCACGGTTTGCGACCACCACCGGCCACCATCGCGCGTTGCTTGGTGGAGTGAGTGCCGGCGCGCCGGGCGGCGAGCTGAGCGCGAACAACGAGGTGGAACAGGTGTTCCTTGACCTCGACCCCGAAGGTCGCCTCGTCCAGATCGACGGAGCCGACCTTTTCCTTGGCGATGTTGTAAACGTCGACCTTGGCCATTTTGGTGTCCTCTGGGCCTAGGAGAGCTTGATCTCGACGTGCACACCGGCGCTGAGGTCGAGCTTCATGAGCGCGTCGACAGTCGCCTGCGTGGGCTCGAGGATGTCGAGCAGTCGGTGGTGGGTGCGGCGCTCGAACTGCTCGCGCGACTTCTTGTCGACGTGCGGGCTGCGGAGCACCGTCCACCGGGAGATGGTGGTGGGGAGGGGGAAGGGGCCACGGATGTCGACCCCAGTGCGCTTCGCGGTGTCGACGATCTCACGCGCCGACTTGTCGAGCAGCTTGTGATCGTAGGCCTTGAGCCGGATGCGGATTCGGTTGGTAGCAGCCATATTATCCTCGCTACTCGATGATCTCGAGGGCGCCGTCGTCGTCGAGGTCGTAGA
>SXGT01196618.1_pt1 | contig 15504 bp, 14 predicted proteins | sample 3176221 | NCBI WGS metagenome assembly SXGT01 (sample SAMN11356862, study PRJNA531348) | freshwater metagenome | isolation source: freshwater sample F1-120 | place: China: Fuxian Lake, Yuxi | collected 2017-12-25
CGCCGCATACGGGCAAACGCCGCGAATCGTGAACAGCGCCCACGCGTGCTGCCTCGGACGCGGCCGCGCGCGGGGCTCGCGGCGCCGCGTGCTCGCGCGGTGACCGCCGGGCGGCGGGCTACGTTCGCGCGTGGAACCGCTCCGCTACGACCCGCCGGCCGCCCCCCTGGTGGTGCTCCACCACGACCGCGATCTGCTCGTGATCGACAAGCCCGCCGGTCTGCTGTCCGTGCCCGGCCGCGACCCGGCACACCACGACTCGGCGCTCACGCGCGCCCAGGCGCTCGACGCGCGCGCCCTCGCGGTGCACCGGCTCGACCTGTGGACGTCGGGGGTCCTGGTCTTCGCGCTGCGCCGCAAGGCCGAAGCCCACCTGCGCGCCCAGTTCGCCGGCCGAACGGTCGAGAAGCACTACGAAGCCCTGGTGTGGGGGTGCCCGGCGGAGGCCGCCGGCCGTATCGACCTGGCGTTGGCCGCCGACACGGACCGCCCGCCGCTGCAGCGCGTGGACGCGGCGGGGAAGCCGGCGATCACGCACTGGCGGGTCCTCGACGTCGGCCCGGTCGGCGCGCGCGTGGCGTTGCGCCCGGAGACGGGGCGCTCGCACCAGCTCCGTGTGCACCTCGCCGCGCTCGGGCACCCGATCCTCGGCGACCCCTTCTACGCCCACCCCGCCGCGCTCGCTGCGGCCCCACGCTTGTGCCTGCACGCCGTGCGCATCGGGCTTGTCCACCCGTTCACGGGGAGCCCGCTGGTGCTCGCGGCGCCGTGCCCGTTCTGAACGGCACGCCTCAACGCCCGCTCATGTCCCGCCAGTCTTCGTCGTAGAGCCGCACGAGCGCCTGGTTGTCGAGGCGGTTCACCGGCGCGTCGGGGCGCGCGGTGTCGGGCGGCAGGACGAAGAGCGCCTCCAGCGTGGCGGCGTCGAGGGAGCGCACGCCGGCGGGCAGGGGGCCGAACGGCGGCAGCGGCGCGCGCGACGCGAGCGCAAACCCCCACATCCCGAACGCCGGCACCCACGCCTGGTACGGCCGCACCTCGAAGCCGCTCGCCTGCAGCGTGTGCATCACGCACCAGTAGGCCTGGGCCGCGTAGTAGGGGGAGGTGGCCTGGATGCTCACCGCCGCACCCGGCGCCAGTCGCGGCATCAGCAGGTGGTAGAAGTGGGTGGTGTAGAGCTTGCCCAGGGCGTAGTCGTTGGGGTCGGGGAAGTCGATGATGACCGCGTCCCAGAGGCGGGTGTCCTCCTCGATCCACCGCATCGCGTCGGCGTTGGTGACCGTGACCCGCGGGTCGCCGAGCGAGCCGCCGTTGAGGAACGCGTACCGACCCGAGAAGATACGCGTCATCGCCGGGTCGAGGTCGACCAGCTGCACCAGCTCCACCGACGGGTGCCGCAGGACCTCGCGCGCGGCCATGCCGTCGCCGCCGCCGAGGATCAGGACGCGGCGGGGGTCGGGGTGGCTCGCCAGCGCGGGGTGAACCAGCGCCTCGTGGTAGCGGTACTCGTCGACCGACGAGAACTGCAGGTTGCCGTCGAGGTACAAGCGCGTGTCGTCGCCGTCGTGGGTCAGGACGATGCGTTGGTAATCGCTGCGCTCGGCGTGGGCCACCGGGTCGGTGTAGAGCGCCTGGTCGAGCCGCACCTCCAGGCTCGCCGCGCCGGCGAGCCCGCCCGCGAGCGCCACGATGGCCGCCGCGCACAACAGGCGCAGGCGGGTGGCGACGGCATCGGGCAGCTCGAAGAGGAACGTCGTCCACAACGCAACGCCGGCGTTGACGATGCCGAGCACCAGGCTCGTGCGCAGCAGCCCGAGCTGCGGCACCAGGAGGAGCGGAAACGCGACAGACGCGAAGAAGGCCCCGATGTAGTCCAGGAACAGGGCGCGGGCGATGAGCTCCTTCAGCGGCGCGTGCTTCTCCAAGACGCGCATCAACAGCGGCAGCTCCAGCCCCACGCCCACGCCGACCACCCCCACCACCACGAAGAGCAGCGGCCGGAACGCCGGCGTGAGCGCAAAACCGGCGTACAGCAGCGGTCCCTCGAAGCCGCCGATGAGCGCGACCGCGAGCTCGATCTCGACGAACCGCACGACCAGATTGCGCTCGACGTGGCGGCTGAGCCAGGAGCCGACCCCCATGGCGCTGAGGTAGGTCCCGATGACCAGCGAGAACCACGTGACCGAGTTGCCCAGCAGGTACGACGCCAGGGCGCCGGCGACCAGCTCGTAGACCAGCCCGCAGCTCGCGATCAGCAGCACGCTCGCGAAGAGCGCGCGCGCGGCGCCGGGGGTGGGCGGGGAGGCGATCATCGGGCCGGCGTCAGCTCGCGCCGACCACCGCGGCGATGATGTGCGCCAGGCCGAGGATCACCGCGCCGATCACCACGCCGAGCGCGACGTTCTGGTCCTCCTCGATCTCCTTGCGCAGCGAGAACGGCAGCAGCTTGGCGATCACGAAGAACGCCATCAGGAACACGCCCACGCCGACTCCGGTGTACAGCAGCGTCGCGAGCAGGGCCTGGGTGGCGAGGGGGTCGTGCATGGGGAGGTCTCCGGGGTTCATTTGCCGAGGCTGTAGCCGCCGCCGCCGCCCGAGCCGTGGCTGACCACGTAGGGGACGTACACGGCGCGCCACGAAGCAGGGTTCTCACGCACGCCGGGCGGCGCCACGGCGCCAGGACCCGCGCCGTCGAACGGGGCCAGCACGAGGTGCCACCCCCCGTAGGCGGCCGTCACCAGGAAAAGCACGATGCTCGCGAGGTAACGGTTCATGTGAAGTCGCTCGATTGCCAGCGGGTGGACTCGAAACCGAGGCGGGATGCGTAGGCCAGGCCCACGGCGGCGGCCGCGGCGACGAACGCGACCAGGAGCGGCGAGCCCGAAGGGGGATCCCGCGTGAGCACCAGGCGGCACGTCGCCGGGGTCGCCGCGGTCTGCATGCCCAGGCGCACCACATAGGCGCCCGGCTCGAGCCGCCACTCGGTGTCCACCGTGCGCCCGTCGGTCCAGCTCTGCTCGTACACGTGCCCCTGGGCCTGGTGCACCAGCGACACCACCGCGGCGTCACCTGCGCCGGAGCAGGTCAGGTTCATCGTGCTGTCGCGTCGCTGCACGTCGGGCACCACGAGATCGGCGAGCGCCACCTCGCCGGCGGCGAGCGGGGGGAAGTCGATCTGGGTGCGATCGTCCGCGGCGGCCGCGCCCAGGACCACCGAGAGCACCACGCCGAGCGCGAGGATCGCCCCCGCAAGGAGGGTGTTCACGGTGAGGACCGCACCGGTGTACGGGTTCGGCTGGTGGGGTGCGACGCCGCGCGGGGGCGGCAGCTTCTTGCGAGTGAACGCCTCGACCTCGGCCTTGTCGATGTACCGGCCGAAGCTCCACGTCTCTTCGCCGTCGGCCCGCTCCTGCGACAACATGGTGCCCTGGTCGACGTCGACGAGGTCGAGGGTGTCGGTGCGCTCCCCGACGGCCACCTGCCAGGTGAACTCGCCGATCACCCGGTCGACCGCGGCCCGCCCCTTGGAGAACGCCCGGAACGAGCGGCCACGGAACGACGCACTGCGCACGTCGGACCCCGGAAGGTCGGCCAGGAGCTCGACGAAGCTCCAGTGCCCGTTGGCCTCGACCAACCACGCACCGCCGTGCCACGGGTTGTAGAGGAAGTACTCGGTCCACGGGTAGCGCACGCCCTCGGCGCGCACCGAACGCTCCATCGCGCCCACGATCTGCCAGTCGGCGCCGCGCAGGCGGCCCTTGGTGCCGAGCGGCAGCTGCGGCTCCCAGATGGGGCGGGCCTGCCGAGGTTCGCGCTTGCCCGCGGCCTCGGCCACGCCCCCTTCCAGGTCGCTGGGCACGCCGCAATACGCGCACACCACCCGCGACGACAACGTGCCCGCCTTGACGTCGAGGTCGGCCCCGCACGACGGGCACGCCAGCTTCTGGACCGCGTGGAGCTCGGGGCCGCGAAAGTGGGTGAGCGCCGGATCGTCCCACCCGGTGACCGGCCGCAGGCCCTCCATCCGCAGCTCAGCGAGGCTCACCGAGCGCCCGGCGTACAGCACGGGCCGCTCCCCCTCACGATCGAGCGTTCCGACGCCGCCGCCGATGCGCCGCAGGTCGGCGTAGGCGCGACGCAGGGTGGGCGGAGGACGCCACCACAGGCTGCCCTCGGCCGCCAGGATCCGCGCCTCCCCGGCTTCGACCACGACCCAGGTGTCTTGCCCGTCGCGGAAGCGGTCGCCCACCTGCCGGGCCCCGCCCGCGCTCGCCGGCGCCGGTCGCCCGTCGTCCTCGAAGAGCCAGTGCTGCCCGTTGGACTCGCCGAGCCAGCCGACCTCGCCGTCTTCGAAGCCGAGCGCCCACTCGTTCCACCGCACGCGCTCGCGGCCGAGGCGCACCACGCCGAGCACCCGGAAGCGCCGATTCCCGACCACGCCCGCGGCCTCGAGCTGCACCGGGCTCAGGTCGCGGTCGAACGCGGAGACCTTGCCGATGCTCTCCACCTCGCGGTCGGTGCGCACCACCCACGTCCGGCACCGCTCGCACACCGCCGACAGGGCGTGCGCGTGGGCGAAGACGACGGGAGCGCCACAGCTCGGACAGGAGGCCTGGAACACGACGGGGTCAAGCTAACCACCGGGGACCCGGGGGCCATGGGCGAGCCGCCGCGACCGGCCGGGCGGCGGCGGGGGCCGCCGCGGCTCGCGACGCCGTCGCGCAACCCCGGGTTGGCTTGGAGAAACCCCGATCGTTGCGCCTGCGGCGCGGGCTTGGAGCGCCTCGGGTCGCTGGCGCCCACCCCCTCGTCGGCATACGAGGCGCCTCCGCGAGGCAGAAGGATGATCGACGTCGGCCGCATCTGGCGATCCAGCGCTGGTGCGAAGGCGGTCATGGCCGTATCGGGCATGATCCTCTTCGGGTTCACCGTGGTGCACATGCTCGGGAACCTCAACGTGTTCCTCGGGCGGGAGGCGATGAACGACTACGGGGCGTTCCTGCACGAGGTGCCGGACCTGCTCCTGGTCACGCGCGTCGTCCTGCTCACGGCGTTGGTGGCGCACGTCGTCACCAACATCAAGCTGATGCAGGACTCGGCCAAGGCGCGGCCGCAGGCCTACAAGGTGGTCACGCCCAAGGGCAGCACGCTGTATTCGCGCACGATGCGCATCAGCGGGCCCATCGTGCTCACCTTCATCGTCCTGCACCTGCTCAACCTCACGTTCCACCCCGTGGGCAAGAACTGGCTGCACCCCGACTTCCGGCTGCAGGCGGGCGGGCACGCCCCCGACGCGTTCCACAACCTCACGACGCTCTTGTCGCAGCCGCTGTGGGGCATCTTCTACGTGTTGGCCAACCTCGGTCTCGGCCTGCACCTGTTCCACGGCGCGTTCGCGATGTTCCGCAGCCTCGGCGTCTCGGGCGACCGGCAGCTCGGCTCCGCGCGGATGGCCGCCACCGGACTCGCCGTGGCGGTGTCGGGCGGCAACGTGCTGCTCGCGCTCGCCATCCTCGTCGGCCTCGTGAAGTAAGGGGAAGGAACATGGATATCAGCTCCAAGGCCCCGAACGACGTCGACATCCGCGTCTCGTGGGAAACGCATAAGTTCAGGATGAAGCTGGTCAACCCGGCCAACCGGCGCAAGTACCACGTCATCGTGGTCGGCACCGGCCTCGCCGGCGCCAGCGCGGCCGCCACGCTCGGCGAGCACGGGTACAACGTCAGCGCGTTCTGCTTCCAGGACAGCCCGCGCCGCGCGCACAGCATCGCCGCGCAGGGTGGTATCAACGCCGCGAAGAACTACCAGAACGACGGCGACAGCGTCTGGCGCCTGTTCTACGACACCGTCAAGGGCGGCGATTTCCGGGCGCGCGAGGCCAACGTGTACCGCCTGGCCGAGGTCAGCGTCAACATCATCGACCAGGCCACCGCGCAAGGGGTGCCGTTCGCGCGTGAATACGGCGGTACGCTCGCCAACCGCAGCTTCGGCGGGGCGCAGGTCAGCCGCACGTTCTACGCGCGCGGCCAGACGGGCCAGCAGCTCCTGCTCGGCGCGTACTCCGCGCTCGAGCGGCAGGTGCAGGCCGGCAAGGTCAAGATGTACGCCCGCACCGAGATGCTCGACCTCGTGGTCGACAACGGGCGCGCGGTCGGCATCGTCGTGCGCAACCTCGAGACCGGCGCGGTCACCACCCACGCGGCCGACGCCGTGGTGCTCGCCACCGGCGGCTACGGCAACGTGTTCTACCTGTCCACCAACGCCAAGGGCAGCAACGTCACCGCCACGTGGCGTGCGCACCGGCGCGGGGCGGCGTTCGGCAACCCCTGCTTCACGCAGATCCACCCCACGTGCATCCCGGTCGCGGGCAGCTACCAGTCCAAGCTTACGCTCATGAGCGAGTCGCTCCGCAACGACGGGCGGGTCTGGGTGCCGAAGAAGGCGGAAGACTGCGGCAAGCGCCCCGACCAGGTGGCCGAGGCCGATCGCGACTACTACCTCGAGCGCAAGTACCCGAGCTTCGGCAACCTGTGCCCGCGCGACATCGCCAGCCGCGCCGCCAAGCAGGTGTGCGACGACGGGCGCGGCGTGGGCCCCAAGGTCGACGGGGCGTCGCGCGGCGTGTACCTCGACTTCGCCGATGCCATCAAGCGCCTCGGCAAGAACACCGTCGAAGAGCGCTACGGCAACCTTTTCGAGATGTACGAGCGCATCACCGGGGAAGACCCCTACGCCGTCCCGATGCGCATGTACCCGGCCGTGCACTACGCGATGGGCGGCTTGTGGGTCGACTACAACCTGCAGGGCACCATCCCCGGCCTCTTCGTCATCGGCGAGGCCAACTTCTCCGACCACGGCGCCAACCGCCTCGGCGCGAGCGCGCTGATGCAGGGCCTCGCCGACGGCTACTTCGTGCTGCCGTTCACGCTCCCCAACTACCTCGCCGGCGTGAAGGCCGGCGTGGTCGATGGCAAGAGCGCGGCGTTCCAGGCGGCGGAGATCGAGGCCAAGGCGCGCATCGAAAAGCTGCTGGCGGTCAAGGGCAAGCGCACGGTTGACAGCTTCCACCGCGAGCTCGGCACGCTCATGTGGGAGAAGTGCGGCATGGCGCGCACGCGCGAAGGCCTCACCGAGCTGCTCGGCGAGATCCCCCGCATTCGGGCCGAGTTCTGGGAAAATGTCACGGTCACCGGCAGCGAAGGCGGCCTCAACCAGGCCCTCGAGCGGGCGGGCCGGGTGGCCGACTACCTCGAGTTCGCCGAGACCATGGCCCTCGACGCGCTCACGCGCGAAGAGAGCTGCGGCGGCCACTTCCGCGAGGAGTACCAGGACGAAGGCGAAGCCAAGCGCGACGACGCGAACTTCTGCCACGCGTCGGCCTGGGAGTTCACGGGTGTCGGACAGAAGCCCGTGCTCCACAAGGAGCCCCTCGAGTTCAAGAACGTCCACCTCGCCACGCGCAACTACAAGTAGGAGGCGCCCATGAAGATCACGCTGCAGGTGTGGCGCCAGGCCGACAAGTCGAGCGCCGGCAACTTCGAGTCCTACACCCTGGACTCGGTGAGCGAGCACATGAGCTTCCTCGAGATGCTGGATGTGCTCAACGAGGAGCTGTCGGTGCAGGGCAAGGAGCCGGTGGCCTTCGAGCACGACTGTCGCGAGGGCATCTGCGGGAGCTGCGGGTTCGTCATCAACGGGCGGCCGCACGGCCCCAACCCGAAGACCACCGTGTGTCAGCTTCACATGCGCAGCTTCAAGGACGGCGACCAGCTCGTGCTCGAGCCGTTCCGCGCCGCGGCGTTCCCGGTCATCAAGGACCTCGTGGTCGACCGCTCCGCGCTCGACCGCATCATCCAGCACGGTGGGTACGTGTCGGTCAACACCGGCAACCCGCAGGACGCCAACGCCCTCCTGGTCAGCAAGGACGACTCCGACAAGGCGATGGACGCGGCGGCCTGCATCGGGTGCGGCGCATGTGTCGCCGCGTGCCCCAACGCGAGCGGCAGCCTCTTCACCAGCGCCAAGATCTCGCACCTCGCGCTGCTGCCGCAGGGCCAGCCCGAGCGGGAGCGTCGCGTGGTCGCGATGCTCGAGCAGCACGACGCCGAGGGCTTCGGTCCGTGTTCGCAGCACGGCGAGTGCGAGGTCGCCTGCCCCAAGGGCATCAAGCTCACCAACATCGCCCGCATGAACGGCGACTACCTGTGGGCGCAGCTCCTCGGGTCACCGCGCGTGGGTGGGTCGGCCGACGGGGGGTAGGCGCATGGCATGGTGGGTTTTGTATTGGTTGTCCACCGCAGCGGCGACCACCCCCGCAGATTGGGAAGCGTGGCGCTCGACCCTGACCAGACAGGTCGATGCGCAGCTCCCCTTGCTCACGCCGTGTGTGCAGTTTCGTGGGGCGCACTCCGAGGGGCAGTGGAACGTGGCCCTGTTGTTCGCGACCTTCGCGGACGGAAAGGTCTCGGCGAAGGCGGGGGGGCGGACGTTCCAGGACCACGACGTCGCCCAGTGCCTGGCCCGGACCTTCTCCGACCTCTCGCTCCCCGCGCCCCCCGAGCCGGTGTCCGTCGGCGTGGTCCTCAAGTTCGACGGCTCGCGGCTGACCGGCGGCACCAGCGCGTTCTGGGCGGCACCGCTGCCGCCCCCCGGGTCTCCGCCCCGCTTGAGTCGTGACGCGGTGTACGCCTTGGTGTGGCATAAGCTCGAGATCCTGCCCTGTGCTCGGAAGCGCGTGGCGTCCGCGGCCGACCTGTCGATGCACGTCGAGGTGCTCGGCCAGGTGGACGCGGCGGGGCGGCTCCAGGTGAGCGCCGTGCGGGGCGGCGAGTCGGACGACGCCGCCCGGACGTGTGTCGCGGAACGTGTCGGGCGGTTGCGGTTCCCCACGGGCTACGAGGCGACCTCGCCCGTCCGGTTCGAGGCCGCGCTCGTCGCGAACGTGGGGGATTACGCCACCGCGCGGGAGGCGAACTGGCGGTTGACGTCGCGGGTCACCATCCACCTCGAAGGCGAAGCCACCGTCCCTCCGGCCGAGGACATCGGCCTCTGGGCCTGGCACACCGCCACCGAGCTCGCCGCCGTCCGCGGGGAGTACGCGGGTTGCCTGCACGAAGGCCGAAGCATGGACGATGTGCATGCGTTGGTGCGGATGGGGCCCGCGGGCGTGGAGGCCGTCTGGGCGCGCGGGGAGGGCCGGAGCGAAGCGGGGCTGGCGTGCATCGCCGCGACCGTTCGCCGCGCCATCACAGTGCCGACGGCGACGCGTGGGGTCTACGCGGTCCGGATCGGCGCGCTCGGCTCGGGCCGCATGGCGTGGATGGGCTTGGAGCCCGCTGCGGCGACCCCCGACACGTGGTGGTCGGCGGCCGAACGTGAGGCCGGGCTGACGGCCACCGCCACGACGCCGGGCTTGCTCGGGGTGGCGCCGGCCGTGTGGGGGCTGCCGCCGGTTGCCGCCCCACTGACGGGGCCCCTCGGCTTCTGGGACTGGTCCACCCTGGGCGACGAGCTCGTGCTCGTGGTGAGCGCCGCACCCCCCGCCGGGTCCTGGGACGCCGCCACCAAGGAGCTCGACGGGGTCCTGAGCGGGTGCGGGGGAGAGCGTGGCGCCGTGTTCGACGTCTCCGTCGCCGAAGATGGCGCCGTGCGTTCGGCGCGAGCCATCTACGGTGCGCCCGAGGCGTACAGCCAGTGTGCGTCCAGCCGCGTCGCCAACCGCACGCTCCAGATGGCGGGGATGTCCCGCGTGATCCTGCCGGTCAGGTAGCGGGGAACGGGTGACGCCGGAGCTCGCCGTGCAGCGAGGCGCCATCGACGTCGACGTACACCTCGTCTTCGCTCACCGACACCGCCCACCGCGTGCGCTTCTCGACATGGGCGGCGAGCCCGGCCACCAGGGCGCGGTCGACCTCGAGGAGCTGCAGCCGCTCCGGCGCGTGCACCCGCTGGCCGGTCAACGTCCGGAAGTAGGGCCCAACGTCCTTGTGGCAGTAGACGCGCACCCGTCCGCAGGCTTTGCTCGCCTTGTGCAACCGCGCCGCGTCGGGCGTGCCGACCTCGATCCACGCCTGGAGCTGCCCAGACAGGTCGCGCACCCACAGCGCCGGCTCGTCAGCGGTGCTGAGCCCCGACGTGAACGCCAGCCCCTCGGTGTACTCCAGCGCGTACGCCAGCACGCGCGTGACGAGGTACTCGGCGCTCTCCGACGGGTGCCGGGCCACCTTGAGCGCGAGTGACTCGTACACGCCGCGATCCACGTCGGACAGGGCCACCTCGAAGATGTGGACGGTCGAGGTCAGCGCCATCGGACCGGTCTATCCCGCGGGGGTGGGCGGCGCGCCGCGACCGTCCCGACCTCGACCGAGTCGGCTGCGCGCCGCGTTAGGGGGGCGACGGGAGCGGGGAATGGCGGCCATTGCGTTCTTGGGCGTAGTCCTGAGCCTCGTTCACCCGGCGCGCGCCGACGACGCGGCCAGTTGGCGTGCGTGGCAGCGCGAGGTCCAGGCCGCGGTGACGGGTGTTCAACTCGCGCTCATCGGTTGTGCTCCCCCATCGAGCCGGGCCGGAGACGCGCGCCTGGCCCGCCCCCTCGTCCTTTGGGTCGACGCCGGTGGCGACGTCGAGCTGGTGGCCCAGGCGGGGTGGCGACCGGTGGTCGGCGCGTGTGTCGTGCGGGTGCTGCGCGCGGGCCTCCTGCCCCCGCCGCCGGCGCCGGAGGCGTACGGCCTCACGGTGTTGGCCGTCGACACCGCGCCGCAGGTCGCGTTCGCGCTCTCGCGTCCCGTCACGGGCCACTCGGCAGGCTGGGGACTGCACGCGGTGGAGGCCCTCGTCGACCGTGCCCGTTTCGACCGGTGCTTCCACGTCTCGAAGACCGACACGCCGCCCCCGCGGATGTTCGTCGACCTGACGGTGGACGCTGGCGGCAATTTCGTGGTCGCGCCGCCGAACGACGCCGAGCCCGATGCTGCCCGGCGGTGTGTCGACCAGGCCATCGAGGCGTTGCCCCCGCTGGCCGCCATGCCGGCCGCGCCCCATCGGCTCAGCATCTGGCCGGAGGCGCCGCACGGCTCGGTGGCGTGGCCGCACGCGGCGACGGGTGCCATCACGATCGCGCCGCTCTGGCTCCTGATGGAGCGGGCGGCCCAGGAGCGGGGGGGCACCGAGGTCGCGCGGTGCCTCGGTCCTGACGCCAGCTCCGCCTCGGTGCACGTCCTTCTCAGGGCGGGGCCGGCGGGCGTCGAGGCCGTGTGGGCGCGCGCCGGTCGTGCCGACGCAACGACCACCGCGTGCGTGGCCGAGTCGATCGTTGCCGTCGACGTCCCGAAGAGCCCTGGCAAGATCCTCGCCTTCTACACCGTCACCTTACGCAAGGGCGAAGCTGCCACGAGCACGGCGCCGCGGTTCTACGTCGCCGCGACACCGGAGTGGCCGGCGGAAGTGGTGGTGGCCGCGCTCAGTCCGCGACCGAAGTTCGTTGCCGGTGCCTACCTCGCGGTCGGCGAACCGTCCGGCGACCTCGTCGTGGCGGACTTCGGCTGGCCGCACGTGCAGGTTCTCCCCGCACCCCGGCACGCCCTGATCGCCGCGCGCGCGCAACTCTCTCAGGCAACGGTGGACACGGTGGTCGACGAGGTGCGGGCCCACTTCGCCGAGTGCGTCGGCGCGGACGCGTTCCTCGCCACCACGGTCGAGGCAGACGGCAACTTGAATGCGGCCGCCACCCTCACCGGGGTCGAGGGAGCAGAGCTCCGAGGCTGCGTCGCCCGGCGGGCCCTGGGCGCAACGGTCACACCGCCGGGGGTACAGGTGATGCTGCTCCTGCACCCGCTCGTGCAGTAGCGGGGGGCGATCCCCCGGGCGCTGCGACGCGCCGTGCGGTCGCCGAAGGGTGCCGATGCAGTTGAGGGCGTGCCCGGTCCCCGCGGGCGGGCGGGCAAGGACTCTTGCTCCACGTCGGCGGTGCTCACTCGCGAGTCCCGCCCCGCCGACCGAGTCGGGGTTGCGCATCGAGTGCCCTGCGTTCGAGCTCGTTGTAGGCGCAGGGAGCAAGCAAGCGGAGAGTACGGGAGACAGCCCTGCCGCCGATGAGCTGCGGGCGCACTGCCCGTAGCACCCCGCGGCGCCGTCCCGCCCCGATCGAGGTCGGGACGGGCCTAAGGCGCCGCCCCTGGGCGCTTCCTCCACCGCCACCACGCCGCCAGCGCGGTGATCGGCACGAGGAACGGCACGACGCGGACGGTGTCTTCGCTGCCGATCCACCCGAGCTCGTAGTCCCACTCCGAGAACGGGAAGAAGAGGAGGTAGCCCATGCCGAAGTGGGTCTGCGTCAGGTCGACGAGCAGGTGCAAGAGCCCGCCGACGAGGAGCTCGCCGAAGGCGCGCCGCCGCACCGCTTCGGGGAAGAAGAGCGCCGAAAGGTAGCTCATCAACACGATCCCGACCGGGAGATGCATCGGCGCCCACACGTAGCAGAGCGGCTCGGGGATGGCGGGGAAGTCCCAGCGCAGGCGCGTGAACACCATCTGCGGCACGCGCGCGAGGTCGGGCAGGCAGGTGCCGGCCACGAACGTGGGCACCCACGTGGGGCGCGGTCGGCCCAGCCGCGCGAGCACCGCCACCGCCGCGTGGGTGTAGAGGTCAGCCATCGAGGCGCTCCTCGACGCGGCCGGCGCGCCAACGGAACAAGAACGGCACCACCAAGAGCCAGGTGAGCACCCCGGCCACGCCGAGCCCCTCCTTCCACGGCCGGAGGTGGTGCACCTCGACGATCCGCGCCACACCGATGTTCCGGGCGGCCGAGTAGTCTGCCACCACCGAGACGGTGTCGCCGACCGAGAGCTGCGTGGTGTCGCCTTCGATGGGGACGTCCTTGACGACCTTGCTGATCTCGTAGTGTTGGGCGTCCACCACGCGGGTGACCACCCACAACGGAAACGTGAGCGGGTGGCCGTCGTAGCGGGCAGGGTCGGAGGTGTACTCCCGCCACCCCACCTCCTTCTGCATCGCGAGGTGGGCGTACCAGCCGCCGAGGGCGGCGAGGAGCGCGGTGGCGACGAGCCCGTTGCGGAGACGGGAAACGTCGCCCCACACCATCAGTCGACCACCAGCACTTCGTCGCGGGAGACCTTCTGCAAGAGCGCCCGGAGCTCGCCGACGCGCTCCTTGTCTTCGGACCACACGTCCATGAGCTGGCCGATGAGGTCCTTGGCCCGACGGAAGGCGCCCACGAGGTCGCCGGAGATGTCGGCGCCGCTGTCGAGCTGGTCGAGGAGCGCCGCGAGCGGGCGTCCTTCGGCCCACTCGCGACCGTAGGGCACCATCTCCGGGCACCAACACACCTCCTGGCCGGTGAGCTCCTCGGCGTGGCGCACCACGTCGCCGTGGCGCACCCGGTCGACCTCGCGGACCAGCGCGAGATCGTCGCCCTTGATGCGCAGTCGGGGCTTCACGTCGCGACCGAACTCCTTGTTCACGGCGCACAGCACGCCGAAGAGGCGCGCGGGATCGAGCGATTCGAACGCGCCGTCGAGGATGAGCTCGGTGACGAAGATCTCCTCGATCTGCACGTGCTTGAGCACCAACGCGCCGGCCTGGAGGCCGAATTCGGCGTCGAGGTAGCCGTGGGCCTGGAGGAACGACAGACGCTTCTGGACATCGTCCCACACGCGGTCCTGGGCCTGCTCGGCACGTCGCACCAACTTCTCGGCCTCCTTGTTGCTCTTGCGGTCGCCCTGGGCGGTGAGGCTCGCGGCGTCGCGCTCCAGTCGCCGGGCTTCGCCCTGCATCGAGAAGGCAAGGAAGGACTTCTCCACGATCTCGCGGATGTGTTCTTTTCCGGCGCGCTGGAGGAGGTTCACGATGCTGTTGAAGGACAACGCGAAGCTGGAGCGCACCGGCTCGGGCTCGCCGCGCAGGTAGGTCTGCAAGGACCGCTCGTTGTACTTCCACTCCTCGGGGTCGGTGCGGATGACGACATGCCCCACGGTGTCCATGCCGCGGCGGCCGGCGCGGCCCGCCTTCTGCATGAACTCGCGGGTGGTGAGCGGGCGCAGCATCCGACCGTCGAACTTGCGCAGGCCGTCGAAGACGGCGGTGCGTGCCGGCATGTTGATGCCCAGCGCAAACGTGCTCGTGCAGTACAGCACCTGGATGAGGCGGGCTTCGTACAGCTCCTCGACCAGCGCCTTGAGCTGCACGTGCAGGCCGGCGTGGTGGAACGCGATGCCGTTTTCGTAGAGCTGCCGGAGCTCGGGCTCGAGCACGCGGCCCGAGTCGGTGCGGGCGAACTCGTCCAGCCGCGCGGCGAGCTCGACGTGGCGCTCCTTGGGAACGAGGCTCCGGCGCAGGCGCTGACCGAGCGACCTGGCGAAGTTCTCGACGTTCTTTCTGGAGAAGCAGAAGTACAGGTACGGGAGCAGGTCGCGCTCCTGCAGGAGCTCGAACACGTCCTGGTGGGTGGTGACCGGGGCGCGTGCCGCGCCGCCGGTGCCGCCGTGGCGGTCGGGGCGACCGCCGTGCCGATCGGGGCGGCCGCCATGGCGATCGCTCCCCCGGCCGCCGTGGTGGTCTTGGCCGCGACCCGACGGGGCCTGGGCGATGACCTTCTGCATCCGCTTGGCGAAGTCGGCCGGCGGGTGGATGCCCACGCTCACGTCGGCCACCAGGAAGTCCAGGGGAACGGCGCGCTGGTGCTCCTCGACCACGTCGACCCAGCGGTTGCGCACGTGGCCGAGCCACGAGGCGAACTGGCGCGCGTTGCGGAGCGTGGCGCTGAGCCCTACGATCTGGACCCGCTCCGGGAGGTAGATGAGGAGCTCCTCCCAGGCGGTGCCGCGCTCGCGGTCGTCGAGGAAGTGGATCTCGTCGATGACCACGGCGTCGAGCTGCTCGAGCTTTTCGCCGCCGAGCAACATGTTGCGCAGGATCTCGGTGGTCATCACCTTGCACGGCGCGTCGCGGCGGATGACGAGGTCGCCCGTGACCAGGCCGATCTTCTCGTCGCCGAAGAGCCGGGTGTAGTCGCGGAATTTCTGGTTGGACAGCGCCTTGATCGGCGCGGTGTAGATGACCTCGCGCCCGGCGGTGAGCGCACGCTCGACCGCCCAGTCGGCGATGACGGTCTTGCCGGTACCGGTGGGGGCGCACACGAGGACGGAGTGGCCGGCTTCGAGCGCGGCGATGGCCTCGGTCTGGAAGCGATCCAGCGCGAGGCCACGAAAGGTTGCAGGAGGCATGTGCCGCGGGGGCTAACCCCGACTCCAGGAGGATGAGGCGACGACCCGAACATCGTGGTGCGCCCGGGGGCGGCGCGGCGGCTGGAGCCGAACGCATCTCGTGCTCCACTGAACTCGTGGAGCACGGCTTTCGGTGCGACTGCGGAGGCGCTCGCGCCTGGCATCACGCGTCGCGGCCCCGGGTGTTCCAGTGCGCGACGTGTCGTCGCCAGTTCTCGGTGACGGCGGGCACCGTGATGCATCGAGCCAAGGTGCCGCTGGTGGA
>SXGT01688659.1_pt1 | contig 15503 bp, 10 predicted proteins | sample 3176221 | NCBI WGS metagenome assembly SXGT01 (sample SAMN11356862, study PRJNA531348) | freshwater metagenome | isolation source: freshwater sample F1-120 | place: China: Fuxian Lake, Yuxi | collected 2017-12-25
ACCACGCTGGACACGACCACGCAGGACACGACCACGCAGGTCACGACCACGGTGGCGGCGCGCCGCGCTGGCGACTTTTTCTCTACGCGCTCAACGTGCTCCGCGTCGCCGGAAGCCTGGACGCCGTGGAGGAACACATCCGCGACGCGCTCGAGCACGAGATCGGACTCGCGATGGCCGACCTGGCGCGGCACCAACAGAGCCGCGCGTGACGCGCCCGGGCTCACGCGAGCCTCCGCACGGGCCCGGTCAGTCAGCGCGTGCCGCGCTCTCCGCGAGGTCGTCGTCCGCGTCCTCGTCGTCCTCATCGAGGTCCTTGACCGGCGCGGCCTGGATCATGGGGAGGCGACGCTTGCCGACCGGCCCCTCGTCGACGTAGTCGCGCAGCGCCATCATGTCTTTGAGCGCCTCGAGCTTCGCCAGCGCGCGCACTTCGACCTGCCGAATTCGCTCGCGCGTGAGGTTCATGATGGCGCCCACGTCCTCGAGCGTCGTGCCGCCGCGGTCCGCGACGTCGAGCGCGCAGCTCTCGTTCATCTCCCACACCTCGAGGTCCGGGAAATTCAGCTTGATGGCGCCCGTGCGTGGCGACACGTCCACGTAGAGGTGGTGCTTGCACGAGACGAACGGGCACGGGCGCTCACCGCCGATGCACTCGACTCGCGTACGCGGACGCTCGTGATCGGTCTCGGGATACAGCATCCGGCCGAGCTCGATCTCGCGCTTCGTCATGCGCTTCACGCTGAGCGTGCGCGCCCGCACCGCGCGTTTGCGCCGCGAGCGCCGCTGCTCACGCGTCACCGCGGTGTCGGCGGTCTGCGTCGTCGCGTTCAGGGCAAGCGTCCCGTCGATCGCCAAGGGATCGATCTCGTCCATCACAACCTGCCCGCCAGCCAGCGCCTCGAGGATCTTCACTGTCTCCGTCGCCATCATCTCCTCCGCAATCCCACAGAAGGCATGCGTCTCCCTCGCATGCTCTCCCGTGCACACGTCACCGGTCGCCCGCACTCCGCGGGTCCCCCATTCACTCAGTCGAGGCTTCCCTCGACCGGGCGCTCCGCCGCCAGGATCGCGCGGCCTCGCCCTGAATTACGACTTCGACGGCAACTTCCGTCGAGCCCTCGTTAGCGCTGGTTCACATCGAGCGCGCCTGAAGCGCGCGGAAAATCTTGCGTCGGTCACGACGCGACCCCCGTCCCCTGCTCCTCGAGGAGGGCATCGGGGTCGGTGGTGAGGCGCTGCTCGATCTTCTCGAGTCGCGCCAAGAGCTCGTCTGCCGCACTCCGTGCACGCCCAAGCTCGGCCTTCGCCGCGCGCCCCTCGGGGAGGGCCCCGGCGCGCTCCGTGATGGTCCGATTGAGCACGCCGAAGACTTGATCGAGGCTCTGTTCGAGCTCCTCGAGATCGCCCCGCACGAAGAGGACCTGACGCTGGATGTCCTCGATCGTCAGGTTCTTCTCCATCAGGTCTTTCACCCGAAGGATCTGCCGGACGACGCGGACGGGATATTTGCCTCTCGAGCCCTGATGCTTTCCCTTCTTTCCTACCCGCACGCTCCGCGGCAAGAGCCCGAGCTGGACCCACTTGCGAAGCGTCGCCTCTCCGAACCGGATCTCATTCGATGCGAAGAAGGCGAGCAGGTCGGCGGAGGTGATTCCGGCGGAGTGCTGCTTCTCGACCTCGACGAGCACGCTCTCTGCCACCTTCGCCATTGCCCCGTAACGCGCGGGTTGCCCCGCCTCTCCAACTTTCAGAACGACCCGCGATCCCTGTCTCGCGATGCGTCCCTTGAACCGAGAGCCAATGTATTCCACTCAGTGGAATCCAGTCAAACGATCGCCTCGCAATATTTTGCGTCGCGCACGAACTGCCGTATGAATCCGTGCCAGACGCTCGGCTGAGGACATTGTTTGTCCACCACTTGAGGTGACGCGTGGGCTCTCTGGGAACCAGAAATCCACGTGATTCAAAGCACTTGGCTCCGATGTGCTCCAATGTGCCGCGACCTCGGAGGACCGGCGCGTGTTGACCGCTGACGACACGGTGCTTAGGCAGGGCGGCCCCGCCCGCGAGCCCGAGCGCGTCACGCGTGACGTCACGGCGCGCGGCATACGCATGCGCGTCGTCGAAGCCGGGGATGTCCGCTCCGAGCCGCTCCTCTTGATTCACGGCTTCCTGGCGTCGCACACCGCGTTCGACGACGTGATCGGCGAGCTGGCGCGAAGCTTCTACGTCCTCGCGCCGGACTTGCCGGGCGCGGGCGACAGTGAAAAGCCCTCCCCTGCGCGCTTCTCCTACGGGGTCGACGCCTTCGCCGAGGCCATGGCGGATCTCATCGCGGCCTATGGCCTCGGGCGCACCGGCGTGCTCGGGCACGGCCTCGGTGGCGCCATCGCGATCGCGCTCGCCTCGCGCTACGCAGAGCTCGTGACGAAGCTCGTGCTCGTCGCGCCTCACTGTTACTCGCCCCGCGCGAGCGCACGCATGCGCCTCGCCCTCGCACCGCTCGTCGGCTCGTTCTACTTCAAGCAGCTCTTCGGACGCGGCGCCTTCAAGGGCTACTTCCGCGATGAGCTCTTCGCGCCTGCGCCGGACGTGCCGTATGCACGTATCGACCGGCTCTACGACGCGTTCAATACGCCCTCGGGCCGCGAGAGCGCGTACGCCGTCTTGCGAGAAATGCGCGACACGCGCCCCATCGTCGCCCAGACGACGCGGCTGCGTCCGCCGACGCTCATCGCCTGGGGCCGCGAGGACGCGGTCTACCCGGCGCAGCAAGCGCTTCGGCTCGCGCGCGAGATCGCGGGCTCGCGGCTCGAGCTCTTCGACGCGGGGCACTCGCCGCACGACGCGCACCCGACGGCGTTTTCGGCCGCGGTGCGGCGCTTCTTCGAGGGCCCCGGCTGATGGCGTCGCTCGCCGACGTAGGGCGACGCTTCGGGCGCGACCGCACCGCGATGTTCGGCCTTGGCCTGGTAGCGCTCCTCGTCGCCTTCGCCGCGCTCGGTCCCGCGCTCGTCCCTTCGCCGCCCAACGCGAGCGACTTTTCCCTCGACCCGAGCCTGCGCGGCGGGCCGCCCCTTCCGTCGCTCGAACATCCGCTCGGGACCGATCCGCTCTACCGCGACGTTCTTTCGCGCCTCGCAGCGGGTGCGCGCACGAGCCTCGCGATCGCGAGCGCCGCGACGCTTCTCGCCGTCGTCATCGGTACGCTCCTCGGAATTCTCGCGGGCACTACGGCAGGCACGCGCGCCAAGCACGTCGATCTCGCGGTGCGCGCCGTGCTCGACGTCGCGCTCGCGTTTCCGTACCTCCTGCTCGTCACGGCCATCGGGGTCACGCTCGACCGCACCGACGCTGTCACCGTCGCGCTCGTGCTCGGCCTCACGAGCTGGGTCGGCGTCGCTCGCCTCGTGCGCGAGAAGACCCTCGCGGTTCGCCGCGCGGACTTCGTGACAGCGGCGCGTGCGCTCGGAGTGCCGGCGCACCGCATCGTCCTGCGCCACGTCTTGCCGGCGATCGCGGGCACGCTGCTCGTCGTCGCTTCGCACGCGATGGGCCAGATGATCCTCGCCGAGGCCGTGCTCGGCTACCTCACGCTCGGTGTCCCTCCGCCCGAGCCCACCTGGGGCCGGATGCTCCTCGAGGTCGAGCACTACCTCGGTGTCGAGCCGCACCTCGTCGCGGCTCCCGCGCTCGCGATCCTGATCGCCGCGCTCGGCTTCACGCGAGTCGGAGACGGTCTCGCCCGCGCGCTCGCGCCGCGGCTCTCGGGCACCGAGCGCCTCGCCGAGATGCCGACGCGGGTGCCATTCGACGCCGTGCTCCTCGCCGGCATTGCCGCGCTGGTCGCTCTGGCGCGCCCCGACGCGCTCGCACCGCCCGCGCAAGCCGCGGCCCGGCCCGAGGACTCCGGCGGCAGTGTCCTGCGCCTCGCAACCCAGGCCCCGCTCGTCACGCTCGAGCCGGCGTTGGCTTACGACGAGGCCAGTCGCTCCGTCGGTGAGCTCCTGTTCGCGCGGCTCGTGCGCTTCGACGCAGGCGGTACGCTCGCGGGCGACCTCGCCGAGACGTTCCGCATGGAGGGCGACGGCCGCAGCGTCACCCTCACGCTTCGAGAGGGCCTCACGTTCCACGATGGGACGCCGCTCACCGCCGCCGAGGTGAAGCGGTCGATCGAGCGCGCACTGCACCCGAAGACCCCATGTCCGGGCGCGTCGCTCTTCGCCAACGTCGTCGGGCTCGACGCCTTTCGCGCCGGCTCGAGCGCCTCCATCGAGGGCGTCGAAGCCACAAGCGAGCGCGAGCTGCGAGTGCGGTTGCGCGAGCCGGAGAGCGCGTTTCTTTCGCTGCTCTCCCTCGGATTCATGGCTCCCGTGTGCCGCACGATGGGGGCCTACGCAGATCCGAAGAGCCCCGCCCCCGCCTGCGGCGCCGGACGATTCAGGCTTGGCGTTGCCACGCCAGCGCGCATCGAGCTCGAGCGGTTCGCACGGGCGCACGATCCGGCCCGCCTCGCCGGCGTCGCCCTCGAGCTCGACGTGCCACCTAGGAGCCAGCTACACCGCTTCCTCGCGGGCGAGCTCGACGTGCTCAGCGAGCTGAGCGGCGTCGACACGGCGCGCTTCGTCCGTGACGACCGCTGGCGCGCGCATCAAGGCTGGCTCAGCCGGCCCGCCTCTCACGGGATCTTTCTCAACGCGGGCATGCCACCCTTCGACAATCGCCACCTGCGTCGCGCGGTCGCGTTCGCGGTAGATCCGAGCGTCGTCCCGAAAATCCGGGCGATCGCTTCGCCCATCGATCGGCTCCTTCCCGCGGGCGTCCCCGGGCCGCGCCGAACCGAGCCGCTGCGCCGCCACGATCTCGAGGCCGCGCTCGCCGAGATGAAGCTCGCGGGATATGCGTACGAGCCGAGCACCGGCAAGGGGGGATACCCTGACGTCGTCGACTACTTCACGACGCCCGCGAGCTTCGATCAGGCCGTCGCGGAGACCTACGTCGAGCAGCTCGCGCGGATCGGCATCAAGGTGCGACTTCGCCTGATGAGCCACGCGAGCTTCCTCGCCGCAGTGGGCACGCCAAAGACGGCGCCGATGGGCTGGCGCGGTTGGGGGGCCGATTATCCGGACCCCTCGAACTTCTTCGAACCGACGCTCACGACTCGCGCCATCGCGAGCGAGGGCTCGCAGAACGTGTCCTTCTTCTCGAGCGCCGAGCTCGATCGCGTGCTCACCGAGGCGCGAACGAGTCTCGACGCCGGCGCGCGACTCGCGCAGTTCGCACGCGCGGAGGAGATCGTCGCCGAAGAGGCCCCGTGGATCCCGACGTACACGATGCGCACGCTCGTCGTCTGGAACCCACGCGTACGCGATCTCGCGCTCGATCCATTCGCGACGTTGCGCCTCGATCGCGCCTGGCTCGACCGTCCCGGGCTCGGCGATGCCGATCGTGCCGAGCCTCCTCTCCGCGGCACGGGCACCGCGCCGAACGAGGCTCCGAAATGAGGCGCGCCTTCGCCCTCTTGCTGCGGCGGCTCGCATGGGCGCTCTTCGTCGTGGTCGGCGTGGCGTCGGTGTCCTTTGCCCTCACACGGGCGCTCCCCGGAGATCCCGCGCGGATCCTCGTCGGGCCGCAGGCGAGTCGCGCCGACGTCGAGCGGGCCCGCACGCTCTATGCGCTCGATGCGCCGCTTCGGACGCAGTTCGTCCGCTACTGGGCGCGCCTCGTGCACACGGCCGGCTCGCCGGAGGATCCGCCGGAGGATCCGCCGGAGGATCACACGAGCTGCTCGGAGCCGCTTCGAGGTGTGCATCTCGATCTCGGCTTCAGCCACCGCTATCGCAAGCCCGTCGGCACGCTCCTCGCCGAAAAGGCGCCCAGGTCCCTCGCGCTTGCCCTCGGAGCGATGCTCATCCAGGTGCTCCTCGGCATCGGGCTCGGGGCGTTCGCCGCGAAGAAGCGCGGCACCCTCGCCGACGACGCCGCGATCGGCAGCGTGCTGGTCTTCGTGTCGGCGCCCACCTTCGTGCTCGGTCTCGCGCTGCAATACGTCCTCGCGCATCGCCTCGGGCTCTTGCCGCAAGACGGCTATGGCGCATCAACGGCCGAGCAGCTGCGCGCCCTCGTCCTGCCGGCGCTGACGCTCGGCATCCACGGCGCCGCGTTCTATGCGCGCCTCACGCGCGAGGAGCTCGGGCACGCGCTCGCGGCCGACTACGTTCGCACCGCGCGCAGCAAGGGAGCCTCGGGCACGCGGGTCCTCTTCGTGCACGCGCTCCGCAACGCGCTCGTTCCGATCATGACCTTGCTCGTGCTCGACTTCGGCGCGCTCGTCGGCGGCGCCATCGTGACCGAGAAGCTCTTTCGATGGCCAGGCCTCGGCGCGATGGCGGTCGAGGCCGTCGTGAGTCGCGATGCTCCGCTCGTGCTCGGGGTGGTGCTCGTCTCTGCCAGCGCCATCGTCGCCGCGAGCGTCGCCGTCGACACGATCAACGGGTGGCTCGACAAAAACCGCGAGCGCTCGTGATTCGCGCCGGCGCGCCCCGGTAGACGCCGGAACGGATCCGCACGAGTTTCACTTCTTCGGCTTGGGGCAGTAGCCCCTGTTCGCGCCCTTCGTGGCGAGCCGCCCGCACGCCTCTTTCACGGGCGCGGCATCTTTGTACTTGTTGATGCACTCGTACGCCCACACGAGGTTCATGTACCCGTCGGCGTTCTCCGGATCCTTCTTGATCGCAGCCTTCGCGAGCGGGATGGCGTCCTTGCACGCACCGCTGTTGAGCTTCGCGGTCGCGGCCTTGAGCGGATCGGCGACCTCGGGGAGCGGCCCGTCGTGCGCGATGATCTCGAGCGGCACGCGGTCGTCGGTGGGCGCTGCCGTGTCCAGAGGGGCCGCGCTCTCGGCCGCGGACGCCGAGGCGATCTCGGCTGCACTCGCCGATGGGGCCGGCGCGCTCGCCGCGACGGTGGCGGCGCTCGTCGCGCTCGGTGCGTTCGTCGGCGACGCGGCCGACTTCGGCGCGTCGCCCGCTCTCGACGCAGCCGCACCGGATGCGCTGGCCCCGGAGGAATTGGCTCCGGACGAGCTGGGCGACAATGCGCTCTTGACCACGAAGAACAGGATGAACGCACCGAGCACGCCGACCACGATCGAGACCACGCGCAGGCTCTGCTTGCGCCGCGCGAGCTGCTCCTCGGTCATGCGCGGGACATCGTTTTCGCTCTCCGGCGGAAACTCGCCACGCACGGCGGAAGGAGGGGGCGGCTCGCTCGCGAAGAAGCGCTGGCTGACGCCGCTCTCGCCGAGCTCGGAGCGCTTCTCCGACATGGGCGGCGTTCGCTCGGACTCCGGCGCAAGGCCGGCCTTCGCTGCCTGCGCCTCGGCCCGCACGGCGAGGAGCGCCTCGGTCGCCGCCGCGTCGCCGGACCGCGCGAGCTCCCGCGCCTCACGAAGGCGCTCGGCCACGACCCCGGATCCGAGTAGCTTCGTCTGCTTGCCGAACGGCTGACGATCGGTGGCGACAGGCGCCCGCGGCTGCTTCGCGCGCTCGGCTTCGAGGCGCTCGGCGTCGAGGCGCTCCGCTTCGAGGCGCTCGTCCGCATCCGATGTGCGAGCCTCGCCCGCATCCGCGCCGTCGTCTCCCGCGTCGTCGGCCCGTCCGGCACGACCGAGTGGCCGCTCGCTCGCGCCTCGCGCCGCAGCGGGCGGCCTCGACGACGCGTCCCGACCGCGCGCGGGCGCGGCCTCACGACCACGCGGGTCTTTCGCCACGTGCAGGAGCTCATCGTCCGCGAGGCGTGACAGGGTCGCGAGCGTCGACATGTCGTCGAACGGCGACTCGTCGACGACGTCGTGCAGCGTGCGTGTTCCGTCGCAGAGCGCGAGCAAGTCGGCGAGCGCCTCGGGCACGTCCGCCATGCTCTCGGCGAGGCCGTCGTGGTCGACGACGACGAGCTCTTCCAAGCTCGGAAGCTTCACGTAGTGCTTGGCGCACTCGGCCGCGTGGCGGACGCCGGCGTCGAGCAGCTTGCGGGTGGAGAGCTCGACCGACGCTGGGCGCGTGACGGGCGTGATCTCGACCTCGAAGCGTCCCTCGGTCCACCCGAGCAGCCGAAACACGGCCTCTTCGCCGCGGAGCTGCTTGAGCTCGGCGTCGACGATCGAGCCCTTGCGGAGGTAGATCTCGCCCTCCCGAGCCTCGGAGCGACGCTTCGCGCCCCAAGCGAGGTGCACGACCGCCGTCTGCCCAGCGCGCGAGAGCGCCTCGAGGAGATCGATGACGGCGAGATCGCTGAGGCTCCCGGACACGGGAGCGCCGCTCCCCGTCACGCTGAGGCGCTCGCGCACCTGCTTCGCGAGCAGCATGCGAGCCCGCGACAAGAGCTCTTTGACGAAGACCGGCTTGCTCAGGCACTCGTCGACGCCGACCTCGAGCGCGCGGATCTTGTCGGCGCGCGACTGGCCCTCGGTCATGAGAAGGACCGGAATATCGGCGAGATCGACGTCGGCCTTCACCTGTTCGACGAGCGCGTAGCCGTCAAGCCGCGTGAGCGCCGTCGCCGCGATGATGAGGTCCGGCGCATGGTGCGACAAGGTCGCGAGCGCCGCCTCCCCATCGCCGGCCGTAAGAACTTGATAGCCGTCTTGTTCGAGACTCGCCGCGAGCAGCTTGAGCTGCTTCGGATCGCTCTCGACGAGAAGTACCGCGAGCTTTGCCACGTTGCGGCGGAGGCTAGTCGCTCGAATCGACAGAATCGAGAGCCAAACGGCGCGAGCCCCCATCCGGCAGGCGCTGCCCCCACGACGCCGAGGTCCCGGCTGTGCCGCTCAGCGACGCCGGTCGCCGCTTCGCAGACGCTACGACGTCATCCGCCCGCGGGTGGTGCCGCCGCGGCTTGGGAGGCGCCGCAGCTCGCGCAGAACTTGGCGCCCGCGGCGTTTTGCGTCCCGCACCCGGTGCAGAAGCTCCCGGCGGGGCGCGGCGGCGCGAGCGGCTGGCCGCAGTTCGCGCAGAATTTTCCGCCGCCCACGTTGTTGAAGCTGCAGCCGCCGCACACCGCGCCACCCGCCGGCGCCGCGACGCGTTGGTACTGCATCGCCGGCTGGAACATGCCCGCCATGCCGGCGCCGATCGCCATCTGCGCGCCGAGCCCGGCGATCCCGGCGTTGCCGCCCCCCTTGGCCATGCCCTGGCCCGCGCCGATGATGGCCTCGGCCTGCGCGTACTGCATGTACCCGGGGTTCTGTGCGAGATCGACGTAGGCGGCGCGCTCGGCGACGTTGACGCCGATCTCCATCTGCCGGCGCTGCATCTGGCGCCGCAGCTCCGCGGCATTGAGCTTGTCCTCGACGCCGCCGACCTGCGTCTGCTTCCACACCTCGCCGACCTCGCGACGCTGCTCGGCATTCAGCACGACGTTCAGCGTCGTCAGCTCCACGAGCTGCAAGCCCACCTCGCTGAGCGCAGCTGGGGGCGCCGCCATCAGCGCCTTCTCGAGCTCGCCCCTCAAGGCGCTCATGTTGAGCAGGCTCTCCCCCGTCCCCTTGAGGAAGTTGGCGAGGATCGGCTCGGCGTAGTCCGCCATGCGCTTGCTGAGCCACCCGAGGATCGCCGTGTTGTCCTCAGGCTGGAGCGACTGCCCGGCGATACCGAGGATGAAGGCCACCGGATCGACGACCCGCACGACGAGCTCGCCGTGCACGCCGGGATTGCAGGGCACGCCCGTGCCCGGATCGATCATCGAGAGCTGCTTGCCGAACTTGATCGGATCGTTGCGGTTCGGCTGGCTGCGGACGAAGAACACCTCCCCGAGCAGGGTGTTTCCGCCCGTGGCGCCGTCGATGAGGTTCTTCAAGAACGGGATGTTCGCGCCGTCGAGCGAGTGAACGCCCGGGCCGAGCACGCCCATGCACACGCCGTTTTTGTAGAACACCGCGCCCTCGTCGCTCTTGACGGTCAGGCGCGAGTACATCGGGATCGTGCGGTCCGGCCACTTGTAGATAATGAGCCGATGCGCCGCCTCGGGCCGCGCGATCATCATCTGCTGAATGCCCTTGTTGATGAAACCGAACATCGAGTTCCCGTCTTCCTTTGGCTCGGGCGGCGTGCCCCGAAGCGTGCATCCCAGAGTTCGCGAGTGCCGTTTGCGCCTCGCGGACGGGTCGAAGATAATCCGCCGGATGCCCTGCCGCAAATACCCATGCTCGACGAGGCGCCGATGATCGCCCTGCCCGATGTCGCGACGCTTCCCGAACCGGCGAAGCAGATCCTCGCCGACGGCGCGCCCCCCCGCCTGCGCGAGATGGCCGCGCGCGGCATCGTGCTCGGGCTTCGACCGGAGGCCGTCGTCACCGTCGTCGCCATGCTCGCGGCCCGCACGGGCGATCCCGTGGCGGCGGTCGCGGAGGCGACCCTCTCGGCCCTGCCCGGCCCGCTGCTGCAAGGCGCGCTCGGCGCGACTCTCGACGGGTTCGTCGTCGACGCGCTCGCGCGGCGTTACGCCCGCGCGCACGAGACGCTCGCCAAGCTCTTGCTCATGCCGACGTGCGCCGTGGAGACGGCGCTCCATTTCGCGGCGAGCGGCGACGAGCGCGCGACCGAGCTCGTGGCGACGAACCAAGAGCGCCTGCTCGCACACCCCGAGCTCATCGCCGCGCTCTACATGAACAAGGCGACCCGGATGTCGACCTGCGACCGCATCGTCGAGCTCGCGGCTCGCAACGACGTCGCGGTCCAGGGGATCCCCGCGTGGCAAGAGGCAAAACGCGCCATCGAGGACGAGCTCATCGCCGAGCCGAGCGAAGAGGCGCTGCCCGACGACGTCGCCTTCTACGAGCAGCAAGAGCTCGCCGAGGGCCTCACGGAAGAGGCCGGGGAGGATGCGTTCTTCGAGGACGGCGAAGGCAAGGAGCAGGTCGATGACAAGTTCAAGCCGCTCTATCAGCGCATCGCGGAGATGTCCGTCTCTCAGAAGGTGCGTCGCGCGATGCTCGGCTCGAAGGAAGAGCGAATGATGCTCATTCGCGAGCAGAACAAGGTCGTCGCCGCGGCGGCCGCGCGCAGCCCGCTCCTGAAAGAGTCGGAGGTCGCACAGATCGCCCGCAATCGCGGCATCTCGGAGGAGGTCCTGCGCATCATCGCCGGCACGAACGAGTGGCTGAAGAGCTACACCGTCAAGCACAACCTCGTCTTGAACTCGAAGACGCCGATCGCGATCTCGATCTCGCTCATCCACCACCTGCGTGAGTCGGACCTCAAGCGCCTCTCCGGCGACAAGAACGTCTCGGCCGCAGTGCAGATGGCGGCCAAGAGGCACCTGCAGCGGAAGAAAAACTAGCGTCGACGCCACGCGGAGCGGCGGCGAGGTGCGTGCCGTGCCGCGCGGCTGCCGCTCGCTACTCGCTCGGCTCGGCGACGCTGAGATCGACCTTCACGGACGTCTTCGGCGGATCGACTACGAAGCTCACGACGCGCTCCTTCGCCTCGAACTCTTCCCGATAAATCTGCGCCGAGCGCTTGTATTTGAAGGGCCCGATCTTCACGCGGTACCAGGTCCCGCGCATCGGCACCTGCGCCTCTTCGACGTGGGCTTTGTGTCCGCGGCGCCGCAGCGACATCGTGAACGCCTCGGCCTCGGGACGCGTCTTGAACGAGCTTACCTGCAGCTGATAGTCGCCCGGCGCGCCCGCCGCCGCGAGCTCACCCGTCGCCGGCTCGCGCGAGAGTTCCTTGGCCATCGTCGCGAGCGTGTCGGTGTGGGCCACGGGCGCTGCGCGATCTCCGAGGATGTCCTGCGCGGGCAGCGGCACGACCGGGAGGCGATCGCTCGCGACGGGCGGCTCCACGAAGGTCGCTGCCAAGTCGAGCGGCGCTTCGCCCGGAGTCGCCTTGTCCCGCTGCACCGCCGCCATCGCGGTCGTCGCGTCCTTCCTGGCGGAGAGCACCGAGGGAAAGCTCACCTCGTCCGGCGCGAGCCCGAGCGCCGCCTTTTTCTTCGACGGAGCGGGGTGCGACGCCGCCACCAGCTCGCCGAGCGGATCGGCGGCCTGCGACTTCTCGTCCGTCGGCGACCGCACGAGGAAGAGCGCCGAGAAGACGATGCACGCGCCGCCGAACGACGCCATCACCATCGCGCCGAGGCGACCCGAGTGGCTCTGCGGCGACGCCTCTTCGATGCACTCGAGGTTCTTCACGCTGACGGTCTCGGCGCTGATGCGTTCGCGGGGGGGTCTTTGCCATGTTCGTGCGCTTTCTCGCGTCTCGGGCGGGGGCTCCGTGGCGCTGATGCTCAGTCGGGCGGGTGCTCAGTCGGAGTCCGGTTCGGTCGGGTGCGGGCTCAGCTCCGGGGTGGCCTCGGCGTCTCGCGCCGCGAGCGGGACCATTCGCTCGACCGCGGTGATCCCGAGGAGCCGGAGGCCGGCGCGGTAGACGGTGTGAATGCACCTCACCCAGAGCAAACGGGCCAAGGATTTTTCCTGATCCCAGCGGTCCTTCCAGTGCGGCTCGGCCATCTGCGAGGCGAGCGGAAGGATGGCGTCGCCCTCGCTCTTCAGGCGCGTGAAGTAGCTCTGGAACTGCTTCGAGAGCTCATCCAGGAAAAAGAGGATGCGGTGCGGCTCCCGCGCGTCGGCCGCCTCGAGCACCAGCGCGGGGAAGCGCCCGAGGTGCGCGAGCATGGCGAGCTCGTCAGGGTGCGCGATGCGCTCGGCGAGCGCCTCGGAGAACGGTGGGGGCTCGAGCCCGAAGACCTCCTGCGCGCGGCGGAGGATCGAGCACAGACGCGCGAACCCCATCTGCAGGTAAAAGACGGGGTTCTCGAGCGTCGCCTTCTTCGCGAGCTCGATGTCGATGTCGATGCTCACGTTCCAGTGGCGCGAGAGATAGAAGTACCGCAAGGCGTCCGCACCCGCGCCCACCCGCCGCGCCGCCTCGTCGATCTCGTCGACGACCTCGTCGATCGTGATGAGGTTGCCGAGCCGCTTGCCCATCTTGTAGGGCTTGCCGTCGCGCAGCAGGCTGACGAGCTGAAAGAACATCACCTCGAAGCGCCGATCGTCGAGGCCGAAGGCCCGGATCCCCGCGCGCAGCCGCGCCTCGTAGCCGTGGTGATCGGCGCCGAGCACGAGCACGAGGTGGTCGTAGCCGCGCCGAAACTTGTCGACCTGGTAGGCGATGTCCGCCGCGAAATACGTGGTGTTGCCGTCCGCCTTGCGCACGACGCGGTCCTTGTCGTCGCCGTACTCCACCGTCTTCATGAAGGCGGCGCCCTCGCGCGTCTCGAGGCGCCCGGCGCGCTCTAGCTCATCGAGGCACGCGTCGACCTTGCCCCAGCGGTGGAGCGAGTCCTCGCTCGTGAACGTGTCGAAGCGCACCCCGAGCCCCGCGAGCGTATTCTTGATGCCGCCGAGCTCGCGCGAGCCCGGGACGCCATCGAGCATGCGCGTCACCGCGAGCCGCGAGAGCGCCGCGTCGTCGCCGGATGCGAGCAGCGCCGCGTGGTTCAGGGCGAGGTAGCTCGCGAGCTCATGCACGTAGCCGCCGCCGTACCCGCCCTCGGGCGCCTCCTCTTTCTTCGCGGCGGCCCGCACGGACTGCGCGAAGAGGCGCACCTGGTTGCCGTAGTCGTTGATGTAGTACTCGCGGTTGACGTGGTAGCCAGACGCCTCCATCAGCGCGGCGATCGCGTCGCCGACCATCGCGCCGCGTCCGTGAGAAATGAGCAGCGGCCCGGTCGGGTTCGCGCTGACGAACTCCACCATCGCGCGGCCACGCACGGCCGCGGGCGCGCGACCGTAGCCGCTGCCGGCACGCAGGATCTCTCCGGCGATGCGCTGAAATGCCGCCGCCTTCAGGCGTAGGTTGAGAAACCCCGGGCCCGCGATCTCGACGCTCGCGACGTCCTCGCGCCGCTCGAGCCGCTCGGCCAGGAGGGCCGCGATGTCGCGTGGCGGTCGGCCCGCGAGCTTCTGCACCGCGAGCGCCGCGTTGGTCGCCACGTCGCCATGCTCGGGGCGCTTGGGCCGCTCGACCGAGAATTTTGCGCCGGTCACCGCCGCTCTGAGCTCGCCACGCGACACGAGCTCCGCGAGGGTCTCGGCGATGCTCTCTCGGACGTGGTCTTCGATGCCCATGATGCTGGATTCCTTTGGCAAATTACCGGCCGGCGTGCGCGACGGCCAACTGAGTCGCACTTTCTCATACATGAAGACGCGGTAGCCGCACCGACGATTTCGCGGCGCCATGCGGCCATCCCCGGGGCGCGCTTCGCTTGACAGCCCCACCAACCCGGACGTACCTCCTCCGCCCCGTGGCCAAGTCCGTCGTCATCGTCGAGTCCCCCGCCAAGGCGCGAACCATCGCGGCGTTCCTTGGAAACGACTACGTGGTCGAGTCTTCGATCGGGCACATTCGCGATCTGCCGCGCAACGCGAGCGACGTGCCCGCGGCCCACAAGAAGACGAGCTGGGCGCGGCTCGGGGTCGACGTCGAGAATGACTTTCGGCCGCTCTACGTGCTCGACGCCAACAAGAAGCCGCACATCGCGAAGCTGAAGAAGCTCATCAAGGAGAGCGACCAGCTGCTGCTCGCGACCGACGAAGATCGCGAAGGCGAGTCCATCGCGTGGCACTTGCTCGAGGTCCTCGAGCCCAAGGTGCCGGTCAAGCGGATGGTGTTTCACGAGATCACGAAGAGCGCGATCAAGGACGCCATCAGCCACCCGCGCGAGCTCGATCGGCAGCTCGTGGAGGCGCAAGAGGCGCGGCGCATTCTCGATCGCCTGTACGGCTACGAGGTCTCGCCCGTCCTCTGGAAGAAGGTGATGCCGAAGCTGAGCGCCGGCCGCGTGCAGAGCGTGGCGACGCGGATCCTGGTGGAGCGGGAGCGCGAGCGCATGAGCTTCCGCGCAGCGAGCTACTGGGACCTCGACGGGGTCTTCGGCGCGTCCGGCGGCCCGTTCTCGGCGACGAGCGTGACTGTGGACGGCGCGCGCGTGGCGAGCGGCAAGGATTTCTCGAGCGACGGAGAGCTCGGCAAGAAGCTCGACGTGGAGCGGGTCACGGTGCTCGACGAGACCGCGGCGCGAGCGCTCGCCGGCGAGCTCGTAGGCGCGAGCGCCATCGTGAGCTCGGTCGTCCAGAAGCCGTATCGCCGCTCGCCGTCGGCGCCGTTCATGACCTCGACCCTGCAGCAGGAGGCATCGCGCAAGCTGGGATTCGGCGCGTCCCGCACCATGCGCCTCGCCCAGCAGCTCTATGAGGGCGTGTCGCTCGGCGGCGAGACCGTCGGACTCATTTCTTATATGCGGACCGACAGCGTCAATCTGAGTCAGGAGGCGCTGGCCGGCACCCGCAAGGTGATCCTGCGCGAATTCGGCGATCGCTATCTGCCGAAGGAGCCGCGCAGCTTCAAGAACCAGGCAAAGAACGCCCAGGAGGCGCACGAGGCTCTCCGCCCGACCGATCTCGGGCGGCTGCCGCCTGAGGTGGCCCAATACCTCGA
>SXGT01942750.1_pt1 | contig 15503 bp, 11 predicted proteins | sample 3176221 | NCBI WGS metagenome assembly SXGT01 (sample SAMN11356862, study PRJNA531348) | freshwater metagenome | isolation source: freshwater sample F1-120 | place: China: Fuxian Lake, Yuxi | collected 2017-12-25
ACTCAATGCGAGAGCAATCATGACGCGCTGCTTCCTGCCGCCGGACAGCTGAAACGGATACTCGGTGAGGCGCCGCTCCGGATCAGGAATGCCGACGCGCCGCATCCATTCCAGTGCGCGCGCATTGGCATCCTGCCGCGCATTCGGCCCCGACACCACGCCATGGCGCAGCAGCACTTCGACAATCTGCTCGCCACAGGTCATCACCGGGTTGAGGCTGGTGGCGGGCTCCTGGAAGATCATGCCGATGCGACGGCCACGCACGTCGCGCATGCCGTACTCGGGCAAGCTCAGCACTTCATCGCCTTGCGCATTGCCTGCCTTGGCCTTGAGGCGCACGCTGCCGGAATCGATCCAGGCAGCCTCGGGCAAGAGGCGCATGATCGACAGTGCCGTCATCGACTTGCCGCACCCGGATTCGCCGACGACGGCAAAGGTTTCGCCGGCCTGCAATTCCAGATCAACGCCATCGAGAGGATGCACCACGCCCGCCGGCGCGTCGATTCGGGTGTTGAGGCCGCGTACGTCAAGAACCGCGCTCACTTGTTCACCCCTTGCGGTGCTGCGACGGCCCGCCTTAGCGTAAGGCGCGGGCGGCGCACTGCCAGACGCGGATCAAAGGCGTCCCGCACGGCATCGGCAAACAGGTTCGCCGCCAGCACCAAGGCAAACATGAACAAAAAGGCGGCCGCCAGGGACCACCAGACCATCGGGTCACGCGACATTTCCAGACGCGCGGCGTTGATCATGCTGCCAAAACTGGTCATGGTCGGATCAACGCCAACGCCGACATAGGAGAGCACCGCCTCGGTCAGCACCATGCCGGAAAAATCCATCACGGCGCTGATGATGACCAGGTGCATCACGTTGGGCAACAAGTGGCGCACGATGATCGCCAGATGCGAAACGCCGAATGCGCGTGCTGCTTGGACATACTCCAGTTCGCGCAGCTTCAGGGCTTCGCCGCGCAACAGGCGGCACAGCCCGGTCCAGCTCATCACGCCAAGGATGAAGCACAAGGCGAGGAGACGAAAGTCAGCGCGCTCAACCGCGGTCTGAAACAGTTGCGGGTTTGAATCCATGTAGACCTGCATCATCAGGACGCTGGCAGCGATCAACAGGACGCCGGGGATCGAATTGAGCGTGGTGTAGACGTACTGGATCAGATCATCGATCCAGCCGCGGAAATAACCCGCCGCAATGCCGAGCAGCACACCCATTGGCAGCATCACCAGCGTGGTGAGGGTGCCGATCAGGAGGGCCGTGCGAACGCTTTTCAGTGCCAGAAAAAACACGTCCTGCCCCACCTTGTCGGTACCGAGCAGGTGGTAACGGCTGCCGAGGGTGACAGCCATGCCGCCCAGCACGCACAGCACAATCAGGGTGCCGAGAATGGCGCGCCACGGCATTTCGCTTTCGCCGCGCCAGGCAGATTGCCACGCTCGCGGCAAGCTGCCGCTGTGCTCACTGCCTTGCCTGCCGGCGGTGCCCGCCAGCAGCGCTGCGGCGATCAGCAGCCCGACCAGCAGGCCGAGGACGGCACCGCGCAGCGATTGGATGGCGATATCGCGGGCCCAGTCCTGGTGGGGGTCCGCCAGATGCCGCCCGCCCGCCGCCAGCCGCGGAAATTCCCGCAACTGGCGAAGGCTACCGTCCGGCTGCTTCGTTTCCACCGTCTCGCGGGAGAAGCCGTGGGTTGCCAGCGGTGCGGAATAGGTGCGCTCGCTCTTGCCCACCATCTTGCCCAGAACCGCGCCGGCCAGCACGTCAAACAGGCTCTTGACCTCAACCGAGAACGTCGCCCTGGCGGTGCCGGCCTTCGCTTCCAGCTGGGGCCGGAAGTGGATCGAATCGAGGAGCCCGATCAACGCGAACGGCAGCAGCACGGTGGCGGCGGCCATGCCGGCCGGGTTGCGCTTGACCTTGCCCCACGGTGCCGCCAGATGCGGGCGGCGCGAGGCATAGCGCGCATACGCCAGGCACACTAGCACCATGCCAAACAGCAGCGCATCAGACCAGAGGATCAGGGGCGTGAAGTTCATGCGTTCATTCCAGCGTCACGCGGGGATCAACGAGTGTGTAGGAAATGTCGGTCAGCACCAGCCCGATGATGTACAGCACCGCGCCGATGAACACCATCGAGCGCACGATGCCGAAATCCTGCGCACCGATGGCTTCGATGGTGTAACTGCCCAACCCGGGAATGCCGAAGAAGGATTCGGTGATCAGGCTGCCGGTGAAGAGCGATGGAATCACCACCACCACCCCGGTGAGAATCGGGATCATGCCGTTCTTCAGCACATGGCGGAACATCACGGTGAATTCGGACATGCCCTTGGCGCGCGCCGTGCGCACGTAGTCGCGCGCGGTTTCCTCGATGAAGATGGTGCGGTACAGGCGGGTCGAGCCGCCGATGCTGGCGAATACGCCGATGACCACCGGCAGGATCAGGAACTTGATTGCCGCGGGCCCTTCGCCATAGCCCGAAACCGGGACCAGGTGCCAGAGTTTGGAAAACAGATACTGCCCGAAGATGATGAAGAACAGGCTCGATATCGACATCATCGCCACGCAATAGACGACGCTCCAGAAATCGAAGCGGGTGGCGCGGAACAGCGCCATCGCCAGAGCAAAAGTGATGTTCAGCCCGAGCCCGACGACGAATACCGGCACCGCCAGCGCCAGCGAAGCCGGCGCCCGGGTGCGGATTTCGTAGGCGATGTCGCGTCCGTCATCGGCGCGGCCGAAATCGAGCACAAACATGCGCACCGATTTTTCAAAGTAAATGGTGTCGGTAAAGCGCGCCATGCCAGTGGCGTTGCCGTTGTAGACCAAGGGCTTGTCGTAGCCGCGCTCGGCTTTCCATTTGGCAATCGCATCCGGGGTAACCCGCTTGGCGCCGAGCTGCAGGCGCGCAATGTCGTCCGGCGTGTTGACCTTGAAGAACAGCCAGAACGTCACCAGATTGACGCCGATCAGGATCAGCACCGCATACAGCAGGCGGCGAACAATGTAGGCGCTCATCGCGAGGCCTCCGGCACGTCGGCTTTCGTTGTAGTGCCGGCAGGCGAGACGGGCAGTGCGACAGCGCGCTCGCTGCGTTGCCAGGCGCGGATGCCCAGCCACACCAGCAATACCAGCCCGGCCAGCAGCAGCACAAACGGCCAGACCACCGGCTGATTCCATTCGGCCCGCTTCTGGGCACGCAGCGTGGCGTCAATACGCTGGTACTTCAGGCCATTGTTGGCCATCTGGTTCGGTTTGCCGTTCTTCATCCACGAATGGGAGAGGCCGAAGCTTTTCGGGTGAAAACCCCAAACCCAGGGCGCATCCTGCTGCAGGAGGCGCACCAGGCGGTCCATCACTTCCTGCCGCGCCGGGCCGTTCTCCATGTTCTTCATCTCATCGAACAATTTGTCGAATGCCGGGTTGGCGTAGTTGGCCTTGTTCTCGCCATCATTCTTCAGCGAACTGTTCGGGCCGTACAGAAGAAAGAGGAAGTTTTCCGGGTCCGGATAATCGGCATTCCAGCCCAGGAAGAACATCTGCGTGTTGCCCTTGCGGATCTTTTCCTGGAACCGGTTCCAGTCGGTGCCGCGTACTTCCAGTTGTACGTCAATCTTCGCCAATTGCTTGCGGTACCAATCCAGCCTGGCCTTGTCGCCGGGGCCGCGATCGGTCGTGTCCAGATAGAGCACCAGCGGTTGCCCGGTCTTGCCGTCACGCCCGCCCGGGTAGCCGGCCTCGGCGAGGAGGCGCTTCGCTTCCGTGACGGCGCGGCGCTGTGCGCGCCCATCCACCCAGCGGTACACCACCGGATTGAGCGAAGCCTCGCCCTCGCGAAAACCAAAGATGCCGGGCGGAATCGGCCCCTGCCCGGGGATGCCACGGCCATTGAGGAATATCGAAATGAATTCCTCGAAATCGAGTGCGATCGAGACCGCCTGGCGCAATTTGCGGCTGCGCTCGGCGTTGGCCGGATCAGCGCCACCGACCACCGGATCCTGCCAGTTGAAGGCCAGGTAGAAAGACGTCGTGGCAGTGGAGGTGCGCAAGGACATGCCACGCGCCTCCATGTCGGCAGTGAGACCAGCTTCGCCGTCGGCCCCGGTCTTGATCGCCTGGTCAAAGTTGTCTGATGAAATGCCGGATTTGTCGTAGTAGCCCTGCAGAAACTTGTTCCAGTAAGGAATTTGTTCCTTCTCGCGCACAAATACGATCTTGTCGATGAAGGGCATGGTCTTGCCGGCATCGTCCAGCAAGCCTTCTTCTCGATCCCCCTTCTCCCCTTCTGTCGGATAGGCTTCTCCGCGCCAGTTCGGATTGCGCGTCAGAACCATGCGTGCATTCGGATTGTTCTCCGTGAGCATGTAGGGCCCGGTACCCACCGGGTACCAGTCGAACGAAAAGTTCTTCTCGGCCATCCCGGCCTGGGCGTAGAAGGCATCCGCCTCCCAAGGGATTGGGGCAAAAAACGGCATGGCCAGCCAATACACAAACTGCGAATACTTGCCGATCACGGTGATCTGGTAGGTATGGCGGTCGAGCACCTTGACACCCGCAATGTCAAAACCGCGCAGGTCCATCCAGGCGCCCCGGTCTTGGCTAACCCGGGCCCCGCCTTGTGCCGACTCAAGCTTTTTCCACTCCCCCTTTAAGCGCTCACCGTATTCCTTGAGCCCGACGATGTAGTCAGTCATGTGGCCAAAGATCGGCGAATTGACGCGCGGATGGGCCAGGCGCTTGATTTCATACACGTAGTCTTCGGCGGTCAGTTCGCGCGTGCCGCTGCCCTCAAAATCGGCCAGTTTGTACTTGCCGGCGATCGCTTCACGGGTAAGCTTGCGATTGGCGTCCACAAATGCAGGATGGGGCGCATAGCGAATGCCCGGGCGGATGCGAATGTCGTAAACGCTGGTGGTAATTTCGGCCACGGCAGCGCCGTCCGGCAGCTCCTTGCCGGCCTTGTCGTAGTAACGCGGCTTGGGCACGCTCAAGGCGGCAGCCGGAATCAGCTCGTAAGGGCGCTTCAGGTAGTGATACTGGAACGGCGGTTCATACACCTGCGCGGTGAACTCGGCCTCGTCCGAGGTGTAGGAGCGCGCTGGATCGAGTCGTTTGGGGCGCTCGGCAAAGGAGGTGTAGAGCGTGTTGTCCGCACCTTCCGCAGCTGAGTAGGGGTTGTTCCAGTCATCGCTGCAACCGGCCAGCAGCACCACCAAAGCCAGCATGGCCAAGACCAGTCCGCGCGACGGACAAGCATGGCTTTTAGCCGGAACGGCAGGATTCAGGGGCAGGATTCGATGCATGGCTGAAGTGTAGCGGATTCGATTTACGGCCCGACACCGCCATCAAGGTGGCTCGTACAATGCACCGAATGCGCTCCGCCCTGATCCTGTTTGCCCTAGGCTGCGGCGTGCTGCAATGGCAGCCGACACTGCCCAACTGGCAGGTGTTGCTGGTGCTCCTGATGGCATCAGTGCTGGTGTTCGCCTGGCCCCTGCGCGAATCGAACACTGCCGTGGAGCCATCGTCGGCGTTGACCCACCCCATGTGGTGGCTTCAGATTGCCGCGGCCGGCATCCTGGGGTTTGTCTGGGCTGCCGGCATGGCGCATTGGCGCCTGGCGGAGACGCTGCCGGATGCCTGGGAAGGCCGCGATGTCAGTGTGGTGGGCATCATCGATTCCCTGCCGCAGCCGTTCGAGCGTGGCGTGCGTTTCGAATTCGCCGTGGAAACAGTCCTCACGCCGGAAGCACCGGTGCCATCGCATCTGCAGCTGGCCTGGTACGGCGGCCACGACGCAGGAGGGGGCCGCTTCGATACGCCGCCGATGCTGATGCCGCAGGTACCGGTGCGCGCCGGTGAGCGCTGGCAGCTCACGGTGCGCCTGAAGAAGCCGCATGGCAGCGCCAATCCGCACGGCTTTGACTACGAAGCCTGGCTGCTTGAGCGCGGCATTCGGGCCACCGGCTATGTGCGGCCGCAAGGGCGTCAGCAAGCCGGCACGGCCAACCAGCGCCTCGCCCATTTCGTACCTGGCATCGGCACTGGCGTCAATCGACTGCGTGAACACATCCGCAATCGGCTGCAGGCAGCCTTGGCGGGCGCCTCCTATGGCGGTGTGGTGGTGGCGCTGGCCATTGGTGACCAACGGGCGATTGACAGCGATGACTGGGAGCTCTTCAATCGCACCGGCGTCGGCCACCTGATGAGCATTTCCGGGTTGCACGTGACGATGATTGCGGCTCTGTTTGCCTGGCTTGGATTTGCGCTGTGGGGCCGTTCCGAGCGCTTCATGCTGTGGCTGCCCGCCCCCAAGGCGGCGGCAATGATCGGCTTCCTGGCCGCGCTCTCCTATTGCCTTCTGGCCGGCTGGGGTGTGCCCGCACAACGCACGTTATTCATGCTGGGTGTGGCGGCCTGGGCACTCTGGCGCGGCTGGTTCGGGTCCGGTTTCAGGGTATTGGCCATCGCGCTCGGGCTGGTGTGCCTGGTGGACCCATGGGCGCCGCTGGCACCCGGATTCTGGCTCTCGTTCGGCGCTGTTGCCTTGTTGCTGCTGGCCGCGCATGGCAGAACCCCAAACCGGCATTGGCTATGGACGGCGGTGAGCGCACAGGCAGCGATCACCGTCGGCCTCACCCCGCTCACACTGGCGCTGTTTGGGCAGGTGTCTTTGGCGGGCCCGCTCGCCAACGCCCTTGCCATCCCGCTCGTGAGTTTTGTGGTCACGCCGCTGTCATTACTGGCCGCCGCGATACCAATCGACGCTTTTGCCACCCTCGCCCACACCTGCACCGAGTGGCTGGTTGCGTATCTGACCTGGCTGGATGGATTCGAAGGCGCGGTCTGGCGCCGCGCGGCACCGCCATGGTGGACGGTGGGGCTGGCCGTAGCCGGTGTGCTGTTCTGCCTCGCCCCCCTGCGCACCGCGCTGCGCCTGCAAGGCCTTGTGTGGTTGCTACCCATGCTGCTCTGGCCGGCGCCCAAACCACAGCCTGGCGACTTGTGGCTTACGGTGCTTGATGTCGGTCAGGGCTTGGCAATCGTGGCACGCACCAATGAACACGCGCTGCTCTATGACACCGGGCCGCGCTACTCGCCCGATGCGGATGGCGGTAATCGCGTGATCTTGCCCTACCTGAGAGGAGAAGGGGTTGAACGCCTGGACGCCATGGTGGTAACCCATGACGACAACGACCACACCGGCGGCGCGCAGTCGGTTCTCGATGGTGTGGCGGTCGCGCAATTGGTGACCTCGCTGTCGCCTGATCATCCCCTGCACGCTGGCCAGACACCTCGCAGCGCGTGTCAGGCGGGTGCGCACTGGAACTGGGAAGGCGTCAGTTTCACGTTCCTGCATCCCCCGGCCAACCGAGACCCGGCGCTTGCCACAAAAAAAGCCAAGGACAATGCTGCCAGTTGCGTCCTGAAAGTCACCGCGCACGGCCGCCATGCTCTGCTGACGGCGGACATCGAAGCCGACGTCGAAGGCGCGCTGGTCGCCGCCGGTGCACCCCTCGCCGCCGAGGTACTGCTCGTGCCGCACCACGGCAGCAAGACCTCTTCCACCCCGGCCTTTCTGGCAGCGGTGAATCCAGCCACCATCGTGGTGCCGGTGGGCTACCGCAACCGCTTTCGCCATCCCGCACCTGAAGTGCTCCAGCGCTACGAGCGGTCGGGCGCCCGACTCTTGCGCACTGACCGCGATGGTGCCGTCACGCTGCGGTTCGCGGCAGACGGCATTTCAGCCATCACCTGGCGTGCCGAGCGGCCGCGCTACTGGCATGGACGATAAAGGCGAGCCTGCCGGGCGCTGCGCCTCGCACTTCCCCCCGCACTTCTGCCCGCACTGCTCCCCGCATTTCACCCTCCGACCCGTTGTCCACACCAAGCTTGCCTCCTGCGCATCACAACCTGCTGCGCGCCTTTGCGTTCCTGGTAGGAGCGCACGTGCTGTTCACGTTCCTGGACGCCACCGCCAAGGCCCTGGCTTCGCAGATGGGTGTGCCCCTGATCAGCCTGACACGCCACGGCCTGCACGCGCTGTTCATGCTGGCCGTGTTGCCCCCACCATGGGCTGGGCCGTTTTTCGCAACCTCACCCGCACCCAGCGGCCCGTGCTGCAACTGGTGCGCGGCTTGCTCCTGGCCGGCTTCACGCTTTTTTTCTTCACCGGGCTGCGTTATCTGCCGCAAGCTGAAGGTACCTCGATCAATTTTCTGACGCCGTTTTTCGTGATGATCCTGGCCGGCCCGCTGCTGGGCGAGAAGGTGACGTGGGTACGCTGGGTGGGGGTGTGTCTGGGGTTCCTGGGCATGTTGATCATCGTGCGGCCGGGCAACAACCTGGCGCCGATTGGCGTGTTCTTCATTCTATTGACGATGCTGTGCAACATCGGCTTCCAGTTATTGACGCGCAAGCTTTCCGCCATTGACAGCTCGGTGGCGACGATTTTCCTCGCTTCGCTGGTCGGCACCGGAGCCTCGTTGCTGGCCTTGCCGTTGCAGGAAGTGCGGGGTGGCTGGCCGCGCGATCTGACCGCATGGCAGGTGTTCCTGCTGGTGTCGATGGGGGTGACCGGTGCGCTCAGCCAGTGGTGTCTGATCCGCGCCTATTACTGGTCGTCGGCGTCGTTCATCGCCACGCTGGTGTATCTGCAGATCGTCTGGGCCACCCTCTCCGGCTGGGGTGTTCTTCCAGCAATTGCCCGACGCCTTCACCTTCATGGGCATGGGCCTGATCTGCGTCGCCGGGGTGGGTGTAATGCTGCTGGAACAGCGGCGCCGCGCCTGATGACCTGACGGTCGGCTGAACAGGCTCCCCCGTCATACCAGCCTGTGAGCCGCTCCCACCAAGGGTGTGCGGCTATGGCACCGGTTCAGGCCGCTTGCCGGATTGCCACCCCCCTCAAAGGTGCCTGTGCCATGGCGTCAAGCGCCTGATCCACCAACGGCATGTCGGGTGCCGGCAGCACGGCCATGCCCTGCCGGAACAGCGCTGCCAGATCCGCCGCAGCCAATTGGCGCATCGCCCCTTGAGCGAGGAACAGGTACACCGTCTTCTTCGGGCTGACCCAGCCCAAGCGAAACCGCTGCACGTTCCGGCTATCGGAGAACTCCACCACATCGCCTTTGCACAGGGCATCGACTTGCCGCTCCCACGTTTCCGACGGCACGATCACCGGCAGGATGGCACGGCGCACCCCCTCTTCTGCAGTCGGGCGTGCCATCACCCTGGTTTCGGCCGGTGCGCTCTTGGCGGCGGAAATCGCGGCGGTATGGGCCTGCATCAAGGCACCAAAGAAGGCCTGACGCACTTCTTCCGGCATGACTGCGCACCGCGCACCGCGCATCAGGCCACGCATCATGCCCGGCAGGATGGCGGCCAGGGTCGGCACATCGGCGCGCGCTTTGGGTTCCACACTCCAGGCAAGATCGGTGGCGATCGCCAGCCGCGCGGTAACGCCGTCTTCGCCTTCGGTGCCGGCCAGATCCGCCTCTACAGCCGCATGTACCCACCATTGGTCCAGAAACTGCCGAATGAATTCGGGCGTGGTGGCCGTGAAGCGCAACGCCAGGTCTGCCCGCGCATGTGCGAGGGCGGCTGCTCTCGCTTCCTCTGCCGCTACCGCTGAAGCTGCTGCCGCACTGGCTGCGGCATGTCGCGCATGCTCCGCTGCGACCAGGGCATCCACGCGCTCAATCGCGGCATCGAACACCGCCACATCATCGGTGAAGCGCACGCACAAATCATCTGCAAGCTCGGCCAGAGCGTGCCTAAACGGACTCTCCGGTGCGACATCGACCATCGGGTCGGTACCCGCCTCGGCCATGCGGTCGAGCAAGCGCCGCATCGGGTGTTCACGTCGTGCAAAGAAACTGCGATCCAGCAGCGCCGCCTTGACCGCGACGATCTGCAAGCGGGAAATGCTGCCCTTGACGAACTCTGGCAGGTGCGGATTGGCAAACAGGAAATCGAACACCATCGCGACCAGCTCGATCGTCAGCTGGTCCAGCGGCGTACCCTGGGCTTGCAGGTTCGCGCCCATCTGATGCAGGTAGCCCGGCAAACCGGCGGCGGCCTCCACGCCCAGGTTGGCCGAGGATTGCAGCCGCCCGAGGGATTGCATCAAGTCGGCACTGGCGCGCAGGGCGCCTGGCCCGGCCGGAAAGCGCTCGGGGTTGGAAAACAGCCCGAGTGCCTCACCGGATGCACCGGCGCGTCCTTGCGCCAGGCCGGCCAGGAGCGTGCTCAGGCTCGCCGTTTCATGGCCCACCTCATTGCCGAAGCTGCCACCGAGCCCGCCACTGCGTTGTGCTGGTTCGACGCGATCATCATTGAGCAGGCCCATGCGCTGGGTGTTCCCGAGAACCGGCATGCGCTGCGAAGTGCCAAGCGTTGCCATGCGGCCGGTGGCACCCATCGGGTCAGCAGTGGTGCGAACTGTATGCTTGATCTGCGGCAGTACCTGATGCGCCACCAGCGCCTCGTTGACAGCGTGGTAGACATCATTGATCGAAGCGCGCAGATACGGCTGGAACGCCGACAGCAGAGCCTGTTTGACAGCGTTGCTGGCCGGGATCTGGTTGCAAGCCAGACGCAGCGCTTCCAGAATCAGTTCCGGCGCCAGGGGATTGTCGGCGTCGTCCAGAGTGTCACGCTTCAACATATGCCCGAAACGCGCGCGAATGCCCAGCATCTCATCGCCGTCGGCGCCCTTCTTGACGCCTTGGGCCAGCCGGTCGATGACAATCCCGTGTTCGATTTTCGAGTGCGATACCAGCGAGAGTTCGATGCCGCCAAAATCACCGGCGGTCTTCCCCGCGGGTTTGCCGTTCGCCGTTCCCAACTTCTTCGAGTACAGATCGCCAAAGCAATCTTCAAAGCGCTGCTGAAGCCCTGAGCGGTGCTCGCGAATGCGCGCCATGGCGTCCAGGTAGACACGCTGCTCGTCACGTTCCACGGTCTTGTCAGCCAGGGCGAACAGGTCTTCATCCACCTTGGCCAGCGCGACCGAGATGACTTCCCCCAAGCGGCTGCGGGCGATGTCGCGGCATTGATCAAACAGGCGTTGCTGGTTTGGTGTGGCCATGACGTCCTCGGTGCTATGACATTGACATGGCGTAGTATGCCGATGTCATGGCCGAGGTCAAGTGACTTAAATCACATGGAGCAACATTTAGTACTGAAAATGCCCTCAAGTTCGTCAGCGCACCGTTTCAGGGCGGCACCATTTCCGTGGGTCCAGCGATGCGCCTTTTGCCCCAAAGCCCGGCAATCTGCCGGAGTCACTTCGCTGCAGGCAGACAAGGTGTTAGGGCCGGGCTGGGGTCGACAAAGGTGCGGCTGGTCAGCGTTTCCAGAAACGCCACGAGATCTGCAATCTGCCCGGCGGGCAGCCGCAGTGGTTTGAGCAGCGCCTCGCCATCCTGATGCAGGCGCTCCTCATTCAATTCAGAGTAGTGGCGCACCGCATCGTGCAAGGTGGCCAACCTGCCGTTGTGCATGTACGGCGCGGTCAAGGCCACATTGCGCAACGATGGCACCTTGAACTGGCCGAACGTTGCATGGTTCTCGGCGACATGACGCGTGCGACTGCCGGAAGCGCGTGAGGCATCGTTGGAATACCTGCCCAACAGGTTGTACTTGTCTTCCTTCACGCGGCGGATCCCGCCATGACGCCCCGAGTCCACCCGACCGGGACCCAGCGTATAGGGAATGCCGATGTCGTGAAACTCGCCGTTCGAGAAATTCGGGCCGAAGTGGCAGGTACTGCAGTTGCCCTTGCCGGTAAAGATCGCCAGGCCACGCCGTGCCGCCGCCGGATAGTTGCTCGCAGCGCCCAGATCGCCCCGGGCCAGCGCATCGTGCAGCAAATCGAAGTTGCTCTTGCCCGATTGCAGTGTTTCCAGGTAGGCGGCCAGCGCCTTGGCAACGTTGACCATCACGAGCTCGTCTGCCGCAGGGCTGGCGCCAACCTGCTTGCCGAATACCGTGCCGTAGCGGCACGCCATGTCCGGCTGCTGGCGCACCAGGCGCGCGATGTGCGCCGCCGAAGCCGCCAATTCATCCGGGTGCAGCATAGGCCGCAGGGCAAAGTTCCACAGACTGTCCGAACCGCCATCCCAACCGAACCAGCGCCCGTGCGCAACGTTCCACAAACCCTGGGTATTGCGATCCAGGCGCGGTTTGGCGGCGCCGCTGCCTTCCGCGCGGTCACGCCCGTCGGTAAAGCCCCGTCCGGGCTGGTGGCACGTAGCGCAGGCCATATCGGTACGCCGCGACAGGCGCGCATCGAAAAAGAGCATTTGACCGAGGGCGATTGCCTGGGGATTACCGGACACACGATTCGACGCATCGCGCAGCACTGGCTGCGGCCACGGCCCGTGGGCGAGGATGCGCTGAATTTCCTGCGGAGAGAATTCGCCGGGTGCGCCTGGCACCGCCTGGGGGGGTTGCGCCACCGCAGTCGTGCTTGCAATCAACCCGGCAGTTAAAGCGGCCGTCAGAGTGGCAGCCAAGGCTGCGGTCAGACTTGCTGCCGGGCTCATGGCGCGCAGCCACAGCGCCCACTGGCGCACGGTTCTACCCATTACTCCACGGTGTGGTTGATCTGAATGCGCTCGCGGCCGGTCGCCGTATCCACATCAAAGTTGAATTGCCACTTGCCCGGCATGTGCAACATGAGGCCTGTGACGTTGTAGGTGGCAGGTCCCGTCTGCGCCACCTTGGGCTGGTAGTTCATGCCGTGCTTGTGGGCCGGCATGCCGGCATCCACCTTCAAGCCTTTGACCACCACCCCCGCCTGCGGGCAGATTTCGGCCTGCACTGCAAACAGCTCACCCACCTTGATGGTGGCAGGTAAGGTACGGGCCGCCAGAACCACCTTGGCCGTTTTGCCAATCATCACACCCGGCGCTGCATCGCATGCTGCCAATGCAGCCCCACCCATTGCAAGCAGGGTCACTGCCTCGCCCGCATGGCACAGGTATTTGAACAGGACGCACCCAGCGAGCTTCATTTCTTCAGCATGGCGCCGAACAAGGCTTCGCCATTTTTGTAGGCGATCTTCTCGGCGACGGCCGGCGGCAGGTCTTTGAGCCACTGGCGCGTCCAGTTGGCGTGCTCCGCCACATAGTGCCAACGCTCGGGCGTGAAGGTGTCCGTGCCGACCATGAAGCGGTCCGGAAACTCCATGAATGCCGAACGCCACTCCGGATCGACCTTGCCGCCGCTGCCGTGGTCACTGCGAAATGCCAGGTCGGCCCAGAGGTTCTTGTGCTTGCGCAACATCTCACGCACCTTGGCGGGTGCATCAAAACCGGAATGGGCCCAGAGAATGCGCGCCTGTGGGTCCTGTTTGAAGAGCCGCTCAACCGCATCGGCATCCGAGTGCGCGTGCAGGAACAACTTATATTCCTTGGCGAGCTGCACCATGCGGCGCGGAATCGGCAGATCGGCATCGGCACCATACAGATGAAACTCACCGATGGCGACGTACTTGTAGCGCTTCAGGCGGTCTTCCAGATGGGCAATCATCGTATCGCTGCGAAACCAGGTGCCAGTTTCGCCGCGCGTGCGATACGGCCGCAGTTCCGGAATGATCAGGTCCGGCGCTTCCTGATACAGGCGCTGGGTGCCGTCGTCACCCGAACTGGAGACCAGCGCGCGCTTGACACCAGCCTTGCGCAACATGCCCACCACCTCCTTGGGGGTGACGGTTTCCCAGGCGTCATGGCTGTAGTGCAGGTGCGCATCAAAGATCGGCAGCGGATCCGCCGCATGGCTCGCACCTGCCAGGAGGCACAAGCTCAAAATCAACCCCAATCGCATCATTGTTACTCCGATTATTCCCAAGCGCATGACTCTACACGAGAGAACCGTGGGACGGTAACAAAGTGCCAGGCAATCCTTCGCCGAGCTTGCGGTGCGACAGACGGCGCAAGATTACCGATTCATGACAAATTGTTGTCACAATTGTGACTTATGCTGCGGAGGCTTGGGCATTGCCATGATGACCAAGGCCGCCAACCGACTGGATTACCAGCGTAATGACGAGCGCAATGCTTTGACCATCACGGTGCAATGGACCAAAGACCAGTAAGCAGCAGCGGCACGCCGATTGCGGCGGCACCGTTCAAGCGCGGTCCGGACCGCAGGGTGGCCACGGACACGATCAATGAAGAGAAGCGTCAACTGGAAAGACGTCAACGCGGCATTGGCTGGATACCCCTGTTTCAGGGAGCTGAAGAGCAAGCCCTGTTCGACGTCATCGGCAACTGTCAAGTCCTGTTGTTGCCCGCAGGCACGCCGCTGTTGAAGCCAGGCGAGTCCAATCACAACGTCTACATTCCCCTTACCGGTCAGCTGGCCGCCTTTCTGGATTTCAATCAGGCGGCAGATGCGGCGATTTCCATTGCGCCCGGCGATTGCATTGGCGAGCTTTCCGCAATCGATGGAAAGCCCGCCTCAGCACTCGTCCTCGCCACGACAGATGCGCGCGTGCTCAAGCTGCCGGGTGATGTCTTCTGGAACCAGCTCATGGCGTTGCCCGGTTTGGCACGCAACATGATGACCACGCTCTCTAGCCGCATGCGCCGTACCAACGAGTTGGCGCTCAAGGCGCAACGCGAGCATCTTGAATTGGTGCACCTGCGGAAGGAACTTGATGTGGCGCGGCAGTTGCAGGTGAGCATGCTGCCGCTGCAACGCCCCTTGTTTCCGGAGCGCCGCGAACTGGAAGTGTGCGGCTTCATGGAGCCCGCATCGGACGTTGGCGGCGACTTGTTTGATGCGTTCTGGCTCGACTCGGAACACCTTTTCGTTTGCATCGGCGATGTCTCCGGGCACGGCATCGCGGCTGCGCTGTTCATGGCGCGCACCATCGGCCTGCTGCGCATGATCGCGACAGCAGAACTTCAGCCCGATGCCATCCTTGCGGCGCTCAACCACCGGCTTTGCGTCGGCAATGAAACCGATCTTTTTTCACGATGTTTTGCGGCATTCTTGATGTCGGCAACGGTTCACTGCGCTATTCCAATGGCGGACATTGCGCGCCCATCCTGATCCAGCAGGATTCGGCGCGGCTGCTGCCAATACCCAAGGGTGCGCTGATTGGTGTGTTTCCGGGCATGCGTTACCAGACCATGGAATGCCATCTTGCCCAAGGGGAAACCGTATTCTGCTACACCGATGGTGTCACGAAAGCGGAATCTGCCTTGGGCGAGCAGTGCTCCGAACACCGCTGCTTGGCGCTGCTTGGCATTCCGGCGACCATGCCCCCGCTGGCCGACCTCCTGGACGAGGTGAGGAATGACGTTGCCAGGTTCACCGGCTCACGGGTCCTGAGCGATGACTGCACCATGCTGGCCCTGCGCCGACTCAATTTCTGCAAGCAATAAACTAATTGGGCGCCCTGCCCTGTTCGGCCCCGTGTCCCTCAAGACCCCGCTTTCGGAGGTAAAATTCGATGCGTGGATGGGTGGCAGAGCGGTTGA
>SXGT01843229.1_pt1 | contig 15500 bp, 12 predicted proteins | sample 3176221 | NCBI WGS metagenome assembly SXGT01 (sample SAMN11356862, study PRJNA531348) | freshwater metagenome | isolation source: freshwater sample F1-120 | place: China: Fuxian Lake, Yuxi | collected 2017-12-25
CCTGTCACGGGCTTCATGGGATATGGCGCTTTGACTCTTTTGGATAGACCATATGTGCAGATGCTGCTATATCTTCCGCTTTCCATTTTTGGCGGATTGGGGATGGCAGGCTTAAATCAATTTCTGCAAAAATTTTCTCGCCCGATAATATCCGCCCAATTGACGATCCTTTTACTGTTTGGCCTTCTCGTTTTGAATGTCAAAGCCAATCACAGTTTTTATCCCTCAGATTGCTGCCAAATCGCCAGCCACGATGACCTGTCTGCCATCCATTGGATGGATAAGGCGCTTTCGCCTGACGCCAATGTTTTGATCGCGTCCGCAAATTTATTCGTCACCTCTTTGGAATCTCCAGATGCCCTTGCAGGCATGGACGGAGGCATCTGGGTCACTCCTTTAATTTCCAGAACAACAATTCCCATGCGCAGCGATTTGAACTTTGACCAGCCTGAAATCCACGCAGAGATTTGCCAAAAGAAAATCGGCCACATTTATGCTGGTGGTACATCCCAAAGTTTTAACGCGCTTCAATTGGATGGGCATGCTGAGTGGTATCAAATTGTATTCTCCCTGCCTGCGGCAAAAGTATACCGGGTTGACGGGTGCAAATAGTTACTCGACAAACATAAATGGATTCGTGGTAAAAGTGGGGATATGAAGAACCTAAATCGACGCGATTTTTTGTGGATGATTCCACTGTCACTTGGGTTTGGAGCGATTTTCGCTTCTCTCCAAGCTGGAAGCTGGTTTATCGGTCTATTGGCATTTTCCTTCCTGTTTCTTCTTTCTATTTCCTTGTTGACCCTGTCCACACGATGGGCGGGCGGCGGTAGGACTTTGGCATGGATGGTCGCGCTGGCTTTCATTTTGCGTTTCGTTGGCGGCGTTGCAACATATTTTGCACTACCCATCCATGGCTATGTGGACGATGAAGATCAAAGCGCTGGTTTCACCTATACCGATGCGCATCGCCGTGATGGTCAGGCCTGGGACTTGGCCGTGTCTGAAAACCCCATTCTTGATGCATTCAATAAGAAATATGCATATGATCAATATGGCGGATTGCTAGCGTTCAGCGCGCTCATCTATCGATATTTTTCTCCCGATGCACATCGCGTCTTGATGCTGGTGCTGCTGTCCGCGTTTATGGGGGTGATTGGCGTTCCATTTTTGTGGAAGTCGCTCAACCTGTTGTGGGGAGAGAAGATGGCGCTTGCTTCGGGCTGGATATTTGCGCTGTATCCTGAAAGTATATTGCTCGGCGGTTCTGCCATGCGCGAACCCTACCTGCTGGCTTTTAGCTCCTTTGCATTGTGGGGGTTTGTTAGCTGGAACACTGCTCAGAATAAAAAAGATTTGTCCTGGCTTGGGTTGGGGATTGCGGGCATGCTCCTGGTCTCTCCTTCGATTGCATTGGTGACCCTGGTTATTTTAGGCGGCTGGATGTATTTCACAGGCAGGCGTGGGCGTATTTCGTGGTTTGCTATTGGAGTTGCGGCTATTGTATTTATCGCTGGTTTGTTTATTCTTTCCTCTGCGTTGAATAGACAGGGGAATTTAGGGGATGGCTCCCCGATGGGTGTCATTAACAATTTTGTGCGGGAATCTTTAAAATGGAATGTGTTCAAAATAGAAGAGGGTTCAGGCTGGGTCCAAAAATTATTTGATGAAATGCCCGAAGTATTACATCTTCCTTTTGTAATGATCTATGGTTTCCTACAGCCTGTATTGCCGGCCATCTTGATAGCTCCCACCACCGTTGTTTGGAAGGTGATAGGTATCCTGCGCGCTGTTGGTTGGTATATGTTGTTTCCAGTGTTGATTCTCTCTTTCGTAGCTGCCGCAGACTCAGGTCGGGGGAAGGACCGAAAGTTGTTTTCGTGGTTGAGCTTCATGGTGTGGGGCTGGGTCATGTTTACTGCTCTGCGGGGCGGTGGAGATCAATGGGATAATCCGCGCTATCGGTTGATCCTCTTTCTGTGGCAGGCGATCCTTGCAGGGAATGTCTGGATTTGGTGGCGGGAGACAAAGAATGCGTGGTTCGTGCGCGTTGCCCTTATGGAGATTTTCTTTCTGTTCATCTTTGGTCAATGGTATGCGAGCCGTTATTTTCATGTTGGGTTCCAGCTGTCGTTTGAAACCATGATCGCATTGATTTTTGGAGTATGGTTTTTTATATTCGTATTTGGGATATGGCGTGACCGCAAATCGCATACCTGAATGGTGTATAATTCAGCCGCTGAATTTTGAGCCAGGAGATAAGTTAATGCCCACAGCCATTATTACAGGAATCACCGGACAGGATGGTTCCTATCTTGCCGAGTTGTTATTAAAAAAAGGGTATCAAGTGATCGGCGTAGCCCGTCGTTCCAGTACGGTAAATTATGAGCGTATCACTCATATTGTTGATGACATTACAATTGTTCAAGGCGATCTTCAAGACCAAGGCTCTTTGCTCTCACTCCTTGAAGAATATAAACCTTCCGAAGTGTATAACCTTGCGGCGCAATCTTTTGTGCCGACTTCCTGGAATCAGCCTGCCTTGACTGGAGATGTTACAGCGCTTGGTGTAACCCGTATGCTGGAGGCTATTCGTTTTGTCAACCCGAAGATCCGCTTTTACCAGGCATCTTCCAGCGAAATGTTTGGCAAGGTTATGGAAGTTCCGCAAAAGGAAGATACGCCGTTTTATCCGCGCAGCCCATACGGAGTCGCAAAGGTGTATGGGCACTGGATCACGATCAATTATCGCGAATCTTTTGATATGTTCGCTACTTCCGGGATTTTGTTTAATCATGAAAGTCCGCGCCGCGGCATGGAATTCGTGACCCGCAAGATCTCGAATGCTGTTGCAGGTATCAAACTTGGCAAGGCAAAGGAATTACGCCTTGGTAATCTGGAAGCCCAGCGTGATTGGGGCTTTGCCGGCGATTACGTGGAAGCAATGTGGCTCATGCTTCAGCAGGATCACCCGGATAATTACGTGATTGGTACAGGCGAAACCCATCCCGTACGCGAGTTTTGCGAGATTGCATTTGCTCATGTAGATCTCGATTACAAGGATTATGTGGTGATGGATGAAAAGTTTTACCGCCCCGCAGAAGTGGACTTGTTGATCTCAGACCCTTCAAAGGCACGCACGCAGTTGAAGTGGGAGCCTGCGGTTTCGTTCAAGGAACTGGTGACGATGATGGTTGATTCTGATCTGGCTCGTTTGAAAAAACTGTAGTCTTCTTTCAATCAGCAACTTGCTTTATGAAATTGTTAGAGTTTTTCAAAGATAAGAAGTGGCCTTCATGGATGCCGTTATTGCTGGCGGGTGTGGGGGCGCTACTTTATTTAATTCAGGCCTTCCTATACGCTCATACCACGGTTAGCAGCCTGGATGAAGGTTCCTATTTGATTAAGGGAATTTTTTACTGGCGCGGGGTGTATGAGCCATTCGAACCGTATGGCCCTCTCACAAATAAAGCCCCATTTGCCTTCTTGATTCCCGGGTTTGCTGAATACCTGTTTGGTCCCGGCCTGCGGACCGGGCGTTATTTCTCGATCTTTCTGGGTTTGTTAACCATCGCAGGGGTATGGATAACCGCCCGCCGCTGGACCGGGACATGGATGGCGGCAGGGGCTGTTTGGATATTTGCGCTCAGCCCGATGATTATCAAGTTATATGCTCGTACCGTTTCGGAAGTGGTTATTGCCTGTCTGCTTGCATGGATGTGTGTTCTGGTTATAGGTGATGAACGCCATCTCTGGCAAATAGTCCTTGGCTCGGTCTTGGCCGCAATTGCCGTGCTGACACGCCAAAATATGGTCTTGATGCTGCCCTTGCTTATTCTTTATGTTTTCTGGCAGCATGGCAGAGAAAAAGGCATTTGGTCATTAATGGTGGTGGTGGTGGTTTTTCTGGCCGTGCATATATACTATTGGCCCAATATCCTCACCATTTGGGCGCCTTGGTTGCCTGATTTTCTGACCCCATTTCTTGATCCATTCCGATTGCCCAAAGATACCACTCCTATATGGGATCCCTCCATTGATTTTTGGAATCGAATAAATGCCTTCTTTCAAGGGATGCGCTATCACTTTATCGCACTGGTTGGCGGCCTTTTTGCAATTATGTTTTGGGCGCCTCGTTCTCACTGGAAATCCGCTTCAGCCATGCGAGCGGCGGTTTTCCTTGCCCTTTCCTATTTCATTCTTTTTGCCATGCACGCATGGGCGGCTTTGGCAAGCCAATACGAAAGTTATAGTTGTGTGTTTTGCTTTTCCAACTACCTGACATTCTTCGACCCTTTTGGAATTTTACTGTTCCTGATCGTATTTTCACAGGCTTGGAAGAATCCGTCCCGAATCATGCAGGGAGTGGCCATATTTTTTGTGATCATCTTTTCTGCTGGGATTGGATTCTCGTTATTTGAAAACATCGGAAAGGGCTTCCTTGATTTGTCCGTTCCACGTATGCGGGATGGTCAAATTTTGCAGGGTACAACCACCCTTGTTGATATCTTTAAATATAGATTTAACCTCGAATTACCCGTTATCAAAAGATTGATCAGCTCGGCAATGGGTTTTGTGGCCGGGGCGGGCATATTGATCCTTGCGTTCTTCTTATGGCGGCGTTCAAAAAACATTGGTTTTGCGCGGATCGCAGTTAATTCATACCTTGTTGCGGGCATTGTGCTTTCTCCGGTCCTTCATTTGGGGGAAAGCAGCATCAATTGCAGACAGGATATGATCCTTGCTCATGAGGAACTTGGAGCCTATCTTTCTACGGTAATACCGCCGAATAGTCTGGTATATTGGGATGGCGGTAACGCATTTACGCCAATGGTATATGTGCCTCAAACCCGTATTTTCCCTCCGCAGATCAATGATGGGTATACATATCGTTTTGGAGGCGATGCGGATACCCTGTACCGCTTCAGCCACTCGAATGATGAGTTGCTCGCTTCATGGAAGGCATCCGCCGACGTTTTTATCATTGAAGCAAAGCGCTTTTCAATCTGGAAAGATTATCTAACCCCGCAAGCTTTTGAAGAATATGCTCCCCCCCCGGCTGCTCCAACTTGCTATGAAGGTGGTGAGCTAAGGATATTTCATAGAATCCCATGAACCTTTCACTTGTCATACCTGTATTTAACGAGCAGGAGAATTTGCCTCTTTTGTTCGATGCGCTCTACAAGATCATGAATAATTTGCAAAAATCCTGGGAGGTTATTCTTGTAGATGATGGCAGCCACGATAAAAGCCTTTCTGTCTTAAAAGCATATGCCCAAAAAGACACGGAACATGTTCGCGTGATTTCGTTCCGCCGTAATTTTGGCCAAACTGCCGCCATTGCCGCAGGGTTGGATTATTCCCAGGGCGAAATTATTATCCTGCTGGATGCAGATATGCAGAATGACCCGGCAGATATTCCCATGATGCTTGCGAAACTAGATGAAGGATATGATCTGGTCAGTGGTTGGCGCAAGGATCGTAAGGATAACGCGGTTACCCGTAATTTTCCGTCCATGCTTGCAAATGGATTGATTTCCCGTGTAACAGGCGTGCATCTCCATGATTACGGATGTACGTTAAAAGTCTATCGCCGCGACGTGCTTGTGGGCTTTCGTTTATATGGTGAGATGCACCGTTTTATTCCCGTCTATGCCAGTTCAGTTGGCGCGAACATCACCGAGGTCGTTGTCAGTCACCACCCGCGTAAATTTGGAAAGACCAAATACGGGCTGGAGAGAACCGTAAAAGTCATCCTTGATTTATTCACCGTCAAATTCCTTGTTGCATATTCATCCAAGCCGATCTATCTTTTCGGCGGCGCGGGTAGTTTTCTGATGTTCACCAGCGCCTTGATCATGCTCTTTCTTTTTGTGCGGCGCATATTCTTTTTGGTGGGGATTGCCACATCGCCGCTTTTGCAGATAAGCGCCTTAACCTTTGTTCTGGGCGTTCAATCCATCTTGATGGGGCTGATCGCAGAATTATTGGTTCGCACCTACCACGAATCCCAGCGTAAACCCACCTATACCGTCCGTACGAAGGTCAATCTTGATCAGGATGCTGATGACTACTAAATGGCTGAGTGAAAATCGTCAGACCATTGTTCGTGTATTGGGTAGTGTTCTGGCATTGGTGCTCTTGATTGTTTTAATTCAAGAAGAAGGGGATGGCCAGCTTTTCTCTGCGCTACGGCGTGTGTCCATTGGATATTTTCTAGCTGCGATCCTTGCATTAACCATCTCGCGGTTGTTCGCTGCTGCGCGCTGGCATATCTTACTTCAGTCCGCGGGGGTGGAAATCCCTTTCTTGCGCTCAGCCATGTTGACCTTTACAGGTAATTTTTCATCCAACTTTTTGCCGACAACCATTGGCGGGGATGTTGTTCGCCTTGCAGGCGCAATACAATTAGGATATGACCATGCAATTTGTGTTGCCTCGCTCGTTGCTGACCGTTTGATCGGTTTGGCTGGTATGAGCCTGGCCCTTCCTTTTGGTTTGATCCCAGTATTTTCCTTAGACAACGGAATTCTGCAGTCTGTTGCGTTCTCTACATTGATTCAAAAAGCTGTGGACTTTGCCAGGCGTACGTTTCAGTCATTTTCCATCTGGTTGAAAAAACCCCTCGCTTTGAGTGGTTCCATGCTTGCCACCTTTGGAAACATGATATTTATTTACCTGGCGGTATATCTTCTTCTTCTTGGTATTGACCATCATGTTCCCTACTGGTTGGTTGCGGGTTTATATACACTCACGTATTTCGTGACCCTCGTTCCCATTTCTATAAATGGATTGGGAGTTCAGGAACTTTCAATGACCTTCCTGCTGATACAGCTGGGTGGATTGAGTTCCTCAGAAAGTGCTACTGTTGCCCTTCTGACCCGAGCGTTGTTCATTATTACAAGCCTGCCAGGTGTGTTCTTTCTGCCATCCATCCTTAGCACGATGAACAGGAAAGAACCAAAGCCTGATTAATTGCATTGTTCGAAGTATGGAACCATTATCCTCAAAAAAATTCCTGCAAACATTCATTTGGACCAGCGTTATGCTTAGCAGCGCCGCCAGCGTTCAAACGATTCAACGCGTCAATGAGTTGGAGATCATTCTCTGGCATTCCAAATGGATTTTCCTTCTCGGCATCTTTGCGCTAAACATCGCGGCAGGCACATTCGTTCTCTATTCGTCTTTTTTGAAACGCATTTCTGGTTGGATGGATGGTTTGAAGTTTGTTCCTTCAAGCGGTATCACAAAAATTATTGGGCTGGTGCTGATTGTTTTCGGTTTTTTTCTTGTTTGGGTGGTGCGATTGTTCTTGTTTGGAAAATTTCTCCCTCAATTAATGCCCATCCTTTGGGTTTTTCTTTGGGCCAGCCTCTTGCAAACTTTCGGCTTGAAATTGATGAGCGGTTTTAAATGGTATCCGCTCTTTGCCGGAGTGGTTCTCTTGCAAGGATTAGTGTATCAGGTGTATGGCCGCATTGCTGATATTTCGGATTATCCCTTTTCCATTGGATATTCTGAAGCCAGCCGCCATTATTACGCATCCTTGTTTTATGCCAACTCCCTGTACAATGTAAAGGTTCCTTATCCTTTTCTCCACCCTTCGCGTTATCTTTTAATGTCCCTGCCGTTCTTGGTAAATGAACTGCCTCTCTGGGTTCACCGCATGTGGCAATCCATTTTGTGGCTGGGGTTGACTACTACATCGGCAGTTCTTCTTATTCGCAGAATGCATTTGAGCGGTTGGATAAAAATCCTCGCAACTGTTTGGGCTTTTTTGTATTTTCTGCAGGGTGCGGTTTATTATCATCTTCAAGTTTGTGTCATCCTTGTTCTGTGTGGTATTTCAATCAGGCGACCCTGGCGTTCCTTGCTATTCGTATTTCTGGCTTCTGCCTGGGCTGGCATCAGCCGTGTGAACTGGTTTCCTGTACCGGCCATGCTGGCCATAGCAATTTATATACTTGAAACATCGCTTGCAGGAAAAGGCTGGCGTTATTGGACACATCCATTTCTTTTGGGAGTGGTTGGGGTGGGCGCCGCACTCATCGCTCAATTTTTTTATATCAAGATCTCTGGAAATGCTGATGCCCGCGCATTTGGTTCCAGCTTTACTTCAGAATTGATTTGGAGTCGGCTGCTTCCTAATAGTACATTTCCATTGGGTATTTTACCGGGCATATTGATCAGCGCTGGACCTGTAGGGTTTGCCCTTTATCAAATGATTAATGGGAGGTTTGCAAATTTACATCCAATGCGATGGGGTGGGCTGCTTGGCTTGCTGCTTATCCTCTTTCTCGGCGGGTTGGTAGTCAGCATCAAGATCGGTGGCGGCGGCGACATGCACAACATGGATGCGTTCTTCGTCATGTTTGCGTTAATCGCAACCTCATTCTTTTCAAGGCGCGTTGTCAGTGATAGTGAACCGGCTCAACGCTGGGGGAATTTCCAATGGGGCGTGGCAGCTTTGCTTGTTCCGCTAGGATTCGCGCTCCCACAGGTTGGATTCTTCAATTCGTATGATCATGTCAAGGTGGAAAAAGAAGTCCAAAAACTCCAGCAATTTATTTCAGAGTCGGCTGGTAGCGGCGGTGAAGTTCTGTTTATTACCGAACGTCAACTTCTTGCTTTTAACGAAATAAAAAACATTCCACTGATCCCGGAATATGAGCAGGTTGAATTGATGGAGATGGCGATGAGTGGGAATCGCGAATATTTGGAGCAGTATTATTCCGATCTCGATAACCGCCGCTTCGCGCTTATTGTTGCAGAGGAACAAAAATACAATCCGCGAGATAATGGTTCTTTTCTGGAGGAAGATAATGCCTGGGTGCGTTATATTGGCGCACCGCTGTTATGCGCCTATAAACCTTCCGAAAGCCTTAGCACGAACAATCTACAGATCTTTGTGCCGCGCCCCGGCCGGCCGGTCTGTAAAGATCCATTTACTAATCAATAAGTCCCATGCGAATTCTCACAGTTATTTATGAATTTCCACCCATCGGCGGCGGCGGAGGCAGGGCCGCCTACGATATTTGCAAAGAACTCGTTACACGCGGTCATGATGTCATTGTACTAACGGCACACATGCACGGCCTTCCATTTCAAAGTACTGAAGATGGGATTCGTATCGTGCGGATCTCCTCTTTTCGCAGAGAACCCTTCCGTGCAACCTTTTTCGCCATGCTGGCGTACGTTCTTGCAGGACTTTGGGCCGGGTGCCGTTTAATTTATATTTATCATCCTGATATCATTCACACCCACTTTGCCGTGCCTTCCGGCGCTCTTGCCTGGTCATTATCAGTATTGACCCGCACCCCGTATGTATTGACCGCACACTTGGGCGACGTGCCGGGCGGCGTGCCGGAGAAAACCGGTGCCTGGTTTCATTGGCTTGAGCCATTCACGAAACCGATTTGGAGGCGTGCAAAAAAAGTGGTCGCTGTCAGCGAATTTACACGTCAACTTGCGTTAATGCACTATCCTGTGGAAATTCAAGTGATTCCGAACGGTGCGGATGTGACGCATTTTGTTCCGGCCAAGATCAAATTAGAGAAGCCACCCCATCTTGTTTTTGCTGGGCGGTTTGTTTTCCAAAAAAACCCGATATCGATTGTTAAAATTCTTTCCCATCTGAAGGACCTAGATTGGACTTGTTCCATGCTTGGAGATGGTCCTTTATTTAGTGACGTAAAAAGAGAGATATTTCGGCAGGGCCTGGAAGACCGTTTTCACCTGCCTGGCTGGGTTACGCCGGAAGATGTGCTCGTTGAGTTTTCGAAAAGCGATATTTTATTTATGCCATCTTATTCTGAGGGATTGCCTGTTGTTGGGGTGCAGGCGCTTGCGAAAGGCCTGGCCATTGTAGCCAGTGATATCGGCGGTTTCCTCGACCTGGTTGAGCATGAAAAGAACGGATATTTAATTAGTGTAAATGACCATTCGTCTTTTTCAAACGCCTTACGCGAGCTCATATCCAGACCGGAAATTCTTTTACAATTCAGAAAATCTAGTCTTGAAAAATCAGATGAGTTCGATATACAGAAGGTTGCCAATAAGTATCAGTCAATTTTTCAATCTGTTTTAAGTGGACGGTTGTAAGTTTTTAGAAAACAAATCCTTGCTCAAGCTGCCGTCCTCGACGGCGGGGACGGCAGCTTGAGCAATAGCGTGTAAAATTTAATTCGATCGACTACTTAGATAGAAAATAAAAAGTTTAGCTTGACAGGGGGGTGTTTTTATGCGAGAATTCAAAAAATGAATTCTCAGACTATGACTGAAATCAAACAACACGAGTACGCCCTGCTAGATGAGATTGCCCGGAATTCGATGGTCACACAGGCAAATCTATCAGATCGCCTTGGTATTGCAATAGGCAGTGTCAATTGGTATATCAAACGCCTCATTCATCGAGGCTGGGTTAAAGTCTCTCATCTTGACCGTACCCGATTGAAATACGATCTCACTTCGGAAGGTATGAAGGTTTTTTCTCAACGTGCCATATCCTATGCGCGCGATTCACTAAAAGTGTATGGAGATTTTCGCAACAAAGCCAGGGCGCTTGCTGCCCAATTGAAGCATCAGGGAGTCCAAAAAGTCTACCTCAATGGCGACGATGAAATGATGGACATCCTTAGACTAACATGTATCGAAGTTGGGTTTCAAATAACGGATATTCCGGATGGATGCGTTCTTGAATCTGATGGGCAGGGGTACCAAATTATATTCAGAGAAAAACAATAATTTTTTCAGATATTGAAAAGAGCCATATGCCAAAAAATTTTGCTGTGATAGGAGTTGGTGGTTATATTGCGCCCCGCCATTTGCGAGCCATTCGGGATACCGGTAATCAATTACTCGCTGCTGTGGATCCAAAAGATTCTGTTGGATTGCTGGACCAATATTCCTTCGACGTGAAATTCTTTACCGAGATCGAACGTTTTGACCGCCATTTGGAAAAATTACGCAGAGGATCAGAAGGCGGGCGTATCAATTATGTTTCAATCTGCTCGCCAAACTATTTGCATGATTCACACTGCCGCCTTGCACTGCGCGCTGGGGCAGACGTCATTTGCGAAAAACCGCTTGTGATTAACCCGTGGAATTTGGATGCTCTTGAGGAGATTGAGGCCGAAACAAAACATCGGATCTATACGGTTTTGCAGTTACGTGTACACCCTGCGTTGATTCAACTGCGTGTGGCGCTTCAAAAGCAAAGTACGGTCCATGATGTGGAATTAACCTATATTACAAGCCGCGGCCCGTGGTACCAGGTTTCATGGAAGGGTCATGCAGATAAATCAGGCGGCGTGGCTACCAATATTGGTGTGCATTTCTTTGATCTGTTGATGTGGTTATTTGGTTCGGTGAATGACATCAAGGTATATCATTCTGACGATCAGCGCATGTCTGGTTTTATTGAATTGGAACGCGCGCGCGTGCGCTGGTTCCTGTCGGTGGATAAAAATGATCTTCCTGATTCTGCAAAAGCCGGAGGTAAAACTACGTATCGTTCCATTACTGTGGATGACAGGGAGATCGAGTTTTCGGAAGGCTTTACCGATCTTCATACGCGAATTTACGAAGAGACAATGGCCGGACGTGGGTTTGGTATATCGGATGCGCGCCCTTCAATTGATTTAACGTATGCCATCCGTACAGCTCAGATCTCGCCAAAAGATGATTTGATTCATCCCTTCTTAAAGAAGAAGTAGGGCTCTCATGAAGGAATATTTTGTTCACGAATCCAGTTATGTAGATGATGGCGCCGAGATTGGCGCGGGTACAAAGATATGGCATTTCTGTCACGTGATGCCGCACGCGAAGATCGGTGAGCGCTGTAATATTGGTCAGAATGTATTGGTCTCTTCTGGGGTCACTCTCGGAAATAATGTAAAGATCCAAAATAACGTTTCACTTTATACAGGTGTCCTCGTCGAGGATGATGTTTTTCTTGGGCCCTCGATGGTGTTTACGAATGTTATTAATCCGCGCAGTCATGTCAACCGAAAAGATGAATACAAAACCACGCTGGTTTGCAAAGGTGCATCCATTGGCGCGAATGCCACGATTGTTTGCGGTATTACCCTGGGAAAGTATTGTTTTGTCGGCGCGGGCGCGGTGGTGACGAAGGATGTTCCACAGTACGCGCTTGTCTACGGGGCGCCTGCGCGGGTGCACGGGTGGATGTGTCAGTGTGGCGAGCAGTTGAAGTTCGAGGATGAACGCGCAGTTTGCAAAAGTTGCGGGGATGCTTATCGAAAGCACGATCAGGTTGTCGGTCCGGAAGGAGGCGTGTGATGATTTCGTTGGTTGATCTAACAGCACAGTACCATTCCATTAAGGAAGAAATTGATTCAGCGGTAATATCCACATTGGAGTCGGGGCATTTTATTCTTGGGCCGCAGGTGGTAAGGTTTGAGGAAAGCATTGCAGCCTATCTTGGCGTGAAGCATGCAATCGGGCTGGCTTCAGGGACGGATGCATTGGTGCTGGCATTGCGCGCATTGAATATTGGCGCAGGCGATGAAGTGATTATTCCGGCGTATACGTTTTTTGCAACAGCTGGCACGGTGATGTCGGTTGGTGCAAAACCCGTGTTCGTGGATGTTGACCCGCAGAGTTATCAAATTGATCTGAGCAAGATCAAGCCTGCGATTACACCGAAGACAAAGGCGGTCATTCCAGTACATTTATATGGTCATCCGGCTGAGATGAATCCGATCTTTGAAATTGCGCGTGAGAATAATTTGAAGGTGATCGAAGATAACGCGCAGGGACTCGGCGCAGAATACCTCGGCAGGAAAACGGGTTCCTTTGGTGATATTTCCTGTTTGAGTTTTTTTCCTACGAAGAATTTAGGCGCATTTGGTGATGCGGGCATGGTGGTGACGAATGACGCTGCGCTTGCGGAACGGATGCGTATGTTACGTACGCACGGCTGGAAGAAAAAATATTATTCTGAGGAAGTCGGTTATAACAGCCGCCTCGATGCATTACAAGCGGCAATTTTGCAGGCGAAATTCCCGCATCTTGATTCGTGGAATGAGAAGCGCCGTGAGCTGGCTCATCGTTACAACGAGAAGCTTGGTTCTTCCAGCGTTGTGATTCCGGTGGAGCGCGAGTGGGGGAAGCATGTCTATCACTTGTATATTGTCCGCTCGGAAAAGCGTGAGGCCTTGCAGGCTTTCCTGAAACAAAAGGGGATTGCCTCGGAAGTGTATTATCCTTTACCTCCGCACCTAGCTACTCCTTGCCGAAAGTTTGGCTATAAGGAAGGGGATTTTCCGAACGCAGAGAAGGCTTCACGTGAGACGTTTGCACTGCCGTTATATCCCGAGTTGACTATGTCTCAACAGGATGAAGTGGTTGCGGCTGTGAAGGAATTTGCCGATTAACAGGTCTATATACTTGCATGAGAGTTCAGAAAAATGAATACTTGAGCAATGTAATTAACAGCCTGGCAGAAAAACATAAATTGGTAAACAATATTAATGGAAAAAAATCTTGAAGTTGAAAAGTGGACAGACGTTATCAAGCCGCAAAGAGGCTGGCTGGATTGGCGCTTTCATGAACTGATACGCGCGCGCGACTTGATCATGCTGTTCGTGTGGCGGGATTTTGTCTCCGTTTATAAACAAACGATCCTTGGCCCACTTTGGTATTTGATTCAGCCGTTGCTGACGACACTTACCTTTACGATTATCTTCGGAAGGATCGCCGCTCTTCCAACTGATGAAGTCCCCGATTTTCTTTTTTACCTTGCAGGTTCTGTGGTTTGGTCGTACTTTGCGGAATGTTTGAATAAAACGTCTGGCACATTCATAGCAAATTCAAATCTGTTCGGGAAAGTGTATTTCCCACGACTTTCCGTGCCCATCTCGATCCTGATCTCCAATATGATTGCCTTTGCAATTCAGTTTGGATTATTTCTTGCATTTGTGGCTTATTACTGGTTGATCGGGAGCGCTGTCACTCCCAATTGGACAGTACTGCTTTTGCCGTTCTATATATTAGTAATGGCGGGCCTGGGACTGGGTTTTGGTATTATTGTTTCCGCTCTTACGACCCGCTACCGTGACCTGCAATTTCTGGTACGTTTTGGTGTGCAACTGGCAATGTATGCCACTCCGGTCATCTATCCGCTTTCATCCATTCCTGCAAAGTACCAGTTGTTGATCATTGCAAATCCAATGACTTCTATTGTGGAATCTTTTCGCTATTCCTTTATGGGTTCGGGCAGCATTAATCCGTGGCAGTTGGCGTATAGCTTTATCTTTATGCTGGTTTCTCTTGTAATTGGGATTATGCTCTTCAATAGGATCGAAACAACTTTTATGGATACTGTATGACCATTTCAATTTCTGTTGAAAATCTTTCCAAGCAATACCGTCTGGGTGTGATCGGGAATCAGACGTTGTATGAAGACTTAAATCGCTGGTGGGCGCGGGTACGCAGGTTACCTGACCCGCTTGCAAAAATTGGGGAAGTGGATCATGGCAATCGCGCGGACGGAATGCTCTGGGCTTTACGGGACGTCAGTTTTCAACTGGAACAGGGTGAAGTGCTTGGAGTGATCGGTCGCAATGGCGCTGGTAAAAGTACCTTGCTTAAGATTCTTTCGAAGGTTACTGGACCAACTACCGGCCAAATTAAATTGCGAGGGCGTATCGCCAGCCTCCTGGAAGTGGGGACCGGTTTCCATCCTGAATTGACCGGCAGGGAAAATATTTACCTGAACGGTGCAATTTTGGGAATGTCTCGCGACGAAATATCCAAGAAATTTGACGAAATTATAACTTTTTCGGAAGTGGAAAAATTTGTAGATACACCGGTGAAACGGTATTCCAGCGGCATGTACGTCCGTCTGGCGTTTGCCGTGGCCGCTCATTTGGATCCCGAGATCATGGTCGTAGATGAAGTTCTGGCGGTTGGGGATGCTGCCTTCCAGCGCAAATGCCTTGGTAAATTGAGTGAGAATGCAGGCGAGGGACGTACGGTCCTGTTCGTGAGCCATAACATGGCTGCGATCAATCGGTTGTGCAGCCGCGCCATTCTTTTAGATAAAGGACAGTTGATTGCTGACGGGCAAGCAGCCGAGATTACTGCGAAGTATCTATCAGGTGCGGCGGAGGAAAGTGGAATACGTAAATGGAATGTGGAAAATGCCCCTGGAACGGAAGAAGTGAGACTCTTGGAAATAATGACGTTGGATCAAAAGGGAGAGTCAAAATCCGTCTTTGAAGTTAGCGAAGATATATACGTCAAATTATCATACCGTGTTGGCATGGCAAACATTCGATTTCGATGTACTTTAAACTTTATTACACAGGGCATATTTGCTTTTTCCACCATTGAGCCATCTGAGATGTTACGCCAGAAAACGGGCTTATACACTTCCATTTTGAAAGTGCCATCCCATTTACTTGCCGAAAGTGAATATACATTGAATGTCTCAATTTTTTCCTCGGCGGGTGCAAAAAAACATTATGTGAATTTAA